>Ga0134121_10001834_pt1 | contig 19385 bp, 13 predicted proteins | sample KB301_FD_96463 | JGI IMG/M metagenome (GOLD analysis project Ga0134121, IMG submission 96463) | Terrestrial soil microbial communities without Nitrogen fertilizer from Kellogg Biological Station, Michigan, USA - KB3-0-1 | ecosystem: Environmental > Terrestrial > Soil > Unclassified ... | reverse complement strand
CAAGGCCAGCAAGAACCAGGAAGTGATGAAGGCTAAAGGCGTCGCCTTGCTGGTCGAGATGGAAGGACTGATCGCACAGATCAAATCGCCGCTAACGCGGATCAAAGCCCAACTTCAGGCCGCGCAGCTCATCTGGAGCTCTGACGAAAAGCGTGCGTCGAAGTATTTTACGGATGCGACGATCGGGTTCAAAGAGTATCTCGCGACGCTCGATCCCAGCAGTGAGAAGTTTGCGCAGCAGTATCAAGCCGTCACTGAGATGCGCTTCCAGATCATCGGGATACTCACGGAACGCGATCCTGATGCGGCCTTAGCTTTTATCAATTCGAGTAAACTACCCGCCAACCCCTACGAGAACAAACGAGCTAATCCATCACAGGAAGGGATACTCGAGGCCTCGATCGCCAACCGGCTCGCGACCACCGATCCCAACCGCGCGCTACAGATCGCGCGGCAGAGTTTGAAGGATCACTATTCGGTGAATTTGATCAGCACGGTTGGGTTACTCCGGCAAAAGAATCCCGAGCTGGCGGCCCAATTCGCCGGCGATATCGCGACCAAACTTCTCAACGACAAGCTGCTCACACAACCTGAAGCCGCTTCAGTTCTCATAAACCTGCTTGGTTTCAGCCAGAACTCACGAAGAAGTCTAGTTCCAGATGGAAGTACACCACCCGCCCCGATTCTGACTGACGATCAATATCGAGACCTGATACAGAAAGCCGTCACTGAAGCGCTGTCTGTCTCCCGACCACCGTCGAACACCTTCACACCGGAAAGAGACGCCGCGCTGAACTTGCTTTACGGATTGCGACGGTTTGGATCGGATATCAACAGCAGCACGATGGCGGCGGTGCAAAAGAAGTTGGTCGAGCTGAATCCGGATGGTCCAAATACTAATAACTATCGCAACGTCATCCAAAATAATTCGTATGAGACCGCACTCGAAGGGATTGAAAAAGTGCCGCGGGACCAACGAGAACAACTCTACATCGAGCTGGCCAACCGCGAAGCCGTTAACGGCGACATCGCGCGCGCGAGACAGCTCGTGAACGAGCGTGTCTCCAATCCTTACCAACGCCGGAACCTGCTCACATTTATTGACCAGCAGGAATCGAACCGCGCGATTTCGAAGGGCAAAGTTGAAGATGCATTTAAAACGATCGCGGGGCTTAAATCGCCGCGAGAGCGTGCCGCTCAGATCATGCAGATTGCGAATCAGATTGGGCCCGGACAGAAGCGTGCCGTTGCGATAAATCTTCTCGAACAGGCGAAGAGCTTGTTGGGCTCATCGTCGCCGGCGCAGGATCAGGATCAGATGAATGCCTTGATTGAGATTGCGCGTGCGTTTGGGAAGTATGATGTGAAACGGTCATTTGAGATCCTCGACCCGCTGATCGATCAGATTAATGATCTTTGCGCAGCAGCGCGGACTTTGGAAGGTTTTGGTCCGGAGTATTACGAAGACGACGAGCTAAGCATGCAGAATGCTAACAGCGTGGCGCAGCTAGTGATGAAAATGTCGAACGCGATCGGATCACTGGCGCTCGTGAATTTCGATCGCGCACGAGCAACGTCAGACAGGTTCGTACTGCCCGAGGTGCGATTGCGAGCGTATCTCGAGATCGCACAGCAGACAATCCAGAGTAAGGATCGCTGAAGTATTTTTCTCACGCAACGGCGCAGCGTTTGATCGGAAAGCGCTGCGCCGTTGCGCCGCTGCGTGAGTATTCTTTCTTTTACTCGCCGAGCGCTGCGTACTTAAAGACTCTGAAACGGTAGCGCTGCTGCGCGCGAATGTTCGCGGCGATCACGCCGTGCAGGTTCTCGTCCCACTTCGTGTACTGATCGATGTACCGATCAGAAGCAGCCTTGTCACCCTCAAACTGCACCGCCAGCGTCTTCTCCAGCATCTTCCCGACAACGTCGTGATACTTCTCGTAATTAACGTGCATCAACTTTGTCGCCGGATCGAACGTCAGCAATCCGTTCTCGAGAAAGAAATTCCACTGCATTAGCTGCATCGTGTTGTACGGCTGGTCGCGCCGGGGCCGGTTGTTCTGCAACACGCGCAGGATGCCGCCCGCGTAAACACTCCGCAACTGCGCATCAGTGTAATAACCCTGCTTGTGCAGCGCTTCAGCAACAAACAACGACACCAGATCCGCCTTCATCTCTTCCATCGCGTTTGAATTGTCCTGCAATGCTTCGTCGAGATCACGACCATCGCGCGTGCGATCGACGCCGAGGTAGTGGCCCACTTCGTGCCACAACGTGCGATAGAAATTACCGTCAGGCGTCAACTCCTTCGCCTGCTGTTCACCGATTGCCGCGGCGAGTATTCCCTCTGTGCTTGCGAAGATACTCTGATCGCGCATGATGTTCGCGCGTAAGAGAATCGTGCGACCATAACGACGCGCGACGTAACTCTCGTTTGGCAGAATCGTCGCGGTGTTGCCGCCGCGCGATTGTCCGAAGTCCGCGATCACGTCGTAGACGCCGACGGGAATGTCTTCCTTTACTTTTTTGTGGTTCTGATAAGGCAGCGTGTCTTCGAGCGCCTGCAAGCCTTTCATCGCCTGGCGCAGCGCAGTCGTCTCGTCTTGTCGTGTCAGAAACAAGCAGAACGAAAAGAAAGTCTTCACGCCTAACAGCTCATCATCGTAAGTCTCGTAAGAACCGATCTGCGCGTTGAGGTTTTTGAAATGTCCAGTGACCCAGCTCGCGTCACCCGACTCATAGTCGTTCGACAACAAATCGCGCGCGCGATTGCGCAGGTAGCGTGCAAACTCCTCGTCGTCTTTCGCGACGGCGTCAGCGGCTTCGTTCAGGAGACCGTAAGCTTTCATCAAGTCGTCCGCGTAAGCGACTGAATAAGGCACAGCGTACAACGCCGTCTTCGGTCCGGACTGCAATCGCTGCAACTCTGCAAGCAAGCCGAGATGAAGAGTCTGAAGTGCCGGATACTTGTTGAGTTTGGCGATATCGTTCTTCAGGTTTTCAGCAGTCGCAAAACGAACGACAGTACGTAAGTCGAGAAGATCACTCCGCTTTTCGTCGATCTGTTCTTTCGTGATGCCCCACGGATACATGTTCTTGCCGGGCTTGGTCGGCTCGACCGGCAGGAAAGGCTCGCGTTTGTTTTCGAGCGTCGTGGCGATTGGTCCCTGAAAGAGGCGATAGAGCGTCAGAAGGTTTTGCGTCGCGGGCGTCGAGCCGGTTCGCTTGTCGAGTTGCTCGAGCGCGCGGTACGACGCGAGCGCTTCCGGATGTCGCTGTTCCTCGTAAAGCTTCTGAAAAATCTGGCCCACCTCGATCAACCTCGCCACGGCCTTTCGCTCGCCGTCAGATAGTTTCGAGAGATCGCCCGACAAACGGATTGTTTGTGTTTTGTCGATGAGTGGCTGGCTCTTCTCGAGCGGCCAGTATCCAGCGGGCAGGGTTTGAGTCAGTAACAAGGCAGTCATCAGAAATATCGTCATGCGCGCATTTTGCCACAGATCATCAGGCAGGATTAGAAGTTTTACAAGAGAAGGGGGCTCACTCTGGTTGTGGGAGATACCAGAGTGAGCCGCCAGTGGGGGTGAGTGTGTCCGGGTTCGGACTGTTCAATTAATATGTCGGGACCTGCGAAAAGCTTTCATGAAAATCTTCTCTGAGTCCTCAGCGTATCTCAGCGTTCTCTGCGTTAGGCAGCAACTTAAACGCAGAGTACGCAGAGATACGCCGAGGACGCAGAGAAAATCGATCAATTTCTTGCTATTATCTGGTTCACTCAGCGGTTGGCGGCGCCCCGGAAAACGTTCTCATATTTACTTCTTAGTGTCGCCAGGTTCGAACATGCCAGGTCAACGCTCAACAGACTTTTGCGAATAAATTGGATCAGCATTTCAGCACCTTATTGACGTTTCTTTGTCCGGACGATCCGGATGAGGCAGGGCGCCGCTACCTCCATCTTCATAAGAAGTTAGAAGGGTATTTTCGGACGCGCGGCGTTGCTGATCCCAGTGCTGCGGCTGATGAAACGCTCGATCGTGCCGCCCGAAGGCTTGCGGAGGGAGCCGAGGTACCGAACCTCGATAGTTTTTGCCTCGGCATTGCGCGATTCATCATCATGGAAGGTTGGCGGGTCAATACGCGGGAAAGCGCGGCCTTCCTTCAGTTCCTCGAACGGCACGAACAGGCGACGACCGAGCAGATAGATCGATTTAGTCTCATGAAGGAGTGTTTCGAGCAACTGTCCGAGTATGACAGAAATCTCCTGAATTCATATTGTGCGGCGCTGAGTGGAAAGGAACGCGCCAAACGCCGTCGTGAGCTGGCGGAAGAATTAAGCAAAACTGTTTCGGCCTTGAGGATCCGTGTCACCCGTCTGCGGCAGGATCTCGAAGAGTGCCTCAAGAAACTGAGCCAAAACCACTGGTAAAATTTTTTCGATGTTACTATTTCGAAATCTGGACATTATTAATGAGCACGCTTTTTAAGCTCTGGTTTTGGCAGCGGCCCCGTCTGTGAAAGCCTCCAAAAGGCACTAAATTATGACTGACGAACGCATAACTGCCTATCTACTCGAAGAGCTAACTGAGCAGGAATCGGAGCAATTCGAGGAGCAATGTTTTTCACAGGACGAATGGCCCGATGAGCTCGATGTAGCCGAACACGATTTGATTGATGCCTACCTACGGAACGAGCTAACCTCCGATCGCAAAAAACGTTTTCAGGAACGATATCTCACGACCGACGCGCGCAAGGCGAGAGTTTTAGCAGCGAAGTCATTTCACGCAACTCTCTGCCCACCGCAGCCACAGTCAAAATGGCGCGAGTGGCTACGAGTTATCGTTCAACAGCCTTTCGTGCCACAGACCGCTGTCGCAGTCCTCGTGCTGGTGGTAGTTGTCATCGTTATATTGGTGCCTCGCTCACCACAAACCTTCACACAGATAGAACTGGCAGCGTCCGCATCCGATCGAGCCACCGGCATTCAATCAACAACAGTCTCAGTCCCACTCAGCACCGGGGCACTGGAAGCCCACCTGAAACTACCGGAGCCAGCAGCCGGTACTGCCGCCTATCGCGTTCAATTCGAGAATCTGAACGGTCCACTCGGCGAGCTGAAGATCGAATCACATGACGCTCAAGCAGTGGTTGTAAGAATTCCCGCCAACAGATTAACTCCCGGCACATACCTTTTGAAGCTTTTCAATAAAGACGATGTGATTGGCAATTACTATTTCACGGCTGAGCCTCGCACTCGATAACGGTACAAACCAGCAACACTCACCGAAACGATCATCAACAGCCCAATCACGATCAGCACCGAGTATCTTCGCCAACCGGGCTTTGAATGGACCACATACTTGTATTCACCCTGCAATGTGAACCCGGCCCAAAAGTGCGGCGCACTCCATTTTGGTGTTTTCCGAATGCTGTCTTGGGCAATGCGCAGTGCTTCGTCGGGAGTCTTCTTGTTTTGCAGCATTTCGATGTAGAAACTCTTCATCAGCTCCGAGGTCGCTTCGTCGTCAACTTTCCACAAACTCGCCACTACAGTTGTCGCGCCGGCGTACATAAAACCGCGCGTGAGTCCAACCAGGCCTTCACCACGAATTTCTCTGCCGAGTCCTGACCGGCAGGCGCTCAAGACAACCATGTCAACCGGCGCTCGCAACGAGTAGACATCCTGGAGACTGATAAATCCTTTCTGTTGTTTACCCCGATCGTCGACCATTGAGAGTAGTATGCCCGAATGCTCGGGACGTTTTGGATCCAGTAAACCGTGAGTGGCGAAATGCAGAATCGCATACTGGCTGAAGTCCAGTTTGAATAGCTGCTCACGGCTCGCAGCGAATCCCGTGGCAGTGAATGTTGCCGCCGGAGTTGCGATCTCGCGCAGGCTATTGATCTCACGCTCCGCAAAAAACAGTTCGCCTATTTTGGAAATATCGAAGCTATCGCCGTTAAGCTCAATATCGCGCATTGCATAGCGCAAATGTTCGTCTGAGTTATCGTTCAGCGCGCCGGAACCGAGTGCCGGATTACCAAACGCAGCCAACGTTTTCGAACGCGCGCCGCGACCGGCAACTTCCGCGCGCAGCTCACCCAAAACCGATGCTGACGGAGCATTGATGATTTGGTGTTGGACCACCAGCGGCTCCGAGTTAGATGAAGGCAACGGCAACATCTGGAACGGGATGTAATTGAGAGCGCCATCCGCGATCACGATGATGCGTCGCTTATTCAACTGACCGGCAACTGGCGATAGGACCATTTGCGATAACTCTATGGTCGCCTGTGTTAACTGCTCTTCATTACCTTTGGTCCGATCTTTCGACAGGTTGTAAACAGTTTCCGCTGCTTCACCGACTTTTCCGGTAATCTCATGCGCACTGAAGCTCTCGCGGGTAATGGCCCAAACGTAACTCTTGTCAGCGCCGAGAATGTACTCGAGCAGGATCGTATCGTCGTCGTTGACAACCTGTTGCTGTATGCGCGCGAGATCCCAACCGCTCGGCCGCGTAATCTGAGCGTAGGCGGGATAGCGCTGGTTGATGGTCGCCGAAACACTTTTGTATTGTGTCTCGAGCTCGGCTATTTGCGCGTCCAATTGTTCGAGCTCGTCCTTATTATATTTCTCCCCCAGCATCGTGATTTTGTAGTCCTCTTTGGCCCGCAATAATTGGCGCAGCGACTTCTCCTGTTTGGCGAGCTCCGGATCGATGTTGGCCAACAGATTCGTTTCGGTGCCGCGCAGGAACTCCGTGAGCGAGCGGGCGCGTGCGGATTCGCTGATTTGAAATGCCTGCACGGCGGCCTGCTTGTCATTACGGCGCATCAGGCACTGTATGTACTGTAAATAACGATCGTGAACAGTCGCGGAGAACGCCGCGGTAAGATCACGAGTGGTAGACATAATGCGCAGGTTCTCCGTTATTTCAATCGACTGCCGCAGATAATTTTCAGCAATGTCGAAGTGGCTTCGCTTCATCTCCAGCCCGCCCATGGCAAAGAGAGTTACCGATTGATCGATGCGATCGTCGAGGGTGATGAATGTCTGGAGAGCGCGTTGATAGAACGGCAGGGCCTGGTCCAGTTTTCCCTGTGCCTGATAAAACTGACCGATCATGGCCTGGACACGAGCCGCCTCCATCGTATTACCCAGGCCCGTATACAAGGGCAACGCTAATTGAAAATGCGCCAGTGCATCTTCGGGTTGATTCAGCGCCGCGTATGTTCGTCCGAGATAGTCATGGCACTGCGCTGTCCAATTTGTTAGTCCTTTTGTGTCCGCGCAGATTGTTTGCAGGATACTTAACGCTTCCGAATAGTTCCCGAGTAGGTATTGCGCCCTGGCGATGCCCCAGTTCATGCTGATTATTCCCGCCGGGTATTCCGCCTGCTGGTAATATTCGAGACCCTGTTGATACTTCTGCAATCCGACTTCGGGCAAACCGCTTTCGATGAAGGCTTCTGCAAGAGTGGCCGTGCTCCGGCCCATCAGGTCAGGTGTTGCCGCATCGCCGACCAAATCCAGACCGCTCGTGACAAATTCAAACGTCTCTTGCCATGCGCCTTTGGCGTAGGTAATAAATCCGAGGTAAACAAGCGAATCCGCCTGTAACGGCAAGTCGTTGATCTGACGTGAAAGCTCCAGGGCTGTCTGAAAGTTTTGCTCGGCTTCAACCAGACTTCTTTTCGCATAGTAATAATTGCCGAGGGCCAGGTGCGCGCGCACGACACCGCGGCTATCACCGATGCTCTGCCATATCGAGAGCGCCTCGCCGGCTGGGCCAAGAGCGTCGTCATGGCTCTTATTATTCACACACTCACTGAGCAGCAGCAGAGCTTCGGCCTTACCCGCCGGATTATTATTCTGATCGCTGATTGTGCGCGACTGATTAAGGAGAGGTTCCGCCGCGGAATACTCGTTGAGCTTTACGTACGCGGCGGCGAGACCGTTTAGTGTGTCGACTTTAGTGGCTGGATCGATGTTCTGGTCCAACAGTCCCTGGCTCTGCTGGAAAGTGGCGAGGGCGTCATTCGGCTGAGACAAGTCCAATTGTAAATGGCCGGCTTCATTGAGGGTCTGTATTGCTTTTTGGGTGTCGTTTGCCCGCCGGAGCTCGCCGGCAGCGCTTAGTAATGAACTCAGCGTTTGTTTTCTGGCCGCAATTGTGGCTGACTTTTGCTTACTTTCGCGCGCCGGCAGGCTGGCGTTATCCGAAGCTTCCGGCGCGTACACCGGAAACGCAAGACAAAACAGCGCGATTGGTAGGGAGACGTAAACCAACCGTCTATTTTCTCTTTTTCTTCCTCGGATTCTTCCTTGGTCCTTTCTCATCTTCTTCAAACACTTTCAACGCGCGCGCCGTGATCGCGAAGTCGCGCGAGTAATTTTTGATGAACGAGTAACTGAAATCACCACTCGCATCTGCTGGACTGGTTTTACCTCCCGTCAGCGCCGTGGCTGGAGTTCCAGACGTACCCGTGCGGAACGCCATTGGTTTGAACATTGCCGTGGCACGTTTCAGAGTTTCCTTCAGCTCATCCGGGATTCTGGTTTCGCGTTTTTCCCTCTCCGTCTCTTCGAAGTAGGCCTCGAGAAAGTCGAGCCACGAATCACCCTCTAACTCTGTCACAAAAGCGTAGGTTTCGTAGTTTCGAAGGAAATGCTCACTTGCATCCTCAACCGGCCGCGCCCACGGGAAGTAGATCGAAAGCCCGTGAGAATACTGGCAGTCTGGTCCAAAGAAATCAGCCTGCACGATGGGACCTCTCTTCGTGCTCAGGACTCTTGTCACTGACTCACAGGCTTTATGGATCTCCTTCTGCGCCGCGTTGGCATCAGATCCTTTACATTTTATCTTCAGACACTCGCAGAAATCGTAGAGATCGGTGTAAAGCTCCTGAAAGTAGCTTTGTGATTCCAGGTGGGCCAACTGGATCAGCTCTTTGCAACGATTGTCCTTCAATCCCGCCTTGAGCGCTTTTGATAGTCTTTCGATTGGCCCGGATAGTGTTTTCACTCGATTCGGTTCAAGGCTGCACAGGCAGAGATCCGATGAATAACCGGCGAAGATGAAGTCGGCACTGTTATGCAGACACAGCTCATGCAGGCGCTCCATCAAATCCGGACCGATATCCGTTGATTGACCAGCTTTGTCGATGGTGGAAAAGATCTTCTGCAGCATTTGCCGGTATGGCCACGCGCCCACAAACGACAGTCCCTCTGAACCCATCATGTATCGGGCGGTACCCTTTAGCTGATACGCTACCTCCACCGCGCTCATCGAACAGCTATGCATGCCAATGAGCTCAAGCGCGTCTTTTCCAACTTCTCGAGAAAAACCCCGCAGGATGTTGTCTAACTCGACCAGGCTGATGCCCGTGCCCGGATTGTCATCGGGGAGGAACGCATCGCGGCCCACCACGAGACCATGCCCGACGAGAAAAAGCATGTATTTCTCAGCCGGATAGCGTTCCCGAGAGAAATCGAGGAAATGTCTGAGCTCCTCGGCGGCCGTTAAGCGGTCCGTGTCGCTCAAAGGGCTCCTCTGCATGCATTCATCGTCATTGAGCATCGGCTCAACCTGATCTCCGGCCAGGTCACGAACCCGGGGATCTTGATCGTCTCCGATCCGTGACTTCCTGCGACGATCTTTCTCCGCTCGGTTGACCTCAAAAATCATCGAAGGTATGCCTCTCTCATGTGGATCGAAGTGCACCAGCACATTGGTATCCACTTGATACCCCGCAGTCTTGATCGCTTTAAACTGATAAAGCATGCTGGGCGAGAGAGTGTTGTCGCTTGCGAAATAGAACATCAGCGTCCATTTCTTTTTCTTATTGTCAGTGTCTGACATGACGGATCTCTCCTTTATCTGAATCACATGAGTGTTTGTGACCGAGAGTCGTGCGGCCAAACAAAGATCCAGTTCTTTGTTGTGAGTTCCTTCAGCGTGAGCCAACAAGCATCAAGAGCCGCCCGCTGTACCGCGGGTCGGTCCAACCGCATGACGATCTTCTGGACAAGTCACACTTAAAATGTTGCTAAGTGGCTATTCGTTTCAAAATCTGCCAAAAATTTTATGGCCAGGTATCGATAAAGATTTGCGACGGCTTGATCTGAGGTTCACCGAGCCGGAGGCGAGACGGCTTGGCGCTACTATATACCACCATTTGCCGGAACTTCATAGGCAGAGATCTGCCGCTCAGTTGTCAGCAATTCGTGGCGACACAAATTTGCTCCAGTTGCACAAGCGGTTTTGTTTTTCAGGTGTTTTTGAAATTTCAGCTTTGCGCGAAACGAGGAACCGGGCTTGCACTGAGCGCCATCAGTGACGAGTCTGACTACAACCATCAAACGTCGCTTCAAGCGCATGCGACGGCGCCGCAAGGTTGGCCGCGCATATGACATGGCGCTCGAAGTCGCGCGCGTGCTTCCGCCGCAAGCCAACGTGCTCGACGTCGGCTGCGGCAACGGCTTCATCGCGCATCATCTACAGGGTTTGCTGGGCACGCCCGTGGTTGGATTGGACGTGGGCCACGGCACCGCCGCCCGGATCAATTATCTTCCTTACGATGGCCGTCATTTCCCCGTCAGAGATGAGAGCTTTGACGCAGTGCTGCTCTGTTACGTGTTGCATCATGCGCAAGATCCGCGACTCGTGTTGAATGAAGTCAGTCGCGTGTTGCGCGACGGCGGACTCGCGATTATCTACGAAGATATACCGACGATCTGGTGGGACCGCGTAGTTTGCTGGACGCACGATCGGCAGTGGCGTGGCCGGACTGGACCATGCAAGTTTCAGGCGGAACACGGCTGGCGCAGGATGTTTAGTCTGGCGGGCTTCGAGATCGTGAAGGAGCGCCCGCTTTCGCGTTGGCGCAACCTCGCTCATCCCGTGTCGCGGCGATTCTTTGTGATTAAGAATCGTCTTAATTCTGTAAATCCTGTCATCCTGTCTAAAACTGAGGTAGTTAAGGACAGGATTACAGGATTTCACGATTCATTTAATCTCAACAATCCCCCGCTCCATTAACTTCTTGATCATCTTCAGGCAGTCAGCTTCACGAAACGGGCAGATTGAGAGTATCGACTGTATGTCCCACGAACCGTTGATTCGCGAAAGCACGAACCCTTCCTGCGGATCGATCTGTTGCGTCGTCAAATCAGACGGCGAGACGCGCAAGTGTGGCACTGATTTCGGACCGATCGTACCACTTGCATAAACGCGCTTGACGAACTTCTCCTCAGCCGCCGGCAACAACGCCTGCGCTTCGAGATTGTTCGGCTGTTGCTGCAACGCCTTCTGCACGATATCCAACGCCGCTTCCGGATCGCTTTCGAGTTTGCGCTCGGCGGACCAAACCATCTCCGTCACGCTCTCCGGCAGGTCTTCGACTTCCTTGACCGGCGGAGGAACATCTTCCGGCAGCTCGCCGACGACGCGCGCCAGTCCTTCGCTGATCAACGTGTAGAGCTGTCCGTAAACATGAAACGCCGACGCGTGCATGTGGTAACAGATCTCCGCTACCGACATCCGCTTCTCGACAAAGAACAAAACCTGCCGGTACTCCTTGCCGAGTTTCAACGAAGACGTCCAACCAGCGTTGAGCTCGAGAATCGTCCGGTCCGTCGGCACGAGCGTGCGGTAACGCGCAAACTCGTCGATCCGGTAAATGCCTTCCATGATGACGTTCGTCGGCTCGACCTCGATCAGCAACAGATCTTCGGGAGGTGGCTCGTCGTCATAAAACTCGAAGTCGCCGTCAGTCCAGACAAACAGATCGTAGATGGCGTCGAGCGTGCGGGTCTTCAGTATGTTGAGCACGTCTTCTTCGGTCAGGAATCCCTGCTCGACGAGGACCTCACCGAGCTTCGCGCCCGTCGTGCGCTGGATCTCGCGCGCTACCTTCAACTGGATCTCGTCGACTTTTCCGTAATGAAGTAGTACCTGGCCGAGATACTCGCGCGGATCGTTCGACTTCGAGCCGACGATCGTTCCATTTTTGAAGTAAATCTGTTTGGTGATTTTGCCTTGATCGAACTTCAACGTGCCCGACTTGCGCGCTGTTGCCAGAAACTGCAACAGGTCAGTCAGGCTCATGCTTTTCAAAGTGCCTTGAATTGCCACGGAAGGATCAGCCCAGGGACGTTTAATCTTCAACCAGGTCTGCGGAAATCGCCGGAGCTTCTGGTCCAGCTTCTCTCGCGATTTGCAGCAGACGCGCCAGGTTCGTTAATTGTTCTTCGTTTAAGTCGACAAATTGAACGCCAAACCCTCTGCCATGTCGATGGTGTCGGACTTCGCCTTCGAGATAAAGCCAATCGCCGTCAGGTAGTGATACGCGAAACGCGACGATTTCGCCGGCCAGCACCTCGCCCACGGTATCGAGGTAACAGCCGCCTTCAGAAAGATCGGTGATTTGCGCGGAGTGCCTCTCCTCGCCACCATGCCAGACTGCATCGAGATTGACGCTTAGTCGGGGTTTAGAACGTCTATCATCCATGAGCTACGTGCATCATAAAAGTTTTTGTTGATGTGCGGAAAGAAAAAATTCTGAAATCATGTAAATCTTGAGAATCTTGTAATCCTGTCTAACAGCTGACTCTGACTCTGAGCGCTTCCGGAATGATCTGGAACGTTGCCGGCAGTCTTCCAGGAAGTTCTCCATCCACTTCCAGCGCGACTTCCGCCGCGCGATCCGCGGCGCGCACCGTGATCTTCCGCGCCAGCGCATGACTCACTTCCGGCATCGAGAGGTGTGAGCCTGTATATATACGAGGCGCACTCGTGAATATCTTCAGTGCGCTCAAATCGCCGACGCTAATCACGTCAAACTTGCCGTCCGTCAGTTTTGCATCGGGAGCGATCTTCATCCCGCCTCCAAAGTAACGTGCGTTTGCGACGCAAAGATTCGAGACGACGAGATGGCGCTCGTGGGAATCGTCGAGTTGGACCATGAGACGCACGGGATCGTTGCGCATGGCCGTTTTCAGGAGTGCAGACGCGAAAGAAGCGTTGTCAGTCTTGACTCGTTCGATGACTTTCGTGCTCATGCCACATGATGCGACGCCGACGAAATACCGTGTCGCATCACTTCCGTTTTGATCGACGTATGAAACTCGACCGACGTCGATCCGTGCCGTGCGGCCAGTGCGAAGAATTCTGGCAGCGTCGCGAGTTCGCGAAGGGATCTCAAGTGTTCTTCTGAAATCACCGCCGGTGCCGCTGGGCAGGATTCCGAGCTCCACGTCTTTGCCTGATAACAGAATGCCGTTGGCGACTTCGGATATCGTTCCATCACCGCCGCAGGCAATGATGAGCTTCGCGCCTTTGCGCGCCGCTTCATTCGCGAGCGTCGCCGCGTCACCGCGGTGCTTTGTGAACATGACGCGGAATGAGCCGAACTGCGAGCGCAGGTCACTCGCGATCTGCGGCCACACTTCACCCGTACTCCCGTTCGCCGACGATGGGTTAACGATCACTACTGACATATCTTTTCCACAGATTCCGCAGATTGCTCAGATTTTCTGTGTAATCTGTGGATGGCTCTGTCTTCTTCGCCGAGCTGCGCAATTTTAGCCATAACTGCGTCAGCAATCTCTTTGTGAGTCCGCAGTCGATCAGGTTTCTCGAGGTGTTCACTCAGATCGATCAACTCACCAAAATGGATCCGGATCACGTCTTCGCGGTTCCAGTTTCGCGCCACCTGCTTCGGCAGGCTATTGCACAGCCCCGCGATGAATACCGGAATCACCTGCGGCTTCGCTTCCATAATCAACTTTCCCACACCTGGCTGCGCGCGCAGGAACGAATATGGATCATCGCCTTTGTTGCGGGTTCCTTCAGGATGAAAGCCGATGATATTGCCGGCCCCCGATCGCGCCAGATCGACGAGCACTTCAAACGAGAACTTATCAAACACACGTTTCTCCGGCAGCGGATGGTCGCCGGTGGCAAAAAACGGCGGATACATGGACCACCAGCCCATGATCAAATTTACCAAAAGCCCGAGCGGTGACTGGTAAAAGAACCTCGCGCGCACCGGAAAGAAGAGTCGCTTGGTCCAGCTCGTTTTATAAAACAGCACGGTGGAAACGGCGTACATATCGAAAAATGAGCGATGGTTCGCGACGAGCAGGAGGGGTCGATCGTGCGCGGCGGCCTCGACGTGCTCGAGACCGTAGACGTTCATGATGTTATAAGTGGAGAGATGGATCCAGCCGGCGCCGAGTGTGCTTTGACACCACGTCCAAAAACGCTTCCAGGCGCCCTGATTCATGCGCCGCACGAAGCGGAAAGCGAAACGTTCGAACGGGGTTAGAACTTCAAACTCACTCGCCATCGATTTTAGCCACAAAAAGGCACAAAAACACAAAAAATTTTATTTGAGCTTAAGTCGCAGACCTTCATCTATCATTTTGCGCTTTTTGTGCCTTTCTGTGGCAAGTATTCTTTTGTGCGTTTTGTGGCCTCACTCGATTGAGAAGTATTTGGCCTCCGGATGGTGGACAATAATAGCCGAAGTCGACTGCTCTGGCTCCAGTTGAAACTCCTCGCTCAGCTCGACGCCAATACGCGACGGATCGAGCAGAGTGAAAAGCTTCTCCTGGTCTTCGAGTTGCGGGCAGGCAGGATAACCGAAACTGTAACGCGAGCCCTGATATTCCTGCTTGAACAGTCGCGTCAGCTCCGGTGAATCGTGCCCTGCTATACGCAGCTCTTCGCGGATGCGTTTGTGCCAGAACTCTGCGAGCGCCTCCGCACTCTCGACACTCAAACCGTGAAAGTAGAGATAGTCGGAGTAGTTGTCTGACTTGAACAGCTCGTGTGAATACTCACTCGCACGTCGCCCGACTGTGACGAGATGAAAGGCTACGACGTCCATCTTTCCGGAGTCTTTCGCGGCGAAGAAGTCGGCGAGACACAGGTGCTTGCCGGCCGGTTGTCGTGGAAAAGTGAATCGTATTTCTTTCCCTTCGTCGTAAACGATCAGGTCGTTTCCTTCTGACTGGCACTTGTAATAACCATAGACCAGCTTAGGATCGAGCAGCTTTTCACGTACGGACCGTTCTTTTAGATCCTGGTAGATCGGGCGCACCTTCTGCCGGACGAGCGCCTGGTATTCTTCGAGCGGCATCCGGCCTTGTTTGAACTGCCACTGGCCCTTGAACAGCGCCGTCTCGTTGATGAACGAGAACACGTCCGCGAGCGAGATGTTTTCAACCACACGCGAGCCGTAAAACGGCGCGGTGGGAATCGGCACGTCACGACTGACGTTGGACCGCTCGGTATGTGTTGTGTCGCCTTTGCTCTTCCTCGCAACCTTGCGAATGCCGAGCTTCGCCTCTTCCCCGATCAGATCTTCAACATCGTCACCGGCTTCCGAAGGCGGGGCTTCTGCACGCTTCTCTGCGGCGTCTGCACCAGTCTCACCAACCAACGAGTCCATCGTGTGCAAACCCGCAAACGCATCGCGCGCGTAATAGAGTTGTCCTTTATAAACCGACTTCAGATCGTCCTCGACGTACTTGCGCGTCAACGCGGCGCCCCCAAGCACGACCGGCGCCTTGATGCCGCGCTCGTTCATCAGCTCGAGGTTCTCACGCATGATCAAGGTCGACTTCACGAGCAGACCACTCATGCCGATCGCATCCGCGCCGTTTTCGTTGTACGCCTGTAGGATCGCTTCGATCGGCTGCTTGATGCCGAGGTTAAGGACCTTGTAGCCGTTGTTGGTCAGGATGATGTCGACGAGGTTCTTGCCGATGTCGTGAACGTCCCCTTTGACGGTGGCGAGCACCATCGTTCCCTTCGCGGTCGCGCCGCCCTTCTTTTCCATGTACGGCTCGAGAAAACGCACCGCGGCTTTCATCGCCTCAGCTGACTGCAGGACGAACGGCAGTTGCATCTGGCCGCTGCCGAAGAGATCGCCGACGACCTTCATGCCGTCTAAAAGAATGTTGTTGATGATGTCGAGCGCGGAATATTTTTCGAGACCGAGCCGGAGCTCGTCTTCGAGCCCGATCTTCTCGCCGTCGATGATGTGGTTTTTCAGACGCTCCTCGACAGTCTCACCTTTACTCGCTTTCTTCGTCGCCTTCGCCTTCACGCCTTCGAAGAGCTTTGTAAACTCGGTCAGCGGATCGTAGACGCAAACGTCGCCTTCAAACTTTCGCTGGTCGTAGATCAGCTCGCGCGCGACTTTCAGCTCCTGTTCGCCGATGCGGTTCAGCGGTTCGATCTTGCTCGCATTTACGATTGCGGCATCGAGCCCGGCTTCAACTGCATCGTGTAGAAACACAGAGTTGAGCACGACTCTCGACGCCGGATTCAAACCGAATGAGATATTCGAAACGCCCAAAATCGTGAACGCGCCGGGCAGCTCGGCTTTGATTTGCCTGATCGCTTCAATCGTTTCGAGCGCGTTGCGACGGTCTTCTTCGATTCCGGTCGAGATCGGCAATGCGAGCGTATCGAAGAAGATGTCAGCCGCCGGCAGATCCAATTCTTTCGTTGCTTGTTCGTACGCGCGCGTCGCGATCCTGACCTTGCCTTCGCGCGTGCGCGCCATGCCATCTTCGTCGATCGTGCCAATGACGACGCTCGCGCCGTATGTTTTCGCGAGCTCGATCACTTTCACGAAGCGCGGCACGCCGTCTTCGTAGTTGGTCGAGTTGAGGATGCTCTTGCCGCCGGCATGCTGCAGTCCGGCCTCCATCTTCTGCCACTCGGTCGAGTCGAACATCAGCGGGAGCTTGACGTTCGTGACGAGTCGCGAGGCGAGCTCGTGCATGTCCGTTTCGCCGTCGCGGCCAACGAAATCGACGTTCACGTCGAGAATGTGCGCGCCTTCGCGTTCCTGGTCTTTGCCGAGCGCGACGAGGCCGTCCCAGTCTTCCGCGTTCAGCAGGTCGCGCATTTTCTTCGAGCCGCTCGCGTTCACACGCTCGCCGACGATCAGGAACGACGCATCCTGCACGTATGGTTGTTGAATGTAGATCGATGACGCCGCGGGTAGCGTAGTTGCGTGACGCTCCTTCGGCGTGATCTGTTGCATCGCTTCGACAACGAGACGGAGGTGGGCCGGTGTCGTTCCACAACAGCCGCCGACGATATTCGCGCCGAAGTCATTCGCGAAGTGGACCAGTTGAGCCGTGAAACTCTCGGGCGTCTCATCGTAGTGCATCTTGCCGTCGACGACGGAAGGCAGACCGGCGTTTGGCAATACAGAAACTGGCAGCGGCGCATTCTCGCAGATATAGCGAATGCTCTCCGTCATGTGCTTTGGACCAGTGCCGCAGTTCATGCCGACGACGTCGATCGGAAACGGCGCGAGCGCGGTTAGAGCGGCGGAGATCTCGGTGCCGTTGAGCATCGTTCCGAACACTTCGATCGTGACCTGTGCGATGACGGGAACACGTCGATGTGTCTCTTTGAAGTGTCCGAAGATCGCGGCGAGCGCGGCTTTTGTTTGCAGGAGATCCTGGCACGTCTCGACGATCAGCAGATCAACGCCGCCGTCGAGTAGGCCGCGCACCTGAACGCTGTAAGCATCGCGCAGCTCGTTGAACGTGATATGGCCGAGTGTGGGCAGCTTGCGGCCAGGTCCCATCGAACCGGCGACCCAGCGTGGTTTGTCTTTTGTGCTGTAATCAGAAGCGACGCGTTTCGCGAGCTGCGCCGCGAGCACATTCATTTCGTAGGCCTTGTCAGCGATGTCATACTCGGCGAAGTCTACGGGTGTGCCGTTGAATGAATTCGTCTCGACGACATCGCAGCCGACGTCGAGGAAGCCTGCATGAACTTTCTCGACTGCGTCGGGTCTGGTGACGAGCAGGTTCTCGTTGCAGCCTTCGAAGCGCGGTCCACCAAAGTCGTCGAGCGACAGGTTCTGGACCTGCAGGTTGGTGCCCATCGCGCCGTCGAAGACGACGATGCGTTCTTTCAGAGTTTCGAGAAGGTTCGACATAAGCAATAACAAAGGCCCCGCGCCTAACAACGCGGAGCCTCAAAAACTTTAACTCATCGAGCTGTTTAGCGGATTATTTTATGTGGCCGCAAGTCGCTTTAACTCACCACGCCAAATTGTCAAGCTGTATTGAAACACATCTTGATAATCCTGTAAATCCTGTGGAGACTTACTCAACAGCCCAAATCTTTTTGAGGTCCAGCGTGAAGCCTGACAATAGAGGATCAGCGGAAACCGTCTCGGGATTATCCAGAATTACGACTTCTTCACCTGGCCGGTAGACATACACCTTGCGTTTGAAGGGATCAATCAACCAACCTAGCAACGTCCCATTCTCCAGATATTCGAACATCTTGAGATAAAGTTCTGTAAGAGTGTCACTCGGAGACCGAAGCTCGATGGCAAAGTCTGGACAAAACGGAGCGAACTTCTTTCTTTGCTGTGCTGTTAGGCTGTCCCACTTTTCGCGTTTAATCCACGATGCGTCAGGCGAACGAATAGCCCCGTTTGGCAATATGAATCCCGCGACAGGGCCAAAACAAACACCCGTCCCGTCCTTTTCAGTCCAAGTGATCAGTTGATGTGTGAGGTGAGCATTGCTTCTACCAGTTTCTGAGCCCGTAGGCGGCATTGCTATCAATTCTCCGGTTGAGGTGAGTTCAAGCCGCAATTTTCTGTACTTGCGACAGAGTTCTTCGAACTGTTCTAGCGTCACTCCCTGGGCGCCAATCAGTTCGGGCGGAATGTAAGCATCGTCGATTTGTGTGAGATTGTGAGCCATCGAAATCTCCTAATCGTTATCAGGATGCTAGCATCCACCCGCTTCCGCGACAACAGCTATTACTTGTCGAAAACGGCTATTATTTGTCGAAAGTGGCTATTTTTGATTAACATCCTTCCATGCGACGCGCCGTTTACCCCGGCTCCTTCGATCCAGTCACCAATGGTCACCTGGACATCATCGAGCGCGGCTGCAAACTCTTCGACGAGATCATCATCGGCATTCTCGTAAACCCCGAGAAGCAGCCCTTTTTCACCGTCGACGAACGGCGCGACATGCTCAGCGAAGTCATAAAAGACATCGCGCGCGGACGCTGCACGGTGCGCGTCGATTCTTTCACCGGCTTGCTGGTAAACTACGCTGTGGCCCAACAGGCAAACGTGATCGTCCGCGGCATACGCGCCATCTCCGATTACGAGTATGAGCTCCAGATGGCATTGATGAACCGCCGTCTCGAGCCGGGCATTGAAACCGTCTTCATGATGCCGGCGGAAACTTACTCATACGTCAGCTCGCGCCTGGTGAAAGAGGTGTTTCAACTCGGCGGCATAGTAACCGGCCTCGTCCCACCACTGATCGAAACCCGAATGAAAGAAAAGTTGAACCAACGATGAAAACATCTCCCGTT
>Ga0134121_10001833_pt1 | contig 19389 bp, 14 predicted proteins | sample KB301_FD_96463 | JGI IMG/M metagenome (GOLD analysis project Ga0134121, IMG submission 96463) | Terrestrial soil microbial communities without Nitrogen fertilizer from Kellogg Biological Station, Michigan, USA - KB3-0-1 | ecosystem: Environmental > Terrestrial > Soil > Unclassified ... | reverse complement strand
GCGATTGCGCCCGACACGCGCCGCGGCACTTGCGGTGTCGGCACGCTCCTCGGCCCGGGCTCGCAGACGTGGGACTTCTCGCTGCGGCGTAATTTCAGGCTGACGGAGCGGTTCGATCTGCGGTTCCAGGCTGATATCTTTAACGCTTTCAACCGGACGAATTTCCGCGACATGGACAGCAATCTCAGCAACGCGGCATTCGGGACGATCTCGACTTCTGGTCCGCCGCGAAATATTCAGTTCGGATTGAAGCTGACTTTTTAGTCCACAGATTACACAGATAACACAGATGAGAAAAAACAAAATAAGGTCAGTCTTCATCTGTGTAATCTGTGGATACCTATGTGTTGCCGCTCAGGCGAGCACGGTGACAACAGCCAGCTTACGTGACGAAGTAAACACGTTTCTCGGCAAGGAACTGGCCGCCCATCTGGCTGCGATCAAGTCGCTGGATCCGCCACCGGATCAGATTCTCGGCGTGCCGACTACGGGTGAATACTCGTGGGGCACGTTCATGCGCTCGCTCGCTGCGTACGCGGAGACGACCGGCAATCGTGAGCTTGCGGGACGCGACCTCGCGAAGTGGGTGGGCCAGATCGGTTTGATCGAGTCGCGCGCGGGCAGCAAAGCGTTTTCGCAGCTTTACGCCGCGCTTGCTTTGCGACACTTCGGTCGCGACTTGAAAACGAATCCGCTCTGGCAGAGCTTGTCGCCGGAAGAGCAGAAGGCGTGGCGCTCGCTGCTGAATCCCGAGCGCTTCTACGATCCGAAAACGAATCGCGTCATCAATCTCGCTGAGAACTATCTCGGCGTCGCGGCGCGCATCGCGAGTATCGGTTACGAGCTCGGCATCTCAAACGATCGCGCGTTTCTCGACAAGCTGCTCGATCGCGCGGCGGTGCAGTTTACGGAAGGCAATCTCTACGCGGACGATTCGCCGCCGACCGGACGTTTCGATCGTTACTCAAACGAGTACGCGCGCTACGTCTGGGAATCAGCGGAGACTGCCGGGCGCAAAGACCTGCTCGACAAAGTGCGGCCGTCGTTGATGGCCCAGATGCGACTTTGGTGGGACGTGGTTTCGGAGGATGGATACGGTTACAACTGGGGGCGCAGCCAGGGCGTGGTCAGTTATCTCGACACGCCCGAGATTGCAGGCTTTCTCGCGTCGCATCCGGAGTTCAGGCCCGCGCCGCTCGCTGAGATTGCGGCGCTTTATTACCAGGCGTGGAATTACCTGCTGCACGACTACCGCAACGACGCGCACCTGCTCTCGATCTTTGCATTCGGACGTGGCAACTACGCTTACATCTCGCGCGACCGTGAGTGGCAACAGACGACCGGCTTTTTCGGGAAACTGGCGAACTCGCATACGTCGATCATGAACGCGTTGGAGAAGGAAGGCATCACGACGTTTCCGGTCGTGCCGTCGTTGCGTGAGGTGGCGCGCTTTGAGTTTTTTAGAAAGTCGCCCGAGAGATCGGCGGGTGTTTGGGTCGTAAGGCAGGGCGCGTTGCGGTTTGCGTTGCCGATCACGAGTGGTCCAAAGCCGGGCATGTCAGACTATTTGCCGGCGCCGCACGGACTGCCGGGATTTGCTGCGCCGGTTGAGCAGATCTATCCCGCGATGACGCCGTACGTTGAGCTTGCCGATGGACGGATTGTGGTCGCGACTGATGGCGCAGATAAGATCGAGCCCGCGAGTGATGGTCAGTCGCTGCGCGTGCGTTGGACGAAGTGGGCTGTGGTTGGTACGCCGTCGGGAAAGTTGCAGGATGTTGGGCTGACGAGTGAGGTTGTGTGGGCGATTGAGAATGGGACGCTGACGCGCGAGGAAAGATTCAGTTCAAAGGGGGCAGTTAGGATTCGTCGTTGGTGGATTGCAGTGCCGAGCACGTACGATCAGGTTGAAACCGAGGTGATCAAAGGCGTGCGCGTTGATCGGTTCTACTCAGCGAAAGGATCGATCGAAGTGCGAATGATCGACGCGAATTTTCCCTTGAAGACGGCGATCATCGCGAGCGGCAATAGTCCCTTGGGGCGCGGGGTGCATGGCGCGATACCATTGCATCTCGTGTTTGAAGCGAAGGATATTCAGGCGCCGTTGAAATATAAGATCGCGCTGACACCGAAGTAAGTTTTACAGGATTACAGGATGAACAGGATTTACAAGATATGTAAGGAGTTTTCATGGACCAGGAAGTAACTCAAAACCCAATCACTGCGGAGACGTGTTTCGTACCCAAAACCCACGAAGGCAAAGGCCGTCGCACGGCCGTCGCGCCCGGTGCGACCGCCGCGCGTTTTCTCCATTACGGCCGCATCACGCTCGCCGCTGGTGATCCACCGTTGCAGTTTAATTCCGACGAGCACGAAATCGGCCTGATCTGTCTCAACGGGAAAGCAACTGTGCGCGCCGACGGCGAAACGTTCGATCTCGATCGTTACGACGCGGTCTACGTATCCCGTGATTCCGAGATCGAAGTAAGCACGAGCGAAGGCGGCGATCTGGCTGAAGTCTCAGCGCCCGTCGCGAAGCGCTATCCAACAAAATTCGTCTCGTACAAAGAAGTGCGCCAGAACCCGAAGCTGCATCTGATCGCCGGCAAGCCACCCGCCGAGCGCGATTTGAACGTGCTCATCGGCGCGAACGTCGAAGCGGGCCGCATCATGGCCGGCGTGACTTTCTCGACGCCCGGCAATTGGACCTCTTGGCCTCCACACGAACATTCAAAACTACTCGAGGAGGCATATCTCTTTATCGACATGCCGTCGCCGTCGTTCGGAGTGCAGTTTGTTTACACCGATCCGGATAAGCCCGAGCTGGTCCAGGTCGTGCGCGAAGGCGATTGCGTGTTGATGCCGCAGGGTTATCACCCGAACGTCGCCGCGCCGGGCGGGCAGATCAACTTCCTGTGGATGATGGCGGCGATCAGGGAAGGTGAAGATCGGCTGTACGGAGTCGTGAACGTGCAACCCGAATATGCCGCTGGTGGATCGGGACTGGAAGCTGTTAGCGACAAGAAGTAGAGGCACAAAATGTCTACCATCTCTTCTGAGAACAACGGCAACGGTAACCACTTCGCGCAACATTTGAATTGGACCAGCATTCCCGTCGAGCACCCGGCTGAGGGAATCGAGCGACAGATGTTCGTCGGCAACCGGATGATGATCTGTCGTTTTCGTTTCAAGCCGTTTCTCGTGACTCCCGAGCACGATCATCCACACGAGCAAATGACGATTGTCGAGCGCGGGCGCGTCCGTTTCTTCATCGAAGGCAAGGAACAGATCGCGTCCGCCGGCGACGTGCTGCACTTCCCGTCAAATTGCTGGCACGGCGCCACGATGATGGATGAAGAGGTGGTGCTGATCGATATTTTCTCCCCGCTGCGTGAGGACTTTCTGAACTCTTGATTCTCGATCAGTTCAAGCTGCAAGAGCGAGTTGCTTTGGTTACAGGTGCGTCGACCGGACTAGGCGCCGCCATCGCCATCGCGCTTGCCGAAGCAGGCGCATCCGTCGCCTGTCACGGCAACACCCGCTCACCGTCAGCAACCAGCGATCACATAACGAGCGCGGGCGGCGTCGCACATCCAATCACGGGTGATCTCAGCAAAGCCGACACAGCACAGGATCTCATTACGCAAACACTCGATCACTTCGGACGCATCGACATCCTCATCAACAATGCCGGCACTATTCGACGCGCGCCCGCAGTCGACTATTCAGACGACGACTGGACGGCAGTGATCGAAGTCAATCTCTCGAGTGTCTTTCGTCTTTCAAAGCTCGCGGGGAGGCAGATGATCGACAACGGGCGAGGCGGCAAGATCGTCAACATTGCTTCGTTACTCTCGTTTCAGGGCGGCATCACCGTCCCAGCGTATGCGGCTTCGAAAGGTGGCGTGGCGCAGCTCACGAAGGCGCTCGCAAACGAGTGGGCCAAACACGGCATCAACGTGAACGCGATCGCGCCCGGATACATGCGCACCACCAACACGGCAGCATTGCAAGCCGACGAAACACGTAACCGCCAAATCCTCGAGCGTATTCCTGCCGGTCGCTGGGGCGAACCCGAAGACGTCGCCGGCGCCGCCGTCTTTCTCTCCTCGCGCGCGAGCGACTACGTGAATGGACACGTGCTGGTCGTCGATGGAGGCTGGATGGGAAGATGATCGAAGAACAGATCCGCGTTTATCCGCATACATCCGCGGCTAATTTCAGGTGGGTCATCTGCGCGCTCCTGTTCTTCGCGGCCACGATCAACTACATCGATCGCCAGGTCATCGGCATACTCAAAACAACCATCCACGACGAAATCCGCTGGAGCGAAGTTGACTACAGTTGGGTCGTCTTTGCATTCCAGGCCGCATACGCGATCGGCTTGCTCGGTGTCGGCCGTTTGATCGATCGCATCGGCACGCGCAAAGGTTTCTCACTCGCGATCATCTTCTGGAGCGCGGCAGCGATGGCCCATGCGTTGGCCCACACCGTCCTCGGCTTCGGTGCGGCGCGTTTCTTTCTCGGTCTCGGTGAGGCGGGAAACTTTCCGGCAGCGATCAAAACCGTCGCTGAGTGGTTCCCAAAGAAAGAACGCGCCCTCGCCACTGGAATCTTTAACTCCGGCACGAATATCGGTGCACTCGTGACGCCGCTCGTCGTACCGATGATTACGTTATCGTGGGGTTGGCGCGCGGCATTCATCGCCACTGGCGCGCTCGGTTTCATCTGGCTGGTCGCGTGGCTGCTGCTTTATCGACGTCCGGAAGAACACCCGTCACTTTCAAAAGCCGAGCTCGAATACATTCAAAGCGATCCGCCTGATCCGGTGGTGAACATTCCGTGGGGACGCCTGCTGCCGCACCGGCAAACGTGGGCTTTCTCGGTCGCGAAGTTCATGACGGATCCGATCTGGTGGGTATACCTCTTCTGGTTGCCCGACTTTCTTCACAAACGTTACGGGCTGAGCTTGAAAGACTTTGGACCACCGCTCGTCGTTGTCTATTTGATGGCAGACATCGGCAGCATCGGCGGCGGCTGGCTCTCATCGTCACTGATCAAGCGTGGTTGGACCATCAACGGCGGGCGGAAGCTGGCGATGTTGATTTGCGCACTGGCAGTCGTGCCGATCGTGTTTGCGGCACAGACATCGAACCTTTGGGTGGCAGTCGTGTTGATTGGACTCGCGGCGGCGGCGCACCAGGGCTGGTCGTGCAATCTCTTCACTACGACGTCCGACATGTTTCCGCGTCGCGCAGTCGGATCGGTGGTTGGCATCGGCGGCATGGCGGGCGCGATCGGCGGCATGATGATCGCGCGCCTCGTCGGCGAGATACTCGAGCGGACCGGCAGCTACGTACCCATTTTCATCATTGCCGCCTCCGCCTACCTTGTGGCATTACTTCTCTTTCATTTATTGTCACCGAGGCTCGACCCCGCTAATCTTTAAGTTGCCACAAAAAGCACAGAAAAGATGAGCCACAAAAAGGCACACAAATCGCAAAAGAGAAAAGAAAAAACTTTTGTGTTTTTGTGCTTTTTTGTGGCTAAAAATTCTTATGAATGGTTTGGTGGCTAAATCGAAGATCGGTTGTCGCTGGGACATTGTGAGTCTCGGTGAGGTGATGCTGCGGCTCGATCCGGGCGAAGGACGCGTGTCGACGACGCGGCACTTCCAGGTTTGGGAAGGTGGCGGTGAGTACAACGTCGCGCGCGGTCTCAAACGATGCTTCGGAATGGACGCCGCGGTCGTTACGGCGCTCGCTGATAACGCGGTGGGACGGCTGGTCCAGGATCTGATTTACCAGGGCGGTGTGGACCAGTCGCACTTGAAGTGGGTGAAGTTCGATGGCGTCGGACGTACGGTTCGCAATGGTCTCAACTTTACGGAGCGTGGCTTTGGCGTGCGCGCGGCTGCCGGTTGCTCCGATCGCGGTCACACGGCCATTTCGCAACTGCGACCGGGCGACATCGACTGGGAACAGATCTTCGGTGCGGAAGTCGCGCGTTGGTTTCACACGGGCGGAATTTTTTGTGCCCTCTCGGAAACCACGCCTGCCGTGGCGCGTGAAGCAATGGAAGTCGCGCGCAAACACGGCACCGTCATCTCTTACGATCTCAACTATCGCGAGTCGCTTTGGAAATCGATTGGTGGCCAGGCGCGTGCGATTGCCATCAATCGCGAACTGGCGCCGCTTGTTGACGTGATGATCGGTAATGAAGAAGACTTCACTGCCGCGCTCGGTTTCGAAGTTGAGGGACAGGACGAGCACCATTCGAAACTCGACGTCGCAGGCTTTCATCGTATGATTCAACGCGCGGTCGCTGAGTTTCCAAACTTCAAAGTCGTGGCGACGACACTCCGCAACGCGAAGACCGCGACGATCAACGACTGGGGCGCTGTTTGTTACACGGGTGGCGAACTTTACGAGGCGCCGGTGCGAGAGAATCTGGAGATACTCGATCGCGTTGGTGGTGGTGATTCGTTCGCCTCAGGTTTGATTTACGGGTTTCTGACAGAACGTGGACCACAGTGGGCAGTCGAGTATGGCGCGGCGCATGGTGCGCTGGCGATGACGACGCCGGGCGATACGACAATGGCGACTTTGGCGGAAGTCGAACGAGTGATGAAAGGCGGGACGGCGCGCGTTGCAAGATAAAAGAGTGGTCATTCAGAAGATCAGGGATACCGGCATAATTCCCGTCGTGCGCGCGACTACTGCCGATGAAGCGATGCGCGCGATCGATGCGATCCGCGAGGGCGGAATCTCGGTGCTCGAGATCACGATGACGGTGCCCGGCGCGGTGAAAGTGATCAAGGAAGTCGCGACTCGTTACGGAAACGATGCGCTCGTCGGTGCGGGAACGGTGCTCGATCCGGAGACAGCGACGGAATGCATTTCGAGTGGCGCACAGTTTATCGTGAGTCCAGCGCTGAACACCCAAACGATCGCGTGTTGCCGGCGTCTTGGTATTACCGTGATGCCGGGTGCGTTGACGCCGACGGAGGTTATCTGGGCGTGGAATGCGGGCGCGGATTTTGTGAAGGTGTTTCCGGCGGGCGCGGTTGGTGGACCAAGCTATCTGAGATCGTTGAAAGCGCCGCTGCCGCAGATCGAGCTCGTGCCGACTGGCGGCGTCTCGCTCAAGACGGCGGCGGACTTTATTCGTGCCGGCGCGGCAGCGCTCGGTGTCGGCGCTGACCTCGTTGATATCAAAGCGATTCGCGAAGGTCAGGCGGCGCTAATCACGGAGCGGGCCAAACAGTTTATCGAGATTGTGCGCGAAGCCAGGGCGTCATGACTGCAATAAGCGAGTATGCGATCATCGTTGGTCCTGACGATAACGTTGCCGTCGTCAAAAAGGAGACCTTCGTCGATCTCGAAGTGTCATTGCCGAACGGCGCGCTTGTGAAACTACGCGATGCCGTTCCGCCCGGGCATCGCTTCGCCACGCGAGACATTCCCGCCGGAGAATTTGTCACTCAATTCGGCCAGCCGATCGGAACGTCGTTAGGCATCGAGAGCGGCGCGCAGATCACGCACGCCAACATGTCGAACGACGTGCCGCTCATTCGCGATCTGCCGGATTCGCTGCACACGCCTCCACCGGATTACCTCCCCGAAGCCGAGCGCCGAACGTTCATGGGTTTCCGACGCCGCGATGGTCGCGTTGGCACACGCAACTACGTGCTCATCGTGCCTACCAGCATGTGCGCGAGCCACGAAGCGCAGCAGATCTCGATGATCGCGGAGTTCACGCTTTACAACCGCGACAAGTACAAAAACGTCGATGGCGTCGTTGCGATCCCTCATAACAAAGGCTGCGGCTGCCAGGACGGTTCGACGATTGATGTCATGCTCCGTACGCTCTCGAACTATGCGGATCATCCAAACGTTGGTGGTGTGATCCTGATCGATCTCGGTTGCGAGAAGACGAACCTGTCGCAGGTCGAGAAGTATCTGCTGGGGCGCGAGAAGTTGTTTGATAAGCCGGTGGCGAAGATCGGGATTCAGGAAGTCGGTGGGACGCAGGCCGCGATTCAGCAAGGCTTGAAGGAAGTCGAGCAAATGCTGCCCGAGGTGAATCGTGCGGCGCGCGAAGAGTGTCCGGTGAGTGAGATTGTGTTGGGTGTGAAGTGTGGTGGATCTGATGGGTTCTCGGGGATCTCTGCGAACCCGTCGCTCGGGCGTGCGGCGGATCTGCTCGTGCGATCCGGTGGCACGGTTTTGATTACTGAAGTGCCGGAGTTTTGTGGCGCAGAGCATTTGCTGGCGTGCCGGGCGAAGGATGTTGAGACTGGTCGCGCGGTCTATCGCATGGTCGATTGGTACAAGGAGTATGCGTCGAAGTTTGGCGCGGTGCTCGCGCAGAATCCGAGCCCGGGCAACACTGCGGGTGGTCTATTGAACATCACGATCAAGTCGCTCGGCGCGATCGCGAAGGCGGGCACGACGCGCGTTGAAGGCGTGTTGGAATACGCGGAGAGTTGGAAGATGCGCGGGCTGAATCTGATGCAAGGGCCGGGATACGATCAGGAGTCGACACCCGGACTCGTCGCAGCCGGCGCGACTGTGGTTGTGTTCACGACCGGCAGAGGTACCACGATTGGAAATGCGATCGCGCCGGTGATCAAGCTCGCATCGAACACGCCGATCTTTGAGCGCATGAAGAACGATCTGGATCTGTCGGCGGGTAGCGTCATTGATGGAACAGAGACGATCGATCAGGTGGGCCAGCGCGTATTCGATCACGTGATCAAGGTTGCGAGCGGCCTCGAGGCCAAAGCCGAAACGCACAAGCACCGCGAGTTTCAATTCTGGGCAGAGCAAACAGTGTCGTTGTGAGTCTTGTTAATCTTGAAAATCCTGTAATCCTGTCAAATATCATCGAAGAGGCTCTCGACGTCATCCGGCCGGGTGAGCGCGTCCTCGCCATCATTCCTGACAAAACGCGCGACGATAACACGCACGAGCTCTTCCCGATCGCGACGAAGTCTTTAGAGAAACGCGGGGTTGCTTCCTTCGATGCGCTTGTCGCGCAGGGCACGCACCCGCCGATGTCTGCGGCACAGAAGCTCGCGAAGATCGGTGACGCGGGCTTCCGCGGATCGTTGTTCGATCATCGTTGGGATGATCCGGACGAATTGATCACGCTCGGCGAGTTGAGCGGTGAGACAGTGCAGGAGTTAACAAATGGACTGATCGATAATACCGTGCCGGTAAGTATCAACAAGCTGCTCGCGCCGGGAATCTACGACACGGTGCTCGTGTTTGGCGCGACAGTTCCACACGAAGTCGCGGGATTTGCGGGCGGCGCGAAGTATTTCTTTCCGGGCGTCGCAGGGCCGGAGTTGACTCACACGACGCACTGGCTCGGCGCGCTCGCCGGCATCGAAAACATCATCGGACAAGTCGACACGCCGACACGTCGTTTGATCGAAGCGGCTGCTGATCTGATTCCCGCGCGCATCATCTCGCTGAACACGGTCGTCTCGAGAAATGATGGCAGGTTGGTTACGTACGCGCTCTTCGCTGGTGATATCAAGGATGCGTTTCGACGCGCTGCGGAAGTGAGCCGTCAGGTCCACATTCGTTACACGGGGCGGAAGTACAAGCGTGTGATCGCGCTGCTCGATCCGCATTACGATGAGCTTTGGGTGGGAGGGAAGGCGAGTTACAAGCTCGGGGCGATCATCGAGGAAGGTGGCGAGCTAATCATCTACGCGCCGCACCTGACAAAGCTTTCCGAGACGCATGGAGATCTTATTGAGAAGTATGGTTACGCGCCGCTGGAGAGCGTGCGTGATATGCTGGGCGTGTCGCAGGAGCTTCGTGAGAATTTGTGCATCGCGGCTCATCTCGCGCACGTCGCATACGCCGGAAGGTTGGATGAGCAAGGCAGGATCGTTCCGCGTTATCAAATCACGATGGCGACCGGCCTCGATGAAGAAACGTGCCGCCGCGTCAACCTCGGCTATCTCGATTACCGCACGCTCGACTACGAAGCGATGCGCTCCGATCCGGACACGTTAGTCGTTGTAGACGCCGGGCGAGATCTTTATCAGGTCTCGTAAAGCATTTCTCCCGCAGCGGCGCAACGGCGCAACGTTAAAGCTTCCGGCACCCGAAGGTCTTAACGTTGCGCCGTCGCGCCGCTGCGGGAGAAATCTTTTAAGCCACTAACGCGGTGGGAGTGTCGATGTACTCGGAGATGAATTGGTTCAACTGGCCTCCGCCCAGCGGCGTCGAGAACAGATAACCCTGACCATTCTCACACTCCAGCTTCCGCAACAGCCTCAACTGATCTTCCGTCTCGACACCCTCCGCCACCACATCCATCCCGAGGTTCTGCGCGAGCGCCACGATCGTGCGCACGATCGCGAGGTTCTCCTCGTTCTCCATCATCTGCGTCACGAACGAACGATCAATCTTAAGCGTGTCGATCGGAAAACGCTGCAAGTAACTGAGACTCGAATAGCCAGTGCCGAAGTCGTCAATACTCAACTGCACACCGAGCTCTCGCAACTGCATCAACAACCCGACCGCTGCCTCGATATTGTCACTAAACACTGACTCCGTGATCTCGAGCTTCAAACAACGCGGCGGCAATTGGAATCGCTCAAGCAAGCTCGCGATGTTCTCAACCAAACCCGGCTGATTAAACTGCTTCACTGACAAGTTGACGCTGATGAACAACGGCGGCGCCACCGGATAAGTCTGTTGCCACTCGCGCGCCTGTCGACACGCCGACTCGAGCACGGTCTGCCCGATCGTCAGTATCTGGCCCGTCTCCTCCGCGACCGGAATAAAATCCTGCGGCGGTATGATCCCAAACTCCGGATGACGCCAGCGCACGAGCGCTTCGAATCCGATCAACGTGCGACTTCCGAGCGACACGATCGGTTGATAATCAACGAAGAGCTCATCGCGCTCGCACGCATGTCGCAGATCCGTCTCCATCTTCAAACGGCTCATCAGCTCGCCGTGCATGTCGTGTCCGAAGACTTCATAACGCGCTTTGCCGCGCGCCTTCGCCTGGTGCATCGCAGTCTCTGCGTCGCGCAGCATGTCTGCTACCTGCTCGTAATCGGAAGCGAGTGCGATGCCGATGCTCATCGTCGTGTAAACTTCCTGGCCCAGCAGGTTGAACGAAATCGAGAGCGCCTGCTGAATTCGCGTCGCCACTGACGACGCCTCTTCCTCACCCGAAACATCATCGAGCAACACGGCAAACTCGTCGCCGCCGACGCGGGCGAGTACGTCGCCCTGTCGCATGCACGTCTTAACGCGCTGTGCGATCTGGATCAGCAGTTGATCCGCGCTCGCATTGCCGAGACTGTCATTAACAAGCTTGAAGCGATCGACATCGAGCAGCAACACCGCGCACTGCTGATCTCGACGCGAAACACGCAGCTTGAGCAGATCGTAAAAGCGCGCGCGGTTCGGCAGGCCGGTCAACGTGTCCTGCGTTAGCTTCTCCTCGGCCTTCTTGCGATCGCTGATGTCCTGCACCTGGAAGAACAAGCGCTTCGCGCCGCTTTCCGAATCCTTCAGAAGCGAGACGTGCCACTGCACCCAAACTGTGTGGCCCTGCTCGTGAATGTAACGCTTCTCCTGCTCGTGACTTTGAATGTAGCCTTCGAGCACGCGCTGAATGTACGACTGCACGTGTCGCAGATCTTCCGCATGAGTGAGTCGTTGAAAACTGGTCGCGCGCAGTTCCTGTTCGGAGTAGCCGAGCAGTTTGCAAAGCGATTCGTTCACCTGGAGCCAACTGCCGTCGACTGACACGACAGCCATTCCGATCGCAGCATTGTCGAAAGTGCCATGACTCGCGGCTTTCGGATTTGTTGAGAGCGCGAAGGGAATCGCATCGGGAGTAAACTGTGCCTCTGAATTCTGAGATGTTCGGCGGCGCTTCATGCGCTTCTGCTCGTACATCGCCTGGTCGGCTTGTTCGAGTAGCTCTTCGAAACACGCCATGCGCTCGGGCTCGAGTGTTGCCACGCCGATACTGAAGGAGAGCTTGTGACCACGAGTCTCGCTCGCGTTGTAGGCTCTCAAGTTGTCATTGAGTCTCGCGATCGCGTCTTCTTTACTCGCGTTCAGATCCGTGACGAGCACTGTGAACTCGTCGCCGCCGAGACGCGCGATGATGTCGGAGCTTCGGAAACTGTGATTGAGAATCGCGGCGGTTTGGATGAGCGCGTTGTCGCCTTCGTTATGTCCAAATTCGTCGTTGATCTTCTTCATGCCGTCGAGGTCGATGAAGAGCAGCAGCAGCTTTTCTTTTTGACGACGCGCGAAGTCGAAGTAAGGCGCGGCTTGTTTGAGCAGTCCGCGACGATTGAACAACCCGGTTAGATCGTCTTTCAGGGAGCTGTTGCGCAATGTTTCTTCGAGTTTCTTTCGCTCGGTGATGTCGCGCACGACCTGGACCAGACCACCGCCATCGACGCTCGAGATCGAGATTTCAAGAGGGAACGTGCCGCCGCTGAGTTTCAGGCCCATTGCTTCGCCGCGCCACGAGCCATCACGCCAGACAGCGGGCATAATCTGATCTTTCATGCGCGCGAGCTCTTCCTCGAAGTAAAACATTTCCCAGCTCGCGCCAATCAGTCGCGTGGGATCTGTGTAACCAAAAATTTTCGCGTAAGCGTCGTTTAGATAAATGCAGGAACCGCTATGGTCGATGATGGCCATGCCGTCCATCGAGGCTTTCATCGCCGCGGCTTGTTGGGCAAGAGAGCCGGCGGCGCGTTTGCGCTCGGTGATGTCGCGGGCCACAACTGAGGCGCCCGTCATGGTTTTGCCTTCCATGCCTTCCATGATTGGGCAGATCGTTAGCGAGACGTCGATCGGGTTGCGGCCTTTTTTGAGGTGGACCATCTCGTGCTGCGTGACGATCTCGCCGCGCGTGACTTTTTCAAACAGTAACGAAGCTTCCTGGCCGCGACGATGATCGAAGAGCATCGAGATTGGCGCGCCGAGAGCTTCCTTGGAGGTGTAGCCATAGATGCCGCGTGCGCCGCGGTTCCAGCTCATGATCACGCCTTCGGTGGTCACGCCGATGATTGCGTCGCGCGAAACGTCGACGATGCCTTGCAAACTCGATAGCTCGTGTCTAACGCCGGCGAGTTGTTCCTGAGTGCCGCGCCAGCTTTTCCAAACAACGATACTGGCGATTACCTGGGCCACGATCAGAATCACAACAAGTTCGGTGAGATTAGATCCGAAGAGCGCCGAAACGATGAAGCAGAACCCGAGTGCGGATGGAATCACGAAGATAGGGAGGGGCCAAAGCTTTCGGCTGGCGCGGGAGATAAGAGAGTTGCTATCGAGAAACATAACCGGGTCAAAGTGATGTTTGATTCGGATAGAGCGAAGTGGCTAACTGGGGATTACCACTCATGGATTGTCAAAGCCTGCGGGGCTATTCGCCCATCCGGCTGTAAGCCACTCGTGTGCCAGTGTGTATTTGTGGATAAACGGCGGGAAAGCCGTGGTCCAGTTGAGTCAAACTAACCGGTGCCCTCGGCATTTTGACGAGAATTCGATTATTTTGAACAGCCGCAAAGAGGCACACAAAAACACAAAAGCCTCTCTAGTCTATTTGTGCCCTGGCAGCTACTTCTTTTCGGGCTTCTTGGGTGGAGCTTTGGGTTGCGTCTTTGGCTTGGACTGGCAGTTTGGATCATCCTTCATGGCAGGATCGTTGGCGGTAGGATAGATCGATCCTCGGAAGTCAGTATCTGTACCGAGTTTGGCGGCCACACCAGGACTAGCCTCCCAGACATTATGGTTCGAGTACTCACCAATGGTCACTTCCACGGATTTGCCTTTTGCGCATATGGCAAGCGTTTGCCCGCACTTGTCTTTACCCTTTTCTCTTCGCCCTGACGGCATCGCCACTTTCAGCACTTTGTCGGTATAGCTCGGAGTGAAGTCTTTGCAGGTTTTAGCCTCGCATTTTAGACGGGGTGAAAACTTGTGCCCGGGCTGCTTTGACTCATTGTTTATGGCCTCTGAGTCACCAGTCTCTTTGGGACAATCCAAGCCCTTGCAGTCGAAGCCGTTCGCATCATCCACGCATGCAAAGCTGTCGCAGCAGGCTAGTGATTTTGCAGAGCCGAGGTTCAGGATGTGTTCATTGGCTTCGGTGCCTTCGAGGCGTTTTCGAGCCAACCGTGCGACAGAAGCATTAGACTGTTGCACGACGTGCGTCAGTTCATGTGCAAGCAGTCGTTGGCCCATTGCGGTCGATGGTGAATATTGCCCGTGACCGAAGACGACGTGGTTCCCTACCGTGTAAGCACTTGCCGAGACTGATAACGCCGATTCCGCCGCCCGCGCATCATCGTGGACGCGCACACCACTGAAGTCGAAATTGAAGCGCGCACCCATGCCTGTTTGCGTTGCTGCGTCGAGTGGGCGGCCTGCGGAGCGCAGCACGTCACCTACGGCGTGCGTCCCAGCCATCGACTCGCCATTGGACTTGCGCAGCAGTTTACTCGTGGCGCTATTTCCAATTGTGCGTTGTAAGTGCACGATTGGGTCCATCTGGCGCCTCGCGACAGAGGTCCGCGTCCGCGACTTTAAAATACTGGACCATCTTCGTTGCCTGGCTAGAGGAATAGTGACGCGCACGTTCATTCTCCTTTACTGCTCAGAACGTTTCAGCCGGCTTAAGGTTATGGTACAAATTAAACAACATGAACGAGTAGTTGGTCTATAAATATGGCGCACTTGCATTGTCTTATTTCATTGACACGAGCAACACTAAACAACTAGAGTCCCACGCGTTCACAGCTTTTCGCACGTAGCGTGAGTCCTCCCACTCCTCGCGCTTTTGTTCCCAACAGTTCGGCGGCGTCCTTCCCAATCGCACATGCTGGCGAACTTATCTTTGATCTCGAAAGGAGAAATAACATGACTGATCCAACTGACCCGATCGACCCGTGTAATGATCCGACCCCACCTATTCAATGTATCGTAACGAGAGGTGATATCACCGAAGATGACGTCAAATGCGCGCAGCAGGAATGGTGCAGGGGGTTGCTTGAGATAAGCCGGCTATATTGGCAGCGGCCCCGTGGAGATTTTCGTGGATACGCAGAACGGTTCATTAACACCTTCTATGACTTCCTCCCTGAGGGAGCCGGGAGGGTATTCTTTCGCCCAACGCTGGCAAAGTTTCCGGATAACTTTAGAACGACCCGTGCTGGCACACTCGAATACTTTATCGGGAAAGAGGGAAACGACGACGATCCTGACGACGGATTTGCTAAGAAAAAATTTCTCGATGCAAAGTACAGCAACCGCGTTGACACGGAGGCAACTGCCATTCAACGATACGGAAGAATCGCGATAGCCATGGGCAATGTGTGCCTGATGGAAGCGGTCGTCGACCCCGATCACCCAGACGACCCCAATCCTGAGATTAAAAACACCGTTGTTGATAAGACCTTTGTCTACCGGAAAGATGATCGGGGCGAAGTCAGGTTGACTCTCCACATGTCGGCGCTGAGGAACGAAAAGGACAAACCACCCGTCGAATAAGTTAGTGGAAGTGGTGCCGGAGGTCGGACTCGAACCGACATGTCCTTGACGGACGCCAGATTTTGAGTCTGGTGCGTATACCAATTTCGCCACTCCGGCAAAGAAGGATGCACATGATAAGGCGCATCCTCCCGGAGTGCAACCACTAAAGAACCGGGCGCGGTGGCCCCGGGTAAATCGTCCTACTCAGGGACAAATACCAAAGATTTACCGGCACCTACCTCGCTCGGTTCTCTTCTAACCCCAAATATTCTAGTAATTACCACGACTGTAAAAACATGTTTGCCATAGGACCAGCAAAACCGCTAGAATGCCTGAGCCAGGTATTGGCGGGGTCTACCCAGCCCCTTACCCACGAACACTCACAAGCTGGTTAAGCTCTACTATCTTTTTCTAGCCGCTGGATGCCCTGCCTGTCTCAGGAGAACCCAATGCCGACAACTGTGTCGCCCCGAATTCTGATAGTTGATGATGAAGTCGAAATAACCGAAATCCTCGCCGATCTCCTTAGTGAAGAATACGCGTGTCTGCGAGCGGCGTCGGCGGAGGAAGCACTCGCGCATCTTCACGAAAGCGAGTTTCAGCTCGTGATCAGCGACATCACGATGCCCGGTATGAGCGGCCTCGACATGATCCCTCACATCAAAGCACTTTCACCCGATACCGTCGTGGTGATGATCAGCGGCATGCAGACTGTCGAGAGCGCGATCGGCGCCCTGCGTCTCGGCGCATTCGATTACTTGATGAAGCCTTTCGATCTGCGGCAGGTCGAGGCAGTAGTCAAACGCGCGCTCGAACATCACGATCTTGTAGTCGCCAAGCAGCGCTACGAAAACCATCTCGAAGAGCTCGTCGAACAGCGAACGGTCGAGCTCGACAAAGCGCTGAACTCGCTCGAAGGCGCTTATCGCTCAACACTCAAAGCCCTGACAGCAGCACTCGAAACCAGAGATTCAGAAACTCACGGGCACTCGGAACGCGTGGTCACATACAGCCTGCGACTCGGACGCGAATACGGTCTGAGTAGCGAAGCAATGAAGGCGCTGGAGTTTGGCTCGCTGTTACACGACATCGGCAAGATCGGCGTGCCGGATTCGATCCTGCGCAAGCCGGCGAAGCTCACGGAAGAAGAGTGGGTGCGGATGCGCGAACATCCGCTTCATGGACAACAAATCCTGCGCGGCATCGAGTTTCTTGAGGGCGCGGCGCGCGTGGTGGCCCAACATCACGAGAAGTGGGACGGCACTGGTTATCCGCTCGGGTTGCGTCGCGAAGAGATCGACATCAACGCGCGTATCTTTGCGGTTGCTGACGCGTTTGACGCCATCACGAGCGATCGTGTGTATCGACGCGGGAAGCCTTACGAAGCTGCAGCGCAGGAGTTGGACGACTGGGCCGGTCGACAGTTCGATCCGAAAATCGTTGAGGCCTTTCATCGCGTGCCGAAGAGTGATTGGGAAGAGTTGCACCGGCAGTCGTTGATGCCCAAGCCCGATCAGTTTGACGTGCGCCAGGTGATGCGCATGATGGAGTCTGGCCTCGAAGCCGCAGTCAGATAGTTAGCCACAAAAAGGCACAAAAACACAAAAAAGCCTTTTGAGAAATTAAGACGCCTAATTCTCCTACACGAGAACCAGGCGTCTTATTTGTCTAAGAATCTTTTTTGTGCTTTTTGTGCTTTTTTGTGGCTAATTATGGGTTTGAGGGACGACGTAGCCGCGGCGTGATTGGAGGCTGAGGCCGACGCGGCGTGACGCGACTTCGATGCGTCGATACTCGCCGGGCTTCGCTTCTGCAAGCGGCCGCTTCGGACGATAGGTGACAACGTATTCAGCGCCGATCGCGCGTGCGACTTCGCTCGCCTGGGCCAGCATCTCCTGAGCGTTAAGCGGCAACATCATCTTCCCGCCCGTCTCGTCTGCCACATTCTGCAAAGCCTGCTGGCTCTTCTTCACTTCCGCTTCGTACGCCTTGCGCATGCGCTTCATCGCCGGATCAAAACGAATGCCGATACCGAAAGATGGTGAACGCGTTGTTCCGGGAGGAAGCGTCGGATCGGTCGCGGTGATCGGATCCGAACTCGGCGGACGTTGGCCCGCTGAAACGTTCTTCGACTTACCAGAATCCTTCTGTCGCACAAATTCTGTATAGCTGATGATATGGACCGTGGCGCGCGCGGCAATGAGGTCTTTCATCGCTGCTGCTCGATCGACTTTGCCGCCGGGCGAGTCGACGCCGTCTGTAATCAGTACCACGTGACGACTTCCCTCCGGTCGATCTTTCAGTTGCACACTCGCATTCTCAATCGCCTCGGAGATCCTGGACCGCTTCGTTGAGATCAGCTTGTTCTTCAACGTCTTTAACACGATCGACTTGTCGGTAGTCCACTGTTGCAACATCTCAGCAGCATTACCCGATTGCATAACTGCAATCGAGTCGCCGTCTTCAAGTCTCGCCACGAGCTGCGACGCGACGTCGCGCGTCAGGCTTGTTTTCTTCGATAAGCCGCCCAAGCCGGTCCCGTCGCCGCCGGTGTCGAGCACGAACAGGACGTTTGCCGGGATGTGACGGACGCTCCGGATCTGCTGAGCGACGCCGTCTTCGAGCACGAGTACGTCGTCGAGCTCGAGTGTCGGATCGTAGTGCCCGTAGGCGTCGAAGGCCATGACCGGAAGCCGGACTTCTTCAGTAAAGATCTTCTCTGTTTCTTCCGGAGTTGGAGATGGTGATGGTTTCGGTTTCGAAGGCTCCTGACTGGAAATCTGCGTGGCGGCGAGTGCGAACAAAGCCGCAATGACGAGAAGGCCAGTTGTGCGTTTCAGCCAGAACATTGTGGGAATCTGCTGTTTGATGCCGGGCAAAAGCCTACGTTGCCTGATTAAGTTTCTCCCGCAGCGGCGCAACGACGCAACGATAAGACCTTCAGCCTCGGAGGGGTTCCGTTGCGCCGCTGCGCCGCTGCGGGAGTAATTCTTAAGCTTTCCGCGCCTGAGCCTGGACGGCGGTGATCGCGATGGCGTCCACGATGTCGCGCGCCGTGCAGCCTCGTGACAAGTCGTTCGCGGGCTTGTCCAAACCCTGGAGAATGGGGCCGATGGCGGTGGCGCCGGCCAGGCGTTCCGTCAACTTGTAGGCGATGTTTCCAGCCTGTAGATCGGGAAAGATCAACACGTTCGCACGGCCCGCGACGGACGATCCCGGCGCCTTTGAGTCTGCCACTGCTGGAACCAGCGCCGCATCGGCTTGAAGCTCTCCATCGACCTGCAACTCCGGCGCACGCGCCTTCACTGTGCGCGTTGCTTCCACAACTTTATCGATCAAACGATGCTTCGCGCTGCCTTTGGTCGAGAAGGAAAGCAGCGCCACGCGTGGCTCCGTTCCGAGCAGCGCCCGGCATGAATCTGCCGCCGCGAGCGCGATCTCAGCAAGCTCAACGGCGCTCGGCTCGATCACCACGCCACAATCCGCGTAAATCATTGCGCCATCGTGTCCGAAATTAGCATTCGGCAGCGCCATCAGAAAGAAACTCGACACCAGCTTGAATCCCGATCGCACGCCGATGCAATGCAGCGCCGCGCGAACAGTGTGACTCGTCGTGTTTGTCGCGCCCGCAACCGAACCATCAGCAAGTCCGGATCGGACCATCAAGTTGCCGTAATACAAAGGATCTGACACGAGCGTGCGCGCTTCGTCGGCCATCAGCCCCTTGGCGCGGCGCAAATCGTGAAAGAGCGAGACCATCTTCTCGAAATCAGCCGCACGCTTGTGATCGATGATCGTGACGCCACCGAGATCGAGTCGATTATCTCGAGCGATCGCGCGAATTTTC
>Ga0134121_10001830_pt1 | contig 19419 bp, 16 predicted proteins | sample KB301_FD_96463 | JGI IMG/M metagenome (GOLD analysis project Ga0134121, IMG submission 96463) | Terrestrial soil microbial communities without Nitrogen fertilizer from Kellogg Biological Station, Michigan, USA - KB3-0-1 | ecosystem: Environmental > Terrestrial > Soil > Unclassified ... | reverse complement strand
TAGGACAGTGGAATGTTGATACTGTGCCGGTCCTCGAACGATGTGGCGCGTCAGCGGGATGTTCCGGGGCATTGAGAGATTGGCCAGAAGGCTGGACCGTGCGGTTTTCGAAACGCAGGCCAGCACATTGGCAGTTTCGTTGACGATCTGTGCACCCTCGGGATGCCAGGGCCCGTCCCAATCGCCGATCGTCGTATGTTCGGTGTAAACCGTTGGATAACCATGCGCCGCGGCCCACTGAATGATCCAATCCTGCCCGAGACGGCAACCATGAACGTGGATCACGTCGGGCGGCGATTGCTGCGCGTGTCGAGCCAGTGCACGCAGAATGTGGCGCGTGAGCAGATTGTAATCACCGCGCTCGTGGACAGCCTGCTGAGCGAAGGTCAGCACGTCGCGGTCCGCCCGCGGAGTAGAAACCTGCCGCCGCGCGCGGTAAGTAAGTTGCTCCAAATGGTGGAGCGCCCGGCCGGTGCGATATCTCCCGATCTCTAACTGCCGAGCCATTCCCCGTAGCTGTCCCGGCGCCACGACGCGAATGCCCGCAGACCTCAGGGTGCGCCCGTATGCATTCGAACGCAGTAATGGCAGTTCGCTGAAGAGAATGATCTCAATACCCGTCCGGGCCAGAGACAGAGCGATTTCAGTGACGTGGCGTTCCATTCCTCCCAGACGGTCAAACCACCACACCACCAGGTAGACGCGGCGGACTGACTTCGACGCGGTCATTCGGCCTTTCGCCGCGAGACAAATCTCGCGCTCTGCGACAAGAACTTCCAAAGCTGCACGCCAAATCCCTTCGGTGCGACTTCGCCGAGATGTTCAAGGTATTCCTCCGGCCAATATTCCGGCGGGCGGTTGATTCCTTTTTCCACCCACTTTTTGGACGGATTGTTGCGATTGATAATGGACGGATGCGGACCGGGCAGGATCAAGAGAGGGCTGGCCGCCCAGGCGTTCACCTCGCGCTTCTGAACGAGTTCGGCGTACACACGATCGACGGCGCTCGCGACCGGTGTCAACGCGCGCAGCATCTTCCGGGCGCCCGAAAGGGTCACGGCATAGGCCGCGCCGCCCTGTGGCGTCCAGGGTACGACTGTGCGCCTTGTCACGCGGCGCGTTCGGTGCTGGATATCGAAGCAACGGTAAAGGTACCAGAGCTCCCAGGAGGCGGGCAGATCCGCGAACGCTTTCTCGAAGCGCCTTCTCCACGACTGCGTTGCGCCCGACAGTACAACGTCGTCTTCCAGGATCAGCGCCGAGTCCCGGCCCTTATCGACGATATCGCGAAGGACTGCCGCATGACTCAACGCGCAACCGATCTCGCCGGGCATACAGTCGGCGTCGAAACCCGCCATCTCGCGAGCGAGCAATCCGGATTCCTGCAGTTGAGCGATGGCGGCCTCGGCAAGCGCCATGCCATCCAACGCCTCGAAACAGATCGGGTTTGGCGCAGCCATCGCGTCGAGGATGGGCTGCATGGCGCTCCACCGCTCCGTACTGCGGGGCAGGTTGATGATGTAAGTTGCGGCAAACATGTTGACGGACTCAGCCTTCAAACAGCCATGCCGGCTCGGCTCCCCACCAGACAGGAATTCTTTTGATATCGAATAGGCGGGAATTGAATCGGCCGTTAATCCCTCCATGACAGGAGAAGGCAGCACGGTACCCGCACTCGGCGAGCACCTGCTCTGTGATCGTGTTGAAGGCATCCGCGCTGCCTACTGGATAGGCCATCACGTCGATGGGCGTCTGGAGTTCCCTTTCCAGAATCTGCTGAGACCGATCCACTTCCGCTCGTTGGTCGGTGGGACTAAGCGAGGCGAGAATCCGGTGGGAATCCGTATGCGCGGCAATTCGCATACCGGCGGCCTGCATCTCACGTGCTTCGTTCCACGAAAAAAACATCCGCGCGTTCGCGTCGGGCCGCACCGAATCGCAGGACTGCTCCAGCTCCTGGATAAATTCATCAGGCGCCTCTGACGGGTTTCCCTTATACAGATCCAAAACCTTCGTCACAACGTCGGCGCGGTTCGTACTATCAAGATGGAACTTCACGGGTCCGTCCCGACTAGCCAGTTGAAAGGAGTCCGCCCTGGCGGACTTCACGATCCAGGCGATCTGGTCCCACCACGGAATCACTCCACCCGCGGCGAAACTCGTCACGACAAAAAAAACTGCCTCTGCCCCTTGCGCTTTTAGAATCGGAAACGCCACTTCGTAGTTGTCCAGATAGCCATCGTCGAACGTGAGCAACGTCGCCTCGCCAGGGTCGCGGATGCGTCCTGCGACGATTTCCAGTGCTTCTTCGAGCCCCACCAGGCGGCGATGCTTTTTGATATATCGAACCTGCTCGTCGAGATGGTCTGCGTCGGTCGAATAAACCCACGGATCGTAAGCGGCGAGCGAGCGGTCGCCCACGCGATGATAGGCAAGCACCGCGAGTCCCTGTTCCGGGGAACCGTGGGAGCCAAGCCGTGAGTTCAGCCGGGACCACGACGACGCGAGCCTCGATTTGAAGTTAAGTCGCGGCACTCAGGTCCTCATAGATCTGGAGCTGTTTTTCGGCAAGATCTTCCCAGTCGTGGTGGTCCTCCACAAACCGTCGCGCATTCCGCGCCAGAGAATGCCATAGCGCGGTGTCGGTGAGCACGCGTGCAATCGCGTGAGCAAACTGCTCTGCGCCGTCGGCTATCACGATGGATTCGGCGGGGACATCCAGGCCTTCTGCGCCAATTGTCGTCGAGACGACAGGCCGCCCGAGCGCCATCGCCTCCAGAATCTTCAAACGGGAGCCGCCTCCGGCCCGCAGCGGCGCGGTCGCCAAAGTGGCTCGTTGATAGTACGGCCGGATATCGGTCACCCGCCCCGTCACGAACACACCCTCGCCGGCCAGCGCCTCCACTTCCGACGTGGCACCGCTCCCGACGATCCAGATTTCGACGTTTGGTATTTGGGACCGGAGAATTGGAAGAATCTCCCGCACCAGCCATACGGCGCCATCGATGCAGGGGCGGTAGGACAGCGTGCCCACGAACAGAACCGAACCCATTTCCTCAGGAGCCGGTAGGCACGTCAATTCCCGGGTGTCCACTCCGTTCGGAATCACCGTCACCTTCAAACCGGGTGTGGCGTTCACCAGAAGGCGGCGGTCTACTTCCGAAACCGCAATGGACCGGTCGAAACGTTCGGCTAAGGCGGGTTCGTATCGGCGCATGAACTTGGCGTTCAGATTCTGCCATAGACGTTTCCACAGGGCGTTTTCGATTCCGGCGATCCTTTTGGTTTGGAGAAAATGGACGTTGTGAAAAGTCAGAACGGTCTTCGTCCTGGCGCCTTTGGGGATCGAGTCGGCGTAGGGAGCGAGCAGAGTCTCTTCCATCTGGACAATGTCAAAGTGTTCATGTCGGATTAGGGAATGCAGGGCTGGTGCCTGGTATTGAACCACCTCGGGCGGGATTCCCGACAACGCGGCCTTCACGGCCGGCCCAAAGTGTCTCCAACTGCCGACGGTGAGCAGCCCGGTTACCGTTCTAATGCCGAAGTGGGAGAGTTGTGCGGCACTCTCCACTTCAGCCTCACACCAGGCGTGGCATCCAAGAGTCACTTCGTGCTTTCTTGCGACACGTTTCAACAGGTGAAAGACGCGCAGATGCACGCCGCCATACGGCGGATAGGGAACAACGTTGGTCAGAATCAAGATTCTCACAGCAATCGTTAGTAATCACGGCTCCGGTGAAGAACGACCTCAACCACCCTCCTAAGGCAGGGAAGGACGAGTCGTGTTGCCTCGCATCCAGTGCTTCGTTGTTGTTGAACAACCCGCCCCCCCGCGCGAAGCTGCAGATTCTCGCGGTACCCGGCCAGACAGGGAGGGGCTGCGGAGGGGATGTAGCAAACCCGGAGAGAATACCCCTTGGACCCCCTTTCGTCTATCGGACGATTGGTGCGGAGGCGAACACTAGACTCCGCTGATGCAGCGATTCACGTTTCCTGAGCAATTTTTCTTGCGTGCTTGACGTGGCCTTGTCTTGGCCATAGGCTCCAATACGTTCGGTCGGAGGGATCTATGGAGAGTTTTGCCGGTAACTCCGGTTTTAGTGACGATCGTGCTTTTCCTGCTGACAGGAGACAGGGCACCTCATGAGTGAGTCACGGCCTCCCCGCATTCTCGTCGTCGATGACGAAGTTGAGATCGTAGCGTTCGTTCGCGAACTCCTGAGCCACCAGGGTTACGAGGTCGCTGGACTCAGCGATTCCCGTCTTGCGCTCGGGATGTTCGACTCGTTCCACCCCGATGTCTGCATCCTGGATTTCAGGATGCCCCACGTCACCGGTTCGCTGCTCCTCGATGCCTTCAAGAGAACAGACCCGTCCGTCGAGGTTATCTTTTTAACTGCGGAAGACGAAACCACGCTCGCTGTGGATCTCATGAAACGCGGAACCATCGACTTCCTGCTTAAACCGGTCGATGTGACCCACCTGTTGCTGTCGGTCACCCGCGCGCTTGAACATCGGCGGTTGATCCAGGAGAACGAAGCCTATCGTCTGCATCTGGAACAACTGGTAGACGAGAAAACGAAGGCGTTGAACGACGCGTTGCGCAGTTTGACGTTTGTTCACTCCGGCACGCTCGATGCGCTCGCCATGGCTCTCGATTACCGCGATCAAAGCACCAGCGGCCATTCCCGAAGGGTTGCGGACCTGACGGTCAGTGCCGCTCGCAGATACGGTGTTACAGGCAGCGCGCTATTGCAGATCGAACACGGTGCTCTGCTTCACGACATCGGCAAACTGAAGATCCCGGACAGCATCCTGTTGAAGCCGGCAAAGCTTACCGATGAAGAATGGGTAACCATGCGGAAACATCCGGAGTACGGGCATGACTTTCTGCGCAACATCGAGTTCCTGAAGGAAGCGGCGGAACTGGTGGCCTGTCACCATGAAAAATTCGACGGGACCGGATACCCGCGAAAGCTCAAGGGCGAAGCCATCCCTCTTGGCGCGCGAATATTTGCCGTTGTCGATGCGGTTGACGCGATGATCTACAAGCGTCCTTACAACACCCCGATCTCGTTCAGGGAAGCAGCCGAAGAAGTCCGGCGCTGCGCCGGCACTCACTTTGATCCGGGCATCATTGAGTTGACTCTCGAGTGTCTCGGAGAGCACGTCCCGAAGACGATGCGCGGATAGTCAGCGGGGCTGCCACGCCCAAAACAGCGTTTGATTGCCGACTGTCTCCAGGACCTGTATGTCCACGCCGGCGTCTGCCAAATCCATCAGTCCCTTGTCGTCCGTGATAAAGAGAACTTTCGTACGACCGAGAACGGAAGCGAGATCTGCAGGTGTATAGAGGCTCTGCGTCTTGTTGAGCCTGTAGAACTGCATGCCATACTCCATCCACGGCTTCGGTCTGTAGAGAAAGACGGTCTCGTCATTGGGAATGATTTTCTGCAGAACGGGCTGCCAGGGACGCATCGTGTCCGAAGTCTCGAACCGTGGGAGCACAAAACTTGCCGCTATAAGGACGGAAAGAGTCATTGCGGCAATGTTGAATCCCGCAAATACAGGAGGCTTCAGCCACAATGCAATGACCACAAGGAATGCCGCAAGAGCGAACGTGACTCCCATTATGACAAAGCCATTGACGTGGCTGTCCACGTTCAGCATCTGGCCGAAGAAGCCGAATGCGACTCCGATAAACAACATCGTGCCCGCCTCGATGAAGACCGCGATCTTGAAGGCGCGTGAGTATCCTTTTGGAATTTCCCGGGCAAACAACATGACGAGGGCTGGAACCGAAGGCAATATGTATCCCGGCAATTTCGATCCGGAAAGGGAGAAGAACACGAGGGGAACAATCGTCCACCACGCAAGGATGCGATCATTGCGATCGAAAGTTCGGCGTAGCATCGGAAGAATCAAAAATGTCCAGGGGAACGTGAGCATCAGAAAGTCGGGAATATAGAAATAGAACGGACGCGAATGGCCATGAACCGTACTGGTAAACCGTTCGATATTCTGATTGATGAAAAAGATACGCACGAACTCAAACCCGTTGATCCAGATCACTGCGAGATACCACGGAGCGGCTATTGCAAGAATGATCCAGGCATACCGCGGATACCATTCCTTCCATTCACTAGGGCGCCCGCGGAACAACAGATATCCAAACAACGACATTGCGGGAAGCGCGATCGCCACGGGCCCTTTGGCCAGAACGCCAAAACCAATGAACGCGTAGAAAGCGATGAACCACCCGCGACGATCCGGGCTGTTCGAGTTATAGCCCGTCAAAAAGGAAAGCAGCGCCATGGTCAGACAAACCGTGAGGGGCATGTCCATCGACGCCGCGCGCGCGAACGCAAAATATCCGACCGACGATGCAAGAATAAGGCAGGCCGAAATCGCGGTCGGTTTTCCCCAAAGCCTTCGGCAGCAGAAATAAACAAAGAATACGCACAGGGTTGCGCCAAATGCGGACGGGAAACGCGACCCGAATTCCCCGACTCCAAAGATCGCATAGCTCGCAGCGGCTCCCCAGTACATCAGGACGGGTTTTTCAAACCACGCCATTCCGTTGAGTCTCGGCGTGACGTAGTCGCCGGACCGATACATCTCCCGCGCGACTGCAGCGTAACGTGGCTCGTCAGGCCCGATAAGTCCAATGTCGGAGAGACCGTGGAAAAAAAGGGCATAACAAACTCCGGCCAGCAGGAGCAGCGTCAAGGGTTCGGTAAAACGGTGAAGTTCAGGGCGTCGCATATTGCGCAGAGCCCCCGCTGAGGGAGGCGATGAAGTATGCGAAGATAGCACACCGATGAGTGAAGGCGAGTGAAGATGAGCGGAGGCGTTAGAGGCGCCGTCGAATATGCGGCCGCGTTTGCATTGCTGAAATCGTTTGGATGGATCCCCCGTTTCGCCGCCTATCCTGCCGCAGAAATTGTCGCCGCTCTGGGATTCCGGCTCGCCGGCCGGCAGCGTCGAGCCGGAATTCGGAATCTCAAAATGGCGCTGCCGCAACTGAATGATCGGGAGCGCGAGGCGATTCTTCGGGGTTCGTTCTCAAGCCTCGGCCGGCTGCTTGTCGAGTTCAGTCATTTTCCCGATCTCAACAAAAGCAACATCTCCGATCACGTCGTGTATGACGGCTTCGAGCACTACCAGAATGCCGTGGATCGCGGCCAGGGAGTGATCTTCCTGACCGGGCACTTCGGCGCGTGGGAACTGAGTTGCTTCGCACACTCCCTGTATGGCCATCCGATGAAGTTCGTCGTAAGGGAGATTGACAACTCGAAAGTCGAAAAGCTGATCGAATCGTATCGCGGGCGCGCCGGCAACACGCCTATCGAGAAGCGAAATGCCTCGCGCGATATCCTTCGGGCACTGCGCAACAACGAAACGATAGGCATTCTCGTCGATCAAAACACCACGCGCGATGAAGGCGTATTCGTGGATTTCTTCGGAATTCCCGCCGCAACAACACCGGCAATAGCGACCCTTGCTCTGCGCACCGGCGCTGCCGTCGTTCCCGGGTTCCTGATCTGGGACCGGAAGACGCGCAAGCATCGCCTCCGCTTCGATCCGCCACTGGAGTTGATCACGACGGGCGATCCTGCCCGCGATATTCTCGAAAACACCCAAGCGTGCAATGCCGTGCTCGAAAAGATGATTCGTCTATATCCCGATCAATGGCTGTGGATTCACAGAAGGTGGAAGACCCGGCCTGAAGGCGAACCCAGCTTGTATGAATAATTTGTGATAAACCGCCGAGGCGCCAAGATCGCCAAGGGGGAAAGGCAATGCTCGTTACATTCCCTCTTGGCGACCTTGGCGTCTTGGCGGTTTACCACAAATTATAGTACCCGTCCCGCTCGAGTAGTTCCAACGGCCTCCCAAACAAGACCGATAACCGAGCCGCTGTCAGCACTTCCCGCGTGGGGCCGTCGGCGATAACAAGCCCCTTATCCATCAGAATCACGCGTTCCATCTCCGGGATGAGATCGGAAAGATGATGGGTCACCATGACGATTCCTATCCCCGAACGTGAAAGTTTTCGGAGGTTCAGACGTAATTCATGTTGAGCGCGGAGATCCAAAGCTGTGGACGGCTCGTCGAGGATGAGCGCCCGGGGTTCATGAACGAGCGCCCGGGCCAGAAGCACGCGGCGGGCCTCGCCGGACGACATCTCGTCCGTGAAACGGTCGGCAAGGTGCCCGACGTCCATCAGGGCCATCGCCTGCTCGGCGCGCTGCACCATGTCGTCGGTGAATTTCTGATACGGCCAGATACCAATTGTGGAGAAGAAACCGGAAAGAACTATGTCGCGACCCGAAACCATCCGAGTGCAGCGTTCCATCAAGTCGCTCGATACAATCCCGAGCAAAGTCCGGAGTTCGAAGACATTCCAGTCGTCACGGCCGAACACTCGAACCCACGACCCGTCTTCAAAGAAGGGGTTGCACTCTTTGGAGATGGCCTTCACCAGCGTGGATTTGCCGCAGCCGTTCGGCCCAAGAATCGCGACGTGCTCGCCAACCTTTATTTTCAAAGACACGTCTTTTACAGCAGTAGTACTGCCGCGCATGATCGTGACGCGTTCGAACTCGATCAGTGGTGGATCGACCATATGTAATTTACTTGAACCAAGTTCCCTTCTGCCTCGTCTTAAGCAGTGTAAGTCAGAAGTTGTTTGGAACTTTCTTAACCTAAGCCCCGTTATTGAGTCATGAACACTATGAAGGTCACCTATCCGAATCTCCACGAAACCTGGCTGCGGACGGACCATCCAGTCGTTCCAATCAACCCTTCAACGTGGGAACACCTCGGCGAAGTGGAAGCTGCCTTGCACCTTGGCGTTATGGCAACTGCGGACACGAAACGACCTGGATTCTACGAACTCGAAGTCGGAGACCATTGGTTTTACGTTCACATTCCCAGCCGCATAGCGGGAGTGTATCTCGTCGCCGCCGGAAAAAGACGGATCTCGAATCGACCGGCCGTCTTGTCCCATCAGTGCGCATAAGATTCCAGACGATGTAGAATGCCCGCATGAAGCTCGTCGAAGAGAGCGCGGGGCTGGGAGAACTGGGACAGAACGGACAGCCCTTACGCCAGGTCCGCTACCGCATCAGACGATTCCAGGGTTTCATGGAAGGTTCCGGCCTTCCGATTCCAGGCCTCTACCGCATCGAAGGCTCCATCGACTTCGACGCCGGCAAAGATTCCCCAAACTGGATCGATACGCCTCTCATGCTGAAGCTTGAGGATGGGCGGTCCCTCCAAATCATTATCGTCGACGATTCCGGACGTGTACTGAGCGAAGGTCACGGTCCCCTGAAATGCATGTGCTGTTGAGAGTTCCAATCCCGGTTTTGGGCGCTTTGGCCATCGTTGCCGCGATGGCGTTTCCGGCCACGCTTTCCGCGCAGATCGCCCAGCTAGGCTCGCCCATCAATGTGGGCGAAAAATTCCGGGATCTGCCGGCGCTCCCTGCGCCGCGCATGCCGGACGGAAGAATAAATCTTGGCGCGCTGCCCGGTCAGATCGGGCTGTGGTTTCCCTTTAACAGCATCACGGAGCGCATCGTGAATCCTGACGACATGCCTGACGCCGACGCTGCCAGGTATCAAGACAGGCCGCTGCTGAAGGACATCCCCTTCCAGCCGTGGGCCCGTGAGCTGTACAACTATCGGCGGGGAAACCAGTTCGAACCCCATACGCGCTGTAAACCGTCACCTGGACCGCGCCAGTTCCTTACGCCCTATGGCGTCGAGTTCGTCGATCGACCCGAACTTCAGCGCATCTTCATCATGGATCTCGGCGGACCGCACACCTATCGCACGATCTATATGGACGGACGGCAGCATCCCAGGGATCTCGTTCCGAGCTATTACGGACATTCCGTCGGCAGCTGGGAAGGAGACACCCTGATTGTCGATTCGCGGGGCTTCAACGAGGACTTCTGGTTCGACCGGCTGGGCCTGCCGCACACCGAACGGCTCCACATGATCGAACGGTTCACGAGGACAGATTCCAAAACCATCAAGTACCAAGTGACGATCGACGACCCGGGAGCCTATACGGGAGTATGGTCCGGAGGCTTTGTCCTCGGCTGGGATCCTGAGGAGGAGCTCTTCGAGTACGTCTGTCAGGATAACAATCTCGCGACAGATTTACTCGTTGGCAGCGAGAAAGCTGTAAACCGCAGCAGTTCCATTGTTCCGTAGTGATTAATGTGGTGGTTAGCGAAGGGGAGCGGCGCCGTTGCCGATCTTTACTCCCAACAGGCGGTCGGCAAGGCTGGCCCTTTCGGCATCCGACACGTCGCTGTCTATCAGCGGAACCAGCAGGGCTCGCAGCTGCGGTTTCAAGGTGTTGTCGAGATACTCGATGGCATTGGCGTGAGTGGCGGGATCTTTCGACTGCAAATCGAGATAGACGTTCTGGAGCGCCTGATCAGGCGCCAGCAGCTTCATCAGGCGGAAAATGCGTTCGAGGTCCTTCTCCATGGAGTCTTTCAGTTCTCTGGTGTCTCCCGTCTCTGACGCGAGTAACTGACAGGACCTGTAGTACCCCATGATTTCCGCATCCAGAAGGTTCTCGATGGAGCTGGGATCCATCTCCGCATCCTTGTGCAGATCCAGAAGCTTGTTCAAGGCGGAGATGATGCGAAACCGAAGAATGTTATCGCCCTGGATGACATTGTTGGCCAGAATGCGGATTGAAAGAGGCGTTCCCAGCCGCAGCAGGATCGCGGGAATCTCTCGCCGTATCTCTATCGAAACGGCATGGTCGCCGAGATAATCTCGCAACGTGCCCGCAATCGATTCTCCGAAAGTCAGGAGCGACTCCGCGGCATCCTGATGCAGCTCGGGATCCCCAAGACGTTCTATGAGCACGGGCGTCCACTTGCGCTTTCGGTGCGAGGCAACGGCACGCATTGCGAGCCGCACAACTTGACTGTCGGCATCATGCAACAGCTGGTAGAGCTGGGCTCCAAAATGGTCTGGCAGGCGTCCAATCAGGCGTGCTGCCTCCAGACGCGTACGTTGGCCTCGCACACCTTCCTCGCGGACCATTCGATCGAGAACCATCCAGGCGCCCTCGATGTTTTCGGGCTCACCGAGACGGGATAGATACGCCACGATTCCAGACCGGACCGAGTAGTCCGCGAAGTCGCCAATCTCCTCGATTTGTTCGAGCGGATCGATGTGGTCATGCCGGCTCATGTACAAGAGCGCTTCCGTTCGCACTTCCAGGTACTCATCCTTCAAAAGTGGAGCAATCAACGCCATTGCACTCTCGTCGCCTGCAGCGTCGAGGACCGAAACGGCCCTCATTCGAATTTCCGGGTTGGGATGCTCGAGCAGCCGCTGTACCGCCTCATGCGACTGAGCCGCTTGCCCCATTTTGAACAAATCGAGCGTGTACAAAACTTCAGCCGGATCACTGGAGTGAAGTTTCCCTGCGAGAACGCTGGTCGTCAGGGCATCCAGAATCGGCGCTGTATTGCGGTCGGGATCGAGCTGAAGTTTATTCAAGTTTGAGTTCAGGGTTTCAACATACTGCTTGCGGGCAAGCACAGCGACAACCGTCCAAACGGCCAGGAACGCCAGGTTCGGCCAGGCAACCTGCTTCGGCGTCAAATGCAGTCCCGCGGTGAAAAGCAGCACAGTGAGACCGCCGAGGCCGTCTCCGAACCGCCAGAGCACCGTATCGATCAGACTCTTCGCCTGAAGCTTGATCCCCGCTGGAATCGGAAGATAGAGCAACTGCAACGCCGACGTATCCACGGAATAGCGAAAAACTTTGTCGCTGCCTTTAAGCAAGGCGGCAGCTACCAGGGAGCCCGTCAACATCAGACCCGCGGAACCAGCCATCAGCAGCAGGGGCAGGACGAAAAGGGCTACTCCCACACCAAATCGTTTCAGTATTCTCGACGTCAGAAACAATTGGGCTGCGAGTGCCAGCACGCCTGTGTACCCCCGAAAACTTGAAAGGAATGCGGCGACAGCGTCCTTCTCGACAAAGAACTCTTTCGCGATCACTTTCAACTGCCAACCCGCGACGGTCGTGACCAGCGAGGAGAGACAGATCAGAATCGCGATGGTTTTCAGGAGGCTGGATTCCTTGATGGCACGGAAACCGCGCAGCAGACTTTGCTGTAGCGCAGGCTCGGAAGTCTGCCTTCCCCCAGGGGCGATGACCCGTACCAGCACCGCACACAGCCCAAGAAAGAGTCCGATAACGAACAACAGAGATTCTGTTCCGTACTGGCCCACGGCAAATCTGCCGAAGAATCCGCCGAATATTCCTCCGAGGATGCCGCCGCTTCCAAGCAGTGAAAAAAGACGTTTCGCTTCCCGGGCCGTCCATTCCACGTTGGCCAGCATCCAGACCTGGGCCGTCGCCAGCACGCCAAAAATCCCCACCGAAACGTAGAGCATCGGGAACAGCCAGGGCCATTTTGTGTAGTAGTGAGCGCACCACCAGAACGCGAATGCGATGGTAGCGAATAGCAGCAGGCACCCGGAAACAAGGTTATTGAGGTTCGTCCGGCGGCTCGCTCTCAGGTAAAGAGCGACGACGAATCCGACCAGGATTGCAATCGCGATGTCGGCATAGGGCAGCTTAACGGCTTCGAACCGATTCATGAACAAGGTGTCGGCGGCGACCTGTCCCATGGTGTAGCTGGCGATGACAAGAAAGTAGTAAAGGAAAAAAGGCGCGCCCCGTGCCAGGTCGCCGGGCCGAAGGTTCAAAACTCTGTTTATTGTTCCAGTTATCAATTATTGAGGTCCGTTTGGCCGTCCAAATAGAGAGCTCGAATGTGCCCCCCGAAAATCTCCAGCGCCGACGCCGTCCCCGCGACCATTCCGGTATCGATGAGAAAGACCTTGCCTCCGAACCGCTGCCTGATTCGGCGATCAGCCTGCGGGGTGTGGGCCACGACAATCCGTTTCACGCCGAAGATTTGCGTCAACTCCCGCATCTTCAGGTCCCCTTCCGCCTCGGACCAGCTGTTGTAACCCCGGAACCAAAGCGGGCCGTCTTCATGGAGGCTTAACCAACTCGCGGCTCGAAGCAATCCTCCAAGTATCTGAATGTGGGTGCGACTTTCCTCAGTTGTGGCTTTGGTCTTTTGGACTTCTTCATCGGCGGCTTGAGCCAACTCGTCCAGGGTAAAAAAAGGCAGGGCGAGCTCCTTGCCGATCATGTAGCGAGTGAGCCCGTCGAATGCCTGTATCTCTGTCTTCACTGCAGAATTGATTTGATCGACGCCCTTAAGCCCCAGCGCAGGATTGATACCTCCATGTAGAAAGAGCGAATCGTCGACCTTGTTCACAACGGGCAGGCCTCGAAGCCATTTTCCGTATTTGCCCGCGGGACCGAACGCTTCGCGATGTTCGACGAATCCGAGTGGATGACCTTTCATCCACAAGTCCTCGCTGGCCGTGCGCCCTTTGCGAGCCTCGAGCCGGGAGTAATCCTGAAAAGCTGTTCGTCTGCGCTGCTCGGAGCGGCTATCTGCAAAAGCCGCGTAGTCTTCGGGAACAACGTATTTCAAATCTCCAATGATGTTCATGACTTCGTGATTGCCGAGACTCATCAGCACAGTGCCACCGCGCTTCGGAGCCTCCTTTTCAAGCGTCATGACAAAGTCCAGGACCCCGCGGCTCTTCGGCCCGCGATCCACAAGGTCGCCGAGCTGAACGAGCGTCGCCTTCCCTCCTGTCCATTGGCTGGCATTGTCAATCAATCCGGCCTTTTGGAGGATGGCAACGAATCGATCCAGGTCCCCGTGGACATCACCGACAGCAACGACTCTCTCGACAGGTTTCTGGATGGCGGCCACAAACAGAAGGAGCGCGCCCGCGAGGCGAAGGAAGCGGCTTAGCATGCGACTGAGATTGAGTTACGCCTCGCGGAAAATCCAGAAAATTCGCTGCACGAGGCGACGCGAATTTTCTGGCGCCGGAGTCCTTCGTTGGGGCACTCTGTCCGCAACAACTCGAACAGAACCGCTCCCTGAAAGGGGTCTCTGATGCTCACAAAGCGAACTGCATTGCTCCTCTCTATATTGTTTCTTCTGATTTCCGTCGTCGTAACAGCGCAGGTTCAATCTCAAGTTATTCAAGGCGAGGACCTCGAAAACTTTCTGCGCAAAGCCGACATCGTGGATTCCAAGGGAATCAGCATCGGTATTACCGGCCCAAAGAAAGTCACGATGGTGTTGAACGGCCAGACGCGGTTCGGCGTCTTCAAGAGCATAGACGAGTACAAAGACCTCATGAAGTATGAGGACGGCCGCGTGGAGATGAATTTCCAGGACAGCTGGAAGGGCGAGATCGCCGCCTACGAAATCGACAAGATCATCGGGCTCGGCATGGTTCCTGCCACCGTGGAACGGACTTATAAAGGAGCACACGGTTCCGTACAGTTCTTTGTCGACTCCATCATGTCGGAGGCGGAACACAAAAGCAAAAAGGCGGAAGTGGGCAATCAGGACTTGTTCAATGAGATGATGTACAAGACGCGGCTATTCGACAATTTGATCTACAACACAGACCGGAACCTCCAAAACCTCCTGATTACCAAGGACTGGGAACTCATCTTGATCGACCATTCCCGGGCTTTTCGTCCATCGACGGCGTTGAAGTCTCCCAAAGACCTCGAGAAAATCTCGCGCTCTCTACTTGAGGGAATTACCCGATTGAATCAGAAGAACCTGACTGAAAAGGCCGGCAAGTACCTGCCAAAACCCCAGATCGACGGAATCCTGAAACGCCGCGACCAGATTCTGGCAATTGCAAAAAAGCAAGCTGCCCAGAAGGGCGAAAACGTGGCGCTGCTTCCATAGAAGGCGATGCTCCGTCGCCTCTTGAACGGCGTCGAGTTCGTCGGAAGCCGACGACGGGAGCTTGGTCTCCGAGTCGTCTGGCGATCACGGTGACCGTTCCGCTGCGTTCGTAGCGAGCCTCTTGTTTCGTGGCAAGTTTGAGGTACGCCAGAAGGTCCTCCCGCGCCGACTTGTCCTTCAGTCCGTCAAACGACATCCGATTCCCGGGGATGAACACCTGAGGATCTTCAAGGAATGTGTCGAGCGTGCGTTCGACCCAGACAACGTCGCTCCGTTTCATCGCAGCGGAGTATCGAAATTCTTCAATAGACGCGATCCTCCTGCCGAAGATTCCGGACAAGGTCGGAGCATCCACATTCTTGTCGGGGCTCAGAGAATGGCAAGCTGCACACTTCTCGAACAGGGCCTTGCCCTTCTCGACATCGGCGGCCCGCGCGTCTGAAAGTGCGACGAACATCCAGTAGCACAATAGCGGTGCGCTTAAGCGGAAGCGAGTCATGCCAATGGTCCGGGCCGTTTCAGGTACTTCTCTTTAATGATATCGGCCGTTCGGTACGCGAGGGCGCCTACCGGACCTGTCGGGTTATAAGCCGAATTGTGTGGAAACACGCTGGCCCCGACGACAAATACATTCGCGACATCCCAACTTTGGAGATAGGTGTTCACGACGCTGGAGGCGCGCTCGGCGCCCATGATAGTGCCTCCGGTGTTATGCGTGGTTTGGTATGGCAAGAGAGAGAAATCGTCGTGCCGAAGGTCCGGCGGCGTGATGTGCGTGGGATTCATCGATTTCCCGATCTCGTACGCCTTCTGCACCATGAAATCACGGGTTCTGAAGTCATTCTCGGTAAAGTTGTACGTAAGGCGCATCAGGGGCTGACCGAAAGCGTTCCTGTAGGTCGGATCGAGATCGCAATAGCAATATCGGTTGGGCATATTGCTCGAGCTGGTGCTGATGGCCATAGAGCGCTGGTACCACTTTGCCGTGGCCCGTTTCCAGTCCGAACCCCAGCGCGGCGTCCCCGGCGGCACGGGTCGATACCCGATAGGACGTCCGCCACTGGACGCTCCGCCGATAGTGGCGCCACCAATGAATCCGGCTCTCCCGTTGTCGAAGGCCTCGTTCGCATGAAAATCGTCGATCCGGCTTGCCAGGGCGCCCGCCCCCATAAACGGATTAAACACCTTGTCCTCGAAGAAAAGGGTTACATTGCCGTTTACCTGATAGGCGTAGTTCTTACCTACGACTCCCTTGCCCGTCTTCGGATCGTAAGGTTTACCGATGCCGGAGAGCAGCATCAGGTGAGTATTGCCGAGCGCGAACGCGCATAGAATCACCATACCCGCCGGTTGTTCATATTCTTCGCCGGTTGCAACATCGGTGTAGGTAACGCTTCGGGCGTGTTTGCCCGCCGAATCAAGATTGACTTTCGTGACCCATGATTGCGTCCGGAGTTCGACGTTCGGATCGCGCAGTGCGAAAGGTATTACGGCGATGTGCGGACTGCCCTTGGCATTGGCCTCGCAGCCGAATCGCTCACAATGACCGCAATACTGGCACGCGCCAAACTTGGCGCCGTCCGGATTCGTGTACGCCTGGGAGGCATTGGCGGCGGCAACTATGAAGGGGTGGTAGCCCAGATTGCGAGCGGCCTGGCCGAAGAGCTCCGTTGCGAGACTATCCTGGAGCGGCGGAAGCGGCAATTCGCGTTGCCGGGGAGGTTCAAACGGATTTCCACCAGGTTGCACCTGGCCCTTCAGATTTCCGGCTTTGCCTGACACGGCGAATGCGTACTCGAATTTCTCGTAGTAGGGCGCAAGCTCGTCATATGTGATGCCCCAATCCTGGAGCGGCATATCGGGCGGGATAAAGGCTTTTCCGAAGTGCTGTTCGTAGAAACTGCGAGCGCGTTGATCTCGATTCGGCAGCCACCGCCAGGTTGCGCCATTCCAGTGTACGCCTGCGCCTCCAACGCCCTCTCCCGGCAGAAAAGCACCAAGCCGACGCATTGGCAGCGCCGTGTCCGCGGCACGATGCCGGAACGTAAGCGTGTCGCGCGCCGTGTCCATCATAAGGTCGTTGCGCACGGCGTAGCGCAGTTCGTCGCGTATCTGGGGAACTGCAAAATCCGGGTTGGTTTCGCGTTTGACTCCTCGTTCCAACGCGACAATCTTGAGCCCTCTTCCGGAAAGTTCCTTCGCGATGATCCCGCCGGTCAGGCCGAAGCCAACGAGCACGACGTCGACTTCCTTAAGTTTTGTGGCCAAGCGGATTCTCCTTCACGTCAAGTCTGCGATGCTGACGGGCGGGACAGCGTACTGCTTGTTTCGGTAGGTGACAATGTTTGTTGCGTGGACGGCGATGACGCCCGGATAACCGATCATTTTCCAGGCGGCCTTGTTCTTATTGCCTCCGTAAATGGGATCGCCGAAGAGACCTTCCATCGTGGCCTGGTACGCTGCGTCGAAAAACTGTTTGCCCGACAAACGGTCCAGCATGATTGTCGACTTGTCCAAACCTTCCAGAACTTTCTGTTTGTCCGCGGACGTCAGGCGATCGAATTCCTTTCCGTACGTCTCCTTGCTGTATCGGTTTACCGCATCGATGCCAGCCCGGAAAAACTCCGCGGGTGTGAGAGGAAGTTGATAACCTTGCCCGGGTGCTCCCTGCTTCCACGGTCCCTGCCGGTAGAGCCGATCGCCCTTTCCCCATGCACCCGACAACTGGCGATCGATAAACGTAGCGAGACCGAGATCGCTGCCCGATGGCGTCAACTCGTCTGCCGGCACGAGCGCGTCAACGAATGCCTCGACGAATGCGGCCTCCGTCACGGTCAGAAATGTGTAGCCCTCTCGGACCGGGACGCTACTCGCCGTCTGCTGGGCCTCCGTGGTTGCAGGAGTTGCAGGGGCCGCGGCAGGTGCGGGCACAACTGCAGCCGCGGTACCAACCATGGCCACGTGCTTTAGGAAATTGCGTCGGCCCACACGTTTCGTCATTCGAGGACTCCATTCATGTAAACGTTTTGGGGTTGAGAGCTTTTGCAGGATACTCCAAATGAAGCTGACGTCCGAAACAAAGGGCACGGCAATCGGCGAAAACAATGACGACAAATATGCGCAATAAACTTCACTGGCTGCGCCTGCTTTCGTGCGGGTTCTTCTGCGCGACCGCTCTTGGCGCGTTCCTCGTAACGCAGGCCTCGTCCGCACAGGCTCCTCCGGACCCTTCCGACATCGCCGAGGGCATGAGGCTCTATCACCAAAAAGGAAATTGCCAGGCGTGTCATGGTTGGGCGGGTGACGGCCGCAAGACGGACAATCAGATGCCTTCCGGGGCGAACCTGCGCGAGACCAAACTCAACCGTACGGGTCTGGCAATGACGATCAAATGCGGACGGCCCAATTCGCAGATGCCGGCCTTCGACAAGTTCGCATACAGCGACGGCCGCTGCTACGGCAAGACCCAGGCCGATCTAAAGGGAGACGCCACACGCATGCCCGACCCGCCTGCAACTCTGCAGCAGCGCGAAATCGATTTGATTGTCGACTTTCTACTCGACAAGGTTGTCGGGAAGGGCCCGATGGATCATGCCAAGTGCGTCGAATTCTGGGGCACGGACGTCGAAACTTGCAAGGAGTTCCCTAAATAGCCCCCCATCAGTTCAGCGCGAACACAAACAGATAGCTCGAGTCCTGAAGGTTGTCGAACTTCACCGGGTGCAGATGCCGGCCCCCGGCTTGCACGGCGAGATACTGCTTGGGACCGATCGCGTAGGTCACCGGCGCGCCCTTCAGCGCGGTGCCGACGTTGAAGCGCCAGAGTTCCTCGAGCGTCTCGTCGTTGTAAGCCACGATCCAGCCATCCTGCAAAGCGGTGAACAGCACGCCTCCGGCAGTATCCGTCGCGCCGGAACGAATTTCGATATCGGTGACGGCCTTCGCGACCAGCTTGTGATTGGTGGTGTCGAAGGCGGTCACGGAACCATAGTAAAGGTCGCTGCTGAAGGTGCGCTTCTGGCTTTTCTCATCGTCGATGCCGCCATTCGGCGACAGGAACGCAACTTCCGCTCCGTTTTGCGAAAAGCATCCCTCGATGCCTACGCCATAAGCGATGTGTTTGATGGGATTGTAGGCGGTGGGCTGGTGCGCGACTCCGCCATGCCAGGTTGGACAGGTGCGCTTGGTACCGTCGCCGCGCAACGCCCGCGCATCGGGATTGTAGGTTTGCACGTCCAGCTTCGAGCTATATTCGACCGGCTTGCCGCTCACGGGATCGATGCCCTTCGTCCAGTTCAAATCGTTGACGTACTGGGTTGCCTTGATGAACTTGCCGTTCGTGCGATCCAGCGTATAGAAGAATCCGTTGCGGGCGAAATGGTCGACGACCTTTCGGATCTGGCCGTTAATCATCGAGTCGTGAAGCATGTGGATGCCGATTTCGTCGTAGTCCCAGGAATCGTTCGGCGTGTATTGGAAGTACCAGGCCAGTTTCCCGGAATCGATGTTCAGCGCCACGGCCGAATTGGTGTAGAGGTTATCTCCCGGACGCGACT
>Ga0134121_10001828_pt1 | contig 19426 bp, 11 predicted proteins | sample KB301_FD_96463 | JGI IMG/M metagenome (GOLD analysis project Ga0134121, IMG submission 96463) | Terrestrial soil microbial communities without Nitrogen fertilizer from Kellogg Biological Station, Michigan, USA - KB3-0-1 | ecosystem: Environmental > Terrestrial > Soil > Unclassified ... | reverse complement strand
CCGCCCGTCGAAGCAACACTGAGTCGCATTGATTACGAGCTGAAAGTCGACGGCGATCTCGCGACCGGCGAGGCGCGTTTGACTGTCGACGTGATCAAGAACGGTTGGGTGCGCGTCGCGATGCCCGAAGGCTTGATCGTGCGCGATGCAAAGCTCGATGGCCGTCCCGTCAATCTCGTGATGAACACGACTGACAAAGGTCCGGGCCGCGCCGATCTGCTGCTGTCAAAAACGGGCCGCTCAGTGTTGACGATGCAGATCGTCGCGCCAGTGACCACGGTCGCAGGCACTGACATTCTGCATCTTCCTGTCAGCAACTCCGCCGTCTCGCACGCAGTTGTTGAGCTCGTGCGACAAGGCGTCGACGTGCGCATCACGGGCGGTCTGCTGCTGGAACATTCAGAAACCGCGAGCGGCAGTCGCTGGGTTGCGAACGGACGCGGCGGCGAGCCACTCACGTTCGGATGGCGAAGAAAGATCGACGACGAACGCTCGAAACAGCCGCTGCGATTTCGCGGCTCGGTCACGCAGCTCGTCGGACTCGGAGAAGACGCGACGCAGGTAAACGCCGAAGTTCAGGTCGAAGTCATGCAGGGGCTGGCGAACGAAGTGCGCGTACAACTGCCGGAACAGCTCACCGTGAACCAGGTTTCAGGCGCGATGGTGGCTGACTGGGACGTCGCAAACCACGAGCTCAAAGTGCTGTTCATCGAGCCCGTGCAGAAGACCGTGCGCTTCACGCTGACCGGCGAGCTACGACTCGCGCGTGCCGGAAAGTTGGACATTCCGTTGATTCGACTGCCGAACGCCGAACGTGAAACCGGTGGCGTTGGTGTCGAGGTTCTCGGCGCTGGTGAGATAAAAGAACGTCACCCGAGTGGAATGGAAGACGCCGAAGCCAGCGAGCTGGGCGGACTGATCTCGAATCGACAATCACCGTCGCTGATTGCTTTCCGGCTTCAACCCGCGGACGGCAAGTCGCCGCGAACACTCTCGCTCGACGTCGAGCGCTACACGCCGCAGGCAGTGCTCACTGCAAACATCGAAGAAGCAGAGTACAACACGCTCATCACGAATGACGGAAAGATCCTGGTCCAATCGCGCTTTGCCGTGCGAAACAATCAGCGCAACTTTTTGAAACTCACGCTGCCTCCCACGGCTGTGTTGTGGAGCGCGTCGGTCGCCGGTCGTCCGATCAGACCGGGAAGCGCGCCGGACGGCTCACTCCTGCTTCCACTCGAGAAAACTCGTTCCGGTGAAGAGTCGCCCGCTTTCGTCGTCGAAATTTCTTATCTCGATCGCGCCGCTTCGTGGACGGACAAAGGACACTCACGGCTTGCGCTCGTCGCCGTCGATCTGCCGATCTCAAAATCGCACCTGTTGCTGCATCATCCGCCGCTCTTTCGCGTGACGCCTGTGCCCGGACTCTCCGGCAGCTTCCGTGTTGCTGACTACGCTGGGCCAGAATCGTCTGCATTGCGTTCTGAAGCGACGCCGTCTGCAACCGAACAGCAGCGCGCCGAAGGCGAGATCCCCGCGGACCAGGCAGAGGCGAAACAACTCGTTGCCAAAGTGCGCGATGACAAACGCGGCTCGCGGCCCGCACGCAATCTTCCGTTGCGCGTCGTGTTTCCGCACTTCGGCCCGTCCATCTTCCTGATTTCGGAGTTGACCGCCGAGAACCAGACTCCCGCAGTTGAGTTTGACTTTCAACGTGAGAGAAAGAAAGGTGACCGATGAGAGCACTAATTCTAATTTTACTGATCACCGTCGTGGCCGCCGGCCAGGGCCGCAACACAACCACAAGTGCGTCTTTGCCCGCGCCCGGTACAGCCGGAACAGTGACGCTTTCGCTCGGCGAATACAACCGTCTCGTCGAGCTCGCCAATCGCAAAGACAAGCAGCCCGATGACGTCCCGCAGCCTTTTGTTTTGTCGCGCGCGGTGTTCAAGCTGCGCGTCGAGAATCAGACGCTCGTCGGCACCGTTGATATCGACGGCTCGCTGCTCGCGAAAGGATCGGTGAAGACTCCGCTCACAACCGCCCTCACGATTCTCGAAGCCAAACAATCGAACCTGCCACTGCCGTTGTTGCAGGAAGGATCGAGCCACGCCGCGATACTGAATGGTCCAGGTCCTTTCGCAGTCGAGCTCGGCGTTGCTGCGCCGCTAACGATCGAAGCCGGACGTGCATCGTTCACGCTTCCGGTTCCACTCGCAAGCAGCTCGATTCTGACGCTCGAGCTGCCGGGAAATCATGCAAATGTTCGCGTCGAGCCGGGCCTGGTGACGAGTCGCGACACAGCAAACGGCAACACACGTATCGAAGCTGCGCTCGAACCCGGCAAAGCAGCGCGCATCTGGTGGACCACGCGCGAAATCGCCGCGCCCGTGGCCCAACGCGAAGTACGTTTCCTCTCCGATGTGAAATCAGTCGTTTCTGTTGGCGATTCGCAGTTGCGCGTCACGGCGCTTTGCGACATCAACGTGATCCAGGGCGATGCGGGTGAGTTCAAGATGTCTCTGCCGGCAGGGTATGAGCTCGTGACCGTTTCGGGCAGCACGCTCGAGTCGCACGATGTTTCCGGAAACACGCTGACGTTGCGAGTTCACGATCCGGCACGTCGCAGCCACCAGTTCCTGATCGTGATCGAGAGAACTAACAAAGAGACGCAGGCCGAGGCGCCGCTGCTCGAGTTTGCAGAAGCACAGCGTGAGACCGGTGAGGTGCTGGTTGAAGGCGCGGGCGCGATGGAACTCAAGGCGACCGAGTCAGGCGGTCTGCGACGCATGGACGTGCGTGAAGCAGGCGCGATCACGCGCTCGCTCTCGCATTTTCCACTGCAGTCTGCGTTTCGTTACAACCGCCGCGCGAGCGAAGCACCGAAGCTGCAACTCGAATGGCGACAGTTTCTCGATGCCGACGTGCTTTCCGCAGTCGCGGAGCGCGCGACAGTCACGACGTTGACGAACATCGAAGGACGCACGTTGACCGAAGTTTCTTTGCGTGTGCGTAATCACGCGAAGCCGTTCATGAAGATCGAGCTGCCGGCCGGCGCGCAGTTGCTTTCGGCGGAAGTTGAGGGCGAGCGCGTGAAGCCGGTTGAGGGCAAAGACGGGACTCGCGTGCCGTTGCTGCGCGCGGGACTCGATTCGTCGAAGCCCTACAACGTGTCGTTTGTTTATTTTAGCTCGGGGACGCGGTTCGCGAAGAGTGGCGCTTACGACATGGGCCTGCCGAAGTTGAACATTCCGGTGAATCTGCTGACATGGGAAGTGTCGCTGCCGGAACGGCTCGAAGTGAGGCAGTTCGGTGGCAACGCGCTTTCGGCGGAGCTGTTTCCGGCGTCGATCGCGAAGAACTTCGACGACGCTGATCAAGAGTTTTCCGTCGCTTCGCAGAACTGGTCGTCGATCGACCTCAGTTCGCTCGAGCCGGGACAGGTTGGCGGCGTGATCGTCGATCAACAAGGCGCCGTTGTGCCGGGCGCGGAAGTTGTTGTCACCAACACGCAAACCGGAGCCAGCGTGACCACGTCGTCAGACAGCGAGGGCCACTGGCGCATCGCCGGGATGCAACCTGGTGCGGTCAAAGTCGCGGTCTCTTCGCCGGGGTTCAAAAAGATGCAATACGATTTGAATCTGTTGGAGACGAAGCCGTCGCGCATCGGGACGACGCTGGACGTAGCTACTGTCCAGGAAGTTGTGACCGTAACGGCTGACGGTGTGGACAACAGTCTCCGGATTGATGAGATGGCAAAGAAGAATCAGTTGGCGCTGTTGAACACGACCTCGCAGAACGTCTTCAACCTGCAGCGTCGCGTTGCGGGAATTCTTCCAGTCGCGGTCGAAGTGCCGCGCAGTGGTAAGTCGTATCGCTTCGTGCGACCGCTGGTAATGGACGAGGAAACCCGGATCAGCTTCCAATACAAATCAAGATAGGGTTTTCTCTGCGGCCCTCTGCGTATCTTTGCGCCCTCTGCGTTGAAAATAATATTAAACGCAGAGAACGCCGAGATACGCAGAGGGCCGCAGAGTTATGCGGCGTACCAGAGGACCGCGAAGAAGTGGCAGGTGGTGCCGGCGATCACGAAGAGGTGCCAGATGAAATGGTTGTAGCGGATTCGCTCTGTGGCAAAGAACGCGAGGCCGCCCGTGTAAGCGAGCCCGCCCGCGAGTATCAAAAGTATTCCCGGCACGGGGATCAGCATCACCATCGGTTTCACTGCCACCACTGCAAGCCATCCCATGATCACATACAACACAATCCCGATCGGCGAGTGGCGTGTTTGTTTTCTGATCTTTAAGGTGATGCCGACGATCGCGAGCGTCCAGATGGCAGCTAGTAGCGACCATCCCCATGGACCACGCAACACGCCGAGACTAAACGGCGTGTACGTTCCGGCAATCAGCAGAAAGATCGCCGTGTGATCGAAGAGCCGGAATAACTGTTTCGCAGCTTCGTGTGTCAGCGAGTGATACAGAGTCGAAGCGAGATAGAGCAGGACCATCGTACCGCCAAACACGCTGACGCCCACCGTGAAGCGAATGTTCCCAGCGCGAACAGCCGCGGCGATCAGGATCGGAACAGCGACGAGCGCGAGAATCAATCCCAATCCGTGGCTAATCGTGTTGGCGATCTCTTCCCTCGACATACGAAGGCGATTGTACACGAGTGATGCGATTTTTGTGGTATTGTTCGCGCCTGAATGGATCTAACCTTGCTGATCCTCGTGTTGGTGCTGTTTGCAGTGCTGGGTACTGCGATCGTACTGCCGATCATCGCTCTCGTAATTTCAATAAAAACCAGAAACAGGATTGCAGCACTCGAAGCCGCGTTCGCCGGACGCGACATAGTCGTCGAGCCGAAACGAGAACCTGAACCAGAACCGCCACGGCCTGAGCCGGTAATTCAACCTCCTCCTCCGCCGCGTCCGGCGCCAGCAACATCACTCAACGCTTTCGAGATCGAGTCGCTGATCGGGCGTCGTGGAGTTGGCTGGGTTGCGGTCGTGTTGATTCTCTTCGCCACCGCGTTCTTTCTAAAGTACGCATTCGACAATCGCTGGATCGGCGAGTTGGGCCGCGTCTCGATCGGCATCATGTTTGGCATCGTGATGTCTCTCGCCGGCTTTCGTTACCGGCGGCGTGGCTGGCGCATCTTTTCGCAGATCCTGACCGCCGGCGGCATCGTGCTGCTCTACCTTTCCACTTACGCCGCGTTTGGCTACTACCATCTCGTCGGACAAGCGACCGCATTTAGTTTTCTCGCGATCCTGATCGCCGAAGCAGGCGCGCTCGCCATCGTTTACAACGCGCCCGCGATCGCGATCATGGCGTTGATTGGCGGACTGCTGACGCCCGTTCTGCTTCACTCCGATCGCGATCAGTATCGATCGTTCTTCACGTATCTCGTCGTGCTTGACGCCGGCGCTTTGGCGCTGCTCAAACACTGGCGCGGCCTCAGCTCGATCGCATATTACGGCACGCAACTACTCTTCTGGATGTGGTACGACGAAAACTACCACCATCAAAAGCGCGGCGCCGTTCTGATCTTTCAAACTGCGATCTTCCTTCTTTTCCTTCTGGCCCATCTCGCACGCGAGCTGTTCCGGCGCGAATCAGCCACGCTCGAAGACGCGCTGCTGTTGTTGGCCAATCCGTTCGTCTTTTTCGCGACCGCGTATCACCTGCTCAATCCGACTCATCACGATTGGATGGGCGCGTTCGCCATCATCATGGCGCTGCTCTACGCCGGCTTCGCGAAGCTTTTGCTGGCGCGCGGCGTCAAAAGCCGGCGCGAGATCCTGCTGCTGATCGCCGTCGCGCTGACTTTCGTCACGATCGCGATTCCGATTCAGCTAAGTTCAAACTGGATCACGATCGCATGGGCCGTCGAAGGCGTGGCCATACTCTGGGCCGGTCTTGAAATTCAATCCGTCCGGCTGCGCGCGCACGCGTTCGGGCTGTTTGCGCTCGCGTTTTTCAAGTTCCTTTTCTGGGATACGCCTTATGGTTATCGCCCAGCATTCACTCCGGTTTTCAACCGCTACTTTCTCTCGTCGCTCGCAGTGATCGCGTGTTACATGATCGCGGTCTATCTCTTCGAGCGAGCAGGTAGCGAGCGCATGACGAAACTGATCATTGCGCTCGTCGCCGCGCTCGCCTTCTGGCTACTGATATCGATCGAGACTCAAACCTATTTCGCCTGGCGTGCACTTGCCGAAAAGAGCATGGACGACGCGGCGCACGAACGCTGGCTGGGCCAGATGGCGCTCTCCGTTATCTGGTCTGCTTACGCTGCCGCGCTCGCAGCATACGGCTTTGTGCGTCGCGTGCCCGTGATTCGCTGGGCCGCGCTCGTAATCTTTGCGTTAACGATCGTCAAGGCGATGCTGGTTGATATCGCACAACTCGACACGCTCTATCGCATCATCGTGTTCGCGGTGCTCGGCATTTTGTTACTGCTGGTTGCATGGGGTTATCACAGGGCATTTCATTCGCGGGAGCCAGTCACATGAAGTCTCTACTCTTTGTGTTCGTCGCGGCGCTGGTGATAGTCGTTACAGTCTCCGCGCAAACTTCGTTGTCGCTGTGGCCTTATTATGTCGAGGTCACGCCCGAGCGAGCTGACGGTCAGATTTATGATCTCGCCGTGCCGCTCCCGGTGATGGACAGGGCGCGCGCTGATTTGGCGGACCTCAGACTCTTCGACGCCAACAACCGCGAGATTCCTTATGCCATTCGCATCCGCCGCGACGTCGACGAGAAACGAGAGATCCCGACGCGTCTGTTCAATGAATCTGCTGGTCCAACGACGAGTGAAGTGTCTGTGGATCTCGGTGAGAATCCTGGCGAGCATAACGAGATCGATATCGAGACAAACGGCGAGAATTTCCGTCGCCAGGTTGTGGTGGAAGGCAGTGATTCGGGTCGCGAGTGGCGGATGCTGAGCAATGATGGCGTGATCTTCCGTTTCGCCTCGCAGAATAATGTGGCTGAGTCGCAGAAAGTCAGTTATCCAACAAGCCGTTTTCGATACCTGCGCATGCGAGTGTCGCGCGATCTGATGACTGACAAACAAACGCCGCAGGTGACGAGCGTGAAAGTGATGATGGCGGTGCGCGAGAAAGGCTGGCTGTCGACGTGGGATGTGCCCGTGCCGTCGTACCAGTTGCAGCGCAACCAGGGCGCGCATGCGAGTGTTTGGACGCTCGATCTCGGCGGGCGCATACCGTGCGATCGGCTCAGTGTTGAGATCGCAGACTACTCGTTTTCACGCCCGTTTCAAGTCGAGTCGATTGATGATCCGCAAAATGTGCGTTTGTTGGCGAGTGGTGATCTGACGCGGCATTCCGGTGAGGAAAAGAAACCGCTGGTGATGTATTTCAATGAACAGGCCACCGTGCGCAAGCTGCGGCTACAGATCACTGACTACAGCAATCCGACGTTGACTATCATGTCGATCAATGCGAGCGCGCCGGCGCGGCAGCTCTTGTTCGAGTTGAAGTCGCCTGCGGCGCAACCGTTGCGATTGTTCTTCGGAAACGAAAACGTGCCGGCGCCGCATTATGACTTTGAAACAGACGTGGCGGCGCGTCTTTCGAAGGAGCCGGTTCACAGCCAACTCGGTGACGTGCTCGCCAACCGCGAATACAAACCCGAACCGAAGCCACTCACCGAGCGCGTGCCGTGGCTGATCTACGTCGTGCTCGCAGCTTCGAGCATCGCGCTCGCGTTCGTCCTGTGGAGCCTCGCGCGCACCGCCACGCGCCTCAAAACCCAAACGACGAGTTAGCCACAAAAAAGCACAAGAAAAAGTTTGTGCTTTTTGTGTACTACTGTTTCATGGTCCAGGCGTGAAGCCCTTCAACGGATTCCCGTAAAAGGCGTCCGTCTGCCACGCAGTCTTGTTCCACATGCCGTCCTGATCGCCGATGATCACGACCGGAACGATCACGCGATCGCTGCCGAGCTGGTTACTCGACGCGATTCCGTTGTCAAACTTTCCGCCGGGTTGGACCGTGAACTTCATCGATCGCGCCAGCTTGTTGTTCCAAAGCAGCTTGAATTCGTATTCGCCGGGATTGGCAGCGAGTGTAAAGATGTCTTTAGTAGTGTCATCACCGCTCGTGTTGCTGCCCTTGATGTTCGGAAAGTCGCATTCGACGCGCGCCCATTTTGCTTTCTGCGGCATCGATTCTTCTACGTAGTGAGTGGTGTTGTTTTCGACGACGGCTTCGCAACTCGACTTGCCGATCTCCATGCCATCCAACATCCTCTTGCCGACTTCTTTGCCCTGGTAGAACAGGTGCGGATCGAACTTGTACGCGTCGCCGCGAACCCAAAACGAAACGTGAAAATCAGGAAGCTTCCAACCGTAAACATCGGCGGGCGTCAGGTAAACGTAGCCGATCGGAAGGTTCCAATCGTGGTCCACGAAGTAGACAAACTTTTGCGCTGCCTTTGGACCAGCCTCGTTCGAGTGCGCTTTCGCGACTTTCATCTTGCCGGTGAAGAGTGTTGTGTCAGTGCCTTGCAGCTCGTTGCGCAGTTTGATGACGAAGCTTACCGGACCGGTGTAAAGGGTCGCTTTTTCCTCGCCAATGTCTCGGCCGCCGCATTCGGTCTTCCACCAGTAACCTTTTTCGATGTTGCCGGTCTCGCAGTCAAACTTTACCCACGATCCGGTCGGCAGCGAATACTCAACGTAAAGCTGGCTGCCACTCGCGATTGGACCATTAACGCGAAACTGCATCCTCGGCAACCAGCTCCAAACGTCGTAGTTGCCTTTGTAAACATTGACCGTGAACGCGGTGATCTGGAGTGAATCTTTGGAGAGCGTGGGCTGGTCCTGGGCGGTCGCGCTGTTGGCCAGCAGCAAAAAGAGCACGAAGGCGCAGATAAGGCGCAGCTTATTATTCAAGGGAAACCTCCTGATTGTCCGGACGTGTTTCTGGGCAAAAGCGCGGGAAGTTTACTACAGGTAATGGCATCTTCTCACGCAAAGGCGCAAAGATCGCAAAGACGCAAAGGCGAGTCAAAGACTCGGACACGACCGAAGCACTTGATCCGCCTTTGCGTCTTTGCGATCTTTGCGCCTTTGCGTGAAAAAACTCTCCTATGTCATCGGGTGCTTTTGTCGTGCCTCGTGCATCGAAGACAACGCTGGTGGCGCGAGAGGCTTGCGGTAGATCTTCATTTAGAGCTTTATTATCAATACTCGCAAGTTTATTCCACTTTTCTCGTTCAAGGTTTTTAGTCGATGAAATATCGTTTGCCTCTACTCCTGATACTCCTCGTGTTCGCCAGCGGCACAGCGATGGACCATGCGCCTGCTGAGGTCCAGTCAACCGAAGGACCACTCAAGATCTCGCTTTGCCAATTAAAGAGTGATCCAAAGACATACAATCACAAACTCGTTGAAGTCACCGGATTCGTGTCGCACGGCTTCGAAGATTTCACGCTCTTCGATCCGGCCTGTGGCTCATGGCCCAGTGTGTGGCTCGAGTATGGAGGAAAAGCGGCGTCAGGCACGATTTACTGCTGTGGCGTGACGCCAGCGCGCTCGCGTCCGCAACCGCTCGTAATTGAAGGCGTCTCCGTTGGATTGGTCGAGGATGATCGCTTCAAACAGTTTGACAGACTGATCGCCGGAAACGATTCAGTGGGGCGCGCCACGATTGTGGGACGTTTCTTTTCCGGAGAGTTTGTTAAGACTCAGAATGGAGGTTTCTGGGGCGGCTACGGTCATCTGGGTTGTTGCACCCTGCTGGCGATTCAACAGATCGTCTCCGTCGATTCACGCGAATCGACCGAGTTGGATTACGGAGCTTCAGTCGATCAACCAAACGTCGAGAAAGCAGGTTGCGGTTACAAGATCCTGCACGAGTTTTCCGAAAACAACTCTTCCATCAAAGCACAGGAGCGGGCAGATCTCGGACAAGAGGAGTGGGCCTTCAGCGATCCTGAGCGAGTGGCCACCGAGGGACTGGCTCGACTGCTGAAGCTCACTAATCCCTCAACGATTAAGCTCCAGCAAACGAGCAGAACACAGGGACGGATTATTTACTGGTCCCTGCCGAAGAACAAAACGAGACGCTACATGGTCGTCGTCAGTCGACCTTATCTGCTGTCGTTCTATGCGAAAGATCCGAAGCGCGTCGCCTGGGTCCTGGCCGGCGCCTATGAGACGTTCTGCGGCGGCGGGTGATCTCAAGAATCGTTGCGTGATTGCACGACTGAGCTTAAGCTTGGCTCCAAGTTTTCCGATGGCGAGGTAAACCATGAAGTACGCCAGATTGTTTGTCACTGTCGGGTTTACTTTAATCATTTCACAGTCTGCGTTTCCTCAAGCTCCGGCGCAGAAGTCCAAAGCGCCCCTTAAATCCGGCAAGCAAAAATCTGACGCAAAACTCGAGGCCGAACGCATTCAAAAAGAGCGACAGTCGCAGGCCCGCTCACTGTTGGTCTCTTTAGCCAGCGACGCGCGGAGTTTTCGTGACCAGGCGTTGCGCGCGCGCTCACTCGCCAGAATTGCGGATGCGCTTTGGGACATTGATGCCGAACAAGGCCGGACACTTTTCAGAAAGGCCTGGGAGGCTGCGGAGATCGCTAACCAGGAAGCCAATGAGCGCCTCAACATCCGCGATGGCATTGTATCAATAAAGCCGGAGGAAATTAGCGCGGGGACACTGTCTTCAATCGTTTCGAATCCTGATCTGCGCAAAGAGGTCTTACGACTTGTTGCTCCACATGATCGGGTCTTGTCTGAGGAGTTTCTGGAAAAGTTGAAGGAGGGTCAGTCGCCGGAGGACAAGCCAGAAAAACGCAGCACCGGTTTGTGGGACGTTCCCGAAGCAGAGCGGCAGAGATTGAGCGTTGCAGAAAATTTGTTGCGCTCGGGCAATATCGAACGTGCGATGCAACTGGCTGAGCCGGTGCTGGGCAGCGTAACCAGCTCAACTCTGGATTTTCTTACGCTGTTGCGCGAGAAGAATCCCGCGGCTGCCGACCGGCGCTATGCGGCCATGTTGGCTAGCACGGGAAACAACATGGCGGCAGACGCAAATACCGTCTCGTTGCTTTCGTCGTATATTTTTACGCCCAACTCGTACGTGATCTTCAACACCGACGGCGTCGCCACATACTCTCTTAGTCCGACCACGTCGCCGGCGAATGTCAGCCCGCAACTGCAACTCGCTTTTTTCCAGACCGCCACTACCGTGTTATTCCGACCACAGCCACCACCGGATGAGGACCAAAGCACTACGGGAATTCCCGGCAAGTATATGGTGGCCAAACGTCTACTGCCGTTATTCGAGCAGTACGCGCCTCCTGAATTGGCGGCGTCGATGCGGGCCCAATTTGAAACACTCAATTCTTTAGTCAGCGACAGCGTTCGTCGTGGAGAAACTGACTCGGTAAAAAAAGGAATCACTCCCGAGGAGCCATTCGCCGCTCAGGAGTCTTCTCTTCTCGATAAGATTGAGCGTGCCCGCACGTCAGACGAGCGTGATCAAATCTATTTCAAAATCGCCGCGCTCGCGTTGGCAAAAGACGACCTGAAGGCGCGCGATTATGTAAGCAAGATTGAAGACAGTGAATTTCGCAAACAAGCCGTAAGATGGGTTGACTGGGAGTTGTCTGTCAACGCCGTCGAGAAGAAGAAGGTCGACGTTGCTTTGGAGCTGAATCGCATTGGAGAGTTGACGCACATTCAACGAGTGTGGCTTCTGACTCAAACGGCGAAACTGCTGGCGAAAACTGATCGCGAGAAAGCTTCAACATTGCTTGAAACCGCAACCGCCGAGGCGCGACGTATTGACGTTGGCGATCTGGATCGACCGCGCGCGTTGTTCGCAATCGCCAACGCTCTGAGAATGGTCGAACCCGCGCGAGTCTCAGAAGCGATCTTCGACGCAGTCAAAGCCGCAAACTCAACCGACGGGTTTACGGGTGAAGGCGGGACGGTTACGCAAATAATGAATAGCAAAAGCGTGATCAGCGTAAGCCCACACAACGTTCCAGATTTTGACATCGAAGGAATCTTCAGTGCGCTCGCGAACGAAGACTACGACAACACGGTCCAACTAGCCCGCGGCTTCCAGGCCGAAGCCCCCCGCACAAACGCCACCATCGCCATCGCCCGCTCCGTGCTGAATCAGAAGACCGCCCGCGTTCCGATGCCATAGCTGCGAGTTGAAATCCGCTCGATTGATATCCAACAACTCGCGTCTTGCATGAATGTCCCATATCTGAGACACTCGGCACGTGAAGCTTGCAGTATTTCACCCGAAAGCACGGGATACTATTAGAGATTTTCCTAATGACGTGCGGCGGGAACTGGGTAAGGCCATCTTTGAATTTACAATCAGGTGCGAACCTGACAGTGCCTTTGTCGCGATCGATGTCGTCGGTAGCAGCAGGCGTTAATGAATTGCGAATCCGCGATCGGGCAGGAATTTATCGCGTGTTTTATTACACTAAGGTGGCCGACTTGGTCCTAATCTTTCACGCGTTTGTAAAGAAAACCCAGAAAACGCCGCAAAGTGAGATTGCTTTAGCGCAAGAAAGACTAAAGGAGCTACTCGATGAAGAAAGTTAAACCAGTTGTCGCCCGCAACGCTCGAGAACTCGCCAAAGTCTTGGGGCTAACGCCTGCGGACGGAATGGAAATCGAATTCCGGAGCAATCTGAATGACAAGATCATTGAGGTAGTTGCAAAGAAGGGCCTGACCCATTCTGATGTCGCGCGGCTTGCTCACACTTCGCGAACTCGCATCACCGCCATCCTAAATCGCAACACGCATGATATTTCAACCGATCTCATGCTCCGCGTGTTGGCTTCGCTAGGTGTGCAGGTAAAACTGCAATTCAAGAGCGCCGCCTGATTTGGCGCCAAATTCTTCTCAAATTTCCTGATTTGATTAGATGCGCATAGCGCTTCGGTCAACACTCGTTGGACCGGAGCGCGGGGAACACGTTTCTAATATTGATTGATGCGCCGAACATTGAACGTAATCGTGAAGTCGCCTTCGAGAGCAGCTTGATAAGGGCAGAGAGAGAGAGAGAGAACTGACTGCTCCGTAGCTTTGCATGAATTCCATCGCAAATTTGCTTGTTTTGCTACAATTCGGGCGAAAGAATCAGGGTTGTTTATTTCTGCTGGCTTCGGCGCTCAAACTCAATACTCTCATAGAAAATGGTAGCCACAAGAGCCCACAGATCGAACGGGAAATGTTGTAAGACTAACATTGGGTTGATTTGTCATTCATGACTGCCAGCCAATCGCAAAGAGTTTACAGTCTCGATTTTTTGAGAGGAGTCGCTTCGTTTGCCGTTGCCTGGTTTCACCTGTGCACGTTTCATTATCCGACAGCCGATGGCTACTACTATCAGTTACTCAGATCGACCGGCTCGTATGGTTGGCTCGGAGTGGAAGTCTTCTTCGTCATCTCGGGATTTGTAATTCCGTATAGCCTTGAGCGGGCACGCTACCTGATCCACTTCTACCCGCGATTCTTGTTGAAACGCGTAGTTCGTCTTGATCCACCATACTTGATCTCAATCGTCGTACTCATCCTGCTAGCTTTTGCTTATTCTGCTTACAGCGAAAAGCCGATTTTGGTCGAGGGCGCACCGCTTGGATGGGCGAGAGTTCTGTTGCATCTTGGCTACCTCAATACCTTCTTCGACAATCCATGGCTTAACCCGAGCTTTTGGACGTTGGCAATCGAATTTCAATATTACCTGATGATGGGGCTTGCGTTTCCATTTTTTAATAGTGCAAACCGAGTAATCAGACTTGGAGCAATCATTATCTTTGCTGCTGGTAGCTTTTTCAGTGGACACGGGATGTTGCCCGGTGATGTTCCCTATAGCCGATTCATTTTCTACTTCTCATCTCTATTTCTGATGGGGATAGTCACTTTTCAAAGATATGTTCACCGCATTGGAACGAAAGAATACGTGCTCTTGATGATCATAATCTCATCATGCACTCTCTTGACTCTTGGTGTTCCTTCACTACTGGCGGGGTTGTTCGCGATCGCCGCAATTAATTTTTACAAGAGAAGAAATGCGATCACGAACTTTTTTGGAAAAATCTCCTACTCGCTTTACCTGTTACATTGGCCAATCGGACATCTGACGCTGAGTATCGTGGGCAGCAGAGTTCTAAACGCAACCAGCGACACGGCACGCACTGCGATGATTTTCGTTGCGATGTCGACCTGCATTGCTGCTTCGTATCTACTCTATGCGTTTGTAGAACGACCAGCACAGCGCTGGTCCACTCGAATAAAATATCGAGGCCGGTCAAGAGTTAGCCAGGATGAGGTAAGCGGTTTTGCGCCGGTCACCACTAACGAGCCAATATAGTCGTTAACTTCAGTGTCGCTTCTCTCTTTCACGGTGGCGAAACGACAGTTGACCATCACGCTTTACAAGAAGAAGAGTTGTAAGTCTTTGAAAAGGCATGGCGGAGGGGACAGGACTCGAACCTGCATAGCCTTTCGGCCGGCGGTTTTCAAGACCGCTGCACTACCATTATGCGACCCCTCCGCGGGGTGGGTCCGTTGAATATAGCGCAGGGGCGGTTGTCCGGCCAAATGGTGAATCGGTTGATTTGGTGACGCAGATCGTGCAGGATCTGAACTAATCACATGCGCGTTACCATCGGCCAGATTAATACTACCAACGGCGACTTCGAGAACAATGCGGCCAGTATCATCCGCGCGATTGAACAGGCGAAGCGCGAGAATTCAGATCTCGTGGTGTTGCCGGAGACATCTATCCAGGGTTATACGTCGCTCGACTGGTTCCTCGATAAAGAAGTGCAGCGATGTGCGCTCGAGCCGTTGCCGAAGATCATTGAAGCGACAAGTGGGATTACGGCGATTGTGGGAACGGTGAGGCCGTCAGGTCTGACCACAGGTAGGCGTCTGTTCAACTCCGCCGCAATCATTCGCAACCAGGAGCTGCTCGGGTTTGCCGATAAGACGCTTCTCCCCGAATACGACGTCTTCGACGATCCGCGCTACTTCCAGCCGAGCACTGAACGTCATCTCTTCCCACTCCCCGAGACCAAACTCGGCGTCGCGGTCTGCGAGGATTTCTGGAACGATAAGACCTTCTGGCGTGAAAGACTCTACTCAAACGATCCAGCCGACGAGCTGATCGAGCTGGGCGCCGAGGTGCTCGTGTCGATCAATGCGTCGCCTTTCAACAAAGGCAAGATGGGCCAACGCTGCTCCATGGTCTCGCATCGCGCGATGACCGCGAGGATTCCGATCATCTTCGTTAATCTCGTCGGCGGCAACGACGGCATCATCTTCGACGGCGCCAGCATCGTCGCAGACGCGCACGGTAAGATCATCCTGCAAGCGCCGCCTTTCGAAGAGTTCATCGGCACTGTCGATCTCGATCGCGACGTTGCTGACAAGCGCTGCCTCCCCGGCGACGACGCTGAAACAATTCACGACGCGCTCGTACTCGGCATTCGCGATTACGCGCGCAAGAATGGTTTCAAACGCGCGGTGCTCGGTTTGTCTGGCGGGATCGATTCAGCAGTAGTGGCGACGCTCGCGTGCAAAGCGATCGGCGCGGAAAATGTTTTGAGCGTGACGATGCCCTCGCCTTATTCGTCGCGCTCGAGTGTTGACGACTCGCTCGAGCTCGGCCGCCGCCTCGGCATGCCCGTGATCGAACACCCGATCACCGATGCATACGAAGTGTTACTAAAGCAGATGGACCTCCCGGCGCCTTCAGTCGAGAACCGCAGCACCGCGGCGGAAAATCTCCAATCACGTCTCAGAGGCAACATGCTGATGACGATCTCCAACTCTGAAAATCGCCTGCTGCTCTCAACCGGCAACAAATCAGAGCTCGCGCTCGGCTACTGCACGCTCTACGGCGACACAAACGGCGGACTCGCAGTTATCGGCGACGTCTTAAAAACCGAGGTCTACGCACTCGCAAACTACCTCAACAAAGACGGCGAAGTGATCCCGCAATCGATCATCGACAAGCGCCCATCAGCCGAGCTCGCGCCCGGACAGTTTGACGATCAATCGCTGCCGCCGTACGACCAGCTCGATCGCGTCCTGCGTTTGTACTTCGAGCAGAAAGCGACGCCTAACGAGATCGTCGAGACCGGTTTCGAGCCGGCCTTCGTGCGTGATATTCTGAACCGCGTCGAATCACCGGCCAATGAATTCAAGCGCCGGCAGTTGCCGCCAACGCTGATCATCTCCCGCAATGCGATTGGAATCGGAAGAAGACGCCCGGTAACGCATCACTACCGGCGCGAGCGTCTGAACTGCTAATCAAATCGACGCGGTAGACCACAACAAAATTCAGACTTGACGGACCAGCGGGTAACAGCGAATAATTCGCGCGCGCTCACTAACGCCAACCCCTTGACGAGGTATCTAATGAAATACACAAAAAGACTCTCCCTTCTTTTGGTGCTGACTGTCTTGAGTATCCCCTTTCTGATTGCGTATGCCGCCGGCGGCCGCATCGAGGGAAAGATTACTGACCCGAAAGGCGGGGATGTCGCAAACGCCACGGTGACCGTCACGAACGAGGCCACAAAACAGGAATTCACCGCGACGACCGACTCACAGGGACGATATAAAGTCGAAGGTCTGCCTGCGGGAATCTATACCGTGAGAGTCGCAGTGAAAGGCTTCAACGAGGGCCGGCGCGGTGACGTGAAGGTTGCAGACGATGCTGCCGCCACCGTCGACGTGCGCCTGGAAATCGCGCCCGTCGAAGCGCAAGTCAAAGTCTCCACGGGCGGTCAAAAGGGGAACCAGGATCCGGTTTACCAATCGCTCAGACAGCTCGGCAAAGGCGACGATTTCGCGGGCAATTACGCGGTGGTGAACAATCTAAAACTCAAGCGAGACGCCGCCACCTTCACACTCAAGTCTGGAGAGTTGTATTTCATCTCGCCCATTGAAGACAAAGTAACGGCGGCAGTATTCATCGGCGACGGTGAGATGTCTTTAACTCCGCCAACTGATGTCGAGAAGCGCAGTCTCAGCATTTTCACAGGCGAAGGCGCAATCACCGAACAGTTCACGAAACTCGTGCTGCGCTTCACCGACAAGACGTTTGAAGAAATCAAATCCTCACCGAACGCGACGATGAAAACCGGTGGTCCAGGCGCGAGCTCGGCGCGCGGTGCATATCGTGATAACCAGGACCTGCTGCGCAAACGACTACGCGACAATCGCGATCTGCGCACGTTGTACGACATTTACGATAAGGCGCGCGAAGGGTTTTTCACCGCCTTCATCGACGGCAAACGCTTCAACAAGCTGATCTATATTTTCGAGCCGCTGGGTGTGCCAAGTGCTACCCCTGAAGAAGTCGCGTTGTTGAGCTACGGCGAAACTGACGGCGGCATCTGGGTCGCTTTCCATCGTGAAGAGGAATGGGCAAAAGGCACTGCCTCGAGTTCTGAAGACAATCGACTGATCGACATCACGCATCATGAAATCGACGCTGCGATCAAAGGCGCGCACCTCGCCGCCACCGATCGTCTGACGTTCAAGAACCTGCGCGCCGGCACGCGCGTCGTGCCTTTCGAACTGTATGGACCACTGCGAGTTAAAAGTGTCCAGGACAGCAGCGGCGCCGAGATGAGTTTCGTGCAGGAAGACAAGAATGAAGACTCAGATTTCGGCGTCATCATGCCGAAGCCGCTTGGAGCCGGAGAAACGGTCCAGCTTGCGATTCAATATGAAGGCGACGATGCACTGCGTGATTCCGGTGGCGGCAACTTCATTCTGATTCCGCGCTCGACCTGGTATCCCGGCAACGCGAACGCCTTGTTTGCCGAGGATCGAGCGACCTTCGACATGACTTTCCGTTACCCGAAGAGCAACATGTTTGTCGGTACCGGTTCGCCGACTGCGCCTGACTCGAAGGAAGGTGATATCGCAGTCGCGAAGTGGTCCAGCGGGCAAACGGAGCTCGCAGTTGCCGGGTTCAACTACGGCAGATTCAAGAAGAAAGTGGTCACTGACAAAGACTCCGGTTACGACGTCGAGTTTTATGCAAACGTCGAAGTGCCGAATGAGATAAAGGAGATCCAGCAGCAAATCGACCAAATGGAATCGCAGGGCCAAAGAACGATGACCACGCTCGGCGCGATTTCAACGACTGGTATTGCCGATTCTGCGCTCGCGGATGCTCAGAACGCGATTCGCATCTATAACGCTTATTATGGCAAGCTGCCTTACGGTCGTATCGCGATGACGCAACAGCCGGCGGCGAACTTCGGTCAGGCATGGCCCACGCTCGTCTACATGCCTTACATGGCCTTCATCGACTCGACGCAGCGCAGCCAACTGCTGGGAACGCGCGGCGGCACTGACAATTTCTGGCGCTACGTCGCTCCACACGAAGTTGCGCACCAGTGGTGGGGACACATCGTCGGCTGGGATAGTTATCACGATCAGTGGATGAGCGAGGGCTTTGCTGAGTTCTCGGCTTCGCTCTACGTGCAGTTCATTCGCGGCAACGACAAGTTCATCGAGTTCTGGGAAGATTTGCGTAAACAGATCGTCGAGGCATCGCCGGCAACGAGAGATCGCAAGCCTTACACGGTTGGACCAGTCACGCAAGGGTATCGTCTCAACAGCGGCAAGACGGGCGGCGTCACGCGGTATCTGATCTATCCGAAAGGCGCTTACATCCTTCACATGCTGCGGATGATGATGTACGCGTCGAACAAAGGCGGCGACCAGCGCTTCCAGGAGATGATGAAAGACTTCGTCAAGACGCATTTCAACCAGCCGGTTTCGACTGAAGATTTCAAGGCGATCGTCGAGAAGCACATGACGCCGGAGATGAACGTCACGGGCAACGGCAAGATGGACTGGTACTTCAACCAGTGGGTTTACGGCACGCAGGTTCCGGCTTACAAGTTCGAATACAAGGTCGCGTCGGATGGGACGTTGAACGGGAAAGTGACGCAGTCGGGCGTGTCGGATGATTTCGTGATGCTGGTGCCGCTTTACGTCGACATGGGCAAGGGCTGGGCGAAGCTCGGTGCTGCGCGGATGACGGGTAACACGACGATCGACATCAAAGACCTCAAGTTGCCGGCCGTGCCGAAGCGCGTTGCAGTTTGCGCGATGAACGACGTGCTGGCGACGAGCATCGAGAACAGCAAGTAATATTAGACAGGATTTCAGGATTTACCGGATTTACAGGACTTAATCTTGTAGATTCTGCAAATCCTGAAATCCTGTCTCTACGCGTAACTCGTCGGTGGTCGTGCCGAGTGATTTGAAGTCGAAGAGTTCGTGGTCCAGAAGGTGTGACGGCACGGCGTTGCCTAAAGCATTCAACATCGACGCACGGACGTGCGGGATCTCCTTTTCCAGCTCGGAGATCAGGTTTTTGAT
>Ga0134121_10001827_pt1 | contig 19430 bp, 16 predicted proteins | sample KB301_FD_96463 | JGI IMG/M metagenome (GOLD analysis project Ga0134121, IMG submission 96463) | Terrestrial soil microbial communities without Nitrogen fertilizer from Kellogg Biological Station, Michigan, USA - KB3-0-1 | ecosystem: Environmental > Terrestrial > Soil > Unclassified ... | reverse complement strand
CTGTTTCTTGCTGAGACCGGTGCGCGAGCGTACAGCGAAGCTCTGCAACTGCGTTGGGAAGATGTTGATCTCACATCTGGCTTTGCCCACATCGTTAGCGGTCGCGAAGGTCACCGAACGAAGAGTGGGCGCTCGCGCGCGGTGCCGCTGACGGCCCGCCTGAAGTCAGCCCTGCACGTGCATGCGGCCCGGTACCGGATGGTTACCTACAAGGGCGAGCGCTCTGCATTTGTATTTCACCATGAGGTGGCAACACGGACCGCTACGGCAGGAGACCGCATAACGTCGATGCGAGAGGCATTTGCTCGCGCCGCCGCAAACGCGAAAATGCCGAAGGGCTTCAGACCGCATGACCTCCGTCACCGTCGTGTTACTACGTGGCTGGCCGCAGGGGCAAACCCAGTCCACGTGAAGGAGGCGGTCGGGCATGCCTCACTCGCCACCACCATGGAATACACGCACCTGCTTCCGGAACATCTGCGCTCTCTCGTGGAGGAGACGGCCGGGGTAACTGCTGAGCCGAAGTCGGCGGCCGGTGCTTGACATTTGTGGACAAATCTCGGACATATCGGTGCCCGAACCGTTGCCGTTCCATGCAAGCGGATGCGATCGCCGAATCTCGTAAGGGGTTGGTCTGCGTGCAGTTGCGACAAGGTGCAACATGGTGCAAACGCGGGGCGCTGACTTAAAATCCCTTGGGGGCAACCCCGTCCGGGTTCGAGTCCCGGCCCTCGCACTCGCAGCCCGCTGTCCCAGTACCGCGCAACGAAGTACCTGAGAACGACGAAGGCGCATCGCAGTCCACGCTGAGACTCGGTATGTCGTTGCAGACGCAGCTCGCTTCGCAAATCCGGAAAGCACTCCAGTGCACCGCGGTGATCGCCGCCGCCGCGTTCGCCGCATCGTGTGGCTCCGACGATCCCGGCGGCAGCGCGGTTGCCAGCATTCGCTTTGTGACGATACCGACTACGGTCAGTGCCGGTGTCGCATTCACCGCAGTGGTGGAAGGGCTCGACGCGAATGGCAAGCGCGTGAAGGGGTGGCGCGATAGCGTCACACTCACCGTGACCGGATCGGCACTCTCCGGAACGACGACCGTGCGGGCGAACAGCGGCGTCGCAACGTTTTCCGCGGTGCAGGCCACGCAGGTCGGATCGGCGGTGCAGCTCGTCGCCGCGGCGCAGGGACTCACGGTCGTGAGCGACGTCTTTGCGGTGCATCCCGGTAACGCCGCCGCATCGCAGTCGACCATCGGCGCGCCTGCTGGAAACTTCAACGCAAATACGAACGCCAGCCTCACGTTCACGTTCAGAGACGGATTCGGGAATCTGTTGCCGAACGTTCCCGTTGCCGTGTCATCGAACCTTGCCAGCGTGACGTTCACGCCCGCCGCGGGAACGACGACAGCAACTGGGACGTTCGCGACGACCATGCGCGCGACGGCCGAGGGCAGCGTGGTCGTCACCGCGGTGGTCGACGGAACGTCCGTGACGTTTGCGGCGCCGCTCACCGTCATCGATCTCTGCGGCGGTACCGCGCTGACCTTCCCGGGCCCCGCCAACGGCAGCCTCCCGAGCGGTCAATGCGTCGCGGACGGGCGCCAGACCGCCGTCTTCAAATTCACGACGACGCAGCAGACTGGCGCCGCCGTGACGATCAACTCGGCGGCGTTCACCCCGCTGCTTGAGCTCACAACGCAACCGCCCGGGAACAACATCAAGATCAGCCCCCTCGGTTTGCCGGCGACGGCCGAGTGGCTTCTGCCCGCGGGTGCGTACCAGCTACGCCTGAGCTCGCTGCAGGGAACCGGTGCGTTCTCGGTCGCGACCGCCGCGACGAGCGCCAACTCCGGCTGTACGCCGCCTCCGTTGCCACGGCTGGTCGTCGCGGCTGGTACGTACACCGGCCAGACGTTGTCCGCCTCCGACTGTGATTTCTTCGGCGATGGTACGCTGACCGACGTGTTTGGCATTTTTGATTCCCGCCCGTGCACGATCACGGTGAAAACGTCGGCATTCACGACGTGGCTCGAGGCGTACGACTTGCCCGACCTGCAGGCGTCATTCGGGCAGAAGACGTCCCCGCCAGGAACGGATGCCAAGATCGCATTGCCGGCATGCCGGTCGCCGGTCGGGCCTCTGGCCATTGTCGTAAACGCTTACAACGTCGGCGAGTCGGGGCCCTACACCATGACGATCACGTTTACCGGCCAACCGCAGTTGCGCGCCGGACTTCGCTCAGACGATGCGACGGGAATACTCGCGCCGGGATCAGGCCCGGCGCGGTTGCCGATGCAACGCCAACGCTGACGAGCAGCGAGTCCGCCGCGATGCTTCGATTGCAACCGAGGGCGTGGATGACCGTCGCCGTGATCGCATGCGCGTCCATCGCGGCGTCCGTCTCCGCGTGCGGCGGTGACAAATCGCTGGCGCCGGCCAAGGTTCCGGCGGGAATTCGATTCCAGACGGCGCCCGCGAGTGTCGTCCCCGCAGGCGAAGACGTCCCGATAGTAGTCGAGCTCCTCGATTCCGCAGGTGCCGTCGAGCGCGGTGCCCGCGACGTGGTCACGCTTGCGGTGGTGCCGGGCGACCCCGTTGTCGGACCGACGGCTGTACGGGCCGTCAACGGAGTCGCGCGCTTCGATCATTTCCGTTTTCGGCGCGTCGATTCGAACGTCGTTCTGACAGCGGCCGCGCACGACCTGAGTGCTGTGTCGAGCGCGTTTCGTGTGCGTCCGGGCCCGATCAGCGCTGCGTCGACGACGAGCTCGCTGGCGGCGCCAAGCCTGCCGACTGGCGAAGCGGTGCCTGTGGTGTTCACGCTGCGCGACGCTCCTGGGAACACGATCGGCGCCGCAGCAATCGCGTTCAGCTCGGGGCTGGCGGGACTCACATTCACTCCCTCGAGCGGGACGACGAAAACGGACGGCACGTTTGCGACATCCGTTCTTGCGACCTCGGCTGGTTCCGCGGACATCCGTATCGCGAACGGAGATGCCACGACGACGCTCGCGACACCAATCGTGTTTTGCGGCGCGACTCCGCTCACGCTGCCTGTGTCGACGACGGGTACGCTTTCCGCGAACACGTGCGTCTCCGGGGGGCGCGCAACGGCATCCTATCGGTTCTCGACGGCGGCCACCGGCGGTGTCTCGGTTCTGGCGACGTCGGCGGATTTCGCGCCATGGCTCGAATTGCGCACCGTGCCGGCAACGGACAACTACGCGAAGCCTCCCGACGTGACAGCACCCCTCGAATGGCTGCTCCCGGCGGGCACGTACGTCGTGCGTGTGAGTGCCGCGTCTGGCGGCGGCAGCTTTGCGCTCACGGGCTCGGCCACCACGGGCACGAGTCCGTGTGTCAAACGCGTGTTGGTCACCGGCGGAACGTTTGCCAGCCAGCGGCTCCAGGCGGGCGACTGTACGATTTCCGAAGACGGTTCATTCGTGGACAAGTACGTCGTCTACTCGTCCGCCAGCTGCGGCGTGAGTGTGAAGCCGTCGTCGCAGTTTGCGGCGTGGCTCTTCATCTTCGACGAGACGGTCGGCACGTTTCTCGACGGCAGAGGGGGAGATGACCCCGGCGTGAGCGAACAGATCGGCATGCCCGCATGCAAGTTCCTCGGCCGTCCGCTGGGCATCTGGGTCAACGCGGACCCCGGATTTGGCGGAGACTACACGCTGACCTTCACGCTTGTTGCGCAGGCGACGATTCGCATGGAGTCACTGCAGACGCCGTCCGTCGATCCACCGGCGAGCGAGATGCAGAAGCTGCTCGAGTTCAAGCGCCGCGGAAGGAAGCGGTAGCTCCCAGGTATTACTTCCCCGTCCGGTACGGCAGGTCAGGCGGCGCGCCACCTTTCGGCCAATCGCGCTCCTTGCCGGGAAAATCGGGGCGCGGCCGCGAGTCGATGAACGCGGCGACGTCGATTGCATCCTGCACGCTCAGCGTCCCGGGTTGATCGAACGGCATGTTTCGGCGAATGAAACCGGCGGCGGTTTTCCACCGGCCCATGCCCGCACCGATCGTGAACGACTGCGCGCCGAACGCGGGCGTTGCCCTGTCCGATCCTTCACCGTTCGCGCCATGACAGCGCGAGCACGAGGCGATGAAGACTTTCCCGCCGTGCAGCGTGTCCGGCGGCGCGCCGGTGACTGAATCGATGCCCTGTCCGCGCGTCGTCGAGCCGACGGGGACTCCCGCGGAGATGAATGCCATGTACGCCTGGATGGCGCGCATGCGGTCGTCGCCCGGCGGGAGTGCTTTTCCCGCAAGGCTCCGCAGGAAACAATCGTTGATCCGATCCTCGAGACTTTGAATCGATGCGGATCGCGAACGGTATTGCGGATATCTGCCGTGCACTCCCACCCACGTCATCGCGTACGGACGCCGGCCTTCGTCGAGATGACAGCTCGTGCACCGAAGCTCGTTTCCGACGAAGTCGGGGAGCGAGTCACGCGTCGCAATAAGGATAGCTCTTCCACGCAGCGCGGCGGCGCCCAGCGGCGTTTTCGGAAACGCCGAGTCCGCCAAGGGCGGAACCGGGATGCCGCCGCTCGGAGTGCCAGGCGCCGGCGCTTTCCCGGAGCAGGCCACCACGGCGGTGAGGGTGAGCGCCATCACGCACGCACGCATGGCGCAACGCTAATCTCAGAGCCCATGGACGCGCCAGCGACAGCCACGCCGTATCGCGTACACAGCAAAGTGCTGTTCGCTCTGTACGCCATCATTCCGGCGGTCGCGCTTCTCGTCATCGCCGATACGGTCTGGTTTGACCAGGGACTCAAGCGCCACCATCTCCCGTCGCAGCCCGACGAGTGGGCGTTCTGGACCGTCATCTTCTCCATGCCGCACATCGTCGCGAGCGTGATGATGATGGCCGACCCGGAGTACCTCCACGCGTACGGTCGCCGCATGGTTCGGCCGGTGGTTGGCATCATCGCGTTCGCGATCGGAGCCCCGTTTCTGCTCGGGACTCAGGCGTTCTTTCTGATCTTCGCGTTCTACACGATGTATCACGTGCTTGGCCAGCAGTTTGGGCTCACGCTGATGATGCTCGGCCGGAAGCCCGATCGGTGGTTCAGCGGGTGGAAATGGATATCTGTCGTCGCGTCGTTTCTCATCTATGCGGCCATCTTCGCGGCGGCCTTCATGGAGCGCGAAGTGCTCGGCCATTCACTGACCGGCTGGGCGCGGTACGCCGCCGCGGCGCTCCTCGTGCTGGCGACTGCCATGGCGTGGCGGCTCAGCCGCGAAAGCCGGACGACCATTGGCCGGTGGTATCTGTGGGCGAACGTCGCGATGCTCGGCGTCTGCTACTGGCTGTGGCGCATGGAGTACAGCCTGTTCGTGATCGTCATCCCTCGAATCATCCACGACGTCACGGCGTACGCCGTCTACACCGTGCACGATCAGAACAGGAACGCGATCTCTCCGAAGAACTGGTTCTACCGTGCGACCGCGTTTACGCGTGTGCCCCCGCTCATTCTTTGTCCGGTCCTGTCCATTTTCGTGGCGTACGTCGCGCTGCGTAACCACCTGTTCTTCACGTCGACGCTGATCTACAGCCTGGGACTCTTCCACTACTACATCGAAGGGTTCATCTGGAAGCGGGACTCCGCCCACCGGCAGCACGTGTCGTTCGCGGTCTAAACGGCTTGCGTTGTTGTAGTTAGCACTGCAGCGCCCCCCGTGCGGCGACTAATTTGTCCTGTCTATGACGGACGTCGTTGCCCTTGCAGCCGAGCTGGTGGCCATTCCTTCGTCGAGTTACGACGAAGGCGCGGCGGTGGATTTCGTTTCCCGTCGCCTGATTGCGCGCGGCTGGAACGTGTCGTTGCAGGAAGTCACGCCGGGCCGGTCGAACCTGTGGGCGACGCGTGGTGGCGGTGTCGTCACCATGTCGACGCACCTCGACACCGTTCCGCCGTATTTCGGCCCGCGGCTCGAGACCGACTACCTCTACGGGCGCGGCTCGTGCGACGCCAAGGGCATCGCGGCCGCGATGCTTGCCGCGGCCGACGAGCTCGTTGAAAGCAAGGAAGAGCGATTCGACCTGCTGTTCGTGATCGGCGAAGAGAAAGGCTCCGACGGAGCGCGACTCGCGAACCAGCTTCCCGCGACGAGCAAGTTTCTCATCAACGGCGAGCCCACCGAGAACGTCCTCGTGAGCGGCGCGAAGGGATCGCTCCGCGTGACGCTTCGCGCGCACGGCCGCGCGGCGCATTCCGCGTATCCGCATCTCGGAAAATCCGCGCTGACGCCCATGCTCGAGCTGCTCCCGAAGGTGCAGGCGCTCCAGCTTCCGTCCGATCCGGTGCTCGGCGAGACGACGCTCAACATCGGCGTCATGCGTGCGGGCGGTGAGGCGAATGTCATTCCTGCTGAAGCCGAGGCGGAGATGATGATCCGGCTCGTTGGCGACAAGGAGCCGGTCCAGAAGATGATCGAGCAACTGGCCGACGGCGTCGCCGACGTTGAGTACGGCTCGCACATCCCGCCGCAGAAATTCCACACGCTCCCCGGTTACAAGACGGCGCCCGTGTCGTTCACAACGGACATCCCGCTGCTGTCGCGGTGGGGGACACCTCTCCTCTACGGGCCGGGCAGTATTCACGTCGCACACACACCCGACGAACGCATCGCCCTCCGCGAACTGCGCGAAAGCGTCAGTACGTACGTCCGGCTCGTTCGCACGCTTCTGACAACGTGACCACACCACATGCGGGCCGCTGGCCCGTCGCGGTCCTCGGCGCGACGGGCGCCGTAGGACAAACGTTCATTCGCCTTCTCGCCGGTCATCCGTGGTTCACGGTGGCCGAAGTCGCGGCGTCGGAGCGGTCGGTGGGGAAATCGTACGCCGAAGCCACGCGCTGGCTCGAGGGTGAGATGCCGCGCGACGTCGCGTCCCTCACGGTTGTGCCGTGCGCGCCGGATGCCGTGAAGTCACCGATCGTGTTCTCGGCAATGGACGCCGCCGCCGCAGGGGAAATCGAGCCGGCGTTCGCGAAGGCCGGGCGCTTCGTCCTTTCCAACGCGAAGAACTTCCGCATGGAAGAGGACGTGCCGCTCGTCATCCCCGAGGTGAACGGTGATCATCTCGGGCTGATCGCCGCTCAGCGTGCGAAGCGGGGCTGGAATGGCGCGATCATTACGAACGCGAACTGCGCCGCGACGGTTGCGGCAGTCGCGCTTGCGCCGCTGCACGAGGCATTCGGTCTTCGGTCGTTGTTTATCGCGACACTCCAGGCGGTGTCGGGCGCGGGATATCCCGGGGTGCCGTCGCTCGACGCGCTGGGCAACGTGATCCCGTACATCGCCGACGAGGAGCCGAAGATCGAGCGCGAGCTGCCGAAAATGCTGGGCCGGCTCGAGGGGGCGCGCATCGCTCCGGCGGATTTCGCGGTGAGCGCGCATGCCAATCGCGTCGCGGTCGAAAACGGCCACACGGTGGTGATGTCGTGCGCGTTCAGGACCAGGCCGTCGGTCGAAGAAGCGGTCGCCGCACTCAAGGGATGGTGTGGCAAGAAGGAAGCGCGCGGACTTCCGAGCTCGCCGGAGCGCGCGCTGGTCGTCGACGACGCACCGGATCGTCCGCAGGCACGCCGCGACGTCGGGCGCGGTCGCGGTATGACGGTGACGGTTGGCCGCGTTCGTGCGGACAACATCTTCGACATCCGTCTCGTGGCCCTTGGACACAACACGGTGCGCGGCGCCGCGGGAGGTTCCATTCTCAACGCGGAGTGGCTTGCAGCCACCGGCGTCCTGCCAACGGCATGATCGTCTGCAAGTTCGGCGGCACGTCCGTCGCTGATGCAGCGGCGATTCGCCGCGCGGCTGAGATCGTGCGCGGCCGGGCGGAGCGCCGGCCGATCGTGGTGGTGTCCGCGCTCGCGGGCGTGACGAACGCACTCCTCGCCATCGCGGAGCAGGCGTCCGGCGGGCAGCTGATCAAGGCGCTGAGCGGCGTGGACGAGCTCCGCGAGCGGCACCTCACCGAAAGCCGCGCGCTTCTTGGTGAGGGCGCGCCTGACGTCGAAGGCGCCGTCACGGCGCACTTCACGGAGCTCGCTGCGCTCGCGACAGCCCTGAACACGCTCGGCCACGTCACGCCGCGTTCGTACGACGCCATCGCCGCAATCGGCGAACGATGCGCGTCGCTCATCGTCGTCTCGGCGTTCAGGAAACTCGGACTCGACGCGGTGCATATCGACGCGCGCGACGTCGTGAAGACCGACGCGACGTTCATGCGCGCCGAGCCGAAGACCGACGAAATTGCGGCGGCGTCGCGGTATCTCATCGCCCCGCATGTGCGCGCGAAGCGAATCCCCGTGATGGGCGGATTTGTCGGTTCAACGGATACGGGGATCACGACGACGCTCGGCCGCGGGGGCGGTGATTATTCGGCCGCGCTGATTGGCGCCGCAATTCCCGCCGAGGCGATCGAGATCTGGACCGACGTCGACGGGATGCTGACCGCCGACCCGCGCGTGGTGTCGAATGCGCGGCTGATCGAAGAGATCCGTTTTGAGGAAGCGTCCGAGCTTGCGTCGTTCGGCGCGAAGGTTCTGCACCCGAGCACGATCGCGCCTGCGGTCAAGCTTGGGATCCCGGTGTTCATCTTCAATTCACGCCGCCCCGAGGGGAAGGGCACGCGCATCACCTTCGATGCGCCACGCCGGGCCGTGACGGCCATTGCCGGAAAGCAGGGCGTGACCATGCTGCGCGTCCGCTCGACGCGGATGCTGATGGCGCACGGGTTTCTGAGCGAAATCTTCGACACGTTCGAGCGACACCGTACGTCCGTCGACGTGGTCGCGACGTCGGAAGTATCGGTTTCGCTCACCGTCGATGATGCCTCGCACCTCGATGACCTCGTCCACGACCTTTCCAAACTCGGCGATGTGTCGATCGAGAGGAACAGAGGGATTGTCGCGCTTGTCGGCGCCGACCTGGGTGCATCATCGCCGTCGATGGCGCGCGCACTGTCCGCGCTCGGCGATATTCGGGTGCACATGCTCTCACTCAGCGCGACGGGTATCAACCTGACCTTGCTCGTGGACGGAGAAGCGGTCTCGGAGGCCATGCGCCGGTTGCACGGAGCGTTCTTCGAATGACCCGCATTCTCGTTGTCGGCGACGGCAAGATGGGGAAGGCCGTGGCGCAGGTTGCCACCGACCGCGGCGCGGACGTCGTTGCGATCTATGGGCCGGCGGAAATGGCGCGCGCCGTCGGGGCCGGCATCGCCGATGTCGCCATCGAGTTTACCGAGCCAGGGGCGGCGGCAGGAAATGTTCGCGCGTGCCTCGAGGCCGGCATTCCCGTCGTGTCCGGCACGACCGGCTGGGATGCCCAGCTCGACGCCGTGCGAAAGGAAGTTTCCGGCTCCGGCGGCACGTTCATGCATGCCCCGAATTTCTCCATAGGCGTCGCGATGTTTTCGCGTATCGTCGAAACCGCGGCGGCGCTCGCGAAATCGGCACCGGGTTTCTCGGGGGCGATCCTGGAGACCCACCATTCGGCCAAGCTGGACGCGCCCTCGGGAACGGCAAAGATGCTCGGCCGTGTGGCCGCGAAAGCGTCCGGGAAGGAATGGCCGATCACGAGCGTTCGCGTCGGCAGTGTGCCGGGGACCCACGAGGTCATCCTCGACTCGCCGTTCGAGCAGATCCGCCTGGTGCACGAGGCGCGGGACCGCCGGGTGTTCGCCGAAGGCGCCGTCGCCGCCGCCCGGTGGCTCGTGGGCAAATCCGGTGTATTCTCCTTCGACGACTACATCAACGATCAGCTCGGGTAGCGGCGATGGCACGTCTCAAGGGATGCTGGACAGCGCTGGTCACGCCGTTTGCGGCTGACGGCTCGGTCGACGAGCCGGCGCTTCGCGCGCTCGTGGACTGGCAAATCGCGGAAGGGATTCACGGCCTCGTGCCGATCGGCTCCACGGGCGAAGCCGTCACCCTCACCGAGCAGGAACGCGACCGCGTCGTTCGCATCGTCGCGGAGCAGGCACGCGGGCGCGTACCGATCATGGCCGGTGCGGGATCCAACGACACGCGCACCGCAATCGCGAACTCGCGTGCCATGCGTGCCGCGGGCGCGACGTGTTTGTTGCACGTGTCGCCGATGTACAACAAGCCTCCGCAGCGCGGCATCATCGCCCATTTCCGCGCGATCGCCGACGCCGCGGAGCTCCCGATCTGCGTCTACAACGTTCCGGGCCGCACGGCGTCGAACATGGAGGCAGCGACGACGCTCGCGCTCGCGGAAGTGAAGGGGATCGTCGCGGTGAAGGAAGCGTCGGGGAACCTGGGCCAGATCGACGAGATCATTCGCGGCCGGCCGGAGCACTTTGCGGTGCTGTCGGGCGACGACAGCTTCACGCTCGCCGTAATGGCGGCGGGCGGTGACGGTATCGTGTCGGTGATTTCGAATGCGACACCGAAGGCCATGTCGCGTCTGGTCGAGCTCGCCGCAGAGGGAAACTTCGACGAAGCGCGCGCGCTCCACGGCAAGCTGTCGCCATGGATGAGCGCGGCGTTCATCGAATCGAATCCCATTCCCGCGAAGGCTGCGCTGGCCATGATGGGCAGGATCAAGAACGTCCTGCGGCTCCCGCTCGTACCGCTCAAGGAAGAGCTCGGTCCCAAGGTCAAGGCCGCGATCGACACTGCGAACGGCTGATGAACAATGACGTCAGCTGGCTCGAGAGCTGGATAACGGAGACGGCTGCCTTGCCGAAAGGGGCGAATCCGCCCCAGTACTTCGATGCCCGTTTCGACAAGTTTCTGACCGCGCTCGAGGAGGACGTCTTTCGCGCGGCGACGCGCGACGATGCGGGGGTGTGGAGCGCGGTTCCGTGGGTCAAGCAGGGCATTCTCCTCGGGTTCAGGTTCGGCAAGCTCGCGGAGATGTCGCCGCGGAATCCGGAGGCGCCGCTGCAGTTCATCGACAAGCACACGTATCCGACGCAGCGCTTTCGCGTGGTGGACAACGTGCGCATCGTCCCGGGCGGGTCGTCCGTGCGCCGGGGCGCGTACGTCGCCGCGGGAGTCGTGTGCATGCCGCCCATGTACATCAACGTCGGCGCGCACATCGAGGCGGGAACGATGGTCGATTCGCACGCGCTCGTCGGCAGTTGTGCGCAGGTGGGGGCGCGCGTGCACCTCAGCGCAGCGGCGCAGATCGGCGGCGTGCTCGAGCCCGTGAACGCCGCGCCCGTGATCATCGAGGACGACGTGATCGTCGGCGGAAACTGCGGCGTTTACGAAGGCACCGTGGTCCGAAAGGGTGCCGTGCTCGGCGCCGGCGTCATTCTGACGCGCGGCACGCCGGTGTACGATCTCGTGAAACAGGCGGTGTATCGTGCCGACGCCACGAGCCCGCTGCAGATCCCGGAACAAGCCGTTGTCGTTCCGGGTTCACGTGCGGTGAAGGGCAAGTGGCCGAAGGAAATGGGCCTTTCCATCCAGACGCCCGTGATCGTCAAATACCGCGACGAAAAAACAGACCTCGCGACCGCACTCGAGGGATGGCTGCGCTGAACGACGCACCGCTCGACGTCGTCATTCCCGGCGACAAATCGCTCTCGCACCGCGCGCTGATGTTCGCAGCGCTCGCGCGCGGCACGTCGAGTGTGCGCGGCATTCTGGACAGCGACGACATTCGGTCCACCGCCGAGTGCATGCGGCGTCTCGGTGCCGGCGTGCCTCCGCTTTCCGCCGACATGTCGATCAACGCGGCCGGCGTGTCGGCGCTGCGAAATCCCGCCGAGGACCTGGATTGCGGGAATTCCGGAACGAGCGCGCGCCTGTTGTCAGGGCTCGTCAGCGGTGCCGGCATCACGGCGCGCTTTACCGGCGATGGCTCCCTCAGCAAGCGGCCGATGAAACGGGTTGCGGAGCCCCTGACGCGTATGGGCGCGCGGTTCGAATTCGAACGCGGCGAAGGACTGCCGATGATGGTGATCGGCGGCCCCCTCATGTCCATCGACTTCATCTCGCCCACGCCAAGCGCGCAGGTGAAGAGCGCGCTGTTGCTCGCCGGTGTCACGAGCGGCGCGGCGGTCACCGTGCGCGAGCCCGCGCGATCGCGCGATCATACCGAACGCATGCTGGCAGCGCTCGGCGCGTCGGTGTCGGTGTCCGGTACCGCGGTCTCGCTGCGGGGTGACACCAGGGCACTCAGTGTGCTCGACTTTGACGTGCCCGGCGATCCGTCGAGTGCCGCGTTCTTCGCTGCGTGGGCAGTGCTGAGCGGCCGCACCATCCGGACGAACCCCGTTTCGGTGAACGAAACGCGAACGGGTTTTTTTAGTGCGCTCGCACGTGCCGGCGCGCGCATTTCGGTTGAAGGCCAGTCGGTGCGTTGCGGCGAACCGGTCGGGTCGCTGGTGATCGGCGGCCGGCTCGATCGCGCGTTTGCGCTCGCCGAGGCGCAGATCCCCTCGATGATCGACGAGTTGCCGCTCGTGGCGTGCCTCGCTGCGTACGCTCCCGGCGAAACGCGTGTCACGGGCGCGGCGGAGCTCCGCGTGAAGGAAAGCGACCGGATCGCGGCCGTCGTAGCGAATCTGCGCGCGGTCGGGGTGGACGCAGAAGAACTGCGCGACGGATTTGTCGTGCGCGGAGGGCGCCGTCCGCTCAAGGGCAGCGTCGTAACCCACGCCGACCACCGGATCGCGATGGCGTTCGGTATTCTTGGCGCGCTCGACGGGAACGACATCACGATCGACGATCCGGATTGCGCCGGTGTGTCGTTTCCGGGCTTCTGGAACGAGCTCGCGCGTCTCCGCGGCGGCGCGTGATCATCGCCATCGACGGCCCTGCGGCTGCGGGAAAGAGCACCACGGCGAGGCTTGTCGCCGCGGCGCTTGGTTTCCGGTACATCGATTCGGGCTCGCTGTATCGCGCGGCGGCAGCTGCGCGGGCGCGCCGCGGCGGGGCGGCGGAGTCATGGACGGAGCAGGAAGTGATCGACGCCGTGGCGATCGTGACGCTCGTGCCGGTCGACGGGGCGTTCGAGCCGTGGCTCGACGGAAGCCGCGTCGATGAGGAGCTTCGAAGCGCCGAAGTCACGGCGTCGGTTCCCTACGTGGCGCAGATGCCGGGCGTGCGCTCATGGGTGAACTATCACGTGCGCGCGGCAGCGGACATGCACGACGCCGTTGTCGACGGGCGCGACATGGGCACCGCGGTGTTTCCGCGAGCGGCGCTCAAGATCTACCTGGTTGCCGATTCCTGGCAGCGTGCACGCCGCCGGCTGGTGCAGCGGAGCGGGACCGAGCCGACCGATGACGAAGTCGCCGCGGAAATGGTCGCGCTGCGCGAGCGTGATACGCTTGACGAAGCACAATCCGTCATGGCGTCAGATGCCGTGATCGTCGACACGAGCGACATCACGCAGCAGGAACAAGTAGCCCACATCGTCGCCCTTGCGCGCGCGCTCCGCGGGACCGACGCGCGCTAATTGCCGGCCGCAGGAAGTATCACGCGAAACACCGTTCGGCCCGGCTGCGATTCCGCCAGGTCGAGCCGGCCGCCGTGCAGCTCGGTGAGACGGCGCGCGATCGCGAGCCCGAGTCCGGCACCGCTCGAGTCGGCGTCACCGTCACCATTCGATGGTGCGGGATCCGCACGGTAGAACCGCTCGAAAACCTGACCCTGGGCATCGGGTGCGATGCCGGGGCCGGCATCCGTTACCGCGATCGTGAACGCGCCGGTTTCTCGCGCCAGATCGATCACGACCGTGGACCGGGGCGGGGCATGCTTCAGGGAATTATCGAGCAGGTTGAGCAGGACGCGCCCCAGGAGGTCCGCGTCGCCTTCGTAGGGCGCCTCGACCATGGTGCCGAGCACAACCGAGATGTCGTGCTGCTCGGCGATTGGTGCGACGGCCCGCGCGGCATCGTGCACCACTTCCTCGAGGTAGATGGTGCTCTTTCGGAGGGGCACCTGGCCCGCGTCGGCGCGCGTGAGCAGAAAGAGATCGTCGACGATGCGCGTGAGCCTGCGCGCAGCGTCCCGCATTATGGTGACGGACGCGCGGTACTCCTCTTCGGTCCGGTGCTCACGCGAAAGCGTCACGTCCGTCTCGGTGCGCACGATCGCCGTCGGAGTTCGGAGCTCGTGCGATGCGTCGGCCATGAACTGGCGCTGGTACTCGAATGAGTTCTCGAGCCTGTTCAGGAGACCGTTCACGACGAGGGCGAGCGCCGCGAGCTCGTCTGCGCCCGCGACCGGCAATCGCTCGTGCAGGTTCGTCGCGCTGATCTCCGCGGCGCGTGCCGTCATCGCCGTCATCGGTGCGAGGTTGCGGCGGGCGAGTAGGCTTCCGCCGGTGGCGGCACCGACGATGAGCACGGGAATCGCGAGCGCGAACAGTTCCCGGATACGGCCAAGCAACTCCCGGTTGCCGAGCAGCGGGTACACACCTGCGAGCACGACGCGCCGGCCCTGCAGGGCGAGTGGACGGGTTACAAGGCGGAACGGCGTCGCGCGGTCGAGGAGTGTGACCGCGGCCCCATCAATCGCCGGGCGCTCACGGATCGCGGCGGTCACGCGGCCGAGGTCGACGCGCAGGTCTTCGGTGTCGTGATCGTCGGTCGCCGCCACGACGGTCCACGCACTGTCGATCACGACGATGTGTAGCTCGCGGAAGCGCACTTCGTCGACCGTCGTGCGCGCCGCCTCGTCGACAGTACCTGCGAGACGGCGCTCGGCGGTGAGCTCGCGCGAGAACGCCGTGAGTGCGTCACCGATGAAACGGTCGGTCCGCTGCAGCAGCGCGCGCGCAAAGAAGGCGTACGAGATGAGCGCGAACGCGATGAGCGGCAGCGCGAGCAATGCCGTGTACCAGAGTGTGAGGCGCGCGCGCAGCGACGACGGCCACGTGCGCATGCGTCAGGATCGCCGGCGGGCGGTGCGGGATTCGGGCTGTCGGTCGGACGTGCGTGGAGCGCGCGGCGGCTCCAGCATGAAGCCCATGCCGCGCACCGTCTGGAACAGCGCGACGCCCTCGCCGTCGTCGAGCTTGCGCCGCAGCCGGCTGGCGTACACGTCGATGATGTTCGAGTACGACCCGCGTGTGTCTTCCCAGACGTGCTTCATGAGATCGTCGCGCGTGACGAGATGCCCGGCGTGGCGCGCGAGGTGCTCGAGAAACGCAAACTCCTTCGGCGTTATCGGAATCTCGCGCTTGCCGCGGTGGACCGTATGCCGCGACGCGTCGATCACGAGGTCGCCGACTTCGATCCGGTTGGCGACGACGTCCCCGGGGCGCCGGCCGAGCGCGCGCAGCCGGGCGAGCAGCTCGCCGAAGTCGAACGGCTTCGTGAGGTAGTCATCGGCGCCCGCGTCGAGCCCCGCGATACGCTTCTCGACGGCGTCGAGCGCGGTGAGCATGAGGATCGGCGTGCGCACGCCACGTTCGCGCAGTGTGCGGCATACGATCAGACCGCTCTTGCCGGGCAGCAGGATGTCCAGGACGACGAGATCGTAGCCTGCGCCGGACGCGAGAGCGAGTGCCTTGGGACCAGTGTCGGCGAAATCGACAGTGTACGACGCTTCCCGCAGGCCACGCGCAATCGAGGCCCTCAGCTGCCGGTCGTCTTCCGCCAGGAGAATGCGCATGCGGAAAGGTAGTGCGAGATCGTAGCTGGGAGCTGGTAGCCGGTAGCTGCCAGGAGTACAGTGGCGTCAGCCGTTATCTGAAGATGTGGAAGTGCCCCAGCAGCCACCACAGCAGAATGAAGATCAGGATGGTGCTGAAGCAGCCACCCCCGAGTTTTTTCGCGCCGTACCCCGCGGCGAATCCGCGCAGAATCTTGCTCATGCCCGTAGTAGTGCGCGCGCGCCGTTTCGTTCCACGTACGGCGCGCTACGTCGCGCGCATTACCTCGACCGGATTGGCGCGTGTGGCGCGGAGAGCAGGGAGCACACCGCCAACCAGCGCAACGCCGATGAGCGCAGCTTCACAGATGATGAGCGACGGTGCGTCGACGGGATAGATGCCCCAGAGCCATTCCCACAGCGAGAACGCCGCGTACATCGACACGAACGCGCCCACCGCCGTCCCGCCAAGCACCATGATGAAGCCTTCCCGCGCCACGAGGCCCACCACGTTCTGCCGCGTGGCGCCGAGTGCTACTCGCACCGCGAACTCGCGCATGCGCTGGCTGACTGCGTACGACAGCACCCCGAAGAGTCCCGCCGCCGCGAGCAACAGCGAGGCGAAGCTCAGCGCGAGAAAGAGGCCGGCGGTGAACCGGCGTGTGAGCATGAACTGTTCGTAGTACTTGAGCCACTTCGATGTTGTGAACGACGCGCTGCCGGGAAGGAGGTCGCTGACAACGGCGGCAACCTTGGCAGCGGGCTTCGCCTTCGGAGCAGCTCGGTAGACGATGCTGACCGATCCCCAGTCGGATGGAACCGACCTGTACACCGCAGGCGCCTGCGGCACCGCAGGATCAGCCACCAACTCGTGCATCGCATGCTGTACGATTCCGACCACGAGGAGCCACGGCGAATGCGGATCCACTCCAATGCGAACGCGGCGGCCGACGCCTCTGCCGTCGGCGAAGAGGCGCGCGGCCGCGAGGTCGTCGAGAATGACCGCGCCGTCGCCCACGCGATCCGTTTCCACGAAATCACGGCCGGCGAGGACCCGGAGCCCGAGAGTGGAAAGAAACCCGGCGCCGATGCTGAAGCCCTGGGGCCGCGCAACACTCGCCGCGCCCGCTGAACCGTCAGCGACGACGTTTCGGATCTGCGATTCGATGACCCACGCGGCGCCCGTCACACCGCTCACCGCCCGTGTGCGTCCGACAATGTCGTCCAGCGTCGCGGGCGTAATCTCCGCAATGCGCGTCGCCCGGCCGTTCGGGCCGACGCGAGCGTCCGTCGGATGTTCTGTGATGTGCACCGACATGTCCACCGCAGTCACGCCGCGCGCATCGTAGCCAAAGTCGTACGTACCCACCCGGTCCGCGCTGCGCGCCACGAGCACCGATCCAAAAAGCAGGATCATCGACAGCGCGAGCTCTCCAACAACCAGGATTTGAAAGCGGCGTCGCGGGCGGCCTGTGGTTGTTCCGGAATTGTCCTTGAGTTGTTCGACGGGCGCGATACCGCTGACAAATCCGGCAGGGAGCAGCGAAGCCGCGGCAATGACCGCGAGGGTCACAAGCAGAAGCGCCGCGAACACCCACACGTTCCAGTGCGGCTGCCGAAATCCAAGCCAGCCAATTTCCGGCGGAGTGAGGTAGACCAGGAGGCGCATCGACAGATCCTCGACCAGAAGTCCCGCGACGGCGCCGGTCACGCCGATGATCGCAACTTCGCCGGCAACGTCGTTGATGACAGTCCTACGGGGAGCGCCCAGAGCGAGCATGAGCGCCTGGTCGCGCCGCCGTGCGACAGAACGCGCGAGCATCAGGGCGGAAACGTTGGCGCAGGCGATCACGATGATCAGCACGATCGCGCCCATCAGCGCGCGATTGAGGCCGCCGAGCGACATGCGCCCGACGTTATCTCCGCGATTGGTGAAGTTGTCGGTGTTGAAGCTGGTGATCGCGGAGGCGGCGGACAGGGAGTACGCGAGCGCGCGAAGCGGCTTGGCCCGCGCGCCGTGCGTTGCCGATAGCTTTTCGCCGATTGGCTGCATGACGCGCTTGAGCTCGTCACGACCGATGGCCCTGGTGCTGCGCGCGAGCAGCGTCACGTTGCTCCTGGTGACATCCTCGGCGCTCGCGGAGCGGGGTGCGGGCCGGACAATCGGGCCCGCGTACCATCGCTGTTCTTCGAAGACGTCGATCGCGCGCGGTACCACGCCGACAACGGCGAAGGAGCGGCCGTCTGCCCGAACGCGCACGCCGTCGAGATTCATCGGCGCGCCAAGATTCCGTCGCCAAACGTTTTCACCCACGATCGCGACGTCGGCATCGTCGGTCTCGCTGGGGAGAAACCATCGCCCCACGAGCGGGCGTGCTCCCACAATGTCGAAGAAACCGGGAGACACCGAGCTGACCGTGCCCAATCCGCGCAGGTTGCCAATCTCGACTACGGGCGGAGCCTGGTTCTGATAGCTCGGCCGCGTGATCGCGGCGACGGTTTCAAAGAGACCCGTGCCGCGGACCAACCGAACAACTTCGTCGGTCGGAACTGGCGTCGGCGACTGTCCGGAAACGCGAATGAAGTAGAGTTTGTCGCCGTACGGCGTGCCCAGGTCGGGATGGATGAGGGAGTCGAGCTGCGCGATGACCGTGGTCGCGAGGCCAAGCGCGATCGCGAGCGAGCTCGCGGCGATGAGCAGGAACCCGGGGCGGCGCCGGAGCCGGCGCCACGCGAGCAGCAGTGCGCTCATGAATCCGTGGGTGGGCGTTACTGGTGCAAACGGTACTTCACGAGAAACAACACGTCGTCAGCGTCTGGAATAATTGCCCACGCGTAGTCTCCAACAAGTGCCGGCGGGCCGATCATATCCTTCGGAAAGCGCACCTCGCCCAGAAGGGTCCCGTCAGACTGGAACGCGACGAGAACAGGGGGAACCGCGTACGACACCATGACCGACTTGCCGTCAGTCATGGCGCCCACACGAGGCTTGATCTTCTGCGCTGTGACGGTCTTGTAGATCCAGATCCGGCCGTCGCGGTCCGTGAGTACCCCCTGTGCGGGCTGTTTTGCACGCGGAAGCTTGTCCGCCGCGCCTCGGGCGTTAGGTGGAAACTCCTTTTCAATGAAGGCGCGCACACCCTCGAGCTCGGTTCGTTCCTCATCGAGGAATGCGACCGGCGTCGCCGGAGTTTCGCCGATCAACGGCTTCACCTTGTGCGCCGGATCCGTCACCAGAAACCCGAGCTTGTCGCTGCGAAAGAGCACTGCGCGCCCGTCCGGAAGAATCGTCCAGGCCTCGCGCGGAGTGTAGATGCCCTGCAACGTCGGTTTCGGCAGCCAGCCTCCAACATTGAACACCGAATCCAGAAGCTTGCCGCTAGTGTCGAACCGCAGCACGGGCGGGGTGCCGATCGAAGCGGCCGGCAGTCGCCCGTCTATTCGGATGGTGCCGTCATCTGCTCCCAGGATGTTGCTCATTCCAGATTGTCCCCCGCGCCCGCCGCTCAGGACGAATCCACTCAGGAAGCGTCCCGCGGAATCGTAGCGGTTCACAACCCGGAACCAATCGCGGACCAGAATGCCACCATTTCTGGTGGCTGCCATCGTGAGTTGTGATGGAAAGTTGAACTCTCCCGGACCTTCACCTCGGCGGCCGATGGTCCGCAGGAACGCTCCCTCGGAGTTGAACTGGTAGATCGCCGGTCCCTGCGCGCCCTTGGTGTCCACGACGATCACGCCGCCGTCCGCCGTTGCGACCGGCCGCCAGCGCAGCTGGCCAAAGGGAAGCGTGTCGCTGATCCCGGCAACGCGTTTGACCTCGACG
>Ga0134121_10001826_pt1 | contig 19431 bp, 15 predicted proteins | sample KB301_FD_96463 | JGI IMG/M metagenome (GOLD analysis project Ga0134121, IMG submission 96463) | Terrestrial soil microbial communities without Nitrogen fertilizer from Kellogg Biological Station, Michigan, USA - KB3-0-1 | ecosystem: Environmental > Terrestrial > Soil > Unclassified ... | reverse complement strand
CGTGCAAGTGCGCCTGTTGCAGGACATTGCCAACATTGTGGCAATTGCAGTGTCGAACGCGTTGGCCTATGAAGAGATCAAATCTCTCAAAGAACAACTCTTGCTCGAGAACCGAGTGCTCCAGGAAGACATCGTCCAGCGATCCATTTATGAAGAGATTGTTGGCTCAGCGAGGTCGCTTCAGAAGGTGCTTGCCGCAATCGACAAGGTTGCACTAACTGACTCCACCGTTCTAATAACCGGTGAGACAGGAACGGGAAAGGAGCTGGTTGCACACGCGATTCATCGCCGCTCTCAACGTGGCGATCGCGCGTTGATAAAGGTTAATTGCGCGGCGCTGCCAGCGGAGTTGATTGCGAGCGAATTGTTCGGTCATGAGAAGGGCGCATTCACCGGCGCTTTGCAACAGCGCGTCGGCCGCTTCGAAGCGGCGAACGGCAGCACGATTTTTCTCGACGAAATCGCAGAGCTGAGTCCGGAAATTCAAGTATCGCTTTTGCGGGTCTTGCAAGAGAAAGAGTTCGAGCGTGTGGGTGGCAACCGTACGATTAAAACGGATGTGCGCGTGATCGCGGCCACGAACAAAGATCTGTGGCGGGAAGTGAGCGCGGGTCGATTCCGCATGGACCTGTTTTATCGGCTGAATGTTTTTCCGGTGCACGTGCCGCCCTTGCGTGAACGTGCGAACGACATTCCGGTGCTGGTTGATTATTTTGCGGCACGGCTAGCGAGACGAACGGGAAAGAAGATCTGCCGGATTGAGAAGCAGTCGCTCTGTGCGATGCAACAGTATTCGTGGCCCGGTAACATTCGCGAGTTGCAGAACGTGATTGAACGCTGCGTGATTTTGGCTGAGAGTGAAGTTTTGCGACTTGACTGCAGTATGCTGATGCAAGAACCGCAATCAGTGGCGACAGCGCCAATTACGACTGGCTTCGGATCAGATCGCAAAGCTCAAATCGAAGCGGTGCTGCGGGAGACGCGTGGTAGGGTTTATGGACCGCGCGGCGCTGCCGCTCGGCTCGGCTTGCCTGCGACGACGCTTGATTCACAAATCCGCGCGCTTGGTATCAACAAGCATCAATTCAAATAATCCTCAAAGCGTAATACCTATTCGTAGTTCCACGAAGAATCTCGTGGAACCATGAACAAGCTTCCTGGGTTTCCGCCAAAATTTAATAGCTTTCGCTGGCATGTCTGTTGCCCTGCTATGTGAAGGTGTAACCCGCATTGGAGTCAGCGTAAAGCTGAGACGTGTAGTTATCACTGGACCAAATGGCAAAGAGGAGCATTTTGATGGAGAGTAAAAACATACAAGTTTTGCTGATCGCAATTGTGATCACACTTGCTGGTTCCGGTCTCGCGTTGGGCCAGGACAGCGTTGCCCTTAGTGTCGCGCCAAGCGCCCTACGGGCCCTTGAGACGGGAGGTATCGCCGAGGGACAGGAGTTAAAAATCGAAGGCATCGTCATTAATCAGAACGACCAGTCGTTTACCATCCGTGACGCAAAAGGAAGCGAAACCGTCGTCCTCGTGACTAACCAAACCGTGATCAAGAAAAAGCGCAGAGGCTGGATTTATGTTCCCACGACATCTGGTGCTGATGAAATCCGTTGCGGTCTTAGACTGAAGGTAAAGGGCCGAGGTAACAGTGACGGTCAACTTGTAGCGAAGAACATCACTATGTATCCGGATCCAAAACCAACTAAACAATCCGACCGAATCGATTTCTTTGAGGAGCAGGCTAACTCAACTCAGGTCCCGGCCAGGGCGCGACTTAACCAGGCGCAAGAAAACGCACCGCTTCTCTGGACAATTTCAATGAGTCAACACTGTGACAAATGCAGCCACGTCTGCGGCGAACGCTGCGCGGCTAGTGTCTGTCCTGGCCAAGGCGGCTGCAACTAACGCGCCGCATGTACGGTGATCCATTTATTTCTCTGGTAGTCGCGGTTTTATTTGCGATTGTGTTTTATAAGCATTCGTCAATTCCCAACGGCCAAAACCAGTGAACGCGGATAAACGCAGCTAGATCTGTGTTCACCCGCGTTTATCTGCGGCTTCAATCACAGCCTTCCCGAAAGAGCGTCTCGCGCGACTCCAAAGAGATCGCTAACGCTTCCGATTTTGCCGAACCGCTCACACTTTCGGCATTTCCAAGAAATGAAACCAGGCAGAAAATCGTTGCCAGTTAACCGGCGGAATGAAAACTTGGTTTTGATTTACAAAAGGAGAGACGTCATGGTTGCGGAGATACGAACACAGCAAGTAGCAAACAACATTTTCTTCCTCGATCCCAAAGTCAAATGTGCACAGGCAGAGGAATTCGACAAACGGCTTTCGGGGCTCATTATCGGCCAGGAGAATGCGGTTGGCAGTATGGGCAACCTGTATCAGCTGTTTCTCGCGGGAATGAACCAGAGCAACAAACCGCTTGGAATCCTACTTTTCTTAGGACCGACTGGTTCCGGCAAAACACGCGTGGTCGAAGCCGCAGCGGAGATTCTCTTTGGAGACCGTAATGCCGTTATCAAGATCGATTGCGCAGAGTTTCAGCATTCGCACGAGATCGCTAAGTTGGTCGGCTCTCCTCCAGGATATCTGGGCCACCGGGAAACTTCGCCACTTCTTAGTCAAGAAAACCTCGACCGTTTCCAAACGGAAGACACCCCGCTTTCGCTTGTTCTATTTGACGAAATCGAGAAGGCGTCGGATTCGTTGTGGCGGCTGCTCCTCGGCATCCTTGATAAGGCGACATTAACGTTGGGTGATAACCGGCGCGTCGATTTTTCACGGTCGTTGATCATCATGACCTCGAACCTGGGCGCCAGGGAGATCTCCGAACTGATCGAAGGCCGGATCGGTTTTACCGTACCCCAGGAACTGAACAACGTCGATAAAAGCCAGATTGCTATTCACGAGAAGATCCAACGCACGGCCGTACAAGCGGCCAGCCGGAATTTCTCTCCTGAGTTCATGAACCGGATCGATAAAGTAGTGGTCTTCCACTCATTGAACGAACAGCATCTGCGGCAAATTCTCGATCTTGAACTTCGCGAGCTACAAGAGCGGATCCTGCGCTCGGCTAAAACTAAGTTTTTCTTTAGCTGCTCTGTTTCAGTGAAGGAACTCCTGTTACGTGACGGTATTGATAGCAGATACGGCGCGCGCCACTTGAAGCGCTCAATCGAACGACTGCTTGTCATGCCGATGTCAAACCTGGTGGCGAGTGGCCAGATATGTTTTGGTGACTCGATTGATGTCGATTTGGACCACAATGGTTGCGACATTTCGTTCGCGAAACGTTCGTGGCAAACCACGACTGACAATTCGTTTTTCATAGAACCTTCGGTAGAAGAATTTGGCGCGTCATTGCATGCAGCGCAGCTCAGCCAGCAAACAGTCGCCGCCGCATAGTACGGTGCCGGTTGATCCCTCGGTCCATCCGCTTCCGCAGCGCTGAGATGGCGTAGTCCGGGAGCGGCGGATCGCGCGATCGACCGTGTCACGGACGTGCCGGCTGAGAGTTAGCGCCCTGCGACGACAGAAAAATTCTCAGCCGCGACGTTTGCCGCCTTTTTGGCAAAGTCGTACGTGGCCTTGAGATTCCCGCCGAAGAACCGCACCTTGCCTGTTATATCCCGTTCCAACAGCGTGTTGCCACGCTTATCCTTGAACTCGCAGCGCAGCGTCATGGAAGTCGCCCCCGCGACTGTCGTAACCTGGCGCATCCTTTCGCTACCCTTTTCGAATTTTTGAACGGTGCATTGAAGCTCGATTAGATCGGGTTCGGAGGCTGCATTTCGGTCGCCATCACGATACACGTGCTGGAATATACTTTTCTTCCGGAGCTGATCGATCAGGTTCTCATAAAGGGACACCTGGAATTCTGCAGGAAGCGGTATCCCATCCGCCCCGATCATCATCACCCGGATTGCCGACGCTCGCGTCTTCGTCTGTTGATTTTCTTGCGCGCTCAATAGCGAGCCTGTAAAAAAGATCGCGAGCATTACAGAAAAAATCGCTGGGTTTCTCAAGTTGAATTTCATGGCTTCTACTCCTTCCGATCAGACGCAGGCTTTTTCGTGTGCGCGCCCTGTGCAATAAGTTCTTGCTTGATCATTTCCGCCTTGCCGAGCGGCAGTGTAAAGATGACTCCGTGCAGGCTGCCATCGGCATCACGATACTGAATCGTCAGCGTGTCGAGCTTTGTGCGAAACAAGCTCAGGACGCGCCCCGACCCGAACGGTGCAAGCTGTGTTAGCGTGCCCAACGTTCCGCCGATCGCGCGTTGACTGTCTGTTCCCGTAACTACATTTTCGATGGATGTAGCCGCCACGTCAGCGTTACCCTTCGCGTGAACAAAGCGCAGGCTTCCGTTAATAAATGTCAGGTTACCTTTGGTGTTCTCCTTCAAACCCGCCAGGCCGATGAGCTGGACAGCGGGCGTCAGAGTTTGAGCCTGTTGGGCATAACCAACAGAAAAGCAAAAGCATAAAGTAACGCCGATCAGCGCCACTTTGATCGTTGAAAGCATTTCGTCCTCCATTCAATACTTAGGGCGGGAATGCCCACGCGATTCCCGCCCATACCGTTACGTGTCCCTTGTCCCACGTAACCATAATCGTTCATCAGGCGATGAACGAGTCAACGTAGTCTCACCGTCTCTGAGACATCGTCGTCGGGTCTATATATCGACCCGTCATGCCCACAGCAAAGGGCGTTCCGGCCCAATAAGTGTTGATGTCGCGCAGTGGACCACCAAGTCGCGATCGTGGTTCTACGGAATGTTCGTGGAATTACGAATAGCCAACCAATTCTCTCCGACGAAAACTTCGCCACTCTTCGCTAAATTCGATCAAATTAAAATTGGAATATGTATTGCCTAGTCTTGTTCACGGGGGCAGGGAGGGTTAGTTGCGAGTGAGATTGCTTCACGGGGCAGGGGCGCCGCTCGCAAGCTAACCCTCCTGGGTGGAAGAGATGATTAGATGGACCAGACTAGACAAGATCGCAATTACGATGACATCGATGCTCGTGATTCTCGGCATCGCGATCTCGCAAGTTCCCGCCAGAGCTTCCGCTACTGTGAACGCAGAACGCGGCGGCTATGAAATGCGCGTCCACCTCGATAAAACTCTATCAATTTTGTCATCGCGCGTTGGAGACAGGTTCACCGCGACTGTCGCAGATCCAGGGCCTTTCAATCTGGCGAGGATTTCCGGCCACGTTCAGTCCATTACACCATCTGGAGTCTTTAATGGCGCGACTGAAATGAACCTCTCGTTCGACCGCATTCGCTTCAACGATGGTGGGGCCTATCCGATTAACGCAGAAATCATCAAGCTCTACGACGTGCCCTCGGGTGAACAGGTGGATGCTCAAGACCTGATCGAAACGCACGGACGCCGCCGTCCCCAGACGCTCAAGCGAACCGGGATTGGTGCGCTGGCAGGTGGCGTCTTCGGTTTGACTCCGGACACAGGAAGTGGCGGTCCGGCCATCCGCCCTCGAGTCGCAGCCACCCGAACAACAGCCGCTTCCGGCCGCAAAGATCTCATCCTGGACCAGGGCGTGGAGATGTTGCTTCGCGTTTACCACGAGTGAACTGCAGGTGAAACTATGTCAGATGCCTCTTCAGTTTTTCGACTCCGCATTCTGTATCGAAGACCGGTGATACTTTGCGCGCTGTCCCTTCTGTTGATCTGTACACAGACGAATGCGGGGACTGCCGATCCTAAACTTCGAAAGGACCTGGCCGAGCGCGCCGCTTTTGGTGCAGATCAGATCGCAGCGCTTGAACGCGGGGAGCCCGTGGCTAAACTAATTCCTTCAAATGACCCGCGCGAAGTAGCTGTCTGTGGAGTTATAGAGATTCCGTCAGACCCCGAGACAGCCCTCAAAGCATTTCAGCTAAGCGTAAGCCTCAAACAAAAATCGATTTTACAATCGGGTAAGTTTACTAATCCGCCGCGCGTAGCAGATCTCGCATCACTGACGCTCAGCGACGGCGACATCGCCGACCTCAAGACCTGCACTGTAGGTAATTGCAAATTGAAGTTGTCGGCGGCGATGATCCAGCGCTTTCAAAAGAGTATCGACTGGAACGCGATTGATTATAAGGAGCAAGTGAACCAACTGTTTCGGTTAATGATGGTGGAGTATGTCACAACCTATCTTCAGAAAGGGGACGCTGCGCTGATCGAATATGCCGATCAGAGCGCCGGAGTCGCATTGGCTCGAGAGCAGGAATCATTGCTGGCCAACTTACTCTACGTTAATGACACGGCCCCTGAATTCGTCCGACACCTGAAAGCTTTTCCGCGATCGACAGTGCCAGTCGAGCATTCTTTGAGCTGGGCCATAATCAATTTTGGCCTTAAGCCCGTTGTTGTGATCACAGATGTCTCCACCTACAGGTCTGATGCCGATGGTGTCCCGCGAGTGCTGGTCCTCTCAAAACAAATTTATGCGAATCACTATTTTGATGCATCGTTGTCTCTGACAACCGCGATTGCAGATCAAACTCGGACGAAGTCAGACTTGCTTTACGTGAATCATTCGCGCGCGGGTGCTCTCGCCAGTTCATTCAGCAAATTCAAACACAGAATAGTTGAGGGTAGAGCCACCGAGGATCTAGAAAATCTGCTCGGACAGACCAGGCTAAACCTCGATGTCGTGCTTAACAATTCGTCGCCCTCGTTTCAACCAACTTTGATACAGCGGATTCGCGAATCGCGCGTGCTGCGGATCATTGCCTTGCTTGTGTTGTTAAAAATGATCGGAAGCGCCTTCTACCTCACGTTCAGACGCAAAAAGTTTGGGCGAGCACTGAGGCAGGAGGCCTAGTGAAGATCGCAATCGTGCGGAGCGGCTTCGGCGCAGCTACTGAAGATCCATTCATTGCATCATTATGAGTAAAAAAAGAGGACCAATCGCGCTAATCGTAATCGACGGCTGGGGATACTCTGCCAGTCGCGACGGCAACGCCATTGCGCTCGCTAAGACACCGTTCTACGACGAGCTTTGTGAAAAATATCCATGCACATTGCTCGAAGCGCATGGTGCGCGTGTCGGCTTGCCGGCGGGTGTCATGGGAAATTCCGAGGTCGGACACCTGAACATCGGGTCAGGTCGGGTGATTCGCATGGATGTGTCGCGGGTGGACCATGAAATCGAGACTAGTGAGTTTTTCCGAAACCCTGTACTCGCGAACGCTATAGAGAGAGCGCGGCACCCACAGCGAGCGCTTCATCTGATGGGCTTGGTTTCAGATGGACAGGTGCATTCGTCTCTCACCCATCTCTGTGCGCTCCTCGCGATGGCTAAGAAACATGGGCTCGATCGCATCTTTGTTCATTGTTTTCTGGACGGTCGAGACACGCCTCCGACATCCGGAGTCAATTACGTCGCGGCGCTTCAGAGAAAAATCGCGGAGATTGGTTGCGGTGAGATCACTACCGTTGTTGGTCGTTACTACGCAATGGATCGCGATAAGCGCTGGGAGAGAACGAACCGGGCTTTCGAGCTACTGACTAAGGGCGTCGGGAAAGCGGCAACCGATCCGATTGCCGCCATCCACCAGTCGTACGAACACGGCGTCACGGACGAGTTTGTGGAACCGATCGTCATTGTGCGGGCGAACGGAAGCTCCATCGCGACGATCAAGGACGACGACTCAGTCATCTTCTTTAACTTTCGTCCGGATCGCGCCCGCCAGTTAACGAGGATTCTGACGCTTCCCGATTCCAATGAGTTTCGAGTTCCGGACCGGCCGCGCGTACACTTCGTTTGTTTCACGATGTACGACAGCACATTGGACCTGCCCGTCGCATTTCCGCCGAGACATCATCAGAACGTGCTTGCAGAAGTTTTGGCCAAGTTTCATGTATCAAACTACAGGCTTGCAGAGACTGAGAAGTATGCGCATGTTACTTACTTCTTCAACGGCGGGGTGGAACAAGAGTACCCGTGCGAACAACGTTTGCTGGTCCCATCGCCGAAGATCGCCACGTATGATCTCCAGCCGGAGATGTCTGCTTTCAGAGTCACTGATAGAGTGCTGCGAGGCATCGATGACGGAGAGACGGACGTCTTCATAGTGAACTTTGCCAATCCCGACATGGTGGGCCACACAGGAAAACTGGATAAGACTATCGAAGCGTGCCAGTACGTCGATACATGCCTTGGCAGGATAACGAAGCGCGTACGCGAAGCACGGGGCATTACGCTGATCACGGCAGATCACGGCAATGCTGAACAGATGATCGATCCCACAACCGGTGGACCGCATACAGCCCACACGACGAATCCTGTACCGTTTCATTTAATTGATGAAGACTCAGTCGGCATGAAGCTGCGAACTGGCGGCGCACTTGAAGACGTCGCGCCTACGCTGCTTGGTTTGCTGGGCGCGGAAAAGCCAGCTGAGATGACTGGCATGGACTTAAGAAACGTTTGAACGCCTGGTAAAGAGTCAGTATCACTGCGGCACCGCTAAGCACAGAAGAAAACGTTCGCCTTTCTGAAAGCGCCCTGATAATCCGCCGCGCGCTTGACGAGTTAGAGATCTGAAATCTGAAACGGCATTGTTGGAAACATCATCTTAATGTGCCGCCACCTTTGGGGCCTGCCACACACCCTCGCGCACTCCAAGTTTCTTTAGCTCTAGCCGCAGATCGTTCAGACAGCGCTCCTGCGACTCGTTCACTGGGCCATCAACGTTGTGGCTGTGTAGTATCTTAACGGTCACTATAATTTCGTTGCGCGACCAACGCTGTCTTGGTGCGATGTGGAACGCGCGGTCGAAGGGCGCAATGTGAAACCGGCAATCAGGCTGCTCTTTCAGCGTGATCCATTCAGCGATCTTGCGGATCTCATCGTAAGTAAAGCCGCAGTGTACGCAACCGGGCACGTGATGACCGCGTATGCAGTCAACTTGATCGTTCACCCCGCAGATGCTGACACAGTAGCCGATGCGCCTGGCACGCCCGCCGCAGCCTGACCACTCCGGCCACACTTCATAGCTAACCTGGTGTCGCAGAATGATGTCTTGTAGTAGCTCAGGAACTGTTGGTTCATTAATAGAAGCTGGACCTGCGCGTAGCTCGCTCGCAATTGCCGGTTGTACGTGTTGCTGTAACATGATGATTACGATCCTCGCTCGTGATCAGAGCAACGCGCGTTCCGATCAGTTGTTGCTTGCATAACGCAGTCAGCGAAGTCTTGGGCGTCGTGTTTTCACGAAGACTTCGTAATGTCACGACGGACAAAAGAATGTGGGCGCGGCTTGCGTCCGCGCCCACATTTTGGTCCACCAGGACCACTTAGTGTCATTCCTTTCTTATCGACCAGCCTGCGTAGAAAGACCTTTGCTGACGAGTACCTTGATCTCAACACGCCTGTTCAGAGCGCGGCCCTCACCGGTGGCATTATCCGCCACAGGATTTTGTTCACCGTACCCAAATGGCTGGACCAGACGACGCAAAGGTAAGTTATATGTTGTGACGAGATAGTTAATTACGGCGTCGGTTCTGCGTTCACTCAACGAGCGATTGCGGGCCGTATTGCCTCTCGAATCCGCATATCCGGTAATTTCGATCACCCACCCTTTCAGGTTCTCGTTTTGCACCTTGCTCGCCGCTGCATCGATCTGCGCTTTCGCTGCGGCCGACAGAACAGCGCTGCCCGTGCGGAAGTGGACTATGAATGTTTCTGACAGCTCGTAATCGTCCATCGCGTTGATGCGATCGCTGGCATTATTGGCATCCGCCTGCGCGCGGTCGGCACTCGCCTGTGCACGATCGGCACTCGCCTGCGCGCGGCCGGCGGCGTCATTGGCGGCAGCGGCTACAGCGCTCAATTCAGTTACTTGTCCGGAGAGTCTTTCGGCGTTCTGCTCAGCCGAGGTGATGCGTTGCTCGTTGGCTTCCGCGAGCACTTTCGTTGACGTAGCCATAGTCTCGACCGGGTCAACACGGGCTTCGAGAGCCTGGGCGGTTCTGAAGTCGTCTTCATCGAAGCGTATCTTCGCTGCGACCAGTTCACCTGCCTCGTTTCCTCTTCCTTCAGCCTCCAGCCGGAGACCGCGCAAAATGGAACTCGGGCCTGCGGCCTTATACTGGCGGAACCAGTTTTTCTTAGCGGCCTTGATTTTTGTGTTATCAGTCAAAGTCACGACAGTCTCGGTTCCATCTGGCTCGCGTAGAGTGAAAGAGTCCGCATTGCTCTTGATGACAATGCCCTTGACCTTGAACTTCTGTCCGTCAGGCACGTTGCGAGAGTTAGCGGACGCCTTTAGCGCGACCGGTTCACCCGTTGCGTTCTCCTGGGCCAATGCGACGCTTGCTAGCGAAAGAATCAGGGCTAGTGCGACTAAATGAAAGTTTCTATTTTTTCTGCTCATGCATGCTCCTTAATTATTCATCAGGGAGATAGACATAATGTCGTACCTCTCGTTTAGCGAGGCGTTTTAGCAATATGCATTCCATCGTGTGGATCGGGTCAGTACAGGGAGCGGTAGCGACCTGGTCAGTGATTGGCATGCAATATTCGCGAAGGATTTTGGACGCTGATGGTTGGACCAGGTCGCTACCGCTCCCTGTACTGACCCGATTCCCAGTGCGATTCGTACTTTTGAAGCAAAGCAAATTCGCACCATCACGCAGCAAATTGCGAATGCGGATTCGTAATTTCATTCGTGAAACAACAAACAGGTGGCCCAATCTAGCCGTCGTAGTTTTACGAAGGGCAGTCGTAAAATTACGAAACCCGTTTTCGTTCCTGGATTTAAAAATCCCCGCTATTTCGCTTTCACCATAGAGCAGAAAGGTATGTTCCATTGGAACGTGGATTGCGATGTTACATCACCCAAGTCACGAGTCATGCTGCGTTGGGTTGGGTCCGCAGCATATGGGTTGGAGAGTTTTAAGGAGGAGTCATATAGATGGCCCATCAAGAGACTACCGTTGGTCTTATCTGGCCAGACATGGTGAGACGGCCTGGAGCCTGAGTCGTCAACACACAGGGTTGCCGGTTGCGCAAAGCCGTCAGCGGTCTGCTCACTCAGCGAAGAGCTAAAAATTTCTTTGTGTACGGAGGACTTATGCAACTTGGAATGATCGGGCTTGGCAGAATGGGCGCCAACATGGTCCGGCGACTAATCAACAATGGTCACAATTGCGTGGTGTTTGATCGTTCGCCGGAAACAGTGAGTCAACTTGTTAACGAAAAGGCAGTGGGCGCTGCGTCGCTGAAGGACTTTGTAAAGAGGCTCGATACGCCGCGTGTGATCTGGTTAATGGTGCCTGCGGCAGTTGTGGACTCAACGATTAGTGATCTTCTGCCCCTGCTTGAAGAAAAAGACATTCTGATTGACGGCGGGAATTCTTACTACGTTGACGACATACGTCGCGCGAAGGAACTGGCGCCGAAACAAATCCATTACGTTGATGTTGGCACAAGCGGCGGTGTATGGGGACTTGAGCGAGGCTACTGCATGATGATTGGCGGGGAGACGGATGTGATCAAGCATCTCGATCCGATCTTCGCCACATTGGCCCCGGGAATTGGAGAAATTGAACGAACACCAGGTCGCAACAAGTCTGAAGGCACTGCTGAGTATGGGTACCTGCACTGTGGCCCAAATGGTGCGGGCCATTTTGTGAAGATGGTCCATAACGGAATCGAGTACGGAATCATGGCCGCATATGCCGAGGGGCTCGGTGTACTGCGTTCCGCCAATGTCGGCAACCGTAAACAAGGAGTTGATGCCGAGACGACGCCGCTACGCGATCCGGAACATTATCAGTACGACTTCAATTTATCGGACATTACCGAAGTGTGGCGACGTGGCAGCGTAATCGCGTCGTGGTTGCTGGATCTCACGGCGACAGCTCTTCACGGCGATCCGAATTTGTCAAAATTCGCAGGTCGTGTGTCTGACTCCGGCGAAGGACGCTGGACCATTAAGGCTGCGGTTGACGAAGCCGTGCCTGTTCCAGTTTTGACCTCGGCTTTGTTTGCGCGATTCAGCTCAAGAGGCGAAGCGGAATTTGCGGACAAACTCCTCTCTGCAATGCGCTATCAATTTGGTGGGCACGTGGAGAAAAAGGCGGAAAAGGCATAGAGGCACTTATGAGCAATCAGCATTCAGACGCATTAGTCTTCTTCGGCGCGACCGGCGATCTCGCCTACAAAAAGATTTACCCAGGTCTGCAAGGCTTGGTGAAGCGCGGACACTTGAATGTGCCGGTCATTGGTGTCGCTAAATCCGGCTGGAATCTGGAACAGTTCAGAGCACGGGTGCACGACAGTCTTGAAAAACATGGCGGGGTTGATCCGGTGGCTTTTGAAAAACTGCTTGGGTTGTTGCGTTACGTAGACGGTGATTACCAGGATCCGGAGACGTTTAAGGCGCTCTCCAAAGAACTTGGCGGGGCCAAACGACCAGCACATTATCTGGCTATTCCTCCTTTGCTCTTCAAAACGGTCATCGAGCATTTGACAGCATCGGGCTGCACGCAAGGACCTCGTGTCATCATCGAAAAGCCTTTCGCCCATGATCTCGAATCTGCTCGCGAACTGAACCGGATTCTGCATGGTTGCTTTGCCGAAGAAGATATCTTCCGCATCGATCATTATCTGGGAAAGCGGGCCGTGAATAATTTGATGGTCTTTCGCTTTGCAAACACTTTTGTCGAGTCGTTCTGGAATCGTAACTACATCGAAAGTGTGCAGATCACGATGGCCGAGGATTTCGGCGTCCAGGGCCGGGGAGTCTTCTACGATAAGACGGGCGCCATTCGCGACGTAATTCAAAACCACCTTTTTCAGATCATTTCGAACCTGGCGATGGAGCAACCGGCCCGACTCGATAGCGAATCCATACGCGACGAAAAAGCCAAGGTGCTGAAAGCTATTCAACCGATAGCTGAGAAAGATCTCGTCCGCGGGCAATTCCGCGGGTACCGCAATGAGAATGGAGTGGCGAAGGATTCGCAAACGGAGACGTTTGCCGCGTTAAAGCTCGAGATCAATTCCTGGCGTTGGAAGAGAGTTCCCTTTTACATTCGCGCCGGGAAAAACTTACCAGTCACGTGCACGGAAATTGTGGCCCGGTTTTGTAAACCCCTTCACTGCTCGCTGCAGACCAATTGAAGGAAAACCACTTGCGTCTCCGCCTCAATCCAGACGTCACAATCGCAATGGGAATGATGGTGTTGAGTGGGGTTGAGGACGTATCTGCCGAAAAGGTTGAAATGCTGGCGAGCCGCATTCCGGAGAAAGGCCGGATCGACGCGTACGAACGACTCTTAGGCTGCGCCATGGAAGGCGACCCCACAATGTTTGCTCGAGAGGATTACGTCGAAGAGGCGTGGCGTATCGTTGACCCCGTGCTTAAAGCAGCGACCCCCGTTTACGAGTATGAACCAAATAGTTGGGGTCCGAGCGAGGCAGAGCGCTTGCTGCCGCCGGGAGGATGGAACAATCCAGAAAACGACGGAGATCTGTTTGCTGTCGCTGCGTGAGGGATTCGAATCGAAAGATCAAATCGAACCCATGCTGAGCCATAAGCCTGGCAAGATTTGAAGCAACTCCCCGAAAGAGTCTCTTCAGCGACTCCAAAGAGATCACGGAGCCTGCCGTTTTTGCTCAACCCATCACCCTTTTGGAGTTGGCGCGGAGTGAAACTGACCGCACAATCCTCCGCAAGACTTACGAAAGGATAGAGGAAAATGAATACGGCTTTGGCTGGCATCGCGGGAGTGACTGATTCTCCTCCGCACAAAGCGGACCGGAGCAAGTTTTCCGTCGGAGCCAACGTGCTGTCGTTGCAAGCGCGTCGCGACCTGCGCCAATCCGTGATGGCGGGTAACAGTGAGGGTCTGCACGTTGAGTCGCACCGCGACACAAAGCGACTGAAATTACTGCTGGACCTGGCCAGCGACAGTATCTTGAACCAGGACCTTCGGACTTTCATCACGGCAGTGATGATGAGAATCAAAAGCGCAATAGACTCTGACCGTGTGTGCCTTCTCTTGCAGAGGCAAAAGGAAGGCGACGTCGATCTCTATGCCGTCGATTTTCCGTCTGAGGGGAGCAGCTTCAGCGAAAGAACTGTAATTCCTGTCGTTGGGACTATCGCGAACTATGTTCTAACGACGGGTCATCTGTGGGCCGGGACTCGTGAGCAGGCGTCTGAGAATTTTCAGAGCGAACCGCTTCTCAAAGAGCAATTCAACACCGGATGCATGCTGCCTCTTTCCGGCCGCAACCGTGTTATGGGCGCGCTCGCTTTACTTCGAACTCGGCCCAATCCGTACAGTCAGGATGAGCTTGCCTTCATGACCGGAGTTTGCGGTCAGATAGCCCTCGTGTTGGAGAACGCCCTTGCGTGCCAGGAGATTTCTGAGCTCAAAGACAAGCTCTCCCAGGAGAAGCTTTATCTCGAAGAAGAGATTCGCAGCGAGATGAACTTCGATCAGATCGTCGGCGACAGTCCCGCACTCAGACAGGTCCTGGAGCTGGTCCAAACAGTCGCGCCGAGTGATTCCACGGTGCTGCTGCTCGGCGAGACCGGAACCGGAAAAGAGCTCATCGCCCGTGCGATCCACGATCACAGCCGGCGCAAAACCCGCACCTTCGTGAAGCTCAATTGTGCGGCAATCCCTACCGGGCTGTTCGAGAGCGAATTGTTTGGACATGAAAAAGGAGCGTTCACGGGCGCGATCGGCCAGAAGCTCGGGAGACTCGAACTCGCTGATCAGGGAACGTTGTTCCTGGACGAAGTGGGCGACGTGCCGCTCGAAATCCAACCGAAGCTCCTGCGTGCATTGCAGGAACGCGAATTCGAGCGGCTGGGCAGCACGCGCACGAAGAAAGTTGACGTACGTCTGGTAGCAGCCACGAACCGCAACCTTGAAGAGATGATCTGGAGCCGCGAGTTTCGCAATGATCTCTACTATCGCTTGAACGTCTTTCCGATTCGCATTCCTCCCTTACGTGAGCGTCGTGAAGACATACCAGTGTTGGCTCGCTACTTCGCGCAGAAGTTTGCAGAGCAGATGGAGAAGCGGATCGAAACGATACCAGCAGTGACTATGAGAGCACTAATGGAATGGGACTGGCCCGGCAACGTGAGGGAACTGGCAAACTTCATCGAGCGCGCCGTGATCCTCACGCGCGGCCGCTCACTCGAGGCGCCGCCGCTGGGAGAAGTGCGCCGAGCTTGTATGGACCAGGCGACGCAGACGGCGCCTCTCCAAGATCGTGACGACATTGCGCGAATAGTGAAAGAAACTCTGAACGCGCTCGACGGCAGAAGAAGTGTTGCTGACGAGTACGACAGGAAGCAGCGCGAGGAGATCGTGCGCACACTGACGGAATGTAAAGGACGCGTTGGAGGTGACGATGGAGCGGCCGCACGCCTGGGCATCAATCGCACGACACTGCTTTCGCGCATGAAAAAGTTTAGTATAAGCGCTAAACAATTTTGCTGACGTCACGGATCTCATCAAGGTTGCAGCGGGTTAGCAGCCAACAGTTTATGTAACAAAAATTGAAAGGTGGGCCAAGCGGGCCTAAACTCTTATGCTGTGACCGCGTTCGGCGGTAACATATGCGCGATGTCAACACGGAATGAGTTCGAGGGGCCGGATAAATCGGCCGCAAGAACGCCCGGTGCCCATACGTTGTTTTCTCGGCGCTCGCGGCGCACGCAAGTGGTGCTGATTGTAACGGTCGTTGCGATCGGAACGATTGCTCTCTTCTATGTCTTTCGACATTCCGGTTCGTCCCCACCGAATGCGGTACAGCTCACCCTCGGCCTGCCGCACGGCATAACATTGCACAGGAACTGGCACCCGTTTGAGTACATGGCGCTTTCTCCCAATGGTGAGATGTTGACCTTCGCGGCGACCGATGGGTCGGGGGAAAGCTCTTTGTGGATCCGACCGCTGAGTTCTTCAGAAGCGCGAAAACTGGACCAGACTGAGGGCGCACTGCTGCCCTTCTGGTCACCAGACTCACAGTTCATCGGCTTTTGGGCGGGTGGAAAGCTGATGAAAATAAGACGATCGGGGGGAACTCCCGAACCAATCGTCGAGGTTCCAGACATCGCGCAAGGGGCGTGGGGCGCCGACGGAACAATTCTGTTTGCACGAACGGTAAATAGCCCCATTTTTCGCGTCTCTAGTGATGGCGCAAGTACGACTCCGGCGACCGCGTTGCTTCCGGGACAGGTCAGCCAATTCTGGGTGCAGTTTTCGCCCGATGGCCAACAGTTTATTTACCTGGCTCGGACAAGTCTCACTGCGGATGATTCGAACGCGAAGGTATATGCTCAGCGACTGGATGGCGGCGCTCCCTTTGAACTCGTGACGACCCAGCACCGGCCTGTAGTCGCTGCTGAGCACTTACTGTTCATACAGCAACAGAATCTCTTTGCCCAGCGGATGGAATGGAAGTCATTGCGAAGAACAGGAGAGCCTTTGTTGGTGGTCCGAAACGTCGCTGCGTCTCCAGCGTATCTCGGCAGTTCCGAATTCGCCGCTTCGCAAAATGGAGTGCTGATCTACGGTACCGCAAAGCGATCGTCGATCGATACACTCAGGTGGTATTCACGAGACGGCTCAACGCTTGGGGCTGTGGAACCAATAGTCGATTATCAGCAATTCACTCTTTCGCCCGACGGCAAACATCTGGCACTCAATTCGTTCCAACAGCACGCTACAGGCAGTCTGTGGCTGATCGATATCGCGACAAATACAACGACTCCTTTGGTGGTTGATCCGCACGCGCAGTCCGATCCTGTGTGGTCGCCGGATTCTCACTACGTTGCTTTTAATCTCTTGCCGAACGGCGGAAGTGATCCGCCGTTCGTGGTTGCGAAGATCGAAGCAGGGAAGCAGCAGCTAGAGCCTGTTTATGGCGATAATGAAAGACACTGGGTGGAAGACTGGTCTCCGGATGGTAGTTTTCTGCTGACGCACGACACCACGACTCTTTCGATACTACCGCTGACGGGTGATCGGAGACCTAAGGCTGTATACACATCGACTTTTCGTAAGGATGCGTTCCATTTGTCTCCGGATGGACACTTGATCGCCTATGGTGAGCTTCGCGATGGGAAGTGGGAGGTCTTTGTGGCGTCGTTTCCCTCGTTTGAGGATATAACGCAGGTGTCGCAGGGCGGCGGCGTACAACCACGGTGGCGCGGGGATGGCAGTGAGCTATTCTTCCTCGATTCTGAGGGTGCAATGACGTCGGTGACTGTGGACCGCGGCTCGCCTCCGAAGGTCACCGTCCAGCACAAGCTATTCGATACCGGAATGGTCCCAGATGGGACGGTCAATCAGTATGCAGTGACTCAAGATGGTCAGAAATTTCTGGTCCTACAGCCGCGGCAAGGCTATCTGGAATCGTACTCTGTCGTTCTGAACTGGTCTTCGATTCTGAAGTAACACTCCTACTCATGCGAAAACGGCTCCCACAGGCAGTCGTCGTACTGAGCATTTGGCTCGCGTGCTGCTCGTTCGCCTTTGCGTTGGATCCCGCGCTCGACATCAGCCAATACGCCCACACCGCCTGGAAGGTGCGCGACGGGTTTGCCAAAGGCATCATTTACGCTATCGCACAGACGCCCGATGGCTATCTCTGGCTCGGCACCGAGTTCGGCTTGCTGCGCTTTGATGGCATTCGGGCTGTCCCTTGGACGCCGCCCAATGGCCAACTCCCCAGCAATGACATTCCGACGTTGCTGGTCACACGTGACGGTACATTTTGGATCGGCACAACCAAGGGGCTTGCCAGTTGGAAAGATGGAAAGCTGACCGCCTACTCCGAGCTGAACGGCAGCCGGATCTTTGCGCTGCTCGAGGACCGCAATGGCGCCGTGTGGGCCGCTACCCGCGAAGCGCGCATTTTTGCTGAGAACGTCGGCCCGATCGATGCCGACGCTGAAGGAAATTTCTGGGTGAGTTTCGATAAGGACACTCGGAAGTGGAAGTCGGGCCGGCCGCAGTCATTCGAAGTTTGGGACTCCGTGCCTTTGCAACCGGCGCTTGCAGAGCTTGAACAATTCGCGTTTCCAACTGCCAATGATAAGCAACTGACAAAGTCTGTTGCTGTACAACTCGAAAGCGGCGCCTCAACCGTCTTGTCGCAGCATTTGAAGCCGCCGCAAATCCTCCGAGATCGTGACGGAGGGCTGTGGGTCGCTATGCCAGACCGCGGGCTAGTTCACATCCATCAGGGCAAAACGGACGTCTATTCCGAGGCTGACGGTCTCTCCGGCGACACCGTGACCGGACTTCTTGAGGATCGGGAAGGCGATGTTTGGACCGTCACCAGCAATGGCATCGACAGATTCCGTGAGTATGCCGTCCCAAACTTTTCAACCAGGCAAGGATTGTCCAGCACCAAAAGCGTGGCGATCGTTGGGGCCAAAGACGGTAGTGTCTGGATCGCGACCTACAACGGCCTGAACCGGTGGAAGGACGGCCGCATCTCCGTGGTGAACCGCATCGGAAGCACTCAGGATCCTGAAACACCCAAAGGAGCACCATATTCTCTGTTTGAGGACAGCGAGCGGCGCATCTGGCTTTCGACCGCTCAAGAGTTTGGGTACTTGGAAAACAACCGATTCGTTCCAGTGCGTGACGTTCACGGTGGAGGAATCACGTCCATGACTGAAGAGCCCTCCGGACATCTGTGGCTGGCTAAAGAGGAGGAAGGCCTCCTTCATTTATTCCAGGGGCGAGTGGTCGAGAAATTTCCGTGGACTGCACTGGGACACAACGACGACGGCCGCGTTGTCCTGGCCGATCCTTCGCAGCACGGAATATGGCTGGGATTCAGCGCAGGAGGTATTTCCTACTTCGCGGACGGAGCGATTCGGAAGTCGTACTCGGTCGCCGAAGGGCTTGGCGCCGGCAGGGTGAATCGCCTCCGCTTTGGCCCGCGCGGCGCGCTGTGGGCCGCCACTGAAAACGGTCTCAGCCGCATCAAAGACGATCACGTTACAACACTCACGAGCAAGAACGGCCTGCCCTGTGACAAGGTACATTGGAGCATGGATGACGCCGATCATTTCGTTTGGGTTTACACGGCTTGTGGTCTCGTCCGTATGGCCCGGACCGAGATGGATGCATGGGTCGCTGATCCATCCAGGTCAGTCCCGTCTACGCGGTTCGATGTCTCGGATGGCGTGCGGCCCCAGTCCAATCCTTCTGCTGTGCATGGTGTGAGCAAGGCTTCGGACGGAAGAATCTGGTATGTAGCGTTCGACGGCGTCAGCGTGATCGACCCGCAACACTTTCCGTTCAACAAGCTCCCGCCTCCGGTACAAATCGAGCAGGTCACCGCCGACCGCAAGACTTACGACGCGGCGCAAGGTTTGCGCCTGCCCGCACTCGTTCGCGACCTCGCGAT
>Ga0134121_10001824_pt1 | contig 19436 bp, 11 predicted proteins | sample KB301_FD_96463 | JGI IMG/M metagenome (GOLD analysis project Ga0134121, IMG submission 96463) | Terrestrial soil microbial communities without Nitrogen fertilizer from Kellogg Biological Station, Michigan, USA - KB3-0-1 | ecosystem: Environmental > Terrestrial > Soil > Unclassified ... | reverse complement strand
GAGGACGTCGATGTCGGCGAGATGAAGGCCGGTTGTGGGCTCGTCGAAGAGGAACAGCCGCTGGCCCTCGCCCGCCGGGCGGTCGAGGAAGCTCGCGAGCTTGAGGCGCTGCGCCTCGCCACCGGAGAGGGTCGAGGTGGACTGCCCCAGGCGCAGGTAGCCGAGTCCCACGTCGAGCAGGACGCGCAGGCGCTTGACCAGCCGTTTGTGGTCCGCGAACAGCTCCAGCGCCGACTCCACCGTCAGGTCCAGCACCTCGGAAATCGTCTTCCCCTTGAAGCGGACGGCCAGCACCTCGGGACGGAAGCGCCGCCCCTGGCAGGTCTCGCACGGCACCGTCACCGGCGCCATGAACTGCATGTCGACCTCGGTGACGCCGGTGCCCTGGCAGGTGGGGCAGCGCCCGCGCTCGACGTTGAAGGAGAAATGGGCCGGTGTGATCTTCCGCGCCCGGGCGTCGGGCGTCGCGGCGAAGAGATTGCGGATCTCGTCGTAAGCCTTGACGTAGGTCACCGGGTTCGAGCGGCTGGAGCGGCCCAGGGGGCGCTGGTCGACGAGGGTGACGTCGGCCAGCGCCGCGAGCCCTTCCAGGCGGTCGCACTCTCCCGGCTCGACGTCCACCACGCCCCGTGACCGCTGGTAGGTGCCGTAGAGCACGTTCTCGACCAGCGTCGACTTGCCGGAGCCCGAAACGCCGGTCACCGCCACCAGGACGCCGAGGGGAAAGTCGACGTCGACGTTCCTGAGGTTGTGGGCGCGGGCGCCGCGAATGGTGATGCGGGGCAGGGAGGAGAGCTCCTCCGAGAGCGTCTCCCAACCCTGCTCGCGGCGGAAGCGGGCCATGTGCCGGCGGGCTTGAGTCGGAGGTCGCTCGCGGAGGTAGCGGGCGGTGAGCGACTCCTCGTTGGCCAGGATGGTCTCGATCGTCCCCTCGGCGACCACCCGGCCGCCATGCTCGCCGGCCGCGGGCCCGAGGTCGATCACGTGATCGGCGCCGCCGATGAGGGTGCGGTCGTGCTCCACCACCAGCACGGTGTTGCCGCGGGCCGCGAGATCGCGCAGCAGGAAGAGGAGCCGCTCGCTGTCCTGCGGGTGGAGGCCGATGGTGGGCTCGTCGAGCACGTAGAGCGTGCTGGTGAGGCCGGAGCCCAGCGCGGCGGCGAGGTGAATGCGCTGCGTTTCGCCGCCCGAGAGGGTGCGGGCCTGCCGGTCGAGGGTGAGATAGTCGAGCCCCACCCGGTGGAGCACCTCGACGCGCTCCGTCAGCTCCTCGATCAGGTGGCCGGCGAGCTCCCGCTGCCGCGGCGTCCAACGCCGGTCCTCGAGCCAGCCGCGGAGCTGCTCGACGCTCATGCCGGTGAGGTCCGGCAGGGTCTTCTCCTCCAGGCGCACGGCCACGGCTTCGGGGCGCAACCGCGCCCCCAGGCACTGCGGGCACGTTTCATAGGACCGATAGCGGGCGAGCAGCACCCGCACGTGGACCTTGTAGGTGCGCCCCTCCAGCCAGTGGAAGAACTCGGTCAGGTTGACGAATTTGCCTTGACCTCCCCAGACCCACTCCCGCGCCTCGGCGGGAAGCTCCATCCAGGGGACGTCAAGGGGGATTTTCCGCTTTTTGGCGGCGGCGAGGAGCTCGTCGTAAAGCTCCTCGTAGGCCGGCGTGTTCCACGGCGCGATGGGACGCTCGGCGAGGGTGCGCCGAGGGTCGGGAATCACCCGCTCGCGGTCGATGCCGATGACGCGGCCGAAGCCCTGGCACTCCGGGCAGGCGCCGAGGGGCGAGTTGAACGAGAACAGGGGCGGCGTGGGCCGGCGCGAGGTTTCGCCGCATACCGGGCAGGAAAGCTCGCGGCTGAAGAGGCGCAGCCCGGCGTTGCCTTGCGCTTCGACCTTGCCGCCGTTCATGCGCCAGCCCTGCTCCAGGGTGTCGAGGATGCGTGCCGTCGATTCCGCCTTCGCCGTGAAGCGGCCGAGGACCAGCGGCATGGGATCGAGCCGGGCGGGCCAGGCGTCGCCCGGCGCCATGCGCACCACCTCGCCGTCCATGAGCCGGCGCTGAAAGCCCTGGCGGATGAGCTCGCCCAGGGCGTCGTTGGCCCCCTTCTTCGGCCGCGGCAGGCGCACGACCAGGGTGAACGAGCTGCCCGCGGTGCCGGCGGCCAGCTCCGCCGCCGCCTGCTCCGGCGTATAGGTACGAACGGGACCGTGGCCTTTCGTGCACTCCACGACGCCGAGGTGGGTGTAGAGCAGGCGCAGGACGTCGTGCGCTTCCGTGATCGTGCCCACCGTCGAGCGGGCGTTGCGCACCGCGTTCTTGGCCTCCAGTGCCACCGCCGGCAGCACGTTGTGGATGGCGTCCACCGGCGGCCGTTCCATCTGGTCGAGGAACTGCCGGGCGTAGGTGGACATCGACTCCACGAACCGTCGCTGCCCCTCGGCGAAAATGGTGTCGAAGGCGAGCGAGGACTTGCCCGCTCCCGACGGTCCCGTCACCACCGTCACGGCACCGTGCGGCACCTGGCAGTCGATCCCCTTGAGGTTGTGCGTGCGAGCCCGCTCGACTCGGATGGCTGGGCGTTCGGACATCGATGGCGTTTCAGTCTGCTCTGGAGGCGCGTCGCTACGGGTCGTCCTGATGGTCTTCCCGTAGAAGAAGAGCGGAACATCATAGCGTGAACGGAGCGGGGAATATTTCCGGGTAGACTGCGCTCCTGTGAGCTCCCCCAGGATCGTCCGCGGCTTGCTGCTGGCAACGTCGGTAGCGATCTTGCTGCTGGCCGGCGGCGAGGCGGCCCTGCGCGTCGCCCTTCGTCTGCACGACGGCGCCTGGCCGCGGACGAAGGCCGCCGTCTTCTACGATCAGATCCACCTCCTGCGGCAGATCTACCGTCGCCACGCCTATCTCAACACCTCTCCTCGCGAAGGCGGCCGGGTCGAGGTGTTCGGCAAGCGCGCCACGCTCAACCGGCTCGGCTACCGCTCACCGGAGCGTCCACGGGCCAAGCCGCCCGGCGTCGCTCGTGTCCTCATCGCCGGCGGCTCCACCACCTTCGACGTGCTGGCCCCCGACGACGCCTCGACCTGGCCCAACCTTCTCGAAGCGCGGCTGAAAGCCGGCGGCCGGCCGATCGAGGTCTGGAACGCCGGCTTTCCGGGCTGGACGAGCCAGGAAAACGTCATTTCGCTCGCCATCCGCGATCTCGACCTGGCGCCCGATCTCGCCGTCCTCTACCAAGGGGCCAACGACCTTCAGCCGGGTGCCCATCAGCCGTTCGACCCGCAGTACGAGCACGGTCACGCGGAGCTGACAAGGCGGGCCCTGGGGCTCGAGCTGCCGCCCCCGTCCTGGCTCGGCCGTTCCCTGCTGGTGGAGAAGCTGCGCGAGCTGGCGAGCGGTCCCGCCGATCCCTGGCAGGCTCTGGGACGTCCCGATCTCGACGCGGCGCCGCGGCGAGACCATGTCGCCCCCGAGAGCCTCGCTACGTTCGAGCGCAACGTCCGCTCCTTCGCCGCCCTGGCCCGTTCGCGGGGAGCGAGTGTGATCCTCGTCACCCAGCCGGTGCGCATTCGCGCCGCAATGCGCGCCGCGGATCTCGACTGGTTGGCCGGCTGGTACCCGGGATTGAAGCCCGAGGCCGTTCCCCAGGAGCTCGAGAGGCTCAACGACGTCCTGCGCCGGCTTGGCAGTGAGGGCGTGGGAACGCTGGCCGACGCGGACCGCGAAATCGCCTGGGCCGACACCGACTTTGGCGACCCTCTGCACTACACGGGCCAGGGGCGCCGGAAGTTGGTGGAGTACCTGGCGCCGCGGGTAAAGACGGGGACCTTGTAAGGTCGCGGCGAGTTTTTCCGTTTATATAGAGATGAGAGGAGACAACGCCGGGCGCCTCGTGAGAGGGGAGATCTCGCAATCCAGCGAGGGCCCCTCGTGGGCGAGGCTTGCCATTCGGAGGCGTACGCCCTACAATGAAGACGTACGCAACCGAGGGAGCCCGGCCATGCCAAAACCGATGACAGCCACAGAACTGCGGAAAGACATCTACAAAGTGTTGGACGAGGTGTTGGAGACCGGAGAACCCCAGCCTGTGATCCGGGGAGCTCGGACGTTGATGATCGTGCCTTCGGGAGGCGTGCGGCTGCGGTTGGCGGATCTGCCGCGGCGGGACGCTCTCAACTGCACGCCGGACGAGCTCATCGCCACGTCGTGGGACTGGAGCCCCGAGTCATGAAGGCCTTCCTCGACACCCACGCCGTCATCTTCCTCTGGGAGGGAAGAACCGAGGTCTTCGGGGCCGGCTCGCGAGAGCTCCTGGAGCAGTCGGTGCTCCTCGTCTCGCCGCTGGTCCGCCTGGAGATGGGCTTTCTCAGGGAAGTCGGCAAGCTCAAGGTGGAGCCGGATCAGATCCTGGGATCGGTCACTTCGGATTACGGAGCGATCCTGACGGATGACTCCCTGGAGGCCCTGATTCCCCTGGCCATGCCGCTCTCCTGGACCCGCGATCCTTTCGACCGCCTCCTCGTCGCCACGGCGCTCCTGCATCAGGCGCCGCTCGTCACCCGGGACTCGCGGATTCACGAGCACTTCCGAGGCGCGGTCTGGTGAATCCCCCGCCCTCGCGAACCTGCTAGGCTTCCCGCCTCGGGAAGTCCCCGCCCTCCCAAAGCGTTCTCCTGAATCGGATCGTGGGCGGCCGTCCCGCGCATCGTCCAGGTCCCGAAATGCAAATCCTCCGTAGCGCCAAGATCCCTCGTCCGCCGTGGACCCGCCGCAAGTGGATCCTCGTTCTCCTTGGCATCGCCGCGGTCCTGACGATCGCGGCGGTGTTCATCATCCGCCCGTTCTGGAAGGTGTCGAGCCAGTTCGAGGAGATCACCTTCCGGCAGCCGTCGCGGCTGTATGGCCGGGCGGTCCGGCTTTTCGAGGGCCGAAACTTTCCCCCCGATCTGGTGATCGCCAACCTCCAGGGGGAGGGCTACCGCGAGGACGCCGTCTCCCTCGAGATTCCAGCCGGCCGTTACCGCCGCTCCAAGCAGGGGCTGGCCGTCCACCTGCGCAGCTTCCCGCTGCCCGACGGCAGCCGGGGCGGCGGATTGGTGGAGATCACCTACGACGGGAGCCGCGTCGAGTCGTTGCGCCAGAACGGCACGCCCACCGATTCGGTGATCCTCGATCCGCCGTTGATCGCGTCGTACTACGGGCCCGCTCTTCTGGAGCGGCGGCCGTTGACGCTCGCCGAAGTGTCGCCGGACCTGGTCGCCGCCGTTCTCGCCGCCGAGGACGATGGCTTCTACAAGCACGCCGGCTTTTCGATTTCGAGCATGATCCGGGCCGTTTGGGTCGATCTGCGGGGCCACCGGCGCCAGGGCGGGAGCACGCTCACGCAGCAGCTGGTCAAGAATCTCTATCTCACCCAGGAAAAGACCCTGTCGCGCAAAAGCCAGGAGTTCCTCCTCGCCGTGCTTCTGGAGGCGCGCTACAACAAGCAGCAGATCCTCGAGGCCTATCTCAACGAGATCTACATGGGCGGTGGCAGCGGCGTGTCGCTGATGGGAATGGGAGCCGCCTCCCGGGCCTTCTTCGGCAAGGACGCGAACCAGCTCGACCTCGCCGAGGCGGCGACGCTGGGCGGCATGATCCAGTCGCCGGCCAACTACTCGCCGCTCCTCCATCCGGACAAGGCCAAAGCGCGCCGCGACTGGGTGCTGGGGCGCATGTTGGAGCTCAAGCTCGCCTCGCAGCAGAGAATCGACGAGGCGCTCAAGGAGCCCATCACCGCCGCGCCTGAGCCGGTGACGCGCCGCCGCGCTCCTTATTTCGCCGACTCCGCGGCATTGGAGGCCTCGCGCCGCTTTGGCGTCGAGGATCTGGAGGACGGCGGCTACGTCCTCTTTTCCACCCTGGACTGGCAGAGCCAGAAGATCGCCCAGGAGGCGGTGAGCTGGGGGCTCGACACCATCGAGAAGGGTTACCAGAAGGGGCACAAGGGGGAAGGCCTGCAGGGGGCCCTGATCTCGCTCGACCCGGAGACGGGCGGCATTCTCGCCTATCTCGGCGGCCGGCAGTACGAGGGGAGCCAGTTCGACCGCGTCGGCCGCGCTCAGCGCCAGGTGGGCAGCGCATTCAAGCCCGTGGTCTACGCCGCCGCCTTCGAGGAGGGGAAGGCCACTCCCGCCACCCTCCTGGAAGACGAGCCGCTGACGGTGAACGAGCCCGGCCAGCCGGCGGCCTGGAGCCCGAAGAACGACGACGGCGAGACCCACGGCATGGTGACAGTACGCACGGCGCTCGAGAAGAGCTACAACCTGGCGACGGCCCGGCTCGCTTTGGATGTTGGGATGCCGAAAGTCGTTCGCCTGGCCAAGGCGATGGGGATTACCACGCCCATGGAGCCTTTCCCGGCGATGGCGCTCGGCGCGGCCTCCATCACGCCGCTCGAGCTCGCCACGGTCTATGCGACGCTGGCCAACGGCGGCGCCCGGCCGCCGATCCACGAATTGGTTGCCGTTCTCGACCGCCACGGCAAGCCCGTGCAGGGAGCACCGCTGCCCAAGGCGGAGCGCGTGCTCTCCGCCCAGTCCACCTATCTCGTGACCTCGCTCCTCGAAGGCGTCCTGATACGGGGAACGGCGGGCGGTGCGGCAGGAGGCATCAGTGGCGAGTTGGCCGGCAAGACGGGCACCACCAACAAGCAGCGCGACAGTTGGTTCGCCGGCTTTTCCAAGGACCGCACGACCGTTGTCTGGGTTGGCTACGACGACAACTCGCGCACCCGGCTCTCAGGCGCCCGGGCGGCGCTGCCCATCTGGGTCCGCTTCATGGGCCGCGTCGCGCCGCCGGGAGGCTATGGCACGTTCCGGCAGCCGCGCGGGCTCACCACGGCGGCGATCGATCCCACCACCGGCTTCCTCGCCACGGAGTTCTGTCCCGGCGTTCTCACCGAGGTCTTCAAGGAAGATCAGGTGCCCACGGAGCTTTGCAACCGCCACCAGACCTGGCTCGACAGCCAGCAGATAGCGTCCGTGGGAGGCGAGCCCGGTACCGCGCCATCCTCCAATAACGCCGCCGAAGCCGCGAGCGAAGAGCGGAAGCCGGCGCCGGAGGAAGAGCAACACGTAAATCCCTTCCGCCGCTGGCTGCGCCGGGTGTTCGGAGGGAAAGGTAGAGACAAGGATAAGGATCGGGGAGACAAGGACAAAGACCGCCGGGGATCCGAGCAGCCGCCGGGCACGCCGCCGCCGTAGGGCCGGGGATCAAAGGTCCTCTTTCAAAGCAAACATTCCTCCGCCCAAGACCCTCACCCCCTGGCCCCCTCTCCCGCCCCCTCCCAACCCCCCACACCGGGAGAGGGGGAACCCAATGCAAATCGTTTACTTGCTTGTCTCCCTCTTCTCCCGGTGTGGGGGGTTGGGAGGGGGCGGGAGAAGAGGGTCGGGGTGATGAGGGTCTTCGCGCTGGCATACCTCCTCCCCGGCCCCCGGGCCTCCACCACCCGCTCTGCTATCATTACCGGCCCTATGATCGCCGTATCCGACCTTGGTAAATCCTTCGGCCCCCAGACACTGTTCGAGGGGGTGTCGATCCAATTCAACCCGGGAAACCGCTATGGCCTCGTGGGGGCCAACGGCTCGGGCAAATCGACGTTCCTCAGGGTCCTCGCGGGGGACGACATCCCCAGCGAAGGCACCATCGCGATGCCCAAGCGGCTCAAGCTGGGCGTCCTCAAGCAGGATCACTTCCGTTTCGAGCACATGCCCATCCTCGAAGTGGCGATGATGGGCAATCACGACGTCTGGGAGGCCATGGTCGAGAAGGAGCGCCTCCTCGCCAACGCCGACAAGGAGTTCGACTCCGACCGCTACGCCGACCTGGAGGACCTCATCCTCCGCAACGACGGTTACACCCTGGAGTCCCGCGCCGGCGAGGTGCTCGAAGGGCTCGGCATCGTCACGGAGGTCCACCGCCAGCCCCTTTCCACCCTCTCCGGCGGCTTCAAGCTGCGCGTGCTCCTCGCCCAGGTGCTGGCCGCCGAGCCCGACGTGCTGCTCCTCGACGAGCCCACCAACCACCTCGACATCCTCTCCATCCGCTGGCTGGAGAAGTTCCTCACGGACACCTACAAGGGCACCGCCATCGTCATCTCCCACGACCACCGCTTCCTCGACAACATCTGCACCCACATCGTGGACGTTGACTACGAGACGATGATCCTCTACCCCGGCAACTACGCGGCGTTCATGAACGCCAAGGTGGACAACCGCGACCGCAAGGAGGCGGAGATCGAGAAGCGGGAGGCCGAGATCGCCCGCCACAAGGAGTTCGTGGATCGCTTCCGCGCCAAGGCCACGAAGGCCCGGCAGGCCCAGAGCAAGATCAAGATGATCGAAAAGATCGTCATCGAGCGCCTGCCCCAGAGCTCGCGGCGGTACCCCACCTTCAGGTTCCAGCAGGTCCGCCCCAGCGGCCGGCAGGCGCTGGAGCTCGAAGGGATCTCCAAGTCCTACGGCGACAACAAGGTGCTGAAGGACATCGGCCTCAAGGTCGAGCGCGGCGACCGCATCGCCATCATCGGTCCCAACGGCATCGGCAAGTCAACCCTGCTCAAGATCGCCGTCGGCGAGACCGACTCCGACGCCGGCCGCATCGAGTGGGGCTATGAGACCTACCCCGGCTACTTTTCCCAGGATCATCACGAGATTCCCAAGGGGGGAAAGCAGACGGTGGAGGCGTGGCTCTGGGAGTTCATTCCCGGCGAGCCCATCGGCTACGTGCGCGGCAACCTGGGGATGGTGCTCTTCTCAGGCGACGACGTGAAGAAGCCCATGGCAGCCTCTCCGGCGGCGAAGCGGCGCGGCTGGTCTTCTGCAAGCTGGCGGTGACCAAGCCCAACGTCCTGATCCTCGACGAGCCCACCAACCATCTCGACCTCGAAGCCATCGAGGCCCTGGTCGAAGGGCTGAAGAAATACGACGGTACCCTGATCTTCGTCTCCCACGACCGCTGGTTCGTCTCCCAGCTCGCCACCCGCATCTTCGAGATCTCGCCCAAGGGCGTCAACGACTTCGTGGGCACCTACGACGAATACCTGGAGCGCTTGGGCGACGACCATCTGGACGGCGAGGCGGTATTGCGCATGCGGCGCGAGCAGAAGAAGAAGGCCGCCGCGGTCGCCGCCCGCGAGGAAGCCGCCGATCCCGCCGAGCTCCGCCGCCGCCAGAACCGCCAGAAGGATCTCGCCAGGAAGCGTGACCAGGTGACCGCCGCCGTCGAGCAGGCCGAGGCGCGAGTCCACGCCATCAACGAGCTGTTCTGCGATCCCACCTTCTTCGACCGCACCTCCCGCGATCAGGTCAAGAAGCTCGAAAACGAGCAAAAAACCCTCTCCACCAAGGTCGAGGAGCTGATGGCGGAGTGGGAAAAGCTCGAATCCGAGCTCGGCGAGCTGGGGACCTGAGAGCGGGCCTCCGCGCAAACTGGACGCCCGCCCGAGACCCTACTGTGCCGGCGGATAGCAGTCGTACGACCAGCCGCAGATCGAGCCTGCGTATCCCGGCTCGCAGTAGAAGAACCGCACCGAGGTGCCGAGGCGGGCGCAGATGTCCTCGACCTCCTGCTGGGCGCTGGCGCAGCAGTCGCAGTCGGCTGCGGCCGGACGAGGAGCGGAGGCCCAACAGGCCAGGGCCAGCGTCGCACCCAAGGCAACAAACTTGATTCGCTTCATGGCGTCTCCTTTCGTATTCCTCCTACCAAGGATGGTGCGGCGGAGCCTCATGGCGTGTCAGCTTGACTACTTCCTGCGCGAAAGAGGACGGGACGCGCCTTCGAGGTCGTGGCGGGCCGCTGATCGCAGCCTCCCGATGAACCATGGGACCTGGGGAAAGCCGTTTTCCCCTTCTGCAATGAAATCCAGGACAGACGCAACGTCGTGTTGGCTCGACCCGGCGTGTCATTGGAGACGGGGAAAGTCGCTTTCCCCCTCCTCAATGCGACGATGGACAGGGGGAAAGTCACTTTCCCCCTCTTCGATGAGAGGATGGACACATTCAACGAGAGGATGGACACACCCAATGGCTCGTGGGATTGAGGGAAAGCCTCTTTCCCCGTGTTCAATGTCACATTGGGCGTGCCCAATGCGGCAATGTATTGGGGGAAAGTCTCTTTCCCCGTCTTCTGGCAGTCATTGGACACACCCGGAGACTCAAAACCTGTGTCTGGGAAGGCGTCGAATCGGGGGAAAGCGCCTTTCCCCCGATTCATTCAGCCACCAAATACGGGGAAAGCGCCTTTCCCCCTATTTGTTGATGGCTTGGGCGGACACGATGAAGCGCGAGGCGTGGACGGGACTCCGGTGAGAACGTCCAAGAAGAGAACGGACATGCCCAGGGAGTCATGGGCCACTTCGAGGGAGGCGTCGGGCAGGGGATGTGATGGGGGTGTAGGAGGCTCTCTCTTCGGTGTTACCGGGTCTCAAACGCTCCCCGTAGCCGGTCGAGCTCAGCCCGAAGCCGGGCCAACTCGGCCTCTGCCTTCCGGCGCCCTTCAGCGGAGCTGAGGAGCAGCTCTCCCGTCGCGGCGTCCACGAGTTGGATGCTCTTCCCCTCCGGGGCGACCCCGAACCAGAGACCGGTCGTGGTGGAGAGGAGACGCCCTTCGGCGTCGGCAGGAATGGGCTCGTAGCGACCGGCAGAATTCAGCCGGTAGCCGGTCCACAGGCAGGCCTTCCCGAATGGGGTGGGGGGATCGAGAATCAAGTACTCCGGAACTCCTGCTCGTTCATAGATTGCGACCTTGTCGTGATGGTCGGCGCTCTGGTGCTCGGGCTCGTCCGAGACCACTTCGAGGACGAGGGCAGGCCGGGTGCCCTCCCGACGGACTTTGAAGCTGCGGCGGAAACGGCCCCTGTCTCGAACCCCTGGAATGACAGCAATGTCGGGCGCCGGATCCGGGAGCCCCAGAATCCCCCAGATCATCTTGAGGTCGGACGAGATGAATACGTCTGGCCGCGGCTCGTAGCGCCACGAGAGAATGTCGTACAAGGAGTAGACCGTGGCGATGTGCCAACTATTCTGGATCACGTGATCCCCCAACTGGGGATCGAGCAAGTCCCCCTCGGTGAGAGGCTCCTCCCGTAGCTCGGATCTCCCGTCGGGCAGGCGCACACTGCGCAGGCGCCAACCCAGACGACACGGATCGTCGCTCGGAAAATCAGCCTCGGGGGCCGGTGCAGCACGCGCAGGCTCGGCCATGGACCCTAGTATAGGACGGTTCTCTCAAATTATTGGAGAAGGGGGGCCAGGTAGCGGGCCACGTTGAGGGACGGCCGGCGGCTTGGCGCCAGGGCGAACGCCGGGCTCCGCGCGATGCGGGAGAGCCCCCGGCGTTCTCTAGACGGGACGAGCCTTAAGCTGAAGAGTGTTTCAAAGCCTACTGTGCAGTTATCGTTAATTTGCCAGAGTAGTATGTTGGAGGAGTTCCGTCGCAATAAGTGCTAGGCCGCCCTATGGCAGCGAAGAGATCCTTCGACCCTGAAGTGAAGTACTGAGACAGATTGAAGGTCGCCGTGGTCGTCGTGACACCGGAACCGTAGCTCCAGTAATAGGTGTTGTTGTTGGCCACACACCCGTAACTTGCGCCGGCTCTGATCGTCATGACTCCGCTGGTCGTGAATGCTGAGCCGTCCTGCTTGGCGACCGTGAGGGTGGCGTTGGTTCCATTGAAGGTCGCCTTGACCTTCAACACGTTGCCGCCGGAGGTGTAGGTACCTGGCGAGGGGCTGGACGTATAGGTCAGCAGGTTCATTACGGTAACAGCTTTCGTGCCGCTCCTGGTGACTCCGTTGTAGGTGTAGCTGGCGGTCACCGTCACCGACTGGTTGCTGGAGACAGAGCCGGCGCTCAGGACGCCGCCGGCGCTGATGGTCGTGGCGGACGAATTCTCGCCCCAGGCCACGCTGGTGGTGACCGTCGAGCTGCTGCCATCGCTGAAAGTCGCTGTTGCGGTGTAGCTGCCCATCGAATTCTCGTTGACCGAGGAGGGGCCGCTCACGGTCACGGAGCTGAGGGTCTTCGGAACATCCACGATCGCGACGGTCTTCGTCCCGCTTTTGGTCACTCCGTTGTAGGCATAGCTGGCGGTCACCGTCACCGACTGGTTGCTGGAGACAGGGCCGGCACTCAGAACGCCAGCGGTGCTGATGGTTGTGGCGGACGAATTCTCGCTCCAGATTGTGCTGGTAGTGACGTTCGAACTGCTGCCGTCGCTGAAGGTGGCCGTTGCGGTGTACGTTCCCGAGGTGTTTTCCGTGACTGAGGAGGGGCCGTTCACGGTCACGGAGTTCAAGGTCTTCGGAACATCCACGATCGTGACGGTCTTCGTGCCGCTTCTGGTGACTCCGTTGGAGGTGTAGGTGGCGGTCACCGTCACCGCTTGATTGCTGGAGATAGAGCCGGCGCTCAGAACGCCGGCGGTGCTGATGGTGGTAGCGGACGAATTCTCGCTCCAGATCGCGCCGGTGGTGACGTTCGAGCTAGTGCCGTCGCTGAAGGTGGCCGTCGCGGTGTAGGTCCCAGACGTATTCTCGTTCATTGAGGAGGGGCCGCTCACATTAATGGCGGTGAGGGTTGTACAGGCCGCTGCCCCGCACGCGCCACCGTGCTCGAACTTCACCGCGTCAAAACCCACTTTCTGGTCGGCACTGACCGAGAGGTAGTTGTGTTGGTCCTCCGCCCCTCCGGGAGCGGCGGCGAGATAGATTCCGACATAGCCGCCGGCCGAGAGGTCGAAGAAGGAGATACCTGCCTCACCGCTGAGTTGCACCCACCGCTCCTGGTTCGCCGCCTGGTCAATGGGCGCGGACAGAGTGACGTTGCCGCCGTTGACGATCTTGTATTGCACGCTGGTGGCGGTGGCGCCCCGGGGTACGAAGACCCAGATCTTGACAAAACCGGTCTGTCCCACCCTCCACCGTGCAAAGGCGCCGCTCCGTCCCCGCACGAGGGAGGCGGTCATGAAGTAACCCGGGACCCGGTCCAGAAGATCGTTGCGATATGGATAGATTTTAGGCAGGTCCGGATTGACCGGGTTGGCAAGGATTGGCAGCCGGCTGGCCAGGGCCTCCAGGTTGTCCTCATACGAGGCACCCCCATCCAGCGGCTTGTCATTGTCGACGATAAAATCGCCCTCGGTCACAAACGAGACCCGCAGGGGAAAGCCATAACGGCGTTCGCCTTTCAGCACGGTGGCCAGGAAGAGATAGTCCCCAAGACCGTAATCCGTACGCTGGCCTGTGATGCCGTTGACGCTCCCCGTCGACCGGGCCAGCCATTTCCTATCGTCTCCGAGCGCGGAGGAAAATGTGGAGGTCTCGGCGTTGGCACGCAGAATTGAGTCTCCGACCCGCACCAAGATCCCCACTTCATCGAAAACGCCACGGGCATTGAGCTGGCCATAGAGCGGCCGGTTGGCCACGCCGTAGACGTCGTAACCCCCAGCGGAGGTGGCACATGATGATGCAGTGGACCGGGAGAGGCAGGGGATGAGCTCACTGTATTGGCGGACGAACTCCTGCGGGGAGTACCACACCTTGCCGGTGTTGTTCCTGTCATAGTGAGCCAGTAGCACTCCATCGATATCTCGGGACGTATCCCTGAGGACGACCCGGCCGAGACTATCGGGAGCGCAATACACCATCTCGCCCGCGTAAGCGCTGTCAGGGCAGGTCGAAGCGCTGGAAACCCAAGGAGTTGGCCCAAGGTTGCCGCATTCATAATGAAGGTGTGTGTTCTCATCGTCCCCGACATAGGTGCTGTTCACACCCGTGTTCCCTTCCCGGGCCATCAGATGGCCCTGAGCGACGTAGTCCGCTGGTGCGACGCGGATCGAGCCTGCATAGAAGTGAAGGCCCTTGCAGTAGAGATAATCGCCGTTGTGGAGGAGTTGGCGAACCGTGACGATCGATGCCTTGTTGAGAGATGCGGGGTAGGTGAAGGTCTCCTGCACTTTTCCGAAAGCATTCCATGGCACGTAGACATGCGCAGTGTTATCACCCAGGTTGTAGTCGAATCCGGTGTGAGTTACACCGGGAATGTAGTTGTATGCCCAGAACTTCGTAAAGTTGTCGTCGGGCGACGGATAGTCGAAAAACAATCGGTACTCGGAAAAAACGCTGCGATTGGGCTGCCACACGCTGGCCTTGGCCATGGAAGTGGGCGGCGAGGTGTCCTCCGCCTGGAGTTGCACACTCATGACGACGATCGCGGCGACGGCCAACGAGAGGATGCGGGTGAATCGGCTCACGGCTCACCTCCAGAGGACGGCGTCACCCGGGGAATCGGGTAGCCTTCAGTCTCAGGAACGCCGGTGAGCCGCAAATGGGTTAGGGCGAGGGTACGATCTCGAGGGCTCGTTCTCCCAGGGTCCGCCTCGCCCTCTGCCCGATCGCTTCGATTCGCACCAGATACCGCCTCTCCGGCAGCAGGTCGCGCCCCAGCACCAGAGTGCAGTGATCGCGCTTGACGTTCCTGAACGGCTCGCTGTGCCAGACGATCCTGGACCTGGAGTCGAGCACCGTGGCTTGGAGGAGGGCGCTCTCGGGCTGAGGGGGGAACCAGGGGTTCAGCACGAACAGACGCTCGCCGGGGGCCAGGTGGATCCGCGTCACCGGTCCCCCCGGGGAGCGCTCCGGAGAGAAGCTCAGGTCGGCGGACGGCACCCCGGCCGCCCCGATCCGGGTTCCCATCGCTCTAAGCGCGGACGAGGGGAGCCTCCCAGGGAGGATCAGCGCGACCAGGACGAAGGCCACGGCGAGCCCGGCCGCGGCTAAGAGCCACCAGGGCCGGCGGCGGCGGCCTCCCCCCCCCTCGAGGGCCGCCATGACCCCCTGGAGCGACGCCTCGACCCGCTCGTCCGACACTGCGGCGTGCGGCAGATTGGCGAGGCCGCCGTCGAGTTCCTCCAGTGCTGTCAGCACTCGCACGCAGCCGGGGCACCACGCGAGGTGCGCCTCCACCTCCTCGGCCCGCTGTGGTGAGAGGGCTCGATCGTGGTAGGCGGCCAACGCGTCGGGTACGACGTGTTCCTGCCCGGTCTGCTCCCGGCGTTCCCATACCAGTTGCCGGAGGGGCCTTCTCAGCTCGTCATCCGCGCTCATTTAGTCGTCCTCTCGGAGATCGAAATCGTCGAAGGTCCCCGGTAGGAGCTGCCGAAGCCGCTTGCGTGCCTGCTGCAACAGCGCCCTCACGGTCCCCTCGGCGCAGCCGCGCCTGCGGGCGATCTCCTTCACGCTCATGCCGTGGAGATGAAGCCCCATGATGCAGAAGCGCTGGCCCGGAGAGAGCCGGTCGAGGGCTTCCTGCACCTTCCGGTTCCTCTCCCGCCGGATCGCCTCCTCCTCCTGGGATGGTGGAGCCAGGAGCCGTTCCTCGGCAAGGGCCGGGTCGTCCTCGAAGCTCCGCAGCTCCGGCCATGGCTTCAGACTGTCGAGGTAGGCGTTCCGGGCCGCGGTCAGGAGGTAGGCCTCAAACCCCGGAAGGTCCGCGGGACATCCAGATCCCTTCCTGAAGACGTTCAGGAAGACGTTCTGGGTTAGGTCTTCGGATTCCGGGGAGCCCCGCCGGAGGAAGAAGCCGAGGATGCGTCGATAGTAACACCGGTAGAGAGGAACGGCGCCCTCCGCGAAAACCCTACTCGAGCGCAGGGCGGTCAATGCTCGTTGCAGGCGTTCCGGGCTGCAGTCCACCGGCGCACCCCGCCGCCTCAACGACGATCTCCGAACAGTTGGAAGGCTGCCCAGTGATAGGGCGCCGAGGTGTCTCCCGCGGTCGCGGCCGCGCCGTTGCGGAGCAGTTCGACCTGTGCGGCCCGCAGGGCCTCGTCCTTAGGGCTTCCCTCCCGGAGATGACGGTGGAAGCGGACCATCAGCTCGGCCGTGCTCTGATCGCCGACCTTCCAGAGGGATGCCACAACCGAGCGGGCTCCGGCGTGCTGGAAGGCCCGGGTCAACCCGATGAGCCCCTCCCCGGCGACCGGCTGGCCGCTGGAGGTCTCGCAGGCCGACAGCACGACGAGATTGGCGTCGAGGCGGATCTGCTCGAAGATTTCCCAGGCCTGGAGGAGGCCATTGTCCTCCCCGGCTTGCGAGGCGACCGGCGAAGTCAGGGCCAGGGCCGAGTTGAGGGGCATGCGCTCGTCCAACAGGCCGTGGCAGGCGAAGTGGAGGGCCTGCACGCCAGGGTTCACGTTCCTGACGCGGGCCTCGGTCGCCTCGGCTCCCAGGTAGACCTCGGCGCTCGGATAGAGAGCGCCGATCCTCCGCACCTCCTTGGCGGAGCCGGGGAGCCGCGGCAGATTCCGGGCGGCAGGGTCCCCGAAGGCCACTAGGAGCGGGGAGCCGACGGCCGGGCGGGCCTCGCGGGGCCGCCTCAACCCGGCATAGACCGTGGCCGAGAGGACGGAATGCAAGGGTTTCCACTCCACGAGATATTGCGCGGGCCGGTCGCCGGCTCCCGGTGGTGGCGGCAGATCCCGGACGAGGGCGCCGAAGGGGAGAAGGTGGAGGGCGCCGTCGGGGACGAGGAGGATGCGCTGCTGGCCTGCGACCGCCGCTTCGGCGAGCCCCACGAGCTTGCGGTAGAGGTCCCGCCCCACTTCCTGGAGGCCCGTGCGGGGCCGGCTGCCCAGGCGGTTCTCGCTGTTCAGGAGCAGACCGGTGAAGCGTGCGACCTCCTTCTGGATCTCCTCTGCACCGAAGGGGATCTCATGGACGGCCAGTGGCTTGCCGGGTACGACGACAAAGAGGAAGGTCTTGTCTTTGCCCACGGTCCAGGAGAGCATCGCCGTCCCTGGGTCGAGGGCGGCGCGGGTCTCTTGGAAGGACAGAGGCCGGGGGTATTTGAGGGCGGCCAGTCGGGGCGAACGCCGGCGGATCTCGGCGACGATGTGATCGCGCTCGGCCAGCATCAGGCGCAGCCGGGAGCGGATCTCGGTGGCCCGGGGATCGTTGACGGAGAGCCCGGCCAGGCTCTGCAGCGTCCGGTCGTACTGGACGGCCAGCATCCGCCTCTTCTGGTCCAGGCCGGCGGGAAGATCGGCGCCAAACTCCAGGTCCCGCCGCACGAGCAGGGAGAGGAAGACCCTGCCGTGGAAGCGCTCCGCCACCGCGAAGGCCTCCTCATCACGTCCCATCTCGAGCAGCAGCTCCGTCAGGTGGAAGTAAATATCCCGCGATTGGTTGCGGAATCCCGCCTCTCCGCTCTCTCCCCCGCCGACGTGGTCGGTCTGAGCCTCCAGGGTGTCGACCGCCGCCCGCAGGTGGCGCAGAGCTTCCGGGCGGTCCTTCTGCTGCCAGCGGATCAGACCGAGCGCGTGATGGGTTTCGGCCTCGTAGAAGCTGCCCGGCGCGAGTCGCTGGTACAGAGTGAGGGCCTGCTGTTGGCGCTTCCAAGCCTCCCCCACGTTTCCCTCCTGTTGAAGGAGCATGCCCAGCGAGTACAGAGTGTCGGCGACCAGAATCCCCCCGGGGGCTTGCTTCTCGCGTACGTCGAGGGCGCGACGCAGGTGGGTCTTTGCCTGGGCGTTCTGATCGCGCTCCGTCGCCAGCACCCCGAGGCTGTACCGTACGAAAGCGGCGGGCAACCCATCGCCGTTCACCTTCTCGCGCATGGCCAGGGCCTGGTTGTAGTAGCCCTCCGCCTGCTCGTACCGATGCCGCTTCTGGGCGATGTTGCCCAGGAGAAACAGACTGTTCGATTCCTCGAAGCTCCCGGGAACCCATTGATGTTGAAGCGTTTGAGCCCGCTGGCCGAAATCCTCGGCCCCCTCCAGGTCTCCCCGCTCGGCGGCGAGGGTACCGAGGTTGGCGAGGAGCGTCGCCAGTTGTGGATTCTTGGGGTCCACGCCCCGGGCGACGTCGTAGGCCTGCAGCAGGGTCTCCTCTGACGCGTCCAACTGGCCCCGCGCCGAGAGCTCCGTCGCCAAGTTGTTCAGGGCCTTGACCTCGCGGTCGCTGCCCGGAGCGAGCTGCCGCACACGCGCCAGGGCCTGCCGGTCGAGCCGTTCGGCTTCCGCCAGGTCTCCGCGCTCGTCGGCCACGAAGCCCAGATTGATGAGATTGGACGCCGCCTCCAGGCTCTCGGGGGCGAGTTCCGAGAAGATCGCCAGACTTTGTCGGGTGTAGGCCTCAGCTTTGTCAAGCCGGCCGAACAGGATGGAGTATCGGCCGAGGGCGTGGAGGACCTTGGACACGCCGGGGCTCCGGCCATGGAGGCTCTCCCGCAATCGCTTCACCTCGAACAGTGCAGCGAGGCCTGCCTTTTCGTTCTGGGTGGATTCGGCGATCTTGGCGAGGCTGTTCAAGGCGGCGATCTGGGCCAAGGGCACTCGCCGCGCCGTGGCCTCGTCGAGCGCCCTGCGGCATACCTGCTCGGCGTCCGCAGGTCGTTGGACCTGCAACCAGGCCTCACTACGCCGCAGGTTCAACCAGAAGCGGAGAAGCCAGGCCTCGTCGCCCCCTTGGCGGCTCGCCTGCTCCCAGAGGGTCACTCCGATGGGAACGTCTCCGGCCTCCACGCGTTTCTTGCCCTGCTGGTAGAGGGCAAGCACGGGGGTCGGCATCCAGGGCCGGACTCCCGCATCCCAGAGCCCCTGGGGCACCAGAGGCTTCAGCTCCCGACCCCGGCGCCAGAGGGTAAGGCGGATCGGCCCGAGCGGTGCCTGCTCGGCTTCCAACTCCATCCAATCGAGGACCGACCCGATCCGGCCCCGGGCTTCGGGGCGCTTCCTGGCAGGATCGGCCGTTCGCTCCCAGGCGACCACAGCGTCGCCGGACTGGACGGCTGCCCGGGTCAGGGAGGATCCCGCAACGATCTTCTCGATGACGGCACAGTGGACAGGAGGCGGCGCAGCCTTTCTCTCCCTGGGTTTCTCCGGAGAGAGGCAGCCTGTCCAGACGCAAACCGCAGCACAGAATAGAGCAAGCGGTGCTTCGAGCCGGCACCGATAGACTTTGAGCTTCATGCCCTTATCCCCTCGGATAATCCACACTCCAACCGGTGAGGCCCGCCGCAAGCCGTTTGGAGTAGCTGCCGCTTCCCGTGTAGGGAGACTTCCCACATTATAGATTGGAAATGCGGTCTCTCAGCCGAGCTCTCGGCGGCGGTTCCGAACAGGTTCCAGATGCTATGCGGGCCTTTGCGGAGGCGGGGCCTGTCGGTCGAGTGGCAAGGTTTGAAGGGGGCGGAGCGTGGCTGGTAGGCTCTTTTTGATGACCAAGAAAGGAGGAGTCCATGATTTCAGCTACGACCCGCCGTGAGAAGTATAGCCAGTCTGACAGAGTGTTGTACGTCGCCTTGGAGCTGAGCAACCGCACCTGGAAGTTGGGCATGACGGTGGGGTTCGGCCAGAGAGCGCGAGAGCGCAACGTTCCCGCCGGAGACTTGGTTCG
>Ga0134121_10001822_pt1 | contig 19466 bp, 19 predicted proteins | sample KB301_FD_96463 | JGI IMG/M metagenome (GOLD analysis project Ga0134121, IMG submission 96463) | Terrestrial soil microbial communities without Nitrogen fertilizer from Kellogg Biological Station, Michigan, USA - KB3-0-1 | ecosystem: Environmental > Terrestrial > Soil > Unclassified ... | reverse complement strand
CTCGCGCGATTCGTGGCAGAAGTTCTGGCAGAACCCGCCGGCGCCGGGCTGGCACGACCTGTTCGCGCTGCTCAGGCGCGGCGACGTGAAGTTCGAGGGCGACCAGCGCGTGCTGATGGCCTACCTGCAGTACGTGAAGCTGGTGCTCGCGGCGCCCCGCAACCCATGAAGCTCGAGCCGATCGTCGGGCGCTACGGAGAATTTGTTTTCGAAGGAAAAAAGGTTCGTCTTTACTATGAAGAATCAGGCCACGGTATTCCGTTGCTTTGCCTGCATACCGCCGGCTCCGACGGCCGCCAATACCGCGCGGTGTTGAATGATCCTTCAATCACAAAAAGCTACCGGGTGATCACGTTCGACATGCCCTGGCACGGCAAGTCGTCGCCGCCGGCGGGGTGGCAGAACGAGGACTACCGGCTCACCACCGGCTCGTATACCGCGATGATCATGGAGTTCGCGCGCGAGCTGGGGCTCGAGCGGCCGGTGATCATGGGCTGCTCGATCGGCGGTCGCATCGTGCTCGATCTCGCGCTGAAGCACGCGAAGGAGCTGCGCGCGCTGATCGGGCTGCAGACCGGCGCGTACGTCGAGCGCTACTACGACCCGTCATGGCTCGATCATCCCGAGGTGCACGGCGGTCGTGCCTGCGGCGCGGTGGCGTACGGCCTGATGTCGCCGCTCAGCCCGGCACCCGAGGTGTGGGAAACGGTGTGGCACTACATGCAGGGTGGGCCGGGCGTGTTCACCGGCGACCTCTACTTCTATCAGGTCGAGGGCGACATCCGGGCCCGCATCGGCGAGATCGATACCAGGGTGTGCCCGCTCTATTGCCTCACCGGCGAGTACGACTACTCGGCGTCGCCGCGCGACACTGAAGCCGCGGTCGCCCGCATTGCCGGCGCCAAGTTCACGGTGATGAAAGGCCTCGGGCATTTCCCGATGAGCGAAAACCCCGAGGCCTTCCTCGGCTACCTCAGGCCGGTCCTGGACGAAATCCGCCGAGCGGCGAGAAGTTGACGCGCCTCGTCTCGGCGATGCCGTCGCGGCCGAGCTGTCCCTCGACGATCTCGTAGCCCATCAGCGCGAACACGCGGTTGCGGATGAAGAGCGGCCGCGAGTTGCCGTACCAGTCCACGCAGGATGCGCGGCAGGCGTCGTTGGTGTTCGCGTCGGCGCTGGCATCGAGCGTGCCGATCTCGGCGAAATTCAGGGACTGGTTTCTGAGGTAGAGCACCGAGGCCGACCGGTGGCGGATTGGAAGGCCGAGCAGCGCTTGCCGCTGGTCGTAGAAGAAGCCGTGGCTGCGGGTTTCTCCCTGCCTGGCGTTGCCGCGCGTGTAGCGCCCGGCGACCATCGGGTAGGGCGCAAGGCGCACGCTGCTGAAGTGCAGGTCGCGTCCGTCGCTGCCGATCGCCACCGCGTCCTCGCCCAGCGCTTCCAGCCGGTCCACCGAATGATTGAGCGGAAATCCGAAAGTCGACCCGTCGGCATAGCGCGCGGCGAAGAGCTGCCGCTGGCTGCCATAGAGCAGGTATTGCCCGACGAAGCGGTTCTGCGCGGCTTGCCCGGGAAGGGGTTGATAGCTTCCTGACGGAGCGGCATCACGGCCGTCGGAGAAGCGGCCGAGGTGAACCCGGAGCAACGCCAGCGCGCCGCCCGCGTTTCCTCCCCATTGTTCGCTCGACCACATCGCCTCGCCGCGCCCGTTCGCGCGCACCAGCACGTTGAGGAAGCCGTCGCCATCCTCGAGAAAGGAGAACTGGTCGAGCGGGCTGCCGGCGACCTTGAGCGCGCTCGGCGCGCCGCCGTCGAGCGGGATGCGGAACACCGCGGCCTTGACGTTCCACACGAACACGGAGGCGGGGGAGACGTAGAAGACGCGTCCGGTGGGGCCAAGGACCGCGGTGCTCTCGCAATCGAGATCGCGCTTGGCGAGGTCGCACACCATCACCGTGTGCAGCGCCATGCCCTGCCACGGATCGAGCGGCTCGTCGCTGCGGTAGATGCGCGTGGCCGGCGCGATTCGGCGGAATTCCTTCTCGCCCGGCCTGCGCATCGCCGGGAGCTGGTCGTACGGATTGGCGTGGCGCGGGTTGAGGTAGAGCGGGGTGTAGAACACCAGCTTGCTGCCGATCAGGCGGCTCGCATAGTTGCGCGACGAGTAGTAGTCGTTCGAGCGCAGGTGGTAAGCGGCGCGGTAGCGGAGCTGCCCCGAGCGCGAGATATCGAACAGCCCGATCTCGGTGCCACCGCGCGCGTAGCTGTAGCCGATCACCGCGACGGTGTCGCCCGAGATCAGCATCTCGTCGTACCAGGCCCCGCGCGGATCGACACCCGGGCCGAAGGCGTCGGCAACGGAAATGGGCTGCAGGGTTTCCACGGCGACGGTGAAGAGCCGACCCCTGCGCAAAATGACGAGGTGATCGCCATGCAGCTTGACGATGCCGCCCTCGTCGACCCCGGCGTGCTGCACGTTGGTCACCGAGTCGGCCGACATCGCCTCCGCAGCCTTGGCGACCGCGGACGGCGGCGCCGAGGCGAAGCTGTCGGTCGTTGCGCCGAAGGCGCGGCGCCCGTCCTGGCGGCGGCGCGACTCCTCGGCCCACTTGTCGAACAGCGCCTTCAGCTCCTGCTCGCTGGCAAAGGGCTTCAGGGTCCTGCGCGGTGCGATCGACTCCGCTGCCGGTGCCGCGAGCGGCAGCAGCGCGGCGAAGAGCAAAGCGAGGACGAAGCGTGATTTTTTCGGCATGGTAGCCTCCGTTGGTGTTCTCACCACGCGTTAAACGACGCGGCCTGCCGCGGGGGTTAATCGCCGCCGCGCTTTTCGTCTTCGGCGTTTCCTGCCACGCGTTTCCCGACAAGCCGGTGCGCTTCGTCATCGGCTTCACGCCCGGCGGGCCGAGCGACATCCTGGCGCGCGCCGTCGGGCAGAAGCTGGCCGAGCGCTGGGGCCAGCAGGTGGTGGTCGAGAACCGCCCGGGCGCGGGCGGCAACCTCGCGGCGGAGGCGGTGGCGAAGAGCGCGCCCGACGGCCACACCTGGCTGCTCGGCAACAACAGCATCCTCGCCACCAACCAGAGCCTCTACCGCCAGCTCCCCTACGATCCGGTCCGGGACTTCGCGCCGGTGGCTCTGGTCGCGGTCCAGCCCAACATCCTTGTTGTGCACCCGGATGTAAAAGCGAATTCACTGGGCGAATTGATTTCGCTCGCAAAGCAAAACCCTGGAAAGCTGAACTACGCCTCTTCCGGCGCCGGCGCGGCGGCGCACCTGGCGGGCGAGCTTTTCAAGACCATGGCCGGTGTCGACATCGTCCATATCCCCTACAAGGGCGCGCAACCCGCGCTTACCGACCTGATCGCAGGGCACGCGCAACTCATGTTCGCAACGTCGGCGTCGGTCATTCCTTATATGAAGGCCGGCCGCCTGCGCGCGCTCGCCGTGACCACGGCGCAGCGCTCGCCGTCGGTGCCGGACCTGCCGACCGTCGCGGAGGCGGGCCTGCCCGGGTTCGAGGCCACGACCTGGCACGGCGTGGTGGTTCCGGCGGCGACGCCGGGGCCGCTGGTGCAGCGGCTGAACCAGGACATCAATGCGGTGCTGAAGGAGAAGGACCTGAGCGAGCGCCTGGCCGGGCTCGGCGCGGAGGTTGTTACCGGCACGCCGCGCGACTTCCAGGACTACATCGCGCGCGAGATCCCGAAGTGGAGCAAGGTCGTCAAGGACTCCGGCGCCAAGGCCGACTAGATCGGCCGCTTTCTTCCTACCGAGTGAATTCGAGGATGTCGAACCCGGCGTAGCGATCGCCAAGGTAGATCAGGCCGCGCTCGTCGACATCGACGTCGTTGCTCTGCGGCGCGACCTTGCCGGCCGCGGGCTCGGGGATGAAGTGGCCGACTTCCTGCGGCGCCGCCGGGTCGGCGACGTCGACGATGCGCAGGCCGCCGGCGAACCACGCGCAGTACACCAGCGTGCCGTCCATGTGCTCCTGGAACTGGTGCGCGCCGAAGCGCCCGGGCGCGGCGCGGCTCCACGGCGAATCGAGCTCGCTCACTTCGAAAATCGACAGCGGCTTCATGTCTTTCAGGTCGGTGACGTCGAACACCCACAGGCAGCCATGCGGCCGGCCGCGGCGGCGCGCCATCTCGTCGGCCGAGTGCGCGTGGTCCTCCTCGTCGATCGCGAGCGCGATGCGCCGGCCGTTGATGCGCTCGGGCACCGGCATGAAGGTATGCGACGGCTCGGGGAAGGGCGGGTGATAGTTGTACGCGCCGAGCGTGCGCGGCTTGCGGATGTCGGACACGTCGATGACCGCCACGCCGCCGTGCCAGCACCCGGCCCACAGCTCGTCGCCGAAGCGCAGCGCGTGGTGCAGGCGGTTGCGGCGCCCGGCCCAGGTCGGCTTCTCGCCGCCGGCGAGGTGCTGCCCCGGCATCGACCAGCGCGAGACTTCCTCGGGACGCGCCGGGTCGCGGATGTCGTAGATCACCAGGATGTTGCCGACGTAGCCTTCCATCTCGGTCGAGATGTAGGCGTAGCTCTCGTCCATGTCGAAGCGGTGCACGCCGCGGCCATAGGTGCGATGGTGGGCGATCAATCTTGGTTTTTCCCGATTTGAAACGTCGTACAGCTTGAAGCCGCCGAGGTTGTATGAAGTTTGCTGCTGCGAAAGATTCTCGGCCTTGCGGCCGAGCGCTCCCATGTTCTGCTCGACGTTGACGATCATCAGCTCGCCACAAACTCGCGCCTTGTGGCTGTGCGAGTCGGCCTCGTCGAGATGGATCTGCGACAGCAGGCGCGGCATGCGCGGATCCGACACGTCGAGGATCGAGGTGCCGAGGCGCTCCTTGTTGGTGATGTGGCCGACGTAGGCATACTTGCCCTCGACGGTCACCTGGCCGGCGCCCGGCAGCTCGAGGCGCGACAGGCGCTTCACGTTTCGCTGCAGATCCATCACTCGACGACGATGTTGCCCTCGCGCGCCACCCGCTGCCACTTGTCGTGGTCGGCGCGCACGTAGGCCGCGAACTCGGCCTGGCCCATGTCCATGATCTCCACGCCCATGCCGCCGAAGCGCTCGCGGACGGTGGGGTTGACCAGCGCTTTTCTAAGCGAGAGTGAAAGCTTCTCCACGACCGGCGCCGGTGTGCCCATGGGAGCAAAAATGCCGGTCCAGGTGAGCGCTTCGTAGCCCTTCACGCCCGACTCGTCGAGCGTCGGCACGTTCGGCAGCAGCGGCGAGCGCCTGGCCGAGGAGATGGCGATTGCCTTGATGCGACCGTCGCGGATGTGGCCGATCGACGCGGTGAGCTGGTCCATCATGCAGTCGACCTGGCTGCCGAGCAGATCGGTGATCGCCGGGCCGCTGCCCTTGTACGGGACGTGCAGCACCTTGACGTTCGCCATGTGCATGTAGAGCTCGAGCGCCAGGTGGTTCGAGGAGCCGCTGCCGGCGGAGGCGACGCTGACTTGCTTCGATTTTGCGAGGGAAAGGAACTCCGCATAGTTCGACACCGGCGTCTTCGGCGCGGCGGTGAGCACGATCGGTACCGACTGGATCGGGCCGACGGCGACGAAGTCCTTCAGCGGCTCGTACTGCCGGTTCTTCCAGACCGCCGGGCCGGCGGTGATGGTGCCGCTCGAGCCGAGCAGCAGCGTGTAGCCGTCGGCGGGCGACTTCGCCACCGCGGCGCTGCCGATGGCGCCGGCAGCGCCGGCGCGGTTCTCGACGACCACCTGCTGGCCGAGCGCTTCGCCGAACGCGGGCGCGACGGTGCGCGCGGTGATGTCGACGTTGCCGCTCGGCGGCCACGGGACGACGATGCGCACGGGTTTGTTGGGGAATTCTTGCCCGTTGGCTGCCGTGATGAAAAGCAAGAGGGCAAGTGCTCGAATCATTCGGCCTTTGCTCCCGAAATCCTCACAACCTCGGCCCAGCGACTGACTTCCTCACGCAACAGCTTGCTGAACTCTTCCGGCGTGTTGCCGACCGGCTCGGCGCCCTGCTCGATCAGCTTCTGGTTCAGGTCGGGGGCGCGCGCCGCGCGCGCGGTGGCGTCGCCGAGCGCTTTCACGATCTCGCGCGGCGTGGCCGCGGGCGCGAGGAGGGCATACCAGACCGGCACCACCACGCCGTCGACGCCGGCTTCCTTCATCGTCGGCACGTCGGGCATCAGGGCGGAGCGCTTGTCGGCGAGCACCGCGAGCGCGTGGATGCGGCCGCTGCGCACGTGGCCGAGAATCGCCGGGACGTTGGCGAAGCTGAACTGCACTTCGCCCGCGATCACCGCAGTCAGCGAGGCCGCGGTGCCCTTATACGGGATGTGCTGGATCTTGACGCCGGTGCGCGCCTTGAACAGCTCGCCCGCCAGGTGCTGCGAGGTGCCGGAGCCCGCGGACGAATAGTTCATCGAGTCCGGCTTGGCGCGCGCCTTGGCGAGCAGCTCCTGCACGCTCGCGCCCGCGCTATGGTGCGCGACCAGCAGGTTCGGGCTGTCGGCGAACACCGAGACCGGCGCGAAGTCCTTGAGCGCGTCGAAGGTCAGGTTCTTGTAGAGCGACATGTTGATCGCCAGCGCCGAGGTGGTGAACAGCAGGGTGTGGCCGTCGGGCGCGCTCTTCGCCACCATGTCGCTCGCGATGTTGGTGGTGGCGCCGGGGCGGTTCTCCACCACGAACGGCTGGCCGAGGTATTCGGCGAGCTTCGGCGCGAGGAAGCGCGCCATGATGTCGGTGCCGCCGCCCGGGGGGAAGCCGACCAGCACCCGCACCGCGCGGGTGGGATAGCTCTGCGCAACCGCAGTTGTCGCGCAGAGGAGCAAAAGCGAAACCAGGAAGCGCATACGTGGGTGAATCCTATAATGGCCCACCAATGAGCGGGAACCCCCTCGACCTGCGAACCTGGCTCGCGACGATCGACAAGCTGGGCGAGCTGAAGACCGTCGAGGGCGCCGACTGGAATCTCGAGCTGGGCGCGATCAGCGAGCTCAACGTGAAGAAGAGCCTGCCGCCCGCGCTGCTCTTCGACCGCATCAAGGACTATCCCAAGGGCTTTCGCGTGCTGACCTGCAGCACGAGCAGCCCGGCGCGGCTCTCGTCGATCCTGCGCCTGCCGATCGAGAAAACGCACCAGGGGCTGGTCGAGGCGCTGCGCGGCAAGCCGGCGCAATGGCAGGCCGCGGCGCCGCGCTATGACCCGGTCAAGGTTTCCACGGGCGAAGTTCTCGACAACACCCCGAAGCAGGTCGATCTGCTCGCCTTTCCGTCGCCGCTCTGGCACGAAATGGACGGCGGGCGCTATATCGGCACCGGCTGCTCGGTGGTCACGCGCGACCTCGATTCGGACTGGGTCAACGTCGGCACCTACCGCGTGCAGCTGCTCGACCGCAACCACGTGGCGCTCGACATGGTCCCGGGAAAGCACGGGCGCATCCACTACGAGAAGCACAAGAAGGCGGGCAAGCGCTTCCCGGTGGCGATCGTGCTAGGCGGCGATCCGCTCGGCTATCTCATCTCCGGGATCGAGATCCCGTTCGGGATGTGCGAGTGGAACTACATCGGCGCCATTCTGGGCGAGCCCGTCTCCGTGCTCAACGGCCAGACGACCGGGCTGCCGTTCCCGGCCGCGTCGGAAATCGTGATCGAAGGCTTCGTCGAGCCGGACGACGAGCGCACCGAGGGACCGTTCGGCGAGTTCCACGGCTACTACCCCGGCAAGGCCGGTACGGCCCCCTGTGTGACCATTGAGAAAGTCGTTCATAGAAACAACCCCATCTTGATGGGAAGCCCGCCGGCGAAACCGCCCAACGACTACTCGTACTCGAAAGCGGTAATGCGCTCGGCGCTGCTGATGGATGCGCTGGTCGCGGCCGGCGTGCCCGACGTGAAGTCGGTGTGGGCGCACGAGATCGGCGGCGCGCGCATGTTCAACGTGGTGTCGATCAAGCAGCGCTACGCCGGGCACGCGCGCCAGGCCGGCCACATCCTCAGCCAGTGCGGCGTCGGGGCGTACATGTCGCGCTATTCGGTGGTGGTGGACGAGGACATCGATCCTGCCAACCTGCAGGAAGTGATGTGGGCGGTGGCCACGCGCAGCGACCCGGCGATCGACATCGACATCATCCAGCGCGGCATGGGCTCGAAGAACGACCCGATGTTCGTCGCCTATCCCTACAACGCGCCGTTCAGCTCCAAGGCGATCATCGACGCCTGCCGCCCGTGGGACCACCTCGAAGAGTTTCCCGCGGTGGCGGAAGCGTCCAAGGAGCTGCAGGAAAAAACGCGCGCGAAGTGGAAGGACCTGCTCTAGGCATTTCCCGATGAAATTTGCCCTCGGTCAATCGATCCCTCGGCTCGAAGACGACAACCTGCTGCGCGGCGCCGGCCGCTATACGGACGACTTCACGCTGGCGCGTGCCGCGCACGTGGTGTTCGTGCGCTCGCCGCACGCGCACGCAAAGATAAAAGGCGTCGATGCCTCTGCCGCGTCGCGCATGCCCGGGGTTATCGCGGTCCTCACGGGCAAGGACGCGGCGGCGGACGGGCTCGGCAACATCCCGTGCCTTATCCCGGTGCCCGGCCTGAAGGAGACGCCGCGCCCGATCCTCGCGCGCGACAGCGTGAAGCACGTCGGCGATCCGGTGGCGATGGTCATCGCCGAGACGCTCTCGCAGGCGAAGGACGCCGCGGAGAAAGTCGAAGTCGACTACGAGGCGCTGCGTCCGGTGGTCGATGCGCGCGAAGGCGAGGTCGCGTTCGAGGTCGGCCTGGGCGAGAGCAAGGCCAGAGTGGACGCCGCGATCGCCCAGGCGGCTCACGTCACGAGGCTGGAGCTCGTCAACAACCGCCTGGTCGCGAACCCGATCGAGCCGCGCGCCGCGCTCGCCGAGTACGACGCGGCGAGCGGGCGCACCACGCTCTATACGCCGAGCCAGGGCCCGCATCACCTCCACGGCCAGGTCGCCGATGCGGTGCTGAAGGCGCCGCGCGAGCAGATCCGCGTGGTGTCCGGCAACGTCGGCGGCGCCTTCGGCATGAAGATCTTCCTCTATCCGGAGCAGCCCGCGGTGGTGTGGGCCGCGCGGCGCCTGAAGCGCACCGTGCGCTGGACCGGGGAGCGCAGCGAGGGATTCCTGTCCGATGCGCAGGGACGCGACAACTATTCGGTCGCGGAGCTGGCGACCGACAAGGACGGCCGCTTCCTCGCGCTGCGCGTGACGACCTGGGCGGCGATGGGCGGCTATCTCTCCAACTTCGGCCCGTTCATCCCGCAGCTCGCGGCGCCGATGCTGTCCGGGGTTTACAAGATAGAGAATATTTTTCTAAACATAAAAGGCACGATCACGAACACCGTCCCGGTCGACGCCTACCGCGGCGCCGGCCGGCCCGAGGCGATCTACCTGCTGGAGCGCACCATCGACGTCGCCGCACGCGAGCTCGGCCTCGCGCCCGAGGAGCTGCGCCGGCGCAACTTCATCCAGTCCGGCGAGATGCCGTACCAGACGCCGGTCGAGAGCCTCTACGACTCGGGCGATTTCGCCGCGGTGATGGACGCGGCGATGCAGAAATCCGGCTGGAAGAATTTCCGGAAAACGGGAAGCAAGCTGCGCGGCATCGGCATGGCGATGTACATCGAGCGCTGCGGTGGAGGACCCGGCGACACCGTCAGGCTCAAAGTGGAAAACGGAACGGCGACCCTGTACTCGGGCATGCAGGACAACGGACAGGGACACACCACCACCTTCGTCCAGCTCCTGTCGCAAAAGCTCGGCATCGACGCGGCGAAGATCAAGGTGGTGCAGGGCGATACCGATCTCGTGCCGGGTGACGGCCTGACCGGCGGCTCGCGCTTCCTGGCGATCGCCGGCGTGGCGGCGGGCGGCGCGGCGGACGAAGTGATCGAGAAGGGCCGGCAGGAAGCGGCGCGCAGGCTGGAAGCGGCGGCGGCCGACATCGAATACCGCGATGGGGAATTCCGCATCGCGGGCACCGACCGCAAGCTGAGCCTGTTCGAGCTCGGCTCACTCGAAGCGACGCACACGCGCGCGCCGCAGCACTACACCTACCCGAACGGCTGCCACATCTGCGAAGTGGAGATCGACGCGCAGACTGGAACGGCGGCGATCGTGCGCTACACGGTGGTGGACGACTTCGGCCGCGCGATGAACCCGAAGCTGCTCGAAGGGCAGGTGCAGGGCGGCACGGTGCAGGGCATCGGCCAGGCGCTGCTCGAGCACGCGGTCTACGACCCCGAGAGCGGCCAGCTGCTGTCGGGCTCGTTCATGGATTACGCGATGCCGCGCGCCGCTGATCTGCCGTCGCTCGATTGCGGCTTCCACCACGTGCCGTGCACCACCAATCCGCTCGGGGTGAAGGGCGCGGGCGAAGCCGGAGCCGTCGGCGCGCCCGCCGCGGTGGTCAACGCTGTGGTCAATGCACTGGGGGTGCGGCATATCGATATGCCGCTCACCCCCGAGAAAGTCTGGCGCGCCTTGCGCATGGTCTAATTCGCGCCATGGAGGAAGTGCACGAAGGGGGGTGCGCTTGCGGCACGGTGCGCTATCGCGTGAGGAATAAGCCGTTCCGCACCAGCGTTTGCCACTGCAGGGCGTGCCAGCGCCGTACCGGCAGCGCCTTCGGGGTCGGCATCTATTTCAGGGAGGAGGATTTCGAGCTGCTGCGCGGCGAGCTGAAGCCCTACCGCTTCCGCTCCGACGAGAGCGGCCGCTGGCTCAGCATGGAGTTCTGCACCAACTGCGGCACCACGGTGACGTGGACCGCGGAAGTCTTTCCCGGCGGGCGGGGTATCGCCGGCGGCACGTTCGACGACACAAGCTGGCTGAAGATCGACCGGCATGTCTGGACGCGCTCCGCGCACCACTGGATGGCGTACCCGCCGGGCGTTGAGCGCTTCGAGAAGTCATCTCGTTAACAAAGGGGAACACGCAAATGAAAGCAATCCGTATCTGGTTGATCCTGATGGTCCCGGTCGTGCTGGCCGGGTGCGGCGGCGCGCAGATGACGCCGGCCACCGAGCCGCCGCAGATCCGCGCCGGCGAATCGTCGATCGTGTTCATGCGCGCGAGCGCGCTCGGCGGCGCGGTCGCCGCCTCGGTGTTCGACGTGACCACGGAAGAGACCAAGTTCGTCGGCCTGGTGAACTACGGCACCAAGTACGCGCATCCGGTCAAGCCGGGCAACTACACCTTCATGGTGATCGGCGAATCGGCCGACTTCATGCAGGTATCGGTGCTGCCCGACCGCACCTACTACGCGCTGGTGACGCCGCGAGTCGGCGTGTGGAAGGCGCGCTTCTCGTTCAAGCCGATCCGCCAGAGCGAGGTCGGCGGCAGCGAATTCGCCTCGTGGACCTCGTCGACCAAGTACGTGGTGAACTCGGCCGAGACCACGAGCTGGGCGGCGCAGAACGCGAACGACATCGGCTCCAAGCGCAAGGAGTACTGGACGGAGTGGAGCAACAAGCCGGCCAACCAGCGCGAGTCGCAGACCCTGAAGCCGGAGGACGGCGTTAGCGGCGGCCCGAAATAAAATGTCCGCCGCGCGCGGCTAGCGCGGCCGCGCGCGCGCGACGATGCGCACCTGGTAGACCAGGCGCGTGTTGGAGCCCTGCGGCTCGAGCGAGAGCTCGTTGCCGCCCCAGACGCTGGTCGAGAGCTGATCGACGCCTTCGGCGCCGGCTTCGGCTTTCGAGGCCAGCTCTGAGAGGCGCTGCGCGAGCAGCCGCAGGCCGGACGGGTCGCCGTGGATGGCGAGCTCGTCCCCTTCCTCCGACAGTTCGAATGTGAGCAGATGACGTCCGGCCACGGTTCCGCTATTTCGCGTGAGCCGCCCGGCACCCGCCATCCTCCGGGAGGATCAGGCACGGCGCGTGGCTGTCAGGAAAAACCGAAAAAGCGCTAGTTCGTCCGGACTATCCGAAACACCGTGGCCCGGGGTCGAAATGCGCCCCGGCCGGCGTGCCGGGAATGCCGATTGCTGGCAGAATCCGCCACACATGCAGACTGACGCCGTCAAAGCGGCTTACCGGCGCTATGCGAGGATCTACGACACCGTTTTCGGCCCGGTCCTGCAACCCGGCCGCAAGGGCGTCCTCGCCGCGCTGAACCTCAAGCCCGGAGACCGCGTCCTCGAGGTCGGCGTCGGCACCGGCCTTTCCCTGCAGCTCTACCCCCGCGACGTGCGCATCACCGGCATCGACGTGTCGCGCGAAATGCTCGAAAAGGCGCGGGAGCGCGTGGCGCGGCGGGGGCTGAAGAACGTCGACGCCCTGCACGAGATGGACGCCGAGCAGATGGACTTCCCCGACGCGAGCTTCGACAAGGTCGTGGCGATGTACGTGGTGTCGGTGGTCGAGCGGCCGGGCAAGCTGCTGGAAGAGCTGCATCGCGTCTGCAAGCCCGACGGCGAGATTTTCATCGTCAACCATTTCCAGTCCGAGAACCGCATCATCGGCGGCATCGAAAAGGCGCTGTCCGGCTTCTCCTCGACGCTCGGCTTCCACCCCGACTTCAAGCTCCACGAAGTGCTGCCCGCCGGCCACAACGGCGAAGTGTCGATGTCGCGCGTGAACCTGTTCTGGAAGATCATCCGCCTGCGCAACGGCGTCAAGCACCGCAAGGTCTAGGTACATCCCGCTGCAAGGGCCGTTCCCGGGAACTCGCGCCGGCGCGCGGATTCGAACGGGTATGCAGACCAATCCGGAACTCATCTTCCACGACGTCGATCGCTCCGCCTGGGTGGAAAGCTACATCCTCGAGCGCGTGCAGCGGCTGGAGCGCTTCGCGGACGGCATCACCTCGTGCCGCGTCACGCTCGCCCAGGAGCAGGCCTCGCACCACAAGGGCAATCGCTACAGCGTGCTGGTGGAGACGCGCATGCCGCCGAACCAGGACCTGGCGGCGAAGAAGGGCAAAGTGATCCACGACATGGCGCAGCAGCTGCCGGCGCTCATCAACCTCGCGTTCGGCGCGATCGAGCGCCAGCTGAAGAAGGCCGCCGAGCTGCGCCGCGGCGAGATGAAAAAGCACGCCGAGCAGGACGACGGCCAGCAGCAAGGCATCGTCGAGAAGCTGTTCGAGGAGGGCTACGGCTTCCTGCGCGAGCTGGGCGACGACCGGCAGGTGTATTTCCACCGCAACAGCGTGCAGCACGACGACTTCGAGCGCCTGGCGATCGGCACCGAGGTGCGCTTCACGCCGCGCGAGGGCGACGACGGCCCCCAGGCGAGCAGCGTGCAGATCGTCGACAAGCTCTAGTAAGTATCCTCCTGCGGCGGGAAGCGCCGCAGGAACGACGGCAGGGTCGCATTCGCCGGCAACGCGGCGCCCAGCCGGGCGAACGCCGCCACGCCGGCCGATTGCAGGCGGAAACAGCTCGAGCGCAGCGCGGCTTCGGCAGCCGGCAGCGTCGGCCATGCGCGCAGCGCCAGCGCTCGCGCGCTGCAGCCTCCGCGCGCGGCGAGCAGCGCCGCGATCTCTTCCGCCTGCTCGGGCGCGTCCTTCAGCCGGCAGAGCAACGCCTCGGCCGGATTCTGCGATGGACAGGCGAGCGGGCTCATCGGCTCCACCGCGAGCGGCGGTTCGACCGGAAACGTGCGCTGTCCCTTGGCGGTGAACTGCGCGCCCGGGCCATGCAGCAGCAGGCCGACCGTCGGCAGGCCGCGCCGCCATTCCGCGTAGCCCCATTTATGCATGCCGTGCCCCATGGTGAAGCGATCCGCGCCGGCCTGGTCGGCGAGCAGGCCGATGCCGTTTGCCGTCGCCGAACCCTGCGACACGTCGTTCGCGACGTACTCGTCGTCCCCGGCGTCGTCGACCAAAGCGCCGAACGCGACATCGAGCCCCATGCCCTGGCCGTAGAGCACGGCGAGATCGTAGCGGTCGTTGCCGGACTCCTCGCGCAGCACGCCGAGCGCCTGGTGGACGCCGTTGCCCTGCGCATACTGCAGCGCGCGGTACTGGTCGTTGCCGCCGCGCTCCCAGAGCAGGCCCAGGCCGTAGTAGTAGCCCAGGCCCTGCGCGAACATCTGCGCCTCGTACGCATCGTCGCCGCCGTCGTCGCGCAGGATGCCGATGCCGCCGGCGAGCCGCCCGCGGTGGCCGAAGCCCGCGCCCTGCGCGCCGCTCAGGCCGCCGGCGCGGTTGAACACGTCGGGCACGCCGCCGGCAACGTAGCGATCGTTGCCGGCGCGGTCCCACAGCAGCCCGACACCGCCGCCGATGCCGAAGCCCTGTCCCCAGGCCTCGATGCGATAGCGGTCGTCGCCGCCGAGGTCGAGCAGGGCGCCGAAGCCGAACGCCGCCGCGCCCTGCGCGAAGTATTTCGCCTCATAGGTATCGTTGCCGGCGAGATCGATCACGAGCGATGCGCCGGCCAGCGCGGCGCCGAGGCCGGGGCCGTCCATCGTGTAGCGGTCGTTGCCGGCGAGATCGATGATCGCGGAAAAGCCGTGCAGCGCGAGGTCGCTGCCGCGGTACTCGTCGTCGCCGCCCGGGTCGATGATGACCGAGACCTGGCCGCCGCGCGCCGGCGCGACCTGGTGCACGTCGTTGCCGCGCGTGCCGATCACGATCCGGCCGAAGCCGAGGTCGAACACCTCGCCTTCCGGCATCGACTCGACGCGCGGCAGCGCGCGCGCGAAGCGCACGGTGGCATCGACGAACAGCCGGTTCGCTGCGCTCAGCTTCTCCGCGTCGACCGCGTCGGCGACCGCGAGCAGGCCGTCGGGAGGGGGCAGGCCTTGCTGCAGCTGGCTCAGCAACAGCTGCTCATCGAACGGTCGTGTTGCCTCCTGCAGGGCCTGCTGCGCGCGCGCCAGGTCCTCGCGGTAGGTGTTCAGCAGCGCCTGGAAAGCCTGCTGCGCGGCGGGCGCGAAGTCCGCGAGCGAAGGCGGAACCGTGCGGTGGAAGATGGCGGCGGCGTCGAGCGCGTCGAGCGGCCGCGCGAGCAGCTCCAGCACCAGCGCCGGCGTGGCGCGCGGCGCGGGTGGACCGTTGCGCATCAGGTTGTCGGGCACCAGCAGGGCTTCCGCGCCCAGCCCGCGCTGCTCGAGGAGCGCGGTGACCTGCGCCTCCAGGCGCTTCTCGGGCGGCGGCAGCGAGGCGCAGCCCGCAGCCAGGGCCGCGGCGGCGGCGATGATCCGTCCAGACCACATGCGCCGCATTATGCGGTCGGCATGGCTGCGTTCAACTAGCCGCCATGCGCGTCAGCGTCGCCCGCAACCTGGCCGAGCTCGAGTCGGTCGTTCCGGCGTGGGATGCGCTCGCGCGCGACGCGCTCGAGCCGAACCCGTTCTACGAATCGTGGATGCTGCTGCCCGCGCTGCGCGCGTTCGGCGCCGGCCAGGACGTGCGCGTGGTCCTGGTCTGGCAGGGCGAGCGGCTCGCCGGCCTGTTTCCGTTCCAGCCCGCGGCCCGCTACAAGGGCCTGCCCGCGTCGGCGCTCAGCTCCTGGGCGCATGTGCATTGCCTGCTGTGCACGCCGCTGGTGCTGGCCGGCGGCGCGAGCGAGTGCCTCGAGGCGCTGTTCGCCTGGTGCGACGCCTCGTTCATGAATTTCCGCTGCATCCCGGTGGGCGGACCGTTCCACCGCGCGCTGAACGCGGCGCTGGCTGCGCGCGGCTTGAAGGTCACGCTGAACCGCGCCTGGAGCCGGCCGTTGCTGCGCAAAAACCGCGCGGTCATCTCCGCGCAGCTGCAGCGCCAGTTCGCGAACAAGGAGCGCCGCCTGGCCGGGCGCGGCAGCCTGGAGCGGGTGACGCTCGCGCCGGGCGACGACATCGCCCGGTGGATCGAGGATTTTCTCCGGCTCGAGGCGCGCGGCTGGAACGGGCGCAGGGGAAGCGCGATGGCTTCCACCGGGGCCAACCACCGTTTCGCCGGCGAGATCTTCACCGGCGGCTTCCGCCGCGGCCGGCTGCTGATGGGCGGGCTCGACCTGGACGGCCGGCCGATCGGCCGGCGCTCGAGCTTCCGCGCGCGCGACGGCGCCTACGCCTTCAAGAGCGCGTACGACGAGACCCTGGCGGAGTTTTCGCCCGGGGTGATGCTCGAGCTCGACAACGTGCGCCAGCTCGACGCCACGCCGGGGCTGGAGTGGATGGACTCGTTCGCCGAGGACGAGCACCTCGGGCTCGATCGCCTCTGGCCCGACGAGCGGCCGATGGCGTCGCTCGCCGTGGCCCTGGGCGCCTGGGGCGGCGTGGCCGCCGCGGCGCTGCCCGCGCTGCGCTGGGCCAGGCAGCGCCTGGCCTTCGAGTGAATATTTACGCTTGTTCCGTCATGCCGGGCGTGTTTACTATTCGGCGCTCTGATGACGGACCTGAGAAACATCCCGCTGTTCGAAGGCGTTCCCGAGCCCGAGCTGCGCGCGCTCGCTGAGCGCACGGTCACGCGCAGCTACCCGAAGCAGGCCATCCTCGTCACCGAGGGGGACGAGAGCGATTCGCTCTACCTGATCCTCGCCGGGCGCGTGAAGGTGTACCTGAGCGACGAGAGCGGCAAGGAGCTGATCCTCGCGATCAAGGGCCCGGGCCAGTACTTCGGCGAGATGGTGCTCGACAGCCAGCCGCGCTCGGCGTCGGTGATGACGCTCGAGCCCGCGCAGTTCGCGGTGCTGTCGCGCGACGACTTCCGCGCCTTCCTGCTGCGCCACGCCGAGGTGTCGCTGCAGGTGATCCAGAACCTGATCCGCGTCGCGCGCGGCCTGAACCAGAACGTGCGCAGCCTCGCGATGCTCGACGTCTACGGGCGCGTCGCGCGCATCCTGCTCGAGCTCGCGGTCGAGCAGGGCGGCAAGCTGGTGATCCCGGAAAAGCTGACGCAGAAGGACATCGCCGCGCGCGTCGGCGCCTCGCGCGAGATGATCAACCGCATCCTGCGCGACCTCACCACCGGCGGCTACGTCACGGTCGAAGCCGGCCGCATCACCATCAACAAGGCGCCGCCCGCGCGCTGGTGATTTGCCGCAGGAGCGGGTGTGAAGATCGCACTCCGCTTCTGTGCCTTAGGCGATAACGCTGCAGGAAAATCGGCGCGTACAGTGGGCGCCATGGTCGACTTCCTCTTCACCCTCGGACAGATAGCTTCGGCGCTGTTCCTGGCGTACGGAGGGATCCTGGTCCTGATGCCGGCGAAGAAGAAGATGCGGCAGGCCGGCAGCGACGAGATGCGGGTGATGCACCTGCGCATGCACGCGTAACCGAATTCACAGTTCCTCCTCCTGGGCCGCGTAGCGGCCCTTTTTTTATTTGCCGGTCGCCGCTTTGTCTACCGCTTCGAGGAGTGCCCGGGCTTCGGCCGCGGCGACGCTGTCGCGGTCGGCCTCGCTCACGGCCAGGGCGCGGGCGTAGAAGGCGCGCGCGCCTTCGCGGTCGCCGCCGAGCGCGGCGGCGCGGCCGAGCGCGACCAGGTCGAAGGCGATCTTGCGCGGCGCGCCGATCTCGCGGTCGATCGTGAGCGCCTGCTCGAGCTGGGTGCGCGCCGCCGCCAGGTCGCCGCTGCGCAGCGCGGTGACGCCGAGGATGCGCATGGCATTGGCGGTCTCGGCGCGGTCGCCGGCGGAGCGGCTGGCGGAAAGCGCGGCGCGCGCGCTGGCCGCCGCCGCGTCGACCTGGCCCGACTGCAGCGCGAGCTGCGCGCGCACGTTGTGGATCGCTCCGGCGAGGGGGCAGCGCTCGCCGCACTGGCCGGCGGCCTTCGCCACCCATTCTTCCGCGCTCGCGACCTTGCGCTCGTCGAGGTCGAGCAGCGCCTGGCGCAGCGCGGCCTCGGCCTGGCGCACCGGCGAGAAGCGCAGGCTGCGGCTCTCCGTCAGCGCGCCGAGCGCGGCGCGCGCGTCGGAAAAACGCCCCTGGCGCTGGCGCACGATGGAGAGGTTGATGGCATTGGCGGCGATGCCCTCGGCATCCTCGAGCGACTGCGACAGGCGCAGCGCTTCGGCGTAGCTGCGCGCGGCATTCTCGAGCTCGCCGTGACGCACGTAGGCCTCGCCCTTGCGGTTGGCCTCGATCGCCGCCGCCTGGCGCGCGGCGCTGGTGACCGGCGTCTGCGGGTTCGGCGAGTTCTGCGCGCAGCCCGCAGCGAGCAGCAGCAACAGCGGCAGCGCGGGCAGCAGCCGGCCGCTCATCGCTTGCCGAAGGACTCGAAGCTGTCGACCGGCAGCGTGCGCATCTCGGAAGGCTCGATGTAGTCGCGCAGCAGCCAGCTGCGGCGCGCCGCGCCGGCGATTTCCTGGCTGTCGCGCACCAGCTCGTTGCTGCCGCGCATCAGCTCGGGCGCCTGGGTGAGCAGCTCGCGCAGCGCGTCGCCGTTGGTCTTGGTGGTCTCCTGCACCTGGAGAGCGGTGGCATTGAGCGAGTCGAGCGTATTGGCGAGCTTCTCGGTGAGCATCGGCATCTGCTGCTCGGACTGCGAGCCGAGGCGCGCCAGCGTGTCGAGGGTGAGCTCGGCCTGCACGCCGACGCTTTCGGCCTGCTTGCCGAGGGCATTCATGGTGCGGTCGGTGGTGCGCAGCAGCTGGCGCAGCTCGCGGTTGGCCTGCGGCAGCTCCTCGATCAGCACGCGCATCGCGGTGACCGACTTGCGGAAGTCGCTGCCCGGGTCGGACATCTCGGTGGCGGCGCGGCGCAGCTCCTGGAACGCCGGCGTCATCTGCGCGCGCACCTCGTCGAGCATGTCGGCCATGCCTTTCTGCGCGATGAAGCGGATCTCCTCGCCTTCGGCCACCGGGGTGCGGTCGAGGCCGGGGGTGATGATCTGGATCGAGGCCACGCCGACGTAGCCCTCGCGCGTGATGCGTGCCTGCGCGCTGCGCGGCAGCCGCTCGAGGTAGTCGTTGTTGATGCCGAGGCGCACGCGCACGCCGCGCTCGACCAGCTCGACCTCGCGTACCGTGCCCACCGGCACGCCGTGCAGGCGCACCGCCATGCCCTTGTTGATGCCGGTGGCATCGGGCGCGTGGAAGTAGATGTCGGTGTGCGGCACGAACATGCCCTGCTTGTAGGCGACCAGGGTGACCAGGGCCGCGAAGCCGGCGAGCGCGGTGAACAGGAACATGCTCACCTGCTTGCGGATGCCGCTGAAACGTCCCATCGCATTCTGTTTTGCGTTCATGAATCCCCCTTACTCTTCGATCTGCACGTAGGTCCCTCCCGGGCAGCGTGCATGATAGGCGTCGGCGAAGCGCGCGGCGCGCCTGCGCTTGGTCGGGCCCAGCCCGATCGCCAGGCTCTCCGCCACGATCAGCCGCGGCTTCTCCAGCACCGCGCGCGTGTACGCGCACAGGCGCTTTTCGTAAAGCGTCATCTCCTCGGGCAGCTTGGCGAGCAGGTTGTCGTCCACGCCGCCGAGGTCGTCGAGCACGTCACGCACTTCATCATGGAGCTGCGGTATGCGCGCCGGCGCGTGGTAGGCGACCGGCAGCGTGATGTTCTCCCAGCCGTTCAGGCT
>Ga0134121_10001821_pt1 | contig 19472 bp, 18 predicted proteins | sample KB301_FD_96463 | JGI IMG/M metagenome (GOLD analysis project Ga0134121, IMG submission 96463) | Terrestrial soil microbial communities without Nitrogen fertilizer from Kellogg Biological Station, Michigan, USA - KB3-0-1 | ecosystem: Environmental > Terrestrial > Soil > Unclassified ... | reverse complement strand
TGCGCGTCTTGCAGGAGCGCAAAGTCAGGCCAGTCGGCGCCACTGAAGAGATGATCGTCGATACACGCGTGATCGCGGCCACGAATCGCGATCTCGCGAGCATGGTTTCAGCCGGTACCTTTCGCGAAGATCTTTACTACCGGATCTCTGTGATCCCGATCGAGCTGCCGCCTTTGCGCGAGCGCGCCGAAGACATATCGGAGCTCGCCAATCATTTCGTGCAGAAGTTTTGCGCGCCGGCCGGACGAACACTCGCCGTCAGTGAAAACGCGATGCGACTGCTCGAGCGTTACTCATGGCCCGGGAATGTTCGTGAGCTGGAACACACGATCGAGAGAGCGGTCGCGCTCGAGCGGACCAACTCGATCGAGCCTGAGCGTCTGCCGGAGAAGATCACAAACTACAATCCATATCGCGTAGCAGAAGCGATGGAGTTTCCGGAGGAAGGAATCAACCTCACCGCGCACCTGGACCAGCTCGAGAAGACTTACGTGCTCGAGGCGTTGCGCCGCACGGCGGGCAATCAAACAAATGCCGCCGAGCTTTTGCGTCTCTCGGTGCGCTCGCTGCGACACCTGCTCGACAAACATGGCGCTCGTGGTCTAACAGCGCAAATGCGTGACGAGCGGCGTGGTCCAGATTCCGCTCCGCGCCGCCGCACCACGGACCAGGGCCCGCGCCGTCGCTCCGAAGACTCGGGCGAGTTCGCCGCGGGCGCCGGCGAAACCAGTTAAGCCACCAAAAGAACTCTGCGGCCCTCTGCGTATCTCAGCGTTCTCTGCGTTAAAGGATTATTCAACGCAGAGGACGCAGAGATACGCAGAGGGCCGCAGAGTTCTTTCTTGCGCTTTTTGTGCCTTTTTGTGGCTACTCTTCTTTTGTGCCCTTTTGTGGCATTTCCCTGCTGCCGAAAATTGTCAGGAACTTTTTAATTAACTCTCCAGATTAAAAATTTCGATCAAAAAAGATCGAAATTTCCTCTTTTTGCTCCCAATCCCGCTTGGCACAACGGTTGTTTTAGACCTCACCGACAATACGCGCTCTGCGCGGCTCACACAGAACGAAAGCCGTTGGCGCGTGCAACTAACACCTAAATTTATTAAGGAGCAAGAAATTAGCATGACTACCAAACGCCAAGAAGGCTTCTCGTTGATCGAACTCCTCATCGTCGTTGCGATCATCGGCATCATCGCCGCGATCGCTATCCCCAACCTACTCGCTTCACGCCGCGCCGCTAACGAAGGTTCGGCTCAGTCCTCACTGCGTACAATTCACAGTTCGGAAGCCACCTACCAGGCGACCGCCGGCCAGGGATCATACGGCGACTTTACCGACCTTGGACCAGTAGCTACTGGCGGTCAGGGCCTCCTCGACTCAGTGCTTTCCACTAAAAAGAAGAGTGGTTATGACTTTGAACTCACGGTAGCCGGAACAACCCCGGACGCTTTCTATGCGTACGGCATTCCATCAACTATTGGTGGTGTCTCAGCGACCGGAACACGACGGTTTGCAGTTGCCGACGACGGCGTGATGCACGGCGACACGACGTTGGCAGCTCCAGCGAACAGAGCAGCGGTTGACACTATGGCAGCCCTCGGCAACTAACTCTCTCTCAGTTGATTACTTCAAAGGGCGGGGTGCGAACTCCGCCCTCTTTTTTTAATAACAAAGATTGACGCTTGCTTGACTGATGGCTGACAGAAACTGTCATTCACTCATGGATCACGACTGTGATTAAGCTTCAATAGCCCAGATAACCCCATAAACTTGCTGATTATCATGCGGTTTATCTTGGCATGGATTTTGTTTTGAGATTCTGAAGAAATCACGCTCCGCTGTCGTGAGAGATCCAATGTGGAGACATGAAATTGATTTCCTGGAGCAGATATATGAAGAACAAACAACAAGATGGTTTTTCACTGATCGAACTTCTCATCGTGGTTGCGATCATCGGAATACTCGCCGCCATCGCTGTCCCCAATCTCCTCGCGAGTCGTCGTGCAGCGAATGAAGGTTCGGCCGAGTCAGCACTTCGCACCATCCATAGCGCTCAAGTGGTCTACCAGGCGACCGTAGGAGCTGGAGCATACGCGGGCAGTCTCAACCAGTTAAAAGGTCAAACACTCACTGATAGGGTGCTGGGAAGTGGCGATAAGAGTGGTTATCACTTTGAGATAGTCGAACAGGCCGGTAACTCTTCCACCGCCGTGTTCGGTGTTTATGCATACCCGCTAATTACCAGCGGCATCAGCATGACTGGCACTCGCACCTTCGGTACAACTGAAGATGGCGTAATGCACGGCAAGCCGGATCTCACCACGGTCCCAAACACCAGACTTCTCATTCAAGGCTTGCCGACTCTCGGAAACTAAGAAAATTACGTCCCGACTCTCTTCCCCCTCGACTGACGGTTGCCAATCGGTTCCCCCGCCGGTTGGCAATTGGGCGATTTCATAGTGGCAAAAACTTTAATGGTTATGACTTTTCTCACGCAAAGGCGTTGAAAAATTTCTAAACATCGTGGAAACCACCGCAGCCATCACACAATCAAAAACGCGCACTGAGTCTCGACAGGGGAAACTCTGGCGCATCGCCGCGATCGCGCGAAACGCCTTTCGTGAAGCCGTGCGCGACCGCGTGCTCTACAACCTCGTATTGTTCATGCTCCTGCTTACCGGCGCTTCGATCTTCATCGGCGAATTGTCCGGCGGTCAGGAACGGAAAGTGATCGTCGACCTCGGCCTCAGCGCGATGCTCCTCTTCGGCGTCTTCATCGCGATCTTCGTCGGCGTCGGACTCGTCTACAAAGAGATAGAGCGCCGGACGATCTACGCCGTCTTCTCGAAGCCGGTCGGACGCGGTGAATTCCTGGTCGGCAAGTATCTCGGTCTCTGTCTAACATTACTCGTGAATGTGCTGGTGATGGGCGTGGGCGTGTCGCTCGCGTTGCTGTACGTGAGCCGCGGCTGGGATCCTCTAATTCCGACGATCTGGCCCGCAGTGTTGTTGATCTACATGGAGCTAATGCTGCTGACGGCGACCGCGCTCCTCTTCTCGTCATTCTCTTCGCCGGCGCTCTCTGCGCTGCTGACATTCATGGTCTTCATCATCGGTCACTTTAGCGCCGACCTGAAGAGTCTCGCCGCCTCGCTGGGCAGCACGAGCGCGCGCTGGTTGTTTACTGGTCTCTACTACCTGCTGCCAAACCTCGCGAACTACAGCTTCATCACCCCGGCGTCGCACGGTCGCGCACCATCGCTCGAATTTGTTTTTGCAACCGCGCTGTATGCATTCGTCTACATCGCCGTGATTCTGGCTGTTGCGACACTCGTCTTCAGCCGTCGTAACTTCAAATGAACAATCGAACCAGGACCATCGCGCTCGGACTTTTTGTCGTGATCGGAATGGCGTGTGCCGCGCTACTGGTCCATCGTATCGACACGCTGCGTCCGCCTGAAGATCCGAATGCGATCGACGAGAGTCTTTATGTAAACGGGAAGATGGCGCGCCGGATAAGTCTCGGCTTCAACGGTCTCGCCGCTGACTGGTATTGGATGCGCTCGCTGCAATACGTCGGCCGGAAGATCATCAATGCCGAGAACCTGCCGATCGACAGACTCGAGCAGCTCAATCTGAAATTACTGGCGCCGTTGTTGGATACGGCCACGACGCTCGATCCCGAGTTTATCGATCCTTACGAATACGCTGCGATCGTGTTGCCCGCGATCGATGTCAACGAAGCGATCCGCATCACGAAAAAAGGCATCGACGCAAATCCGAACGCGTGGCGGCTCTATCACCAACTCGGATACATCTACTGGCAACAGCACGACTACCGATCGGCGAGTGAGATGTACGGACGCGGAGCGCAGATCGAGGGTGCACCGGCGTGGATGGAAGCGATGAAAGCGAAGATGGCTGCTGATGGTGGCAGTCGTGCGACCGCGCGCGAGATTTACACGCGCATGTACGAGCAGTCGACTGACGACAAAGTCAAAGACATGGCGCACAAGCGTTTGCTCCAGCTCGACTCATTGGACCAGCGCGAAAGTTTGCGAAAGTTGTTTGCGGCTTACCAGGCACGCACCGGTAGGTGTCCGAGTTCATGGAAGGAAATTGAGCCGGTGTTTCGCGCGCTTCGTATCGGGGTGGATGCGTCGGGCGCGCCACTCGATCCGGGCGGAGCGCCTTACGTTTTGCGCGCGTGTGAAGTTGAGCTCAATCCAGAGTCTGAGGTTCCTGCGAAATAGACCATGCCAGTTATCGAAATCACAAACTTAACGAAAGACTACGAAGTCGGTTTCTTCCGCAAACGAAAAGTGCGCGCGCTCGATGGGCTGTCGTTGTCGATCGATCACGGGCAGATCTTCGGCTTCCTCGGCGCGAACGGCGCTGGCAAGACGACCACGCTCAAGCTGCTCATGCGGCTGATCTTTCCGACGACTGGCAGCGCACGGATTCTCGGTCACGACATTCAGGACGTCGCGATGCATCAGCGCATCGGCTACCTGCCTGAAAATCCGTACTTCTACGATTACCTCACTGCGCGCGAGTTTCTCGACTACTGCGGCGAGATCTTTGGTCTTCGCGCGGGCGAGCGAAGGAAACGAACGGCGGATCTGCTGGCGCGAGTCAACCTCGACGAGAAGCGCTGGGATACGCAACTGCGAAAGTTTTCAAAAGGAATGCTGCAGCGAGTTGGCTTGGCCCAGTCGCTGGTCAACGATCCCGAAATTGTCTTCCTCGATGAGCCGATGAGTGGACTCGATCCGGTCGGGCGTCGTGAAGTGCGCGATCTGATCGGCTCGCTGCGCGACGAAGGCAAGACTGTCTTCATGTGTTCGCACATACTTTCCGACATCGAAGTCCTCTGCGACCAAGTGGCAATTTTGAAACGCGGCCGCCTGGCCCAGGTCGGTTATCTCGACGAGCTCCGCCGGACCACCGAAGGTCCAAATCGAATGGAAGTCCTCGCCACCGGCACAGACGCCGAGACCCTGCGCCAACACCTCCCCGGCGCCGACATCGCCCCCACCCCCCGCGGCCTCCGTATCGAAATCCCTTCCGAAGATGAAATCGAAGGCGTGCTGTCAGCGCTACGCAAAGCGGGCGGGAAGATTGTATCGGTCCAGCCGGTGAAGCAGTCGTTGGAAGAGTTGTTTCTGGATTAAGGTTCGAGCGGACTCACATACGGCCTGATCGTTTCTTTGGCTTTTTTCTTATGGCTCATCTTATGGAGATCAGGGGTCAGGCATCTTGAATAAGTAGCTCTCGTAACGTTGGTAGCATCGCTTGTGTCTCTCCTTATTTTTCTGTACATGGTGTGTACAATGAGGCGCAAGGTGATTCTATGAAACAAGACTTGGCTCCTTCGGATGACAAAGCTGCTGCGCTTCTACGAGTTGCCTCCTACCTGGGTCGACCACAGAAATTCATGCCGGTCGCCGATGCACGCGCCGAGATGCGTCGCACTCTGGAACTTGTTTCCAAGGGGAGCGTGGTCCTTACGATGCATGGTGAGCCGGAGGTGGCGGTTGTACCTTTCACGACCTTCGAAGACATGAGAGGCGCGCTGCTGCATCTTCTCATTGAGGAAATGAACTCAAGCCTCACGCAGTCTAAGGAACGCGTACGATCTAAGCGCCGCGAGACTCTCACGACTAGCGAAGAGGAACTAGAGGCGTTGGTCGGAGAAACGGTAAAAAAGGCCCGGCGGCGTAACGGGAAGTCTTCTCGGAGGGCTTCACGCAGGTAACATACCTGCTGCTGAGCCGAGCGCGGCCCAGAGTGACCTCGCGTCGATGTCGGCGCGCGAATTGTTCTGGCAATGTTCCTCATCCGGCGGGATCGTCCAGACGCGGTTTCTCAAAAGCGACAACTGCTTAATCTCCTGCCTCTGCACACCTTTCATTGGCTTTGGTCTCCGGACATCATCAATGACTACGACCGCCGCGCGAAAGCAATCGAGGCTGACGAACGCATTATGCGGCGGGCGGAATTTGATCGAACCGGCTTTCAACTGTTCCTCGCTGCGTTGCAACTTGAGCCACCAATCGATATTTCTGTCACAACCCTGCGGAATGCTCGTCGTCGCATATCGCAAGCACCGCGCGCCGCCGAGCGTGATCTCGACGATGCTATTTATCTGGCCTGTGCGGTGGATGGCGAAGCACATCTCCTTACAACTGAGGATTCCGATTTACGTTTGTTGGGAGAAACATACCAGAGTGTGCGCATTGTGAACTGGAACGAACTTAAAGCAACGTTAGCGGAGCGAGGACTGACGGTGATCAGCCCTCGAAGATGATAATCCTCTAACGATGTCATTCTATTGACACCTGCCATACATAGGCATATCTTCCTCGTACCGCTCCAAACAACATTAGTAGTGCGTCTTCGTCTTTAACTGATCTTCACAAAGGAGGATGCCAATGCTCAACCCGCGGTCAACAAGACTCCTGCGAAGGGGTCTCTTACTTCTCTTTATCAGCGCATTTCTCGTCGCTGCAACTTCTTCGTCGCTCCCGCCGCGAACGCAGGCCAGTAATCCGAACTACTTTTGCTCGGTCACTATCATCAGCGAGGTCAACGCCGATCACGACTGCTGGCAGGTCTACTCGCAAGGGAGCGGCTGTAGCAGCATCTCGTTCAACGATGCGCACAACAAGGCCATCACGGACGCCCTGAACAACATGCCGGCCAATTGTAGCTGGCAGCCCTTCCGCATCGATTCCGAGTCCTGCGTGGACGGCTCGTCGTGCACGCCTTGAGTTGGCTCCGCAGGCGTGCGATGTTTCGGCTATCTGGAGGACGAGATCGGATGTTGGATTCCGGTTGGGATTTCTTCTTTGAAATCCCAGACCAGACTTTCGCAAGCCGGGCCTGGGACCATTTTCTGATTGTTGTTACCCCTTACTCAACAATGTGATTCATGCGGTTGACGAAAGAAACGCAGTCGCCCTGGTTCTTGAAGGCTGGGTTGGTGAAGGTCCCCCAACCGCCTTTTTTGCACTGATCGATGTTAGTTGGCCCAGCAGTAGCGACTTTAAAAGCCATGCCTAGAGGGCCGTTTCCAACCGGTATGGTGGCGACTATTGTATTAGTGGTCGTGCTGATCACTGAGAGATTGTTGCTGCCAAAATTCGCGACGTAGGCATTGATCCCAGATGTATCGACAGCTACTCCTTGTGGACTAATTTGAACGGGCACGGTGGTGAGCACGGTGTTGGTTCCCGTGTCTATCACGGAGACCGTGTTACTGCCAGAATTCGCCACATAGGCAAAAGCCCCGTTCGGAGTGATAGCTACCTGAAATGGAAACACTCCTACCGCCACTGTCTGGACCACCGTGTTGGTCGCGGTCCTTATTACACTTACATTGTTAGTGAAAGCATTAGCTACGTAGGCGAAAGCTCCATTGGAAGTGATAGCAATTCCCTGTGATCCACTTCCAACTGGCACAGTTGTGACTACAGTATTGGTGGCGATGTCAATTACTGCGACACTATTCACGAAGACTTGCGTCACATAGGCAAGAGCTCCATTCGGAGTGATAGCTATTTGAAATGGAGTCCCTGCTACCGGTATGGTGACAGTCACCGTATTGGTCGCGGTGCTTATCACGCTAACCGTGTTGTCTATTGCGTTTACAACGTAGGCGAAAGCTCCGTCAGGAGTGATAGCTATTCCTCTTGGTTGAGTTCCAACTGGCACAGTGGCAACCACCGTGTTGGTTGCCGCGCTTATCACTGAGACATTGGCGCTGTTAACATTCGTTACATAGACGAAGTCTTCATTTGGAGTGACTGCCAGGAATTCCGGCGAAGTTCCCACCGGCACCGTTCCGACTACAGTATTGGTCGCCGGATCTACTATCGAGACGTCGTTGCCATTGAAATTCGCAACGTAACCCTTGCCTTGAGCGAAGGCGGCGCTGGCTCCGCAGATCAAGAGAAACAGCGCGAGGGTTACTTGCATCATTGCGCCAAAAAGGGACGTTGAAAACTTGTGGGTAAATTTAGTCATAATCATTCCTTTCCAGTGGAAGAGATTTCTCAGCAAGCTGTGAAATCGTTAAGAGAGGGAATGGATCAGGTTGGGCGACAACTCAAAAGAGGTGAAGGCCTGAATGCTTCGAGGGTTGGACCTTAGTGTGGCGCGTGTATAAGTGATACTGGTAAATCTAACAGTAGTACTGAGGTAAATAGCCGCACGAGCTGCGTAAAATTTCGCTTACTTTTTTTAACCCAAACGAAAATTTTTGTGCTATGGTCCGGTCACGCCTCCAAAACAAAAAGAAGCGGGCCGACTTGTGCTAGACCACGAAGTCAGCCCTAAACCGTCAACCTTCCAAAGAAAGGCTGAAGATTATGAACACTCATAGTAGCGCATCAGTGCGCGTCGAAACACCTCACGAAACACAAACAATCCAAATCACAGTCAGCGATGCTCTCAGACGTCGCGCGCAGGACGTAATAAACGACAGCTCAATCGATCCGCAGTGGCGATGGATTATTCGCTATGCTTTGGAGATTAGCGATCCTTTACTTCCTGATCTCGTGCGGCGCGCCGATGCAGGCGAAAAGATTATCGACACGACCAGTTTCTCGGAGACACTCGAAAGCAACGATGACGATGCGAACGAAGAAAAGGTCGAAGCACTGGCGGAGATAATCTGTCGTGCTGGCGATGAAGCCGCGGCCGCATTGTTCGTGCTCATGGGAACGCTTGAAACTTCAACGCATCCCAAAGTGCTTGCCAACGCCGGGAAACATGTCGCCTTCACGCGCTGTGCTGAGTCGAATCTCTACGGAATAGTCGATGCTCAAATTCCAGTAGTTGAGAGCGAGTTGCTGGCAGGAGCGGTGGTATCGTAAATCAAATATGTGAGCCGCAGATCTTCATCCGCGAAACTGCTGCGGAGATCTGCGGCTCACCTTGCTGAATCTTCGAAAATAGCAGATCGGATCTCCGAAGAGATGATAAGGATCGATGCGAACTTATCTCGGTTAATCGCGATCCGATGTGGGATTTGGCACCTACCTGTGAGATCTGTTGCAGCCTAAATCGGATCCACAAAGGACCAGACAGGATCTCCTGGATCCCAGAAGCAGTTTATGAAAACCGATCAGGTGTCGCTCGGGCGGCAAGAAGAGCTCTGACGAATCCGAGAAGGGATCCGCCGAGCGCAAGACTACTCTTTGAACTTGAAACCAGTGATTTCCATCTTGATATTCGCGCGGGCGTCGGTGTCGCTCATGCCGTCGAGGGTGATGTTTACGGGCAGGGTCTTGTTGGGTGCGAGCTCGGATTGTCTACCGGGAACTACTACGACAGCGCGCTGCTTCACAGGCTTTCCGTCGTAGTCGACGACAGCGCCGCGGATCTCGAGTCCGGTCAGAGTCTTTCCGGTTAGGTTACGCACGGTGGTTGAGAGAGTCATCGTGATGTCGCCGAGAGCGCGCTTTGCTTCGGTCGCTTCCGGATCGTCCAGCACGATGTTTTTCTTGTTTTCGGCAAACTGTGGTGAGCCTTCGCGGATCGCGCCTTGTAATCCGGTTGGACCGCCGCCGCCACCGCCTAAACGCATCAGCCCGTAGAAGAGGCCCGCGATCACAATCGCTGCAACCACAGCCACGCCGATGATGAGGGTTCGGTTTGTATCGCTCGTTTCGATCCGTCGATCTGGAGCCGCCATGATGCCGTGAATTGTGCCACAAAGAGGCACAAGAACGGAACCGAGCGCGGTAGCGCCGGGTCAACTACAGTCAACCGACTTGATGTGGGAGTTTACCCGGCGCTACCGCGCTCGGTTCTGTAGCAACTGACCGATCAACTCTTCCAGCTCGTTGAAATCTATAGGTTTGGTGACGTAGGAATTGCAGCCCGCGTGGATCGCTTCAGACTGAAAGTCAGACGTGTCGTGGGCCGAAACGGCAATGATCGGCGTCGACTCGCAGTCTGGCAGCTTGCGAATCAGACGCGTCGCGGCGAGCCCGTCGATAATCGGCAAACTGAGATCCATCAAAATCAAGCGCGGCGACTCCGATCTGGCGAGCTTCACCGCCTCCTCACCATTCATCGCCTCGATTACCCGGTAACCCGACATCTCGAGCAATCGTCGCATCATAAACCGATTATCTTCCGTGTCTTCAACCAGCAAGACGGTGAGTGGCTCGGCCTTCTCTATCATCTTCGCACCTGACTTCGCGCTCAAATTTTACCTCGCCCGCACTTGCAAGTTGTTGATTTTACTGTATGACTAGAATACGCGCCCATTTTTTGGTAACATCCCGCATCGAAACGCAACACAAAAGGATTTGAGGCCAGCGTTTAATCAGTACACTCGGAACTGGCTTTGAGTCCCCTCCCCTGCGGCCCCCTAATTTAGACCAGAGAAAGATTTGCCCAGATGAAGACTGCAATGTCGAGGCCCGAAGAGACTGAACGGCTCCAAGACCTCGGGCGAGCTTCAATGCAAATAGTCCATGACCTCAAGAATCAACTCAACGGTCTCAAACTCTATGCCACGTTCCTGCGACGGCGAATCGAGAAGAACGAGCGCCCCGGCGATGAGCAGGAAACGATCGGCAAGTTGATTAACGGGCTCGACCGCGCCGCCGACGATTTGTCGACGATTGTGAAATACGGCCAGCCCATTGAGTTGAAAAAGCAGCCAGGCGTCGAACTGGACAAGGTCCTGCGCGGGATCTGCGCGAGCGCCAATGAAGGCGGCTCGCGGATCACTGTCGATTCGAGTTCAGACTCGGTTCAGGGCAATCTTGACCTGTTCAAGCTGACGGAGGCTTTCAAGTGGCTGTGTGCCGGCGCGCTGAAGCACAAGCAAAACCAGGACGACGCCGGTGAGATTTTCGTAACGACAAAATCGTCTGATGGCGCGCAGGCCGTGATTGAATTTTCGGGCTTGCGCGAGTTGGATCACGATCCGTTTCGTTCTTTCGCGGGCAGCGACGAGGTCAAGCTCGCGCTCGCGGCAAAGATCATCGAGGCCCACGGCGGCTCGGCAAAGTTTATTGATAACAAGTTCATTGTTCAGCTTCCGCTGACTTGATGAACGCTAAATTTATAAGGGAGTAATCATCATCATGCCCCAAGGCGCAGCGACTTCGAGAGAGGAGAAAAAGGTGGAGAACAAAGAAGTGCGGATTCTGGTAGTAGATGACGAACCAACAATGGCCGACTCTCTGCGGCAGAATTTCGTCGAGGAAGGATACTCTGTCGACACCGCCGCCACGGGCGCGGCCGCAATCGATCTGTTCGATCAGGGCGGGCACCACCTCGCCATCTGTGATTTGCAACTGCCCGATCTGGACGGTATGGAAGTGTTGCGTCACATGAAAGACGCGCGGCCGACCACCGAAGTGATCGTAGTTACGGGTTATGGCTCGGTTCAGAAAGCCGTCGAAGCGACGAAAGCTGGCGCTTTCTATTTTGTCGAGAAGCCATTTGATTTCGAACAGCTACAGCCGCTCGTCGAGAAGGCGCTCGAGCGCCGCGAGCTGGTTGCGGAAACAGCGAACATGCGGCGCCAGCTCTCCACCCGCGCCGAGTATTTCAACATCATCGGCGCGTCGAAACCGATGCAACAGATTTACGAGACGATCGAATCGGTGGCGAAATCAGATGCTAATGTGCTGATCGTGGGTGAGTCAGGCACGGGTAAGGAGTTGATTGCGAATGCGATTCATTACCAGTCACTGCGTTCCAAGAAACCGTTCATCAAAGTTAACTGCGCGGCGCTGCCGAAAGAGTTGATCGAATCCGAGTTGTTTGGTCACACGAAAGGCGCGTTCACTGGCGCGCACGCAGACAAAGAAGGTTTGGTCCAACACGCCGCGGGCGGCTCGTTGATGCTCGACGAAATTGCGGAGATGCCGATCGAGCTGCAGCCGAAACTTTTGCGCGTGTTGCAGGAGAGAAGTTATCGCAAGATCGGATCGGAGAAGACTTACGCGGTCGACTTCCGGCTCGTCTGTTCGACCAACCGTCCGCCCGCTGATGCGATTCGCGACGGCTTACTGCGCGACGATCTGTTTTATCGCATCTCGACGATCACGATTCACGTGCCGCCGTTACGCGAGCGCAGTGAAGATATCCAGCTTTTGACTGAGCACTTCCTGCACATCTACGCGCAGAAGTATGAACGGCCGATCACGGGAGTTTCGCAGGCGGCGTATCAGCGACTGTTTGGTCACTCGTGGCCCGGGAATGTGCGCGAGCTGCAAAACGTGATCGAGCGCGCGGTGCTGCTCGCGAAAGACAAACAGATCGAGCCGATCGATCTGCCTTTCGATAACGGCACGCTTCCGGAAGGAACGTCGTCGAACGTCTCCTGGGATGTGCCACCAAACATGACGCTCGAAGACATCGAGCGCCTCGTGATTGAAAGAACACTGCAACGAACCGGGGGGAACAAGCAGGCCGCGGCGAATCTTTTAGGTATTTACCGGCCGCGACTTTACAGCAAGATAAGGAAGTACAACATCGACGTGCCTTCGCTGGTATCGGCGTGAGTAAACTCTGCGATCTCTGCGTACCTCAGCGACCTCTGCGTTAAAACGTGATATTAGACGCAGAGGTCGCTGAGGTACGCAGAGATCGCAGAGATAAATCGTAAATGAGCGCTCCCCCAATCTCTTCCACACGCCTGCGTGGCATTGATGCGCTTAGAGGCGCGGCGGCGTTGGGCGTCGTCTTCTATCACGCCGTCGATCAAAGCAAAAACGCGCTTCCAAACAACCTCTTCCAATACCCGTCTCGCCTCGTTCAGTTCGCGAGCTCATTCGGCTACATCGGCGTCTTCCTGTTCTTCGTGATCTCCGGCTTCTGTATTCACCTGCAATGGGCCAAAGGCAAAGCTGCGGGCGTCGAGCCTGAAATTCGCTTCGGCGCTTTCTGGAAACGAAGAATTCGCCGGCTTTATCCGCCATACATCATCACGCTGCTCTTATTCATGCTGCTGACAGCGTCAACTGTCGGCATCGATGTGACGCGCTTCTTCCTCTACGACCTCGGCATGCACCTGCTCATGCTTCACAATCTCGATCCACACACGTGCTACACGATCAACGGCGTGTTCTGGACACTCGCGATTGAGGAGCAACTCTATCTCGCGTATTTCCTGCTGCTCTTCATTCGTGTGCGGTGGGGATGGGGCGTGACACTTGCGGTGTGTCTCTGCGCGCGACTGGCGTGGATGACACTCAGCCATATCGTGTGGTTGAAGACCGGCTTTGGCATTCCCGTGCCGGAAGCAGCGGCGTCACACTGGTTCACGTGGGCACTCGGCGCGCTGGGCGTGGAAGTATTTTTTGGAATGACGACGCTCCGTGGCTGGTCACGCGATCTGCGGCTCGCGACTGTGCTGATCGTCGTGGCCTCGGCGCTATCAACATACCTGCCGTGGATCTCGAAAGACACATTGCTGCACGACACGAGCTGGTTCCTGATTCATCCGCTGTGGGGTCTCGGCTTCTTCATCGTCGTGAACCGGACAGTGCTCGCCGAACAAAGCTGGGTGCGCCGCGCGACACTGCCGTCGCTTGTCTCGATCTTCTCGACGCTCGGGGTCTTTTCGTACTCGATCTATCTGACACACGAGCTCGTGATCATGCTGTCGTGGCTATGGGTGAATCCGAATTGGTGGCAACTGGCGAACGTGTTCATGGCTGTCGTGCCGGCGACGATCATATTTGCGTGGGTGTTCTTCTGGTTCTGTGAGAAGCCGTTCATGGTGAAGAGCGCGCGAATTGATAAGGCAGTAGCGACTTTGACGCCGCAACCGAGTGCCGTTGGCGATTAATCCTGCTAATCTTGTAAATCCTGAAATCCTGTCTAAAGCTGGTCTAAGAAAAAAGTACCTCGGGAGGGACTCTGCGTGCGTTTTTTACAATTACTTGCTCTTCTCTTCTTAATCATCTACAGCGTTCAAGCTCAACGACCACCCGGCTCTCCAACCCCAACACCGACACCCATGCCGCCACCGACCGTCAAGATCGACCAGTATCGCGCTGCCGCCGCACGCATCATCGGCGCCGCGCTCACCAGCGATCGCGCTTACGAACGGCTCGCACACCTGACGGATCACATTGGCAATCGTCTGAGCGGCTCGCAAAATCTCGAGCGCGCCATCGAATGGGCCATCGCCGAAATGAAGCGCGACGGTCTCGACAACGTGCGCGCGGAAAAAGTGATGGTGCCGCACTGGGTGCGCGGTGAAGAAAGTCTCGAGATGCTCGCTCCCGTTCCGAGAAAACTACAGATGCTCGGATTGGGCAACAGCATCGCCACTCCGGCTGAAGGAATAACCGCCGAAGCGGTGGTCGTGCGCAGTTTTGAGGAGCTGGATCGGCTGGGCGAGCAGGTGCGCGGGAAAATCGTCGTCTATAACGCGCCATACGTGAACTACGGCGCGACTGTCGAGTATCGACTGCGAGGTGCATCACGCGCGGCTCGTTACGGCGCAGTCGCGGCGCTCGTGCGCTCGATCACTCCCACGGCCCTGCAAACGCCGCACACGGGAGCGATGGGTTACGATCCGGATCAGCCGAAGATTCCGACAGCGGCTGTGACGATCGAAGTCGCGGAATTTTTGCAGCGCATGAACGACCGCGGCGATCATCCGCGGTTGCGACTAAAGATGGAAGCGAAGTTTTTGCCCGACGCTGAGTCAGCAAACGTTATCGCCGAGATCAAGGGATCCGAAAAGCCCGACGAAGTTGTCTTGATCGGCGGGCACTTTGATTCGTGGGACGTGGGCCAGGGCGCGCATGACGACGGTGGTGGCGCTATTGTCGCGTGGGAAACAGTGCGATTGCTCAAAGAGCTCGGGCTCAGACCGCGACGGACCATCCGCGCCGTGCTCTACACGAACGAAGAAAACGGCGGGCGTGGCGGCAACGCCTATCGCGACGCACATCGCGCGGAGATCGCTAAACACATCCTCGCTGTGGAGTCAGACTCGGGAGTCTATCGACCGGAAGGCTTCGGCCTCGCCGAAACAGCGCCATTGCAGGTGCGCTCGAACATGCAGGAGATCGCTAAATTATTGTCCGGAATCGGCGCTGATCGAATCGCAGCGGATGGCGGTGGAGCAGATATTGGACCAATGGTGCGTGAAGGCGTCATCGGCGCCAGTCTGGATGTGGATGGAACACACTACTTCGACATTCACCACACGCAGGCCGACACGCTCGACAAGGTCAACCCACGCGAGCTTGCCATGTGTGTCGCGACAATGGCCGTGATGGCCTACACGGTTGCCGATCTTCCAGAAGGATTAAAATGAGCCGCGGATGAACGCGGATCTGCGTTTATCCGCGTTTCAATCGAGTTGATAAGTGGCGACACTCGTCGGTGTCTCGAAGCACCGCACTTTATAGATCTGCACGCGCTCGTCGCCGACGCGCTGCGCCACGCGCTCGAGCACGTACTTCGCCAGGTTCTCCGCAGACGGTTGCAACTCATCAAACGGCGGCAACTCGTTGATGTTCCGGTGGTCCAGGTACGTCACGACCTCATCCGCCGCCGCTTTCAGCTCGACAAAGTCGACCAGCAAACCGACATTATCCAGCTCGCGTCCGCGCGCGTAGATCTCGATCTTGTAGTTGTGTCCGTGCAGGTTCTCACACTTCCCGCGATAGCCGCGCAACTGGTGTGCGCTGGAGAAATGTCGCTCAATCATTACTTCAAATTGTCCGGGCATAATCAGTCTGACGATAAGATACTCGCAAGGTCGTCGATTCGCGAAGTCACGCGGCAGGGCGGCAGGCTCTGGAGAAACGTTCGACCATAACCTTTCGTGCGCAGGCGCGGATCGAGTATCGCCAAAACTCCTCGATCCGTCGTGCTGCGTATCAGACGCCCGAGTCCCTGCTTCAGCGCGATGATCGCCTGCGGCACGCTGTACTCGTAAAAACTCGATCCGCCGCTGTCTTCAATCGATCTCTGCCGCGCCGCGACAAGCGGATCAGTCGGCACTGCAAACGGCAGCTTGTCGATGATCACGCACGACAACTGCTCGCCGCGCACGTCAACGCCTTGCCAGAAACTCGACGTCGCAAACAGCACCGCGTTCGGCGTCTCGCGAAACCTCTTCAGTAGCTGGCCCTTCGAAGCGCTGCCCTGGACCAGGCACGGGTAATCAATCTCGGACCAGACGTTTTCAAACAACGACTGCATTCCCGCGAGACTCGTCGATAAAACAAACGCACGGCCTTCGGTCGCGTTCAGTATGCGTATCACTTCGTCAGCGGCAGCGAGGCTCCAGTTGCGATCCCTCGGATCGGGCATCTTCGCCGGCAGGTAAAGTATCGCCTGGCTTTCGTAGTCGAAACTCGACGATGCGATAAGATCGTCAGCGGTGTCGAGGCCGAGTCGATCGCGAATGAAAGCGAAGTTGCCGCCACTCGAGAGCGTCGCCGACGTCAGCACTACAGTCGGCACTTCCTCAAACAACTTGTCCTGCAATAGTCCCGCGACGTCGATCGGTGAGGCACGCAGAAACACACCGCGGTTACGTCTCTCGAGCCAGTAAACAAATTTTTTGTCTGTCCCGGTGACGATGAACTCGAGCTCAAAGCGGATCTCGCGCAAGCGACGGATCAAGCTCTCGATCTCGGGAGGCTTGTCTTTCAACGCATCGAGCGTGGTGTCCGTGCGTGCGATCGCGCCTTCGAGAGCCATGTACAACTCGCCGAGCGGTGTCGCCTCCATTTCTCCATCCGGCTTCCGCCGCGCAAACGTGCCCGGGATGATCGGATAGCGACCGTCTTCACCGCGTCCATCACGAAAGCCCATAAAGAAGTTGTCGGCAAAACGCGACATGCGCGCGACGCTGTGCGTCAGCTCCTGATCGACGTCCGCCTCTTCGATCGTGAGCATGCCCAGATCGCGGACGAGGTCGTCGATCTGGTAATTCGACACCTGCGCGCCGAAATATTCAGATGCCACTTCTTCGACGAGATGCGCTTCATCGAGAATAACAGCAGTGTAGTCAGGCAAGACCGAGCCGTAGTTGCCGTTGCGCAAGCTCAAGTCGGCGAAGAAAAGATGATGATTGACGACGACGATGTCAGCTTCCTGCGCGCGATTGCGCATGCGCGTGATGAAGCACGCATCGTAGTCCGGACACTTCTGACCAAGACACGATTCGGAGCGCGCGTCGATATGACGCCAGAACGAGAGCGACTCAGGCAGGTTCGATAGCTCCGCGCGATCGCCGATCTCGGTTTCGCGTGACCACTGCGAAACTTCTTCGAAATAGTCAACCTCGTCGAGTCCTTCAAGCACGGGCGCCGACTGCGCGCGGGCGAGGCGGTTGAGACAGAGATAGTTGTTGCGACCCTTCATGTAGGTCGCGGCGAACGGCTTGGGCAGGACGCTCTGGAGAAATGGGATGTCTTTCTCCATCAACTGTTCCTGCAGGTTCTTGGTGCCGGTTGAGACGATGACGCGCCCATTTCCACCCAGCGCCGCCGCCACCGCGGGAACGAGATAAGCGAGCGTCTTCCCTGTGCCCGTGCCCGCCTCGACGATGAGATGTCTCTTCTCCTCGAACGCGCGCATCACCGCCCGCGCCATCTCCACCTGGCCGGGTCGATACTCATACTCAGGATGCGCCGTCGCTATCAGTCCATCCGGACCAAAAACTTCAAGCATGTGTTTGCAAGTCGATCTTAATCAAGAAGACAGAGAGGATAACACGGCTGGCAAATTCAGTGGATTGAGGCCATAAGCGCTTTATTTCTATCGACCTTTAACCTAGAATCCGTTACGGAGCTACCTCACTTAGCTATGAAAAAACATAAACTTCTGGAGCGACTCACAAACAATCCTAAAGGAGCAACATTCGATGACGTGCGAACATTGCTGCTGCAAGAAGGATTCAGGCTCGACCGCATTGCGGGCAGTCATTACATTTTCAAAAAGCCAGGAATTACTTTCGTTATCCCTGTTCATGCAAACCGTGTAAAATCGGTTTACGTGAGACAGGTCATTCGGCTGATAAAAGAAGCAAGAGGAGAAAGCAATGGCGGCGGATTTAAGATACCCGATCATAATTTACCCGGCTGAAGAAGGTGGCTATGTTGCCGAAGTGCCGGCGCTGAAAGGCTGTCTGGCTCAGGGTGAGACGCCCGCTGAATGTCTGGAAGAACTCAACACGGTCCAGGCTCTATGGATCGAGAGCGCCCGACGCAGTCACGAAAAGATACCAACCCCGTCCGAGGCACTGGAGAAATTGTGGAAGCTGGTCGCTTAGCAATCCTGTAAATCTTGAAAATCCTGTAATAATCCTGTCGAAACCTTACTTCGCTGCCTTGAGTCGCTTCGGATACAACAGAAATCTCGCCGTCAGCTCAGCCACACCACGCTTCACTTTGTTTCTAACTTCCTCCGACTCGGGCGCGTGAATTACTTCCGCGATCAGGCGTCCAATCTCGCGCATCTCCGCTTCTTTCATGCCGCGCGTCGTAACTGCCGGTGTGCCGATTCGCAGGCCGGAGGCGACGAAGGGTTTGTTTTGATCGAAGGGAATTGTGTTTTTGTTGACGGTGATCGTCGCGGCTTCGAGCGCTTTTTCGGCGTCTTTGCCGGTGATGCCTTTGCCGTCCATCCAGACGTCGACCAGCATCAGGTGATTATCAGTGCCACCGGAAACGAGACGCAGGCCCTGCTCCTGTAATTCACTCGCCAGAGCCTTCGCATTCGTCAAAACCTGGCGCTGATATTCTTTGAAATCTTCACGCAGCGCTTCACCAAACGCCACTGCCTTCGCCGCAATGATATGCACGAGCGGTCCACCCTGCACACCGGGAAATAGCCTGCGATCGATCTCTTTCGCGTGCTCCTCGCGACAGAGGATCAAACCGCCGCGTGGACCACGCAGCGTCTTGTGCGTCGTCGTAGTTACGTAATCAGCGTGTGGGATCGGCGAAGGATGTAGCCCGGCCGCGATTGGACCAGCAATGTGTGCGATGTCAGCAAACATCCGCGCACCGACACTGCGAGCGATCTGGCCGATGCGTTCGAAGTCGATAACACGCGGATACGCAGAGGCGCCACAGACGAGCAGTTTCGGCCGATGCTCTTCAGCGATCCGTTGCAAGTCGTCGTAATCGATCTGCTCAGTCTCGCGCGAAACGCCGTAGTCAGCGACTTTGTAACTGAGCCCGGAAAAATTCAACGGATGCCCGTGCGTCAAATGACCGCCGTGCGACAGGTTCATGCCAAGAATCTGATCGCCATACTGGATCGCGGCGAGATACACAGACATGTTCGCCTGCGCGCCGCTGTGCGGTTGCACGTTCGCGTGATCGGCGCCAAACAACTCCTTCGCGCGATCGATCGCGGTCTGCTCGACGACGTCGGTCCACTCACACCCACCGTAGTAACGTTTCCCCGGATAACCTTCAGCGTACTTGTTTGTAAACACCGAACCAGCAGCTTCAAGC
>Ga0134121_10001819_pt1 | contig 19481 bp, 20 predicted proteins | sample KB301_FD_96463 | JGI IMG/M metagenome (GOLD analysis project Ga0134121, IMG submission 96463) | Terrestrial soil microbial communities without Nitrogen fertilizer from Kellogg Biological Station, Michigan, USA - KB3-0-1 | ecosystem: Environmental > Terrestrial > Soil > Unclassified ... | reverse complement strand
GATGTGCATCAGCCGCTGCATTGCGTGACGCGAATAACAAGTACCGACCACGACGGCGACGATGGAGGGAATGGCGTCAAGTTGAGTTGTTCTGGCTGTCCTCCAAACCTGCACTCGTTTTGGGATGATGTGTTGGGATCTCGTTCGACCCGTAAAGCGGCGATCAAACCGGCGATAACAGCCGCGAAGAGGTTGGCTGCTGCGGACCCGTTGCTCGTGGCGAAGTCAGACGGGAAAGATTGGATTGAGGAGAGCTTTCAGGCCGCGAAATCAGCAGTGTATGTGTCACCTGTAGGTGCCGCCGGCGGGCCGTTTTCATTGACTGGCAAGTACAAGAGGGCTGCGAAGAAACTGGCCAAGCAGAGAGTCGCGCTGGCGGGCGCACGGCTCGCGAACATGTTGAACACGGAACTGAACTAGACCTGACGCAACGTCTTGAGTTTGTAAGACGAAACCATAACTCCGCGCTTTGGATGATCCAGACTTGAGCCGCTCCGGTCAAGCATAGGTAAACTCTAACGTGCTGCAGCTTCCTGCACGGTTAGCTATTTGAAAGTCTCGTTCAACAGTGCAGCCAGGCGGTAGCCAGAAAACACTGGCCTTACATCGTGAGCGAAGCGTAGTCTCCAAACGCATGAAAAAGGCCTTCCTTTGTCATTCTAGTAAGGACAAGAAATACGTTGAAGATCTCGCGAGAAAGCTAGGCAGAGCTAAAGTCATTTACGACGCGATTAACTTTGAGCCGGGCAAGGATTTTCGGTCAGAAATCTTGAGAAATTTGGACAAAGCCGCGTTGTTTGTTTTCGTTGCGTCAAAGAATTCCTTGGATTCTGTATGGTGTAAATTTGAGATCAAGGAAGGTGAGTTCCGTGCTTTGAACGGCGGAATTGAAGGCCAGCTCACAATCATTATTGATCCGTCAGTTACACACAGTGACCTGCCGGCGTGGATGAAATTGACCAAGGCTATCATTCAGCCACGCGCTAGCCAAGCGACTCGCGACGTTCAGGGAGCGCTTTATTCGCTCCAGCCTGATAGCCTAAAACCGCCTTTCGTTGGAAGGACTGGCTGCACAAGCGGATTCATTCAATCACTATCAATGAGGCATCCTTCGCCTCGAATTTTTGTCGTGACGGGACTTGAGGGCGTCGGTCGGCGAGCCTACCTGCAGCGGGCTTGCAAAGATAATCTGGGGCTTAATTTGGGACCTTTTTTTCTTTTCGATGAAACCAAAAGAGCCGAGGACATTTATCTTTGGCTTTTCAACGAGACCGACGACTTCAAGAAAAGGACTGAAATTAGAGAAGAGCTACAGGCATTTGGCGCACTTACGGCAACCGAACAAGTCTCGGAAATCCTCAACCGCCTAACGATTCTGTGCAATGACAACTGCGTTCCTGCTTTCGTTGATCTCGGTGGAATGCTGGATGAAACAGGGCACTATGTGCCTGTAATGGGTCACCTATTGAATGGATTCAAGGCGCTTAATCCAGATTGCCATCTCGCTTTAGTTCATCAAAGAAATCCGTGCCTGAAAGACTTGCAGTTGCAAGAGCAGGTTCTTCAACAGGCATTACCCCCTCTAGACGGTAATGAATCAAAGCTTTTGTTGCAGCAGCTATTTCGCAATCTCTCGATCAGAGCTTCTGACGCGCAGACGATGGAGTTGTTGGGCTACTTGGGCGGATACCCACCATCGCTCTATCTGGCCGCCAGGCACGCACAAACCTACGGTTTGGAATTAGTTCTTTCAGACAAGTCTGTTCTTGTCGATTTCCAAGTGAAGCGATTTACCGGGTTGATCACCAAACTGAAGCTCGACGAAAAGCAATGGCTCATATTGCGATACCTTTGTACAGAGCAGGTCGTTCCCTTGAGCGTGATCTCCTTTGTCGTAGCAATGGAGCCGAACGAAGTCGCGCCACTTCTTAGGAATTTGATAGATCAAAGTCTAGTTACAGTCACCGACGACAATTATGGCCTGTCGTCTCCGATCAAAAACGCCGTTGAGAGGGTTAAGGGGGGGCTAGACAAAACCACATACTCAAATATTTGCTCCAAGTTGACCGAGGCGTTTTGGAAGGGTGAAGACGCTGCCCCCAATATTGAGATTGTTGACGCGACTTTACACGCAGCAGCACGAGCAGGGACTATTGAGTTTACACCTTATTCAGATCTCCTGCGGGTATCGACGTTGCACAAGCTGGCGCGAGAGAGTTATCATAACAGGGAATGGCAATCGGCCCTCGATTACGCAAGAAGAGCCGAAGAGATGGATCCAAAGTCCCACGGCATCCGAGAATTGCATTTCAGAGCACTAGTGCGTCTCGAACAATGGGAACTAGCCCGCGCGAAATTAACGCAAATCCAGAACAGCGGCTCTCAGAACTATTATTACCTTAAAGGCTTTTTCCACCGAACCCGTCGTGAGTACACGGAAGCGATTGCTGCGTTTAAGTCAGCGGAATTGATTGGTCAGAATCACTTACCTCTAATCCGTGACTATGCTGAATGCTTGCACCGGTGCGGAGACAATGCGGAGGCGCTCAAACGTATCGAGGCTGCCCGTCGGCGAGACCCGGCCAACATATACATTCTGGATCTCTACATCACTATCTGTCTTGCGAACGGGAAAATGGCAGAAGCTGAACGGGCACTCGAAGAACTGGACCGTTATGATGTCGAAAGGAAGTTCTATCACCATCGCAAATCGGTAATCCTAGCGAAAAAAGGGCAGTGGAATGCAGCGTTGGTCGAAACTGAAAACGCTCTGAGGACCGGAAAAAACCTTTTCGAGGCACATGCCCAACGGATCGATTTGTTGATCGAACTCGAACGATTTTCAGAGACTTTGACAAATCTTGATAAGCTCAAGGAACAATTCGGCAACCAAAGGAGAGACGTGCAATTTGGATTGCGGTGTAAGTATCACCTAAGACAAGGAGATTGGCGTGCCGCAGAGACAATCTGGGGTGAACTCAAGGATAAGGACTCGGAGATAAACAATGGAATGCTGAGACAGATATTTGAATTGAAATCTAAAGATCCCAGAGTGTCACTGACTGAACGACAGAAGGCCAAAGACGAAGCCGCTCTTTTGGACCCCGACTTGCGCAACGTCGTCGATTTTTCCAACACAGCTCTCACTTCGGAGGAGATTTGATCGTCAGCCTTGAAGGAATCGTTTCCTTGCATCCACGCCTCAAAGATGTCCAACACCTCATTTATGCGATCGCGGGCCACAATGTTGATTGTCCCGCCTTGTCCGTCTGATTTTGTTTTCGGTGGAACCTCAATCTGCGGCAGTTGGTCGGCGCGTTGGCGTGCCTTGTCGGTCGAACGCGAATAAGCAATTTGCGTGACGGTCATGTGTCCGGTGTCTCCCTAGGCGAGAACAGATAGCAAAGCACAAGAGGTGAAAGAGCAGTAATGATGGCGATGGTTTTCGCATAAGCATTTCGTGTTTGAGGTTATGGTTATTGGACGCCCTGTGCGGCACATTCTAGGTGCCGCGCTAGGACTCACGATTGATAAAATCGGCGAATCAGGTCGATTTGCAGCCAGTTGATTAGCGCAAACACTACGCTCTTCCGTTCTTCGCGATGGAAAGGAAAATGCAGTTTGCGGATTTTGGAGATTGATGTGTTGTCTGGGTGAAAATGTGGGTGGCGCTGATAGGGACTTTGAAAATTACTCGTCTCGTCGTTCGCCTCTTGCGCAAACGGACGGTCTCCAACGTCGGGATGGCATTCGTATCGAAACAGTGGACATCCGAATTCAATGTCTGTTTCGTGGCTTACTTGGTAAGCAAATGCGTACAGGTGAGGATCAGTGCTTATGTAACGAAATTCTTTACGCAGGCGCAAGCGCTGTCGCCCCGGCAATGATCCAGACGCAGTTTCCACATCACGAAACTCTTCGTATAACCTTAGCCTTAGACCTGCCTGCCGGATTCGAGCGGAATGAACGAAAGTTATCACGACTTCTCCGCTAGCGTTTTGTGCCGTGTGAAATGTAATGATTTCTGTTCCTCCGGAAAGTTTCTGAAGTGCGCGTTGGAGATCAGCTTTTCGCCTCTGTAGCGTTTGCGGGAGCATGCTCAAATTGTCAGTTCGCCAACCTCGTCCGATGTTCTGCCAGCCCCCCTCAGTCCCAGAGCGCGAGCCCGGATATATTGACCTTGAGAGGCATTTAGGCCAAGCGCCTCGATGATCAACGAATCAATTTGTTCTTCCATCGCTTGCACTTCCCGCCTGATTTCAAAATTTGGGCGATTAGAAGGATTGGAGGTTTTGGATGACAGTTGCTCGGCGAGCCGAGAGATTTCACAGCGCGCAAATGAATTCGGATCTCGAAGAAACGTTGGGAGGGGAAGGTTTTGAATCAAATGTTGCTCAAGCAACAACCAACCGCCGCGACGCAGCGAAGAGACCTGACGAAAATACCATTCAGCAACCATTGAATTGAGGTAAGCCATCAAGCTCATAGCATCGTAGGCATCTCCAGACAGCAGAAGCCATGACCCTCCTCCGGTGGCACCAGCGATCGCGCTATCCTGTGAGTCAGCCTTGCATACGATAGGACGCAGGCTTAACTCGGCGATAAAAAGCTTCGGAGCATCCGAGCAAACTGTTGGAAGCCGAGGTTCGATTAACTCATACCATTGCTTTCCTCTTAAACTCTTGCGCTTTTGTAACACTGCTTTGTGAGACAAAAGATAACGGGCAACTCGTGAGTATCGTTTTTCCAGTGTTTTCCAGTCTAAGAGCCTGCGCCTCATGCGGTCGTACGGATATATTAAGAACGCAGCGGTGTTGGAGTGCCATCTCCGCATTTCCTTGTTCCTCAAGAATGGAATCAATAGCTCCTGCTCAAACAGTGTCTGATCGGCGTTTTCCGATTGGAGGTTTTGACTGCCTTTTTCGATGACGAATACCGAATCTGCGCCGGTCTTCACACCTTGGCGAATTTCAATCGCTCTACCAAACGGTTCAGAGTCTTTCTGAATATTTCGTAATAGAGCCTCATCCATAGGGTTTCGTAGAACCCAAGGAGAACCGGAACTCGGTTGATTGACATGGAAGACTTCATGCCCTTCCTGGTTCTCATCTGAATTCACTGCAATCTTAGCGAGTTGAGCGGTGGGGGTCGCAGAGAGCCGATAAACCCTCGCGACAGTCACCTGTGGGCGCTGTACTGTCGGAATCCGCTTTCTGAATAGCAACAGGCAAACGTAAATTCCAACGCCTTGAAATACGGGCTGGTCGAGAAAGTCAATCACTTCGAGAATGTCTGCGTTTTCGCTCAGCCATTTTCGCAGCGGGATCGCGGTCGTCGCGCGCAAAAATGAATTTGGAAGAACTAGTCCACATAGTCCTCCTTCCCGAACAACTTTCAGTGCAGCTTCGACAAAAAGAATGTACGAATCGACTCGTTGTTTCGCGGTCTCAAAGTTCTTTTGAATAATCGCGGAGTCATGGCTTTTAAGGAGCTTTTCATAATGTATGAAAGGCGGATTTCCGACCACAATGTCAACGCCTCCACTCGGAAAAGTACGGTCGAGTTCATGGCTCTTAGGCCCCTGGCCTATTAGATCGTAAACGGAGAGCTTTAATTCCGGCAATGGCTGCCCCACTTGCTTAGTTAAGAGCTTGGCTGTGAGATTCAGTCGCGCTGCTTCGATGGCTCTTTCATCGATGTCCAATCCGTAGATACTACCGACCAATTGATCTGACCATTTCTTCCTTGCTGACAGGGCGTCGATGGCGCAAACGAGAAACGTGCCTGATCCACAAGCAAGATCGGCAATAACAGGTGGACGTGATGGGTTTGCGGCTTCGTAACGGTCGATGAGGTTGCCGACGATATAATCGACGATGTATCGTGGAGTGTAAAATATTCCGCGTTGTCTTCGTATGTCTCTTAATTCATAAGCAGGGGGAAACAAATATTGCTCCTCGGTTCGCTTGGAAATGTGGACAGGTTTGGCCAGCCTAAGCGTCAGATATTCCTCATAGAATCGGCCGAGGATATCCACACTCATTGCCGCAAAGTCGTATCTGACGCCCCAGTCTTGGTAACCATAGAGCTGATTGATCAGGGAACGCAGCGGCATCAGGTTCAGTCTTTCGAGTTCGCGGCTTGTCGGCACTTTGTATCCGATCTTTTCCTTAACAAAATTTAGTATGTGCTTTAGTTTTTGAGCGCATTTTGTATTATTTCCTTCTTTGACCAACTCTTCCAAGCGGGAGGGCAGCACGCCGGAGTCTTCCATGTAGCGCACGAGAAAGAGCGTGTTGATCAGACGATGGACTAACGGATCATCCTCGGAACCCGGTTGCTGCAAACTATCAAGTGCGAGGCGCCTCCATTCCCCCATACGTTCCACCAGATGGACATCAATCGGATGTCGCCGTTTCCTTCCAGGAAATGCGGCATAGAATTCATCAAGTCTGTTCGTCGCCACTTCGTGTGGCGTGAATAGATCGAATTTAGGGGCTTCAACTAAGTACTCCGAGTAGTCGATTTTGAAAGCCAGCGCGGACTCAACGGTGTGCGGAAAGCTAACCCAGTAAGAACCAAAAAGACCGAGGGATCTGAAATCTGTCGCAATTACCCAACCGACATCTTGATTGTAGGCGCGATTTAAGGCTGCATAAACTGCCTCTCCGTCATTTGGGGACTGAACGGCGACATTAATGACGCGACAGTGATCGACCTCCAGAGCAAAGCCACCGGGTTCCGTTCTAAGGGAGAACGTCGCCCGCTCCCCCCAATCCAAAGCCTCAAATAGTTTTCTTACCCAAGATTCCGTGCGTGAATGTGACCCCGTTCGAAACGCATCGACGATCTCGTTTAATCTGCGATACAGTGCCGCTTGCATCTTCTTGAAAGAAAGACTTTACTTGTTGCTTCGAACCGCATCGTAACCATTGCTGTCGTTCTGTCGATGATTTCTCAGGCACCACGGCCGGCACGAGCTTTGCAGCCTTGCCAATCAACATGGTTCACGGATACCAAATTTGCCAGAGGTGTTGCGGACGGCGTTTTGTTTTGTCGTTTGCCATAACCATTGTTCTCGTTTGAAGTGAGTTCCGCCTCGCTACGTTTTTTATTTGTTGCGCTGCGTGAAAGCGCTGTCAATTTTCTGCGAGATTGTATCGCAAGGAGTAGGACAAAAACTGTCCAATGCTTTGTTTTCAGTTGTGATGGCCCACCCATCGTTCGGTCATTCCCCATTCACATGCACAAGCTTGTTGGATCCTACCTGTCGGCTCAAGCTGAACGGCTATTCCTCCGTAGCAGCTCAAACCGAGTTGGCCAAACTACTCGATAAACACAATTCGGGCACTCAGCTTGCATCCGCGCTATTGAGCGCGGGTAGTAAGCTGGGGATTGAGTTTGGCCCGAGATTTAAGAACGGCCTCACCCCGATTCTATTTCCGCATTCTGAAGCGTTTGGACGCCCACCTCCCCACAATTCTCCGGGCAAGTGACCCATCAACGAGTATTCCTGACCGTGACAATTCACCCGCAAGTAACAGGGCGTTGAACGGGTGCGCTGAAAACTTATTATGTCGATGCAAAGGTTTCGACAACCTCAGCGCCTTCTGCTAAATGATCATACCATTTAAAAGATAAGAACATGACAGTTGGTGACTTGAGAAAATCTCTCAATGATCTGCAAAAGGAGCTTCTGCGACATATTGCTGACAGCTACTTGGCTGTTCAAAAGGGAGTTTTGAACCGCGTAGTGCACAGCAAATACGGCAAGGAGTCCGTTCGTAATGCTCTTGGTTCCTTGTCGGGGAGTGTTGTTTACGAAGTCGAAGATCAAGAAGCAGTCTGTAGCCGCTACGAACCGACGTTTTTGGGACTCCTCCTCGCCCCGAACGGCAAATGTTTCGAGGACACGTTGGTCAGGTACGTTGAATACTGGGAATCGGTTTATCGAGCGGATCCTGAAAAGAACCACACCACAAGTGATGAACTTGAATTGCATCTCAGTCTGACGAAAGACAAATCGGTTCAGCTTTACCACGTCATAATCAAGGGGAACCTTTTTGGAGGCTCCGCTGGATTTTCGCCGGCTGAGCAGACTTGGCACGTCGGAATTCCAAGAGACGTGGATGATTTTCCTTCTTGGCCTGACAAAATAAATTTTCTCCATCAGCGGGCGATGCAGTCTTATGATCCGAATGCTCCTGTATTTTTGCCGGAGCGTCTTCATTACTCTTGGCGACGAGAGCAGCAGTTTGCGGGAATCGGCATTAACATCGTTGCTGAGAATGCTGCTGTCGCTCAGCGCGACCTTCATCAGCATTTCCATTCCTACGAGAAATCGCCGAAGACGAAGGTTGTTATGATGCCGAGAGAGGGCACTATTTCCGAAGAGCAAGGGGTTGAAATAAAGCGACTAATCATCGTTTTGGCGGAAATGGAAGAGCGCGTTAGCGGAAAGAGCGCTTTCGCAAAATGGTATGCTGCGTTCAATAAGAAGTTCCGAATCACAAAATATGAAGCCCTTCAAGCTGAGAGATACGAGGAGGCGGTTTCCTGGCTACGCCGACAGTCAGGGATCCTCCAGAGAAAACTCAGGCAGAGGGATAAGCCCCTCTGGAGGAATAAGAAGTATGTAGCCATTAAGACAGCCATGCGCGAACTCGGAATGGACAAGCAGCGATTTTACGATTTGGCTCATCACCGCCTCGGCCTGAATATTCCATTCACATCTTTGACTGAGCTTTCTGACAACGATTTGGAACGAGTTCTCGGCCTCACTAGGCGCCTGGCGTCTGATTTATCAGTTCATTCAAAGAGAGGAAGCTCAGCATCTCCGATCAAGGCGTCACAAACCAAGCGTTTTCGGGTAGCCCTGTCCTTTCCAGGGGAACACCGTCCGTTCGTGTCTGAAGTTGCGAATGTGCTTGCGACAAATCTTGGGAAGGATCGAGTTTTCTACGACACGTTTCATGAGGCTGAATTGGCTCGCCCCGACTTGGATGTCTACCTTCAGAGCTATATCACGATGAATCCGAACTGATTGTCATTTTCCTGTGCGAAAGTTATGATGCCAAAGAGTGGTGCGGTCTAGAATGGCGGGCCATCCGCGATCTGCTGAAAAGGAAGCAGGCCTCCACAGTCATGCCCTTCCGTTTCGACAAGACAGAGATTCCGGGACTATTTTCTATCGACGGCTACGTTTCGCTCAAGAACCGAACGGCCGAGGAAGTCGCCCAACTGGTACTTCAGCGGCTTGATCGGAATGACCAAGAAACAGGATGAGGACATGTTGAGCATCGTTCCTGCCGCGAACATCGCTGCTGGGCGGTAAAGCGAATAAGACGGAACTCTCGTCCCCTCGTCTTGAGTCCTACCCGCAATTTTGTTGGCTCTTGGCCACTTTTGCGTCCTCGTCCTTCATGCTGCTGATTTTGTTCTCCTATTACGCTCGAAGCTTGGCAACATAAGCTTTTCCCCATCGTCGAGGTCGCTCTTGCTCCGCTCTGACTCAGGGTCGCTGCGCTTTTGTGGGCTGCCTCAAATGCTCTCTAAAAGCATATTGTCCCAAGACTTCGGTATCGCTTCATGGAAAACAAAATCTCTTCAACTGCATTCGGGCTTCCGAAGAACGCCAAAGGCGGCCAGGAAGATAGTCATCCATCCTGTGTTCGAACAAAGATGGCAGTCTGCCCTTACTGCGACAAAGAGCTTGAGTCTTTGGAGTGCTGGGAAAGCGGGGCTGAGGTATTCCAATTTATCGAACATCCTGGAAGAACAGGGAAAGGATATTGCGAGTACCTTGAGTTCAAGGAAGACGATGCACGGCAATTCAAGTGCCCAGGGTGCAAGAAAACTCTCTTCCTCGACGAAGCAGAAGCACTCAGCTTTCTGACTCTGAAAGTGGATGATGCCTGCGAGTTCTGCAGCAGAGATAAAGGCACTGAGCCGATTTACGACGAGCTGGAGAAGCGAGAGGTTTGGATCTGCTGCTCTTGTGACTCCAAGATTGAATGGTTGCCTGCAAGTTCTTGTTCATCTTCAAAAACTGAAAGGAGGTGCGATTGAAGATGACAGATGAAACTGAAACGCAGAATGGCATGCAACAGCCAGCTCCCAAATGGGAGTCAAAGGTTGTGTGCCTGACAGGAGTTTCGCCGTGGGCATTGGCCAAGAAGGTCAATGACGTGTACAGCGACGGAAAGTGGGTCGTCGGCACGCAAGTGTTCCGCGATGGCGAGCAGTGGGTTGCCTTGGTTTATTACAAGCTGAGGACCCAGGCGCCGGCGGAAAGGCCTGCTTATGCGAGACCAAGGCAGTTCTCCTGACTGAGTGAGAGCTGCGCCGGCTTAAATACTTTTCTTTTTTCTTCTTTTTTTCGTTAGCTGGAGCCGGCAACAGCGGATATGAAACGACGCATCTACATCAGAGTGGCGGTTCTCGGTGTAGTCGCGGCCTTGGCCGTATGGATGGCCACGAAGTCGGTCCCGGACCAGTCGCAACAACTGGCGGATGGCTCGGGGCTGAAATTGAAGGCAGCCACATACGGGAAAGTGCAGCAGTTCGTTCATGGCAATGCCTGGCAGAGACTCTTGTTGAATGGGGTGCCGAAGCGGTTCCTGAACAAGCAAGGACCGTGGCAGAAATTCACACATTACAGCCTGCAGAAAACTGATGGCCGGCTTATTACGATTGCACCGGAAAGCGACTCACTGGTGCTGTGGACTGTGCATCACGGCGCGAAGCAGGGCTGGTACCAGGACAATTTCATCCGGGCAGAAGTGCTCGATGAAAACGGAATTGAGTGCGACACCGCAAAGATCCGTCACGTGGACAGCGGGAAGGGTTACGAGGTGGCGGCCTGGGAATTGAGTGCATTTCCCCGCCGCGGCAAACGTGTAGGTTTGCGAATTTACCATCAGAACGGGCAATGGTCGCGGGTGGCAGAATTCTACGTTAACAATCCTGTCAATCGTTCCTATCCGATCTGGCAGCCAGAGGCTCTTCCGGCCACTCGAAGCGATGGCGACCTCACAGTCACTCTGAGCGACTTGTCAGTGGGTGATCTCAAGCCGCTATGGCACAGCATGCTTGGGTTCGGCCAGACACGGATTGCACTGTCCTTTACAGAGTCTGGTCAGCCTTCAGCCGCCTGGGAGCCAGTGAGCTTTTTGATCGAGGATGCGACCGGCAACCGGCGCGAAGATTGGCAATTCACCATGAATGACGACTATGATCGTGAGGTTGGACGAATACTGCCTGGCATGTTCAACCCTCATGAAGCGTGGAAGCTACGGATTGGCGTGGCAAGGAAGGAGGGAGCGGAGTTTCGTGCGGAGGAATTGTGGACCGTTCGCGGGGCTCCATTTGGCGAAGGGCAGGAGGGGTTTTCTGTGTCGACGAATTTGCAGGGAGTGAGCCTGTGCCTGACCAGGACGAACGCAAGTTTTACCGGGAACAACCATCCGGTGCTGGAGGTTTCGGTGAGCCCGCCACGAGAAGATGTGAGGGTGAGCTTTGTGGGAGCGACTGCCGAACAGGGTCATGCAGTCACGAACATCGGGACGGCGTACAATCGAAACGGAGGAAAATTCTTCTTTTATGAAATCGGCAGCAATAAAACGAATCCGCGGACGCTTAATCTGACAATGGCGATTCACCGAGTCCGCTATTTTTCATTTCTTGCCAAACCTTCTTTTGGCGCGACCAATCAGGTCTCGGAGAAGAAATGAGGAGGGAGATAGAAAATGGCTGATAGCTTAAGTAGGGATGTACATGCGGGGGGAAGAGGCGATTTCTTGGGGTATAATGGAAATCGGTCAGGGAGAAGGCTGCAGCGTGAAGATTCCAGGCGAAACTTTCATGGAATGGCTGCTGAAATTGGAAAGATGCAAGGGACGATGGAAGTAGATTGCCGGGGGCATTTGACGGAGGGGGTTTTGAAGGGAGCTGGTTGAAGGTTTTTGAGATGAAGTTTGGGGGAAGGTAATGAGAGGGCTGGAGTAAATGGAAGGGCGCTCGTTGAGGAAGGCTGCTTTGAAGAGGATTGAGCGGATTGGCTCTGCTGATACTGAAAGAGTTCTAGCAGAATGAATCTGTGTCTTTTGAGTCTAGTGACTGGTTCGATTGTACTGATCGTCGCGATTCTTGCTTTCCTGGCCGGCGTGGTCATAGGACGCCAGTTCCATCATCGGAGAAATGTTGGTGAAGCATTGGTTGCTAATGCCATTGCGGCTGGATTCAAGAGGCAACACGTATTGCTAAACAACGTAACTCTCCAAAACGCGGCTGCATCGGTCCAGATCGACCACTTGCTTGTGGCCGACACCGGCATCTTTGTGATCGAGACAAAGCACTACACGGGGTGGATTTTTGGGAATCCCAGCGACCGCCATTGGACGCAGGTCATCTACCGTTTCAGGTCGAAGTTCAGAAATCCGATTCACCAGAACTACGGCCACATGAAGGCAGTCCAGTCGCTTTTCACACTTCCGATGGAGGCGTACTTTTCAGTGGTGGTCTTTACGGGCGAAGCGGAGCTAAAAAGCGATTTTGGCCCCGAGGTGTTGAGGCTTCACGAGCTGATCCCTTATTTGACGACTAATCGGCCTGCGATTTTCGATGAGAGGAAGATTGCTTATGTTGTGGGGAGGATTGAAATGCAAAGAATGCGCCGCTCCGTCGAGACGGATGAGTATCACCTGAATTCAGTTCGGCGACGGATTGACAGAGGATAAACGCAAAAGGCGATGGCGTGGGTGGATTTCCTTCTGTTAGAAAAAGCGGCAGAGATTGCGCTTGAGAGGATTGGCTTTTTGGAGAATGAGAGAGCTCTGGCAGAGTGAATCTTTTGGGTAAGCGACTGGGTGATACGCAGGTGGTAACACGCGGGTTGGCGATACGTAGATGGGAGGGCGGTTGTCTGTGCCAGAATGGCGGGGAGGCTACTGTCTGAGATTGCAAGGAATCAGGGGAAATAGGTTTTGCAGGACAGGGATGTGCGAGGGGTGGATTTCCCTTTCGGGATAATCACATAGTGGTTCCGCATGGTTTTGGAGCAGGATTGTGCTGAGTTGGAGTGCCGCCGGCATCAGATGCGAGTGTCTCGCGGATTGGAGGAGTGGTTGACATGGGCTGGGGATGATAAGGGATGCTCCGCCTTCGGCTCCGCATTTTTCACAATAGTCCAGCCCTTCGGGCTGGTTAAGATTGTGGCGCTACGCTGGGTGTTGATAGGCGTTAGGAGAATGGCCCGGAATCACTTTGCAAATGAAGCACTTTCTGGGGTTGGTTCTGCGCTCATTCCGAAACAGAACTTTTCCAGCGAAGATCGGTCAGTGTTGCGAAGTATTCAAACCCTGACGTCTTTGGTTCTTCTGCCGCCAGTGCTCGGAGATTACGCGCGTTGCCTTGTCCAGCCATTTCACGTCAGCGGCTTTCTGATCAATCTCACACCGGGGGAAAAATTTCGGAGCGTTCGGCGCAGGGTTTCCGAGTGGTTTCAATAGACCTGCCCTGACAAGGAGGGGGATGTCGTGGTCCTGGAAGCCTAGCTCCCGTGCCGTCATCGCCGCGTCAAACCGGGCCGGACGGCGCAGTGTGCTCAGAATATGGGGCTCATTCATGGCACAAGATTGATGAAGCGGTTATTACGGATTTGGATCGGCTCGGTGATAAGAACCAAGCCGACCCGTATCATGCGGCGCTTTACTGTCGCGGGTGGCAAGCGCAGCCATCTCTGCCTCTGTAGTTCGAGCCAGTTTCCGGCGTTTGGAGGATGACCGCGTCGTGCGCTTCATGACGCAGTCTTTCCCAGAACCAACGGCGCCGCCTCAACTGAAGCCTCTGCCCATGCCTCACCACGAGGTCATAGATATTGGCGTCTTTGCAGAGCGCGGCTTGATTGGGGTAGGACCAGAGCTCGACCTTCGCACCATGAGGAAGCTTTGGGCCGAGTCTCTCCATAACTTGCGCCTGCCGATCACCGGGAGCAATTGGAACGCGGAATACCAATGCACGATCGCCGGCGAGGTATTCAACCTGCACTTTGACGATCAGTGAAGGCTGTTCGAGCGACTGGCACTCCACAACATCCTCGACTGTGACTTTTACTTCGTTCGGCTTCTCTACGGGGCTGAATTCCTCATGCAGGGTGAACTCAGATGCAGGAATGACCCGCATTGTTGTTTCTCGCGGACGTGGCGATCCGTTGATTCTTACCGCTTCAGCGAAGCGGATTTCTTCGTCCAGGCGGTTCTTGCTCATACGATTCCTTTCATGTAGTTTGGTTTCGTATGAGCTTCTAATCCTTTAACCAATCCCCTTGGTTGCGCAGAAGGGCGCCCCTCTCAGATAAGAGTCGCCCCTCGCAGGACAGAAGCTCATACAAATCAGTCACGACGATAATCGGTGCCAGCCTTCCAGCGTTCGTATCTCTTCTTGAGCCCGGGGCGCGGACGAAAAAAGAGTTGCTGTCCCTCCTTCACGACGATGCTGTAAACGTCCGCATCCTTCAAAAGAACTTTTTCTTCAGGCCAGCAGCAAAGCTCAAGCTCAGGGAACATATACTCCGCGTGAGGCAGCAAGCCCTGCATGAGGATGAGGCACACAAGATCCTTCTGTCGCATGCCAGGGTGCAGAGGCGCTTCCAGGACACAGAGAGTTGGAAAGCCGAATACTCGTATCGACGTGTAGTGAATCATCGGGGATTGCACACTTACCGAATCGATTCGGATGACCACGCGCCCCGGCGCCTGTTGAGCACAAGGCTGGAGAGAGAGGTGGGTCGGCTCCGAATTCTCTTCCGGAGGGGGATTGGCCGCCAGCACGGGATTCGGTTGTTTGACCAGTGCGCTGCTTCCGCAGGCGATTAGTTTAGTTTTCACTTTTTCAGTTCCTTTCATTTCCGAGTGTTGTTACCGCGACGCGGTTTCCCAGGGACTCGGAAACCCTGGAAATCTTCCTTCGAATGGCTTTCTTGAGACGTTCGTTTTCCGCGACAACGAGAACCTTGTGGATACCATTGGCCAGATCCCTGCGAATGTTCCGCAGGACGTTTTTCGTTGAGCGTTCGACTTCGACGCCGAGAATGAAGAGCGTTTTATCTTTTCTGAGCTTGATGCCAACAACATCACAGCACTTTTGCTCGAACAGGACGTCGTATCCTGCCCGTGTCAGAAGCGCGGCGGCGATAAGCTTGATCTCACGATGGCGCTTTTTCTCACCACCGCGAGCTTGGTTGATCTCAGTTTCAGAGTTATCGGGTTTGCTGCGCATAAGCGTTGAGTCTCTGTTTGCCTTTTTCAGTGAGCAAAACCACACGACGTGCGCGCCCCATCTTTTGGCCCCGGGCTCTGACTTCATTCACGACAATGCAGCCTATGCTTTTGAGTTCGCGCAGGATGCGATTCCCTTTTTCAACACCCCAGCCAAGACGGGTGTAGTGCGCCTTCAAACCGTCCGAGGAATGTTTGTGTGCTTCATTCATAAACAAGTAGTGGTCGTCAAAAATTTCGCCTTCTGAATTGACGAAGCCGTTCATCTTGAAAGAGGGCGCGGCGGAATTGTGGCCCTTTTCACCGACAATCTCGCGATAGCGAATCGCTGGAGTGGAGGAAACGGCGTACTCGGCCCGAACAGTCATGGAATCAATCCAGTCCAGTTCTGGTTTCTGTTTTCGCAGAACTTCCTGGCGTGAGGGATAACGTGTGTTCATGGCGTAAACAGCGGGGTTTGAATTCGAACAGCCTGCTCCCAACCGGCACTTCGGACAAAAGCCTCGCCCGGTTTGAGTCGCATCAATTCCTCAGTAGCATCCAAGGGCAAGCCGAGCATCTTAGCAGCGTCGATCGCGTCTGCCACAGACGGAGTGCGAAACGCGATTACGGTTCCGCAGTTTTTGACAAACGGATCGATTTGAGAAATGTTCTGGCAGCCAATGACGAGCCCAATGCCCATGAAGCGTGCCTGCGTAATGAAGCGTTTGAGCGAACTCAGGTTCTCGACGCCTCTCGCGGTGAGCTCGATGCTGCAAATCGGAGCTGCCTCATCGATAACTTCAAGAGCGCGAAGGCTTGCGGTGTGCTCTTCTTGTTGGGCTTTCATCAGCAACTTGTGAAAATGCAGGCCCAGAAAAAGGCGGAAGATTTTTGGATCCTGCCCAATGAACTCAAAGACTATGATCTTGTACCTGCCAGAGATATCAGCGGCCTTTCGCACGCAGGCGTTCCGTCCTAAAATCGTTTCCAGACTCAGGAAGATCCTCGCAGCCGTAAGAAGGTTTTCCCGGTTTTGCACTTTTGCCTCGTGCTCCAGAATGCGGCGGAAGTCTGAAATCGAAGGAAAGGGGTCGCCGGGTTGAAGTCCGCGCGTGACGCGCTCCCAAGCCTGCCACACCAACGAGAAGGTTGCGCTGTGCATCTCTACCAGCTCAGAGCGGATTTCAGAGACAACGCCGATGCCATAGATGAGCGGATCAGCGCCAAGCGGAGGCTCTAACCATTGCTCCGGCATATCCTGTGGCGTGAAGATTATCGATTCACCCGGCCAGAAATCAGGAAACCGCCTGCCTTCCCCCTTGATGTCCCAGAAACGCGCCCATTCGAGCTTCTCTCGATTTTGATCCAGTACATGGAGTTCAAAATTGGTTTTGCCGCTTCCGGTTGCTCCGGTAACACACAGATGGCTGGAGAGAAGCTCCCGATCCAGGAATACCTCCAAGCCAAGGTCTGTTTGATGCCCGGCAAGGATTCGGCGCTCTTCGGGAATGTCATCGGCGGGCGGGACGTAATACCTGGCATAGATCTCGTTCGCGGCAGCAGCGCCGATTATCCTTGCCTCGATCTCTCCAGCGTATTTCCTCCAGACACGTTCGTTGTATGCACTATGGAGGAGAGCGCACCAAAGCTTCTGAATTTCAGGGCGCTGCTCTGCCTTCGCCTGACGGATCAGTTTCAGCAGTTCCTCAGCGCGTTTGGCAAAGGCGATTGTTTTATGTGCTGTCTGAAGCATCCTTCCTCCTCTCTTGCGCGAGCCAGTACTCTTTCCAATTGTCCCTGTTGTTCTCGGCGCTGACGGCGTGGGTGGGGCAATAGCAGACCCTTTGGCCGTAAAGCTCCATGTAAATCGCGTGCAGTTCACAAAGCGGGAGCCTGCAGGTCGGCACTGAACATCTGTGAATGACTGAATCAAACTGGCCACAAAATTGGCATTTGACTTTGATCCCGTTGGCCTTTGTGACGTGCCCCGATCCGGTGATAATAAGGTGATGTATTTTTTCGGCGCGAATCCCATCAGGAGTGATTTGGTCCGACTCCGACATGACGCCAGTGAATCCATCCTCGGCGATTGCACTGAACTGCGCCTTGATTGAGCGCGCGCTGAGTGGCATCTGAACCATCGCAGCGATTTGATGGTCCATTTGTCCCAGGCCCGGAGTGTTTCGGGCGGTGCTTGACAGGAGGGGTTGACTCGCTGAGACAAGCTGTGTGGCCGGTTGTTGTGAAGCTTCCGGGCTGCGCCGGCGCCCGAAAAAGAATCTCCATAGTGCAACGATGAATCTCATGATGATCTCCTCAAGAAATCGGCGATGAACAATCCAAGGACGACAGCATACAGGAGGAGTGATATCTTCCTTCGCGCACCCTCAGTGGGCCAAAAATAAAAGGAAAGAGCGTGTGGAAGACCGACTAGACCGCAAATGCAGATGGCGAAAATCCAACCACGTGCGACTCGGCTGAGTTGAAGTTCCTGAAATGGAATCTGCATACTCACGAAGAGTGCCAGGATGGTCAGAAGCCAATTGAGCGGCGGACAAGCAATGCGCCGTTCGAAGATGAGCCGGTTCATAATCACGGCGAGGGCTAGGGCACAGATAAGCTGAAGTGCCTCATCGAAGACCTTTGGATTCAGACCGTCCGAACTCCAGTCGAGGTAGCGTTCGTAAAGATGACGGCCGGTGCTCATATCATTACCCCACACTCCCTCCGCCTCACAGGTTGCTTTCTTAGGATCCGTTTGCGCTCATCGCAGTTCCGAGTTAAAGTCGAACAATTCATGCGCGTGATGCTAGGTGAGATTTTTCAAATCTAACATTCGATGAAGTCCGGGAAATGCCGAGAAACTGTAGATATCAGCGGACGCGGCCTGAGCTAAGCTTGGAAGTTCGTAAGGGAATTCGGCGGGAGCTCCGCCACAGGGGAATTTGTTTTGTTTCAGTGCTGGCCAACCGTGCAGGCCTGGACAAGGAAACCGCAGCCAAATTCTTCAGCAAGGCAGCGGAACCCATTCCGATCAATTCTACCTCCTTGGTGAGGGTTCAGGACCTCCTTGGCGTGGACGTGATGGGGAAGATCTTTGACGAGGCAAGCGCTGACCGAATCAAGAAAGCGCCAGTTGAAAGCAGAATACCGACTGCGTGCGATATCGTCCGAGCCGTCATCGAAAGAGGGACAGCGCTTCTTCCTTCACCGATTCCGCTGACGCCCCAAGATTTCCTTCAGCTTCAAAGATTCTCGACTAGACAACTATCTGTGGCCGCTCAGGCCTTGGATGCTCAGGCTGCAGTCGACGATTTGAATGGCCGATACGGTGACTCATTCGCTCGGTATTTCCTGGCAGCAAGGCTTCATTCGTTGGCTCATGACAGAAATCTGGCGCTCAATTCCTCAATATGGGCATTCCGTGTCGCACGCCCGATCGCCGTCCCAGATTATCTGGTGCTAAATTCAGCAGCCGTCGAACGATTATTGAGTGAAAAGAACGCTCGCTTTCCACGTGAATTGATCGTTTCAGCACTCACCGAATACGGAGCCATTGACGGTGAGTCAGGCTTTCCCTACGGAATCCAACAGGACATTGTTGCTGCCGCGGAAACGTTGAAGTCAATGCCTGGTCGTAGTGAGGCGATCACGTGTCTCTTCGCGCAGCGACGTGTTTACCACTTCAAGTCTCTATCGCGTCGTCTATACCCTGATGCCACGAAGCAGCTCGAGAATGTTACAACGGGTTTCGGCGAATGGAACTTGGCGACTGGAGCTGCGAGCAGCGATTACTCCATAGCCCTAGCGCACGCTATCCATGAAGATTTCGATGCGCTTTTCAAAATCCTTGATTCAAAAGAAAGAGAAAGAACCTTTGAGCAAGGAACCAAGTTTGTAGTCTACGCTAGGTTTTCTCTCAAGGGATATGCGCTTACTCGACTTGGAAGAAGAGACGAGGCGAGAGAATCGCTTGAAACGGCTTACAATGGAATGAAAGACCATTGTCTGGTTGGACCGTGCAGTCGCGATTCATTGTTTTTCCCGATGTGCCGCCCCGACATGCTTCTGACATCGGTACACCGCGACGTCAAACTGCGCGGTCCGATTCCAGAACACGACCCGCTCCCGATTCCGAAGGGCGATTTTCTAAGTGCTGTCTCTTTGCTGCGATCTGCTCTCCTCAAATAACCTAATGCTTCGAATCTGAGTCGTCGTCGTTTT
>Ga0134121_10001816_pt1 | contig 19498 bp, 18 predicted proteins | sample KB301_FD_96463 | JGI IMG/M metagenome (GOLD analysis project Ga0134121, IMG submission 96463) | Terrestrial soil microbial communities without Nitrogen fertilizer from Kellogg Biological Station, Michigan, USA - KB3-0-1 | ecosystem: Environmental > Terrestrial > Soil > Unclassified ... | reverse complement strand
TTGCTGAGATCGCGCGCATCATTACCAGCCCCGTCAATGAGCGCAGATTTGCGCCGACGCAGGAAGGGTGCCCCCATCAGGTACGCGCCCGGAAAATCAACGACCCCGCCGAGATGGCGAACCATGCCTTTGCGATCGAAAACGGGCAATTCTAGCCAGGAGTAATCTGGCCGGTAGCCGGTGGCCCAGACGATAGTTTTGATTTCGCCACGCATGAAATCCATGGCGAGCGGCGGCGCGCCTTCCACTCGCGTCGGAGGCAAACGCTCCGGCGGCACAGCGGTATTGTCGAATCCATTGTTTGTCGCCCACTCGTCGATGAAGTCTAATAACCTGCCCATCTTGAGATCCGAAAGCGCGCACATATTGCGAAGCGACCCGGCAAACTGCGCCTTGCCGTCATCCGTGACGCCGGCGAGGCGGCCGACAAGTTTCACACCGATTGCGGTCAGGGCGTTGAGATCGAGCGTCGAGCGGTCCGGCGTACCGGCAAGTTGCAGCGACGGGACGCTCCGCGCCCGTCTGATATCATCCACTTCGTCGAACCGCTGATCGAGTATCCCGGCGACATCCATCCACCACTCGAGATCCTTGCCGCGATACATGCGCGGTGCCCGAATGTGCTCGCCCACCGACAGGATGACCTGACGGCCCGAGCGCTGAATTTCGTACGCGATCTGGGTCCCGCTCGCCGACGCGCCCACCACAAGTACGCCACCCTCAGCGAGCTGACCCGGATTTCGGTAGTTCTGCGCGGTTATATTTGCAATCGAGTTCGGCAACCGGTTCACGAAGGCCGGCACGCAAGCGACGTTGCAGGCGCCTGACGCCAGGACGACCGTCCGGCATCGCCACTCGCCCGCGTCGGTGCGGATCAGAAACCCCTCCCCGTCGTGGCGCACTGACGTTACCGTCGTGCGTGTTTGCACCGGAGCCGAAATTGTCTTCGCATAGCACGCGAAGAAGTCGATGACCTCGGGCATCGTTCGATAGCCGTCGGGATCATCACCGGTGTAGCCGAAGCCCGGGAGCCGGCTTTGCCAGTTTGGAGTCAAGAGCCGCAACGAATCCCAGCGCTCTGTGCGCCAGGTATGTGCGACGTCGCCGCGCTCCAAAACCACGTGATCGATCGAGCGCTCAGTGAGACAGCGGCTCATTGCCAGGCCGGCTTGTCCGGCACCGATCACGACCGTGGTGACGGTTCTAATCGGGTCGCTCCCTCATGGTCGGTCCACGATGGATATTTCACTTCACTTCGACGGTAACATTGGTCGGATTGGTGACGATATCGTACACCGCCGAGCGCTTCTGCGATTGCGCGACCAGTGCCTCGATATCTTCCCTTTTCGCGTCGGCGTCGATCTCATAGGTGACCTTGATGCCGTCGAAACCATTGCGAACGTCGCTGTCGATGCCAAGGATGCCTTGGATGTCCATATCGCCCTCGATGGTCGCCTTGACCGAGCGAAGCTGGATGTTGCGGTGCTGCGCGACCGCTGCGATCCCGGCCGTCAAGCAACTGGCCAATCCCACCAGGACGAACTCGACGGGCGTAGCGCCTTTATCCTCAGACGCAAACACCTCGGGATGATCGGCATTGAAGGTGAACGTGGATTTGCGCCGCTGTTCCTCGCCGAGGCCATAAAAGCCTTCCACCGTCGAATGGCTGTGCGTGCCATTTTTCCATTCGCATGCGGCACGCCACTTGAATTGTGCCGCCTCGGGCGCCTTGGTCAGCGCCTCGCGCGCTGCGATCAACGCATCGACGTTGACGCCGTTATTCACGGAACTGATGACATCGGACATGGGCACCTCCTTTGATTACCGAACCTCGAGCAAGCCTGAAATTGTTGACGAACTCATGTCGTTACATTCGGCCCGTGTCAGAAATACCATCCGGAACATTGATGGGTTCCCAAACACCTACGCGGCCTATTTTATCGATCTTGTCGCAGCCGCGGCGGCGCGGCTTAAATATTGGCCGGTCGTTTCGCGCGCGATTTCAGCAGCCTCTCTGTAAGTGTAGGCGCAGGCCTACTGGTGGTCCTTGAGTAACTCTTGATTTTTGCTTTAGAAGTGCATGTTTTTTTGAAGACATGAGAATTCTTGTTCTAAATGACACCTAGGGATGCCGCGCGCCAGTTGAAGTCGGCTGGTTATGAAAATTGTGGCGGTCTGGGCTTCCCGCGATCGGCGTGTCCGCTTTGTGCCAGAAAGCGGTCAAGAGCGGACATGTGCGGTGCAACTAGCGATGCGGAAGGTGTCCCGAGAGGAAAGGTCGAGAGAGAAGGCACAATGAGGGACGAGCCCTATGTCGGCAAGCGAACATTAACGTTGCGCGCAACTGCGCTGTGCGACAGGGCTAAAAACCGAAATGGCCGACTTGGCATCAAATTAAAATGTCCGCTTTGGGCCAATAGCGGACATGGCTCGTCAGTTCATTTGATTGCTTCGTCTGCCGCTATTCGCAGCGACAACGGTACTTGTAGCCCGTATAGGCCTGATTGGAGCAATCGGACTACGATGTCGCGAGGTCCACTCCTGAACGCACTCAGTCGACGGCCTGGTCAGTTGAAAGGCTTTTCCGCGTCGAGCCGCTTCTTAGCTTCCTGCGCCACGGAGAGATCGAACAGCTGCTCACGTGTCGCTTTCTTTTCGACGTAAGTGAAATAATCCGCCCAATAGTCCTGCATCGCCATGATGGAATCGATCGGCGGAATACCATCCTCGCTCGTATAGGACCAATACGGCGCGATGGCCTTGATCAGCTCGGGCTTGTTGAGAAATGTGTTCCTCGCAAGAATATCCAGGATCTCCTGGTTGGAGTCGGGTGCGGTGGCCGCCGCATCGAACTCTTTGACGCCTTGCAGATAGGCCATTGCAAATCGCACGAGAACATCGCGCTTTTCCCTCACGAAGTTCTTGTTGGCGGCATAGACGCCGATTGAGCTGTTGGGCTCGATCTGGTCTCCGTTCGCAACGATCGGACCCCATTTGTTGTTCTGCGCAAAGTATCCGAACTGGTACGCAAGGTCGGTCAGGTCGACTTGCTTTTGACCAAGCATTTTCATCAGGTCAGGCTGAGACACGCCGACAATCCAGTTCACGTCTTTTCTGGGGTCGAGTCCGGCCTTCTGAAGCGCGCGCGCCGTGTCGTACTGATTGATGCTGCCGACTGCGCCGACTCCCATCTTCTTGCCTTTCAACTTGGCAAAATCGGCAAGCGAGCGGACGCCCTCGTCATAGAGTTCCTGCGTCACGTTCACGGCGAGATAGCCGTAGCCCGGCTTGTTGTGGCCGCGATCAAGGACGATGACCAGCGGCGCGCCTTTGGCGACGCTGTTAAAGAAGCTCGCGTTTGCCGTCATCAGGGTGATGTCCAGCTCGCCGGCGAGAATGGCCGGCACTGCGAGCGCACCGTCGTTGAACTTCTTGACCTGGATATCCAGGCCCATTTTCTTGAAATAGCCGCGCTCATTGGCGACATAGAATCCACCGCCGGTGATAAAGGGGCCCTCGCCGACCCGGACCACGTCTGCAGCCGCCGCTGGCTGCACAACTGCGGCGGCCAGCCAGCCGATAAGCCCGGCAGCGGCTACGATTCGTAATGAGGTCCTCCACATGTTCGCCTCCCTGCGTGGTCTCAGTGTCCGTCTCTGTAGGCAGTCCACGGCGCCACTTTCCGGTCGATCCATTGTTGCAGCTTTATGATCAAAGCCCCGACGATCGCGAGCACGACCAGACTCGCAAAGACTTTTTCGGTTTCCATTACTTGCCCGGCCTGGATTAGCAGAAAGCCCATCCCGCTCTGGCTGGAACTACCGATCATTTCGGCCGCCACGATGAGAATAACAGTAACTCCCATGCCGAGGTGAAGCCCAGCGAAAATGCTCGGGATTGCGGCCGGGATAACCACCTTCAGTTGAATCTGACGCCGACTAGCCCCGAGGTCCTCAGCCGCCTTGATCAACCCGCGATCCGTCTGCCGGATGCCGGCGTATGTACTGATCACGATCGGAAAGAAGGCCGTCACCGCGCTGATCACGATCTTATAGAGTTCGCCGGTGCCGAGCCAGATCACGAGCAAAGGAATAAGTGCGATCTTCGGCAACGGGTACAGAGCTGCAATCCAAGGATCCACGACGCGTGCGATCAACCGCGACATGCCCATCAACACGCCAAGGGTAACGCCGGCGAACGCAGCGATCGCAAAGCCGGCGAAGATCCGAAGCAATGTGACCCCTAGATTGTACTCGATCGATCCGTTTCCGATCATGCGAAACAGGTAGACAAGGATCGTGCTCGGCGGCGGGAGGTAGATTGGCGCAATCCCGCGCCATCGCACGAACAGCTCCCATGCCAGCAGTACGGCAAGAATGATGGCCGTCGGCGTCGCGCCCTCGGCCATTCGCCTTAGGCTGCTTTTTCGTTTTTTCACCGCGAGCCCTCTAGGGCCATGGCCTGCTGCGCCATCGACTTCATCACTTCTTCCCGGATCAGGTGGAATGCGCGGTCAAACAATGTGCCGAAGGCCTTTGAGTTTACCATTTCGAGCGAGCGCGGGCGCGGAAGATCGACCTGAAGCACCTCCTTTATGCGGCCCGGCCGGGCTGTCATGACAATGATTTCGTCGGCAAGAAGGATCGCTTCTTCGATTGCGTGCGTTACAAAGATAATCGTCTTCTGCGTCTGGTCGAAGACGCGCAAAAGTTCTTCCTGCATTACAATCTTTGTTTGCGCGTCGAGGGCACCGAATGGCTCGTCCATGAGCATGATTGGACGTTCCATGATCAAAGCGCGCGCGAGCGCTACACGTTGGCGCATCCCGCCCGACAACTGCCCCGGAAGGTGCTGCTCAAATCCGGCAAGCCCTACCGAAGTGATTAGTGATTTCGCGCGCTGATACCGCTGCTTTTTCGGTACGCCCTCCATCTCGAGGCCGAAGGCGACATTGTCGATGACATTGCGCCAAGGAAAGAGATTGAGCGTTTGCCAGACCATCACCGAGTCGGCGCCGAGCGGGTGCGCCACGTCGGGGCGTGCGGGATCGACAATTCGCACATTGCCTTCCGTCGCTGCCTCAAGCCCGCCGATGATCTGAACCAGGGTGCTCTTGCCGCAGCCGCTCGGCCCGAGCAGGCATGAGAACCGGCGTGACGCAAACCGGTGCGAAAAATTCTCAAGCGCGATGACCGGGTCGTCGCCGCGTCCGGGCCAAGCCTGCGTCACGTTCTCGACCGACACATCCATCGCGCGGGGTACCGGAATTTATCGCTATTGTCGCCACGCCGGCTCCAGCCGACCGCTCAATCCTGCCGCATCAAGGGCCCTCTTGCCGATCTTTTCCGCGTCCCTGATGACGCGCGCGCCGTCTTTGAAACGGGGGAACGTGCCGTCGCGGTAGACAATCTGGCCGTCGACCATCACCAGGCGAGCATCGGTGCCTTTGCCGGCGCAGACGAAGGTCGAAATCGGCCGGTGGAGCACGCCGACATAGGGCTTGGCCATGTCGAAAACGGCGATGTCCGCACGCTTTCCTGACTCCAGCGAGCCGACCTCATGGTCGAGCCCGAGCGCCTTGGCGGCATTGATCGTGGCCATTTCAATCGAACGCTCGACCGACATTCGGGTCGGGTCGAGGTGGCGAACGTGCTGCATAAGCATGCACGCCTTAATCTGCTCGACCATGTCAACGCTGTAATCGACCATCGGGCCATCGGTGCCGAGGGCGACATTGATGCCCGCGCGCCAGGCATTGGCGAAGGGACCGATACCACCGCCGCGGATGGATTCGCTGGTAGGGGTATAGACAAAGCTGCAGCCGGCATGCGCCATGTGCTCGATATCGAGCTCTGTCACGTGGATGCCGTGAATCAAGACCCAATGGGAATCCAGGAGGCCGAGCTGCATCAGGTAGCGGACATCGGTGCGGCCCGTTTCGCGAAGATAACGCAGAAAGCCTTTCTCGATCGAAAACGTGCCGCCGGCGATGTGGGTGGATATCTTTGTTTTGAGTTTTCGCGCGAGCTCGTAACCACGGCCGATAAGCTCCTCGGTCGTCATGCCGGCAGCCACCCAATGGGCGTTTGATTCAATGACCATTGCCATCCGGACGCGGCCATCGGCTTTCCCATCCCAGCGTTTGAACTCCTCCTCGAAAGCGGCGAGCGATTCATCAAGCGTGAATGGATGCTGCGGATTGCCTTTAGTGCGGCATCGGAGCTCTTTGGCGAAAACCTGACGAATCCCGAGCTCCGCCTGCGGCTCGATGGTTGCGCGCACTGTTTCCGGCGTTGTGGTCGTCACCGAGTGGTTGAGTGAGCATGTGGTTCCGGTCGCCAGCATTTCCATCGCGGCGACATAGCTCGAGCATCGTATCTCTTCTTCGGCAAGATGGCGGGTGAGCGGCAGCAAAAAGCCGTTCACCCAGTCTTCGAGAAGATAACCGTCGGCCAGGCCCTTGAAGAGCGTGTACCAATGGTGCTGGTGGCCATTGATGAGCCCCGGCAGAACGATGCAGCCAGATGCGTCAATGATCTCGTCGAAGCCTTTTGTATCCGGCACGTTCGAAGATGGCCCGACGGCAGTGATTTTGTGGCCGTCTGTCGCAACAAAGCCGCCCGGATAAACCGCGCGGCTTCCATCAACTGTGACAATGAATCCGTTTTTTATCAGCGTACGCGACATTTACCCTCCTCCGCGGCCAGCCTTTATCCAAAGTAATTCCGTGTCAACTCCGCGCGCGCGGCAGCACGAGAGAATTTGAACTCCCCGCCGGTTGTATCAAACAAGGCCCAGTAGGATCCGCCATCAATCTGCAAGTTCTGACCTGAAATGAAGCATGGGTGAAGGTCATCAAGTTCGCAAATATTTCCGTGAATTGACGCCCTGCGATCGCTCGTCAACCAATTTGTTATCGCGGTACCATGGCTCCTGATGGCCTGCACACCAAACGGGATCTAACCCGAACGCTTGCTCCATGTTTGGGTGAATTGTACTCCCGATAGCAGACATGTGCGGTGCAATAGCCCATGTCCGCTTTACTCCCAAAAGCGGACATTTCCAGAGCACTGGCGCATGTCCGCTAAGTGCCAATAGCGGGCTTGCTAAGCGAATGACACCAGTCCGCGGGACTATCTCAGACGAAAGGTTGAGCACAATCATCGACTTTGTGATCTGCAGCACAGACATCGTCGGTCCCGAACCTATTTGTCTTCCTATCAGGCGGCGATTTCGCCGGGAGGGTTCATGCTTGATCAGCTGTTCGGCTTAGCGATGATCCTTATCGCGTGTCTTGCTGTTTTTCTCGCACTGCGGATCGGGTTATCCGGCAGCAACGATGAGGAGCGCCGGGGATTATAAAACGGATGGGCGCTTTAGTTTTTCGCTGCCCTAGCACTCATGAACCCTTCCGCTCGAACTTCAGGGCAACCAGTGACGAACTAAAGAGGATACCGCGGACTGCGACCATCGAGTTGCGTTGCGAGATCTGCAAAGAGCACCACACGTTTGTGGTGGCCGAGTGTACTGTCGATGACAAAGGTTGAAATCGCGCGATGTCCGCTCTTCCCCCAAAGCGGACATCGCGGTGCAACTATGAATGTCCGCTAAGGGCCAGAAGCGGACATTGTAAGGCTACTCGATCACCTCATCGGAGCGCGCATGCAGGGCCGGCGGAATCTCCAACCCAAGGGTCCGCGCCGTCTTTAGATTGACCACAAGCTCGAAACTGATGGGGTTGAGCACCGGAAGATCAGCAGGTTTTGCACCCTTAAGAATCCGGCCCGCGTAGATGCCTGATTGGCGATAGGCGTTGGCGATATTCGTGCCATAGCTCATCAGACCGCCTGCGTCGGCGAATTCACGAAATGGATAGACCGCCGGAATTTTTTGTTGCGCAACAAGCGCGGTTATCTGTTCTCGCCGAACCATGAAAAACGGATCAGCTCCAACGAGCAACGCGCCGCTGTGACGATCTGACAATGTTGCTAGTGCGGATTTCAACTCATCGGATGTGCTGGCATTCAGCAACATAATCTTGAATCCGTTCGCTTGAGCTGCGGCTTGCACGTCGCGAATTTCAGGCGGCGCGTCGGGACTAAGTGGATTTACCAGCATGACCACGTTCGTCGCCTTAGGCACAATTTCCCTCAGGAGTTCAAGTCGTTTTTGACCCAGGGGACCTGACACAAGCGTAATGCCGGTAGCATTCCCGCCGGGCCGATTGAAACTCGCGACGAGGCCCGCCCCGACCGGGTCGACCCCGACAATGAAAACGATTGGAATGGATGCGGTTGCCACTCTTGCCGCGTTCGCCGCAGGGGGTCCCGATGCTACAATGACATCTACCGAGCGCCGCACCAATTCGGTGGCCTGCGCCGGCAAACGATCATATTGGCCATCGGCGAACCGATACTCAATTGAGACGTTTTTCCCCTCGACCAATCCGGTCTCGCCTAAGCCGCGTCGAAATGCGGCCACCAAATGTGCGGTCTCATTTTGAGATACTGCGCTTAAAAATCCGACAACCGGCTGCTGCTGTCCGCGCGCTGCGAGCGGCCACAAGGAAGCGACGCCAGCAAGACGCAGAAATTCCCGCCGCTTCATACGTCCCCCTATAGCTGCGCGAGCCTATCGTACCGATTCACGCCGGATCATAGAAGAGCGGACATCAAGTGTGGCAGCTAAAAGGGCTTCCCTGCCGACTTGGGATCGCCGCCCGACTTTCTCATCCCGAGGTAGACGTTTTTGTATTTACTGTTTTGCTGGGCGGCACTCTTGTTCGTCACGGGTTTCGACGATGTGGTCGTGGCCGCGCCGCCCTTTGCTCCTCCGCCGGTGTCCTTCGCAACGGCTGCGAAGTTGAGCGCAAGCGTGGAGCAGACTGAGATCACAATAATCAGAACGGACCTACCCATTTCTCGCCTCCCATGGCTAGCCTCGGCCCTCACGTAAACTAGCATTAGTTCCGGATGGTGTGAGGCAGGCCACAGACGCGGATGAAATTTACGCTGATTTTACGTCACGCTGTGCGCATCCCCCACTAGCGACATCGGTTACCGTTTTTCTGGATGTCCGCTTTGGGTCAAAAGCAGACATTTGCAGTGCAAGAGGCCCTGTCCGCTTTTACCCCAAAAGCGGACATTAGCGCCGCACAAATCAATGTCCGCTAAGGGCCAGAAGCGGACTCATGTAGCGCAGCAACCATGTGCGCGGCTAATTCAAAGCAAATGAAATTTTCGCAACAAAGGTGGCCTTGCACCAGCCCGAGGTTAAACCTTCAGGATTCGTGACGAGATTGACTGCGCCGCCAGGACGCCCACTGGGATCGCCGGTCAGAACGAAGCAATTTTCTTTCGAGAGATTCGTATCGTAGTAACGCAGATCAAGGTTGAAGACTTTATAGCTGAACGTCACGCCGGCTTGCCAATTCAGGTAGGCTGGCAATGGAAAGCCGCCCAACTCTGGCGACTGATTGCCGAACCAGGAATAACCCGCACCGGTGGTGAATGACACGCCAATGTCCGCCGGAAGGAACCGACTCGGCACGTCCAAGCCCACGCCACCGGCCGCATACCAGCTCCATGCGCCGGTGTTGGAAACATTCGGCGAATAGGCAAATCCGCCGGCAACGCGAAATACCTCGTTTATCCGTTTGTCGGCGCGGATGGCCGCCTGCCAATAATCAGTGCCCGGACTGTCCGGTATTTCCCCCGGGTAAGCAAAGTAGCTCACACCGAAATCAAGATCGATACCTCCTATTGTTCGGCGAGCTCCGGCACTGAACGTGATTTCAGCAGCCGGCTGAGTTGGCAACTTGACGCTCGCCACCGCGACGCCGGCGTAGAGCGCGCCGAATGTTGCTTCGATGGCGCCACCAACGGCCGGCTTATGGTCGGACAAAGTTGTGCCGCGATAGATGTAATCGGTCGCGACACCACCCCGAAAGCTGAATTCAAGCTGATTGGCCTCGCGACCCGAGGTAACCGGCGCACCCTCGAACGAAGACCAGCCGTGGCCCCCGAGACTGATCGCGCCGCCATAGTTGCCCGGAGCGGCCTGTCCCAGTGCAGAATGATCGGCAATGAGCAACGGCCCCACAGCTGCAACTGCAATTGCGAGGACGGTAAGCGATCGCAAATGCCGCTCGACCAATTTTACCCCCCGAGGGCTACCGCAACACTCACCAGGGCAATGCCAACCCCCACCATAACCAGACCCGTCGTCAAAGGCTGCAATCCCGCATGACGCCCAAAAAGGAATCCACACAGAAATAATGATATGACGGCAAGCGCATTGGAAACGCGCAGCGCCAATCTGGCGTCTGCAATGACAATAAACGGAATGACGACCGGAAATGTCGACAGGATAACGACGATACAAACACCCAATGCACCCTGCCAGTCGCGCCACGTCAATCTGGAGTTCAGATCGGCAGCCGGGATCGTGTTAATTCTTTCACGTATCAACTCGAGCTGCGCAGGCTGAAAAGCAGGAGCGAGCAACGGCGGCAGCTCATCGGCGATCAGGCGGTGAGCGTCTTCGCGATTGGCCGTTTCACGTACGGCGCGGACAGACAGCAGATTGCGCCCGCGCTCGCCAAGACGAGCCATCAGGTACATTCCGGCATCGATAATTCCCCAGGCTATATTGCATCCGAGTGCCGCGAACAGCATCGTCCGTATCGCAAAACGATCTGCCGTCGCCACACTGACCGCGCCCGTGATCGTCAGGGCCATTATCAAACCGAACAGGATTTCGGAGAGCCGTTCGACCGGCTCAAGCACCCGGCCGGGCAGTCTCATGAGATGTCCCCCAATTTGCGGCATGCTTCCGTCTCGCGTCGGGCATCTTAACGGCTCAAAGCAAAACACTGAAAGAGCCGAGACACTTGGCTCAAATTGCTGAGCGCCAAGGATGTCCGCTTTTGGTCAAAAGCAGACATTTGCAGTGCATCAACCCATGTCCGCTTTACCTCCGAAAACGGACATTGAACGCGTCCTTGCTCATGCCCGCTAAGTTGCCAATAGCGGACATGGACCTAATCGCCCTGTGTGAAAAACGCATCGTCATTTGGCAACGCAGGCGCCCCATGAGCAGAAGCCTTGACCGCAGTGAGGGCGTCCACGAGGAAGAGCGATTTGGCGCTTTCGCGTGCCAGTTCCTCAATGCGTTTTTGTAGCTTTACGACAATTTCGGGATGCTTGTCCGCAAGATTGGTCTTTTCGGAAGGGTCTTCCACGATGTTGTAAAGCTCCAGGGCGGAGGGCAGCGGAGTTCGCCAGATTAACTTCCAATCGCCCTCCCGCACACCGCCGCGGAATGGCTCGATGTTGTATACGACTTCGTGGCGCGGCGAAGGCTTGCCGTCGCTGATCGTGGACCACACGTCAACGCCATCAAGCGGCTTCCCTTTGTTCAGGCTTGCGCCCGCGAGCCCGGCGAGCGTCGGAAACATGTCCACGACATGCATGATTTCGCTGTTCTCATTGGGCTTGATGTGGCCCGGCCAGTTGGCGAGTGCCACAACGCGAGTGCCACCTTCGTACAGCATCCCCTTCCCGCCGCGATATGGACCATTATCGGCAGGCAATTTCAGATTGGAGACGTCGATGTCTCCGGAAAGCATGGCTGTACGGTTGCCACCGTTATCGCTCATGAAAACGATCAACGTGTTGTCCCGCATTCCTCTTTTCTCGAGTGCCGCAACGACGTTGCCGATTTCGTCATCCATCGCAGTGATCATCGCTGCGTAGGCACGTCGTGTCGGGTCTTCAATGTTCTTGTATTTGGCGAGGTATTCCTTCGGTGCCTGATATGGAGCGTGCGGTGCCGTGAATGCTAAATAGAGAAACAGCGGTGTCTTTGGATCGTGGGCATTGATCTGCGCAACCGCGTCGTTGCCCCACAATTTGGTCACATATCCCGTCTCCTTCACCGGTTGATTGTTGCGAAACCAATCCTTCACGTTTGCTGATGCGTGTGTGAAGTAATCGACCTCGCCCACCATGGAGCCGTAGTGGTAGTCAAACCCCCGCTGGCGTGGCCAGTACTTGCGGTCTGAATGGCCCAAATGCCACTTGCCAACCATCAAGGTGTTGTAGCCAGCCTCCTTGAGAGCCTGAGGCAACAGCCACTCATCGGTTGGTAGGCCGTATTTGCTCGGCGTCGGAATAACGGCAGTTTGCAGGCCATAGCGAAACGGATAACGTCCCGTGAGCAGTGCCGCTCGCGTGGGCGTGCACATTGGTTGAACATAGAACTGTTCGAGCCGCGCCCCGTTCTGAGCAAGCTTGTCGATGTTTGGCGTCCTAATCTCGGACCCGTGAAACCCGACGTCTTTCCACCCCAAGTCATCGGCCACAATGTAAATAATGTGCGGTCGTGGCGACGACTGTTGAGCACTCACCGGGGAGACGGCTGTCAGAGCCACAGTGCCGAGAAACGCCGCAAGTCTCGCAACGAAATTCAATATACCGGCAAGCCGAGTGTCGCGGTGTATCAAACCAGCCTCCAATGAAACAAATGAATTGTCCCGCAATCGAACTGAATGGAACAACCGAGTGCCGCAGGTCAACAACGAAGAAATATCTACCGCCAGTTGAAAGGTGTCCGCTTTGGGTCAAAAGCAGACATTTGCAGCGCAAAACAGCATGTCCGCTCTTACTCCAAAAGCAGACATGTGCGGTGCAGGTACGCACGTCCGCTAAGGGCCACGCGCGCAACCGCTGTGGCGACGCGTCCGAAGAGATTCGAACTCCTGACCCCCAGATTCGTAGATCTACTCGCGCCGGTCACTAGCGGACAACCGGCAAGACATCAATGCGGTATTCGCAGCTCATCGTTCGGCTGAGGATCGGGTCTTCAAGCAGCGCCGCAAACTGCGCCGCCGGGCGAATGCCCCCGATCGCGCCGAGCGTTCCGCAGAACATGATCGTGCCCGCCGCAAATTTTGCTTCACCGCCGGCGCGTGACATCAGATCAGAGGGATTGCGCATCGCCGACAGCGGACCGTCCTGGTATTTCAGGCGCTTGCCGTCGATCGTAACGTAGGCGCGCAGGATCAATTGGTCCCAGTGGTGCGCAACTTCATCGAGACGCCACAGGGTTTTGCCGATCACTTTGGCGCAAAGCTGCTTCGACAACGCGATACCCATCGTTTCCGCTTTGCGGTCGGTATGATCGGAGCCAACGCCAAGCCACAATCCATCCTGCATCGCGACCACCACTGGCTCCGCCTCGCCTGAGGTGTCGGGCCCGAGGACTTCCAAGCGCTCAGTTTGCGTGAGATTTACCATGCTGATGCGATAGAACACCGGCACCGATGACGGACGTGGCACGCCGATTGCCGCTAGCTCCTCGATGTGATGATGCAGCGCCTTCTCGTCACGCCCGGTCCACCCCGCGACAATCAGCTTTTCCGGCAGAATTTCGGCGCGGTCGGTTTCGCCGTTAAAATGGCGCTCGAAGGCGAGCATAGCCAATGCCCCTTGTATTTCTTGAGTTAACGAACCCAGCTTCGTAACATGACGATCAGCCGTGCATGAACCTTTATCGGCGGGATCCTGTGGCCTTGGACAATCGACGGTTCCGCGACGCGCTCGGTCAGTTTCCGACCGGCGTCACCATTATCACAACCGCGACGCCTGGCGGCGAGCGACTCGGCATGACCATCAGCTCGTTCAATTCGCTGTCGCTCGACCCGCCCCTCGTCTTGTTCAGCATCTGGCGCGAGGCCAACAGTTTCGCCTCCTGGCAGCGGGCCGAGCGCTACGCAATCAACGTGCTGAGTGAGAACCAGGAGGAGTTATCCAACAAATTCGCGCGCGCCAAGGGCGAGAAATGGATCGGGCAGACACTGTTGAGTGGCAGGACAGGCTTGCCGCTGCTGCCGAATGCCGTGATCGCATTCGAGTGCGAAGCTTACAGCCGGCACGATGGCGGCGACCACGAGATCTTCGTCGGACGCGTGGTCGAGCTACATGAAAACCAGGCCAAGCGCGGGCACCCGCTCGTGTTCTTCGGCGGCCAGTACCGGCGTCTGGGCGCTGTCGAAGCAAATGCGCCGGCTGACATTGTTAATGTCCTACACGGATGGTGAAGCACTATGGGAGTCAACAAAAAGCATGACGAATTCCACATCCTCGACATGAATAGCGGATGGGAGACGCCCATCGGCTATCCGAAAGGCATCGAACAGAAGATTTTGTCTGGGGCGCTGGATGAGACCAACAAACGCGGCACACGCACGCGGCTGTTGCGCTTCGCACCCGGCGTGTTCACTACCGAACCATTCGTGCACGAATATTGGGAAGAAGTTTATCTTGTGTCAGGCGACCTGACTGTCGGCAACGATGTCAACGGAAACGGCGGCAAGCCCTTTCCGCCCAACACTTATGCATGCCGGCCGCCCGGCGCCTATCACGGCCCGTTCAGGTCAAACGGCGGCTGTACGCTGCTGGAAATTCACTATTTCGATCCCGTCTGAACGATACCGGCGAGCCGCCCAGCGCGCGCCTTCTTGTCTCAATCTTCGTGCCGCGCGCGACAATCGCGCCCATAGCACCCCGACGGTGTCCATTGCATTTTCTTGTGGCTACGCCTTCAGCGTTTCCTTGAGCTTGTAGCGGATGATTTTGCCTGATCCGGTGCGCGGAATTTCGGCAATCAGGTATACGGCGTGCGGAATCTTGTAGGCCGAGAGACGAGCCTTGCAATGCTGCAGGACCGCCTCGATTTCGACGTGCTGACCGGGCCGCGCTACTACGAACAGCGCGGGAACCTCGCCGAGATGCTCGTGTGGCACCCCAACCACGGCGCAATCAAGAACAGGCGCGAAGGTGTTCACCACCTCTTCGATCTCGGCCGGCGCAATGTTCTGGCCTCCTCGGATAATGAGTTCCTTCAGCCGGCCGGTAATGGTGAGGAAGCCGTTCTGGTCGCTTCTCGCGAGATCGCCGGTGTGATACCAGCCAGCGCGCAGTGCAGCGCGCGTTTCGTCCGGTTTGTTGTGATAGCCAGGCATCACGTTCGGACCACGCACAATCAGCTCGCCTTCCAGCTGGGGTGCAACGTCCTGCCCGCTCGCCGGATCAACGATCCGTACGGCGAGGCCCGGCAGCGGAAGGCCGCAGGAGCCAAGTGTGCGCCCGCCGCGCGGCCAGTTCATTGTCACCATGGTCGAGGTTTCGGTGATTCCGTAGCCGTCGAGCAGCGGCACCCCGAATTGCGCCTCGAATTCGCGATTGAGGGTTGCCGGCATGATCGCGCCGGCGGAAGCGCACAGTCGCAGGCCAGGGATCTTGAGGTCCTTCTCGTCCTTAGTCGCCTGCAATAGATAGTGAAACATCGTCGGTACACCGGGGAAATAAGTGAATTCGCCGGTCTTGAGCAGGCGCACTGCCTCGCCGGTCGAGAAGCGCTCCATGATGTACTCGGTCGCGCCGGCGGCGAGAATCGAGAGCACGGAAAGATTGAGCGCATAGGAATGGAACAGCGGCAACGGCGAGAGCACCGCATCGCGCTCGCAAAGGCCGGTGATCGGTCCCCAGCACGAGGCCGCGACCCACAGCATACCGTGCACCGTGAGCTTGACTCCCTTGGCGCGACCGGTGGTGCCGGAGGTGTAAAGAATATACGACGGCTCGTGCATCAGCGGCGGGTCGCGCGGCGTCGATCTCGCCGCCTTGCCGATCAGATCTGTGTAACGCAACGCCTTCGCGTTCGATGAGCCGCGATCGGTAATGATGAGGGTCTTGAGATTGGGGGCGTCCTTTTGCAGCTTAACAAACAGGTCCGCGCGCTCGGCGGTGGTGAAAACCGCCTTGCAGGTCGCGTCGGCGAGGCGGTAAGCGATTTCCGGCTCGGAGGAATCGTAGCTGATTGGTACGCCAAGCGCGCCAGCGCGCGTGATGCCAAAGCAGGCTTCCACCCATTGTACCGAATTTGGCAGCATGATCGCGACTGTGTCGCCGGGTTCGACGCCATTGTCCGCGAGATGGCTCGCTATGTTGGCCGTACGGTCGAACAATTCCGCGAATGTGACTTGCGATCGCGCGTCGCGATACGCAATTTTGGCCCCGCGCTCATTGGCATGGCGGCGCAACAGTTCAGGGACCGGGGCAATCAGTTCAGTTTGGAGCATCGATCCTCCTCCCTCACGCCATGCTGAACCCACCGCTGATGCTTAAAGTCTGGCCAGTAATCCAGCCACTCTTTGGTGACACCAGCAGCGCGACCATCGGTGCGACGTCACCGGCCTGTCCGAGCCGGCGCACCGGATAGAACTTCACCAGTTTCTCGCGGTTGGCCTCGACCCATTCCTTGTCATGATCGGTCTCGACCAGACCAAGCGAAACCGTGTTGGCGGTGGTGCCGTTGCGGCCAAATTCGCGCGCCAGCGATTTCATCAACGCCACGACACCGGCGCGCGCGGCGGCGACGATTGCAAGACCGGATTCTCCAACGCGTGAGGAATCGCCGATCACGCTGACTATTCGGGCGTTACCGGCCTTCTCGAAATGTGGGGCAACGGCGTAGCAGCAATGAATCGCGCCATAGAGACAGGCGTCGATCTGCTTCTTCCAATCTTCCGGTGTGGTTTCGACGAAGCGTTTGCGGAGCGCGAGCCCGGCATTGTTGATGAGAATGTCGAGCCCTCCGAAATCCTTCGCCACTGCCTCGACCATTGCCTTGACCGCAGCAAAATCGGCGACGTCGGCAGCATAAGCGCTGGCCTTGCCCCCATTCCCCGTTATCTCCGCAACGAGTGTCTCGGCGTCCTTGGCCGAGCTTCGATAGTTGACCGCGACTGCTGCGCCTTCAGCGGCCAAGTTCAACGCGATCTCCCGCCCGACACCGCGACCTGCCCCGGTGACCAGTGCAATCTTGCCCTTCAATCCCAAATCCATTGTCAACTCGCTATTGTTTGCCCGAGGCCTGCGCCGCCTTGATCAAGCGGAACAAGCGCTCCGGCGTGACCGGAAGTTCGTTGATGTCGATACCGAGCGGCGCGAGTGCGTCAGCAAGTGCGTTGGCGACCGCCGCGGGTGCACCGATGGTGCCGCCTTCGCCCATTCCTCGAAAGCCGCCAAGCGTGGTTGGCGATTCTGTTTCGAGGTGGACGACTGTCATCGGCGGAATTTCGCAGGCCGACGGCACCGGATAGTCCACAAGGCTCGCGGTATGAATCTGGCCTTGATCGTCATAGATCACTTCCTCATAGAGCGCCGCGCCGATGCCTTGTGCGACTCCGCCATGGACCTGGCCATCCACAATCAGCGGATTAACTAGCCGGCCGCAGTCTTCCGCCGCCACGAAATCCTCAATATGCACCTCATAGGTTTGTGGATCTATTTCGACAGTGGCGATGTGGCAGGCCGACGATGTGGTGCCGAACACGGGATCATAGGTCTTGGTGGCGGCAAGTTCCCCGCGCGCCTCGACCGGCAAGCGGCCCATTTCCGAATAGACCGCGCGTGCGACCTCGCGGAAGGTGAGCGAGCGGTCAGTGCCGGCCACCGACACTCTGCCGTTTTCGGCGGTGAGATCGGTGGGTGCGGCTTCCAGCAAATGGGATGCGGCATTGAACACTTTTTCGCGCACCGCCTGCGCCGCAAGTGTCGCCGCCCCGCCGGCCAGCACCAGGCTGCGGCTCGCGTAAGTGCCGGTACCTCCGGCCACTGCGGCGCTATCGCCTTGCAAAATCCGGATGTCCTCGAAGCGCGCGCCGAGATGCTCGGCGACAATCTGCGCCAAAGTCGTTTCCAGTCCTTGCCCGTGCGAGGCGACCCCGAAGGCAGCCGTCACCGCACCGGTTGAATCGACGCGGATGATGGCGGTTTCCGTGCCGGTGTTGATCGGCATGCCGGGCGCAACCGAGATACGGGAGCCGATGCCCGTCAACTCGGCATAGCTCGCGATGCCAATGCCGAACCAGCGGCCAACGGCGCGCGCCTCTTTCTGCTTTACGCGCAGCACGTCGTAACCGATCGCCCGGCAGGCGGCGTCGAGACACTCTTTGAAGCCGGATTTATCCCAGACGATGCCGGAAGCGACCTTGTAGGGGAACTCCTTTGCATCGACGAGATTACGCAGGCGCAACTCCTTTGGGTCTATGCCCAGCTTGGCGGCGGCCATGTCGATGAGCCGCTCCATCACGAAGGTGGAGATTGGGCGTCCGACGCCGCGATAGGGCCCGGTCGGCGCTTTCGAAGTGACGACGCCGCGCACACGACCGCGGTAGTGCTCGATACGATAAGGCCCCGGCAGGAAGCTGACGACCTGCACCGGCTCGAGCGCCGCCGTCCACGGGTAGATCGAATAGGCGCCGACGTCGCCGATCACGTCGGCCCTTAAGGCGAGCGCGTGACCCTCTGCGTCGAGGCCGAGCTCGGCATCGACGACCTCATCAAAGGCCTGACTTGTGGACATCAGGTCTTCCATCCGGTCGCTGGTCCATTTAACCGAACGGCCGAGGAGGCGCGCCGCCGCGCAGACGAAAATCTCCTCCGGATAGAGCGAGCCCTTGCCGCCAAAGCCGCCGCCGACATCGGCGGCGACCACGCGGATGTCGTTGCCGGATATGTCGAGCGCGGTTGCGAGCGCATCCCGCACGATCCCAGGTACCTGAGTCGCCGAATGTAGCGTGAGCGCGCGCCGACCGGCGTCGTATTCGGCGAGACAGGCGCGTGGCTCGATCGCCACCGCGGTTTTGCGGTGCATGCGGAAATGTCCCTTGACCCGCACTGGCGCCTCCGCGAGCGCGGCATCGACGTCGCCACGCTTGAACTCGCGGTTGACAATGACGTTGCTGCCGGCCTCCTCGTGCAACCGCGGCGCGTCGTCTTTAACGGCTTCCAACGGATCGATAACGACCGGCAACGGCTCGAATTCAATGTCGATCATTTCGAGCGCGTCTTCGGCAAGATAGCGGCTCTGCGCCACGATGCCGACCACCGGTTCACCGACGTAGCGCACTTTGCCGCGCGCAAGCGGCAGGATCGGCGTGGCGTGATAGCCTTTCATGCGCGACGTCGCTAACACAGGGGCGACCGTCGCAGCGAGATCCTCGGCGGTGAACACCGCGACCACGCCGTCCGCCTTACGTGCCGCGTCGCAGTCGATTGCCTTGATGCACGCATGCGAATGCTCGCTGCGGCGGAACGCGACATGCAGGACGCGGGGCGTCTGGCGATCGTCGGCAAATGCACCGGTGCCGCTTAAGAGGCGCGGGTCCTCTGTCCGCTTGATGCGCGCGCCGACGATCTTCGGCCGCGCGTGGATTTCGGCGCCGTCAGTCATAGACGTCGGGCCCCTTGCGCAACGAGTCCCATTGCGCGGCGTCGTGGCCACAGATTATCCGGGCCCCGCTCTTTTCGATGCGGTCGACCTCAGCGAGCGATTTTTTCAGCGCATCAGCGTTCCAGGTGTTGCGCGGGATGATGCCGGTATCGATCGTTGCACGCACGCTCACTGTGTCGGACGCCAGAAAAAACAT
>Ga0134121_10001815_pt1 | contig 19501 bp, 14 predicted proteins | sample KB301_FD_96463 | JGI IMG/M metagenome (GOLD analysis project Ga0134121, IMG submission 96463) | Terrestrial soil microbial communities without Nitrogen fertilizer from Kellogg Biological Station, Michigan, USA - KB3-0-1 | ecosystem: Environmental > Terrestrial > Soil > Unclassified ... | reverse complement strand
TCGCGTGTCAGCGGCACGTTGGACAACAACATTGTCGCCGGAGTGTTTGGCGGCCTGGCGGCGTATCGCTTGGCCGATCCGGTGATTGTGGGCGACGTCAGCGGCAACGCGGCGGTGGATTCGGGCGACGTGACCTTGATCAATCAGTCGACGTCGGGTTCGCAGCAGACACGGTTGCCGCCGATTCCGACGGGCTTGACGATCAGCCCGACGGGCCCCGATCCGACCTTGAGCCTGCCGACGAACTTGACGGCGGCGCCTGGGACGTCGGTGGTGGTGCCGGTACAACTGGACACGGCGCGTCCCGAAGGCAGCATGGGATTGATGGAAGCGATCCTGGCGCTGAGGTACGATCCGAAGGTGTTCACGGTGTCGGCCCAGGACGTGCATTTGGGAAGTTTGCCTGGTTCGGGCAGCGGCTGGAAGCTGTCGGCGGTGGTCAACGCCCAGACGGGCGAGATCGGCATCGACCTGTTCAGTCCGACGCCGATCGTGAGCGCCGGCGGCGGCAGCCTGGTGACATTGACGCTGCATGTGTTGTCGGATGCACCTGCGGGGGCCAGCGGCATCAACCTGGTGCGTTCGGTGAACCCGACAGGCCAGCGGCAGTATGTGACGACAGCGTCGGACGCGGCGGGACCTTACATCTTGCATCCTGCGGTGACGGACAACGCGGATGCCGGCGTGGACGGCATGGTAAGCCTGCTTGCGACATCGACCATGTTAATGCAAGTCAGTAACGCGGCTTCCCTGGAATTCAATGACCCGAACACCGTGGCTGAAACAGCGACAGCATTACCGCCGGCGCTTGCGGGAAATCTGACGCCCAGGCAAGAATTGTTTTTTGATCGAATATTTGCGGACCTGGAAGCGGCCAGAAGTGCCAACCCAGAATGGACTTCTTTTGATTCGCTCGGCGACTCGGCGTTGGAGGGCGCACCATTAATCGCCCACGACATTATGGTGGCGTCGCCAACGTCAAATGAGTCACCTTGGGACACGGCAGCGGAAGGTTATTTTGCCAAGCTGGGGCTGGCAGATAATCGCGCCCGCAAAGCACCGAAAAACGGCATTGCCTACGGATTTGAGCCGAATGGTGACAGTTTTGATCTGGAGTCGTGAACAACTCGCTCGATTTGCTTGACCACCGCGCTTCTGCGAAAATGCGTTTTCTAACGCGGCGCAACCTGCCGCTCCGGCATCGCGCCGGTTTTCTCCCTTTCCACCCACTTTCGTTGTGATCGTGTGACAGAGCACTAGGTCGATCCGATTGAAGCAGGTAACGCAAAGAGTCGATTTGCCTTCGGCTTGTAAGTTCTCGGCGCACCGCAACCCTACCTTCGCGGCCACGCGCGGGGCGGGGGCACTTACTTCTGTGATTCAATTCATGATAGCGCCGCCAGGACGAAGCCGCCGCCAGCGCGCCTGGGCCATTGCGAACATCTCGCGGAAATCAACGAGGGCGGCGACACCAGCAGGCGTGGGCAGCGCAACCTCGTCAATCAAGGCAAACGCCTCGCAAATCTCCGTAGCCAGGTCGTCGCCGACCGCGGCCACGTCGGCGGCCACCACCCACGGAAGACCCCAGAAGCCCGCTTCGAAAAAGTCCATAAGCAGGATCCACTCATAAAGATGCACGTAGGGCACCTGAAACAGCGTCCGCACGGACAGCGCTCGGCCGTAACGCGGGATGGGCGGTGTCCATTCCGCGGCGTTCCGCAACAGCGTCACGCCTTCCTGGTAGAGAATCGTGTCAATCAGGTAATCCTTGGTGTGGCCCAGTTCGTGCCCAAACCAGGTGAAGCAAAGGGCATCGATGCATGGGTCATCCTCGGGAGAATACGGAACGTTGATACTCATGATGCCCGGAAGGGTGGGGTCGGAAAAGGCGCCGACCACTCCCTGGGCCAAAGTGGGAAACTCAAAGCCTCGTACGGCGTGGATAAAGGCCTTGAACTCGCGGTAAATCGCCGGGGAGTTGCCGCGCATGGCGGCCAGCACATCCGCAACGAGCCCGCCGGTCAAGGCCGCGTGCGCCTGGAAATTTTGAAAAGCAACAGCGTCATAATGAACCCGCGAATGGCCAACGCGGGGGGCGCACTGCAGACGCGTTCGGACGTGCGGGTGAGGAAACGTTAGCCGCCGGCGGTCCACCGGCTCGACGTTGTCCACGAGCATTCGCAGGCAGTCGTCGTGGGACATCGTCAGGAAGGGCGGGTCGCGGTCGCCCAACCGCCAGCACGCTTGCTCCGCTTCGAGCGACAGCACCACGCGCTGACAACCGAGATCATCCTGCCGCTCGGTTTGGAGTATCAGCGTCCAGTCAGAGAAGGGGAAGGCCAGCCGGCCCAGAACGTCGGTGCATAGGTCGTGCTCGCCCAACCACTGGCGCTGGTTGCGGAGTAGGAGCACAAGATCAATGTTGTCCAGGGCTGCCCGGTCTGCCGGGGGAGCCCGGCCAGGCGGTCCGGGCGCTGCGACACTGTTGTGCCAGCGCTCTAAATTGGCAGAGAAAGGGGCAAGGGTATGCATGGCTTCGACCAAAAGGGGATCGCACAGCAACCGGTATTTGCTGGCCGAAGCGCCGCTGCTGACAAGGGCCAGCAGGTTGGCCAGCGGCCGCCCTAGCTCGCCGTGGGCCTGCAACAACAACTCCGCGTGGGCCGCCGCGGCCCTTTCCAGGATCTCTCTGGTGTTGTAGCGTGATCCGCCTGGGGCACGAAAAATGCAATGCACAAGTGCTGCAGCATTGGCCATGGCAGAACGTCCCTCCGCTCGCGAAGCGCGGATGTTCTGAGGTTCGATAAATGTAGTGAGAAGTAATGTAGTGTACCGAGTTGCGAATGCTGATGCTAGAGAAATGAGAGGACCAGAGCGGTTTAGCGGTTTTCAGATTACAGATCGGAGGTTGCGAATTTCAGCCACCCTTGGCGACATAGCAGCCTGTTTGTGGGTCAGGACATTGCACGGCTGCGCAAGGATCAGGGATTGCGGGAACTTCGAAACTCATCCCCGCCGCGCGTACAGCCACTGGCCGCCTTCTTCTATCCATAGCTTGCCGCGACCCTGGAAATCTTCGCGGCGTAGTGTGGCCGGATCGCGATAATCCAGGCCGACCGCCCGACAGTCTTCCGCGCTGATCTTCGATGCCAGCGTGACGCGGAACGGGAAGCGTTCCTGGCCATTAACTCGCGTGCCCAGACCGCGGACGTTGATGACATGAGCTGCGACGTTGCGATCGACGTCCGGGCAATTGCGGCAGTGATTAACCACGTAATCCAGTCCGTGATAACCAAGTGCCCGGATGGCGCTGTCCAGTGCCGGTTTCGAATGAAATACGTCGATGTGCGGCGCGTAAAGGATGATCTCGCCCCCCTCGGCCATCACGCCCGGCCGCTGCAGCTTGTACGAGCCCTTGCCTGCCGTCCACACTTCATCGTAGAGCCGGGGTATCTGCTGCACGGCGACGTCGAGCGGTTCGTCGAGATAGCGAAAATGCAACTGAGCCGATAGAGCTGCTGCCTGTTCGAGCGCTTTCCGGAAACCTTCGGCACCGAAGCCCCAGAACAGCCCGTGCGGCACGGCATGATGGTGCTCGTCCTCGGCATAGACCATGTTGAGCGACAGTGCCGGCCGATTGCCGATGCGCTTGAAGATCAAGCGCGCCCCGGCATCGACCACGTCGCGGGCGGGATTGTCGAGCCGGCCAATGAGGTTCGGAATCCCCATGAGCACTGCAGCCCAGTGTAATAGCCCGATGACTTCCGGCCCCGAAATGCCGGGAAACAGCAGCTTCGTGCCGCCTGAGAAGCCGAGCGCTTCGTGGGGCACGGTGCCACTGATGCAAACGATGAGGTCGTAGTCGTCGACAAGGAGCCGGTTCACCGTCACCGCCAGCTCTTGCCGCAGGTGTCCGGCCGTTTTTTCGGTGACGAATTCGGGCGGAATGACGCCGGCCACGAGAAGCTGGGCCGGGGCGTCGTAATCGTGGTTGAAGAATGTGCCGACGCGGCGATGGCGCGATGGATCGAGCCCGGTCTTGCTGCATAATTCCTGTGCGCTCATGCGACGATGCGTGCCGGCGGCATTGAGTGTGTCGAGGCGCTCCAGACCGCGCTCTGAAAGCAAATCATGCAAGGCCGGAACCAGTCGATGCGTGAAGTCGTTGCGTGAGTAGTCGGGATGAATCACAAGTACATGCCGCGGCCGCTTGCATTCGGCGACGACCTGGCCAAGGGTCTCGAACAATTGTTGGTTGGAAAGTGGTGCAGGCGTCATGGACGTCATTATATAGGAGGCACGCCACCTTCCGACTTGTCGGACCGACGCAGGTTGCACGGACCACCCTGGCTACCTCGGTCGATCCGCCGTCGACCCGACCGACTTAGGTAACTTCATTAGCTCGCGCCGAATCGGGCCGGCAAGATGGTGGCACCCGCGGAATCTATCCGTAAACTAAACTGCCAACTTTCAACAACTGTCAACTTAAATCAAGGAGAGCCGTCATGATTGGTCCGAAAGGAGCCGTTTATTTGCTGCTGACCTTTGGCTGCTGCATTTTCAGTCACACAGAGCAGGCTGCCGACGAGGGGAAGGTAAGCGCGGACGAGCGCGCAAAGGTCATCAAGCTCCTCAAAGATTCCCAGGCTGAAACGCTTGAAGCCCTGGAAAAATTGAGCGACGCGCAGCTCAAGTTCAAGCCCGCGCCCGACCGATGGTCGGTTCTCGAATGCGCTGAACATATCATGCTGTCCGAAGGTCTGCTCTTCGACGCAGTTAAGCGAGCCGTCGCCACAAAGCCGAACCCGGACTGGGCAGCCAAGACGAAAGGCAAAACCGAGTTTCTGGAAGACGTGCTGGCCGGTCGCAAGGGAAAGGCGCAGGCGCCCGAAGATATAGTCCCTAGCGGCAAGTTGTCGCGGGAAGAGGTGATTAAAAAACTCAAAGAGGCTCGCGCCGCCACACTGAAGTTCGCGGAGGAAACGCAAGTGCCGCTCAAAGCGCACACGCTCGACCACCCGTCCCCTGTCTTCGGCACGCTTAACGGGTATCAGTGGCTGATCTACATTCCATTTCACAACGTTCGCCACAATGCACAAATCGCCGAAATCAAAGCGGATGCCAAATTCCCGAAGAAATAAAGGGTGGCCATTTTTGGCAACTGCTCTGGGTCCTCAACTCTGGAATTGCTCTGGTCAGAACCAACGCGGTCTATCCGACGTCTATCCGACCGACGCACGCTACGCACCTCCGCGGAACAACAGCGCCAACGCCGGGTGCCACCGGTGGCACCCCGCCGTCTGGGCCCCAACCGGCGCGGTTACTTTACCTTTTTCAGCGTCACGCCATGGACGAACAAGTTGCGATCGTATTCGCCCGACTTATAGGCGTCATTGGTGAATTCAACGGCGACCTTGCGGTCCCCTGCTTTGACTGTCACTGTAAACTTGTAGTCTTTATACTCTTCGGCAGTCAGGAGCGTTTCCTTGTCGATCAGCACGTTTTCGAGCCAGAGATTGAATTTGGCATTTTCCTCCAGGGCGGCGTCACAGGAAGCCTTGACAACGATCTCGTAGGTGCCATCGGCGGGGATTTTGACAGGGGCCTCGGCATAGCCGTTCGTGTAAAAGCACAGCATCCAATTCATCGCGCTGTATTGATTGATTGCCTTGACCCCTTCTTTGGCCTTAAACTTGAAGGTCTTGAGATCGATCGAGATAACGTCCCCCTGGGTGCCCGCCGTGAGTTGCAGGTCCAAGGCCAGCAGTAAGCCCGCTGCGACAAGGAACGCAAGAACGCCGCTTCGCATGGTTCTCTCCCCATTTGAACAAGGTGCTCGAAAGGATCAATCTCCAACTCACCAAGAAAAGACTGCCATAACTGATTTGGGATATTACCAATTTACGGACGACGAACGCCGGGTGCCACGCTTTCACGGATTCCATTTCGTTTCCTGGGTCTTCGCGGGATCCGCCTTGGCGTCCTGAGCCGGAGTGTAGCCCGAGCTAACCAAGACATAAGCGCCCAGAAATGCGAGCGCCAACCACAAGAATCGCTTCTTCATGATGTCTTTCCTTTGGAGCGAAATTGGGATATGCAAGTCACACAGGTCCAAGTGCGTTTATCCATCGTCGCCCCTTTTCTGCTCCTGCGAGAAACCAAAGCCGCTAACGACTGCGCTTGCTTACGGGGCCTGCGGCAAGCCCCGGGTTGCCTCGGCACGCCGCCGTGCCGGTTGGGCTTTCACGTTGTCTACAGCCCTTTGCTCCCATACAGTCTCTCTGTCGAAATTCATCCCTACCCGGAGAAGCGATGAAAAAGCTCTTTCCCATGTTCCTGTTTGTTTCGTTCCTTGGTCTGGTGGTCCCAGCGATCCCGGTTGACGCCGCCAGGCAAACCGATCAGGCTCCCGAATATGGCCCGGCCAAGGGAACGCTGGTCATCATCGGCGGCGGCTCCACCAAAGACACCGGCATCATAGAGAAGTTCATCGCGCTTGCCGGCGGTAAGGACGCCAAGTTTGTCATCGTGCCGACCGCCGGGGGCAACAAGACCAAAGACGGCAAAACCAAGGCTTACAAAGAAGAAACCGTCATCGCATCCTGGACAAAACGCGGCCTGACCAATGTCAAAATGCTGCACACCGCCGATCCCAAGATCGCCGACACGGAGGATTTCGTGAAGCCGCTACGGGAAGCCAACGCCGTCTGGTTCGACGGCGGCCGGCAGTGGAACATCGTCGATTCCTACATGAATACCCTGGCCTACAAGGAATTCCACAAGCTCCTCGAGCGAGGCGGCGTGATTGCCGGTAGTTCGGCCGGCGCGACCATCCAAGGAGACTACCTCGTCCGCGGCGACACGTCCGGTCCGGACATCATGATGACGAAGGAACCGAATCACCAGAAGGCATTTTGCTTCTTGCGCAAGGTCGCCATCGATCAGCACATCAACACGCGCAATCGCTGGGACGATCTCATCGACGTAATCAAGAGGAAACCAGAATTGCTCGGAATCGGCCTCTCCGAAGGCACCGCCATCTTCGTCAAGGGCGACCGCTTTGAGGTGATGGGTCCGTGGAAAGTTACAGTCCACGACAACAAGCGGCTGTATCAACCGTGGGAGAAGCCCTATTTCGTCCTGGCCGCGGGCGATATTTACAACATGAAGACGCGGACCGTGGAAAAGTACGGGATTGGGGTGCCGCAAACGGGGAAGAAGGGCAAGTAGCGTCTGGACCCGTGTGACGCGCCATCTGCGCGAACAAGGCTATTCTCCCGTCTTTGTGACACGGCACGGGCTCGATGCCCTCGCAGTCATCATCGAGGACCGAATCGTCTCACGGCAATGTTTGTCATTGACGTTGTTTGGCGCCAAGATTAGCCTGGCAGAACCGAACCACTTCAGTCCCACAACGGCGGGTGTTCCACATGCGCGCGTATCTTGGCGGGTTGTCCGTACTCTTGTTAACCGCGTTATTCTTTGTGGGTAACGCCACTTACCCGGCAGCCCTCGCACGCGGTCAGAAGAATGTGCCGGGCAAGCGCGGCAACCCGGTGATCGAGGGCTGGTATGCCGACCCGGAGGCAGTGATCTTTGGCAAGGAGTACTGGATCTATCCGACCTTTTCCGCGCCCTACGACCAGCAGGTCTTTCTCGACGCCTTTTCGTCAAGCGATCTGGTGACCTGGAAGAAACACCCGCGCATCCTGGATAGCAGCGCGGTCACATGGGCCAAGCGTGCGATGTGGGCGCCGGCGATTGTGGAAAAGAACGGCAAGTATTATCTGTTCTTCAGCGCCAACGACATTCAGGAAAAGAAGAAAACCGTGGGCGGCATCGGCGTGGCGGTGGCCGACCACCCGGCCGGGCCCTTCAAGGATTATCTGGGCAAGCCGCTGATCGGCGAGTATCACAATGGCGCCCAGCCGATCGATCAGTTCATTTTCAAGGACAAGGGCGGCGCGTATTACATTCTTTACGGGGGCCACGGACACTGCAACATCGCACGGCTCAACGACGAATTCACGGGGCTGGTGCCGCTCACGCCCGGCAGCGACGTCGTGTTCAAGGAAATCACTCCGAAAGGGTACGTTGAAGGGCCGTTCCTCTTCCTGAAAGATGGCCGGTACTATTTGATGTGGTCCGAAGGCGGCTGGACGGGTCCGAACTACGCGGTCGCTTACGGCATCTCCGATTCTCTGCTGGGACCGTACAAGCGCGTCGCGAAAGTGCTGAGCCAGGATCCCGCCGTCGCCACGGGAGCAGGCCATCATTCCCTTATGCACATCGACAAAGGGGACGAGTGGTACATCGTCTATCACCGCCGTCCGCTGGGCGACAAGAATGCGAACCACCGGGTTGTCTGCATTGATCGGATGTATTTCGACGACAAGGGCTTGATCAAACCCATTGCCATCACGCACGAAGGAGTGGGGCCGAGGAAATTGGATGCGGGGACCCCGCGCTCTGCGAGCATTGGGGCGTGGACATTCAATCGCGGACCTTGAGGCCCGCAGATGCCCATCGGTTGAGCCGATTCCTTCTTTTTTGGCCTCCGCTTTCGAGGAGGCGGCGCTGGGAGCCGCCTCTGCCTTTTGAAGCCGATCGATGAATCCCACTGGGTCTTTATCCCAAAGCCCCCGTGGCGCTCGCTGGCCTTGGGTGTCCTGTGGTAATCCTTGTCGAAAACTGTCCCACACTTACCTGGGCGTTGTCGATCAAACAGATGCCCTTAACCGATTGCCAGCACTACCACAACCCAATCAAGTCAGGGAATCGGCGACATTGAAAGCCACGGGAACTGACGCGCCGGTTTGTCGCCGGTTTGTACAAATCAATGCTAGAGCATGCAATTCGATGATTCGGAGTGAAACAGATTTGCAACGAACCCGCAGTCCGGCCGACTTGTCTTATCCCCTGGATTCGATAACGTTTGCGGATAGATGCGACGGCATGAGAGCGGTTGAAAGTGCAAGTGGGCCGCGTGGTGGAATGGCAGACACTGGGGACTTAAAATCCCCTGTTCCGTAAGGGACGTGTGGGTTCGAATCCCACCGCGGCCAGTAGCATGATCTTGCACCGCTTCACGTACAACTACAAATCAACATGAGTTGCCTAAAGAATGAAACTCTGCACATTGATCTGCGGAGTTTCGGTTCGAAAAAGGTATGTCTGCTCGTGTCGGGCTGCCGATGGTCATCAAATGTTCCCCTGTTTTTTCGGGGTGTCTGTCGCTGACTTCGGCGTCATGGATATTTCGAGGGCGGCACGCAGGGCGTCGAGGATGGGCTGCGGCACGCCTTGGGAGTTTCCTGAGTCTTTGACAGTTGTTTCCGTTACCTTCGCGGGGTTGGTGAAGTCGTAGCTCGTCAGAGTGCCTTTTTGCAGCACCCACACCACGGTGCCACCGCGTTCCCAGGCCGCGGCCCAGGTGTTGTAGCCGTCAGGCAGCTTGATTTCATGCGCCTTTCCAGGCGCCGGTTTTTTTGGATCGGAAGAGTAAAACTCGATGCTGGCCTCGTTGACAATGCGCTCGCCGTCGGGGCGACGCGACACGACGAGGCGGGCATAATCGCCGAGTGTATAGCGGCCTGGATTGGCGGCCGTGCGCGGCTTTATCGCGGCGTCGGGGTCGGGCGGGAGGACGCGGAATTTCGTCGTAGCCGATGTGATCGGGCCGCTGAACGGCGTCTGCCCGGGCCGCTGGGCGAGGCGTTTGGCCAGCGAGTCTAGCGCGTTGGCATTGCGGTCATTAGCAAAGGCAGCGGTTTCCTCGGCGGTCGGTGCATTGCCGAAAAGATCGCGCACCACGCGGCCGAGCAGGGCGGTGCGTTCGTCCGCGGCAGCGGGAAGGGGCAGTTCGCTGGCCAGCCTTGCCGTGATGAATGCGAGCCACCAGTCCGAGCCTTTTTTGGCAGGCAATTCGTTCCAGTCGTTGCAGGGAACGGCATCGGGTTGAAAGGTCACCTCGTCCCCCGCCGTCGCATCGATCCAGGCGCCGACGCGCGTGTTTTGCCAGTCCTCATCGTTCTTGTTGGCGCCGACGCCGATGCCGGCGGCGATTACCTCGACGTATTCGCCCGGCGCGAGGCGGAATGTCACGAGCCGCGGAAGGGTTGTCCAGTAGGTGGAATCGACTTTGATTTGGGCCCCCTTGGCATCGCTCGCCTGGTGGTCGGCGGATTGATGCCAAGTCCGGGTGCGGAAGACGACGGCGTTCTTGCCCGAGTTATGAAAGAGAATGCGCGATTTGAGCGGCGTCCCGAGATGATACTCCTTGGCACGCGGCTCCAGCAGCCAGGCCATGCGCAAGCCGCCCGCTTGCGGTTCGCCCCACGAAGCGCTTGCCAGTTCCTTGGGCAGCGGCGTGCCCTTCTTGATTGTGCGGTCCCCGGCTTCCCACATCATCACCTCCAGCGGAATCGTGGTGACCGCGGCAATGTCATCCAGCAGGGCCACGACGTCCGCCTGCTTCCAATCGCGGGTAGCATCGAAGCGCGGCAGGAGCGGGGCCATCTTCTTCGCATAGGAGTCGCCCCCGGCATCGCCTGTGTTGTTGCGGATGAACTCCTTCACTTTGTCTTCAAGGCGGCCGATAAGACCGCCGGGGATGTCGCCGTTTTTCCGTGCGTTGTTCTGCCACATTTTGAATAGCGCCTGCGCCTCTTTGCTCTTCGGATTCTGCGATTCCTTCTGCTGCGCACCAGGTACCTCGAACACTTTCCGCAGCGCGTCGCGCAGTGGTTGGGGCACGTCATCAATGCTGCCCGGTTCAAAGCGGGTTTCCTTCACTTTCGCGGGGTCGGAGAAGTTGTGTTTCCGAACGAGACCCTTTTGCATCACCCACAGTTCGCCCGCGCCGCGCTGCCACACGATGCCATAGGCGCCGATACCGTCGGGTAGAGCGATCTCATACGGTTTGTGCGGCGAGGCGACTTTGGGGTCGGGGGAAAGGAAAGCGATACGCGCCATGTTGGTTCGCTTGCCGCCCTCATTAACCTGGCTCACGAGCAGATGCACGTTGTCGTCGAGCACGTAGCGGCCCGGGGCGTTGGCAGTGCGCGGAGGTTTGGCGGCGTTGGGGTCGGCGGCGGTGACGCGAAATTTGGTCTCGCCCGTTGGCAGTTTGCCGGCCCACGGTTCAACCCGCGGCTTCGCTTGCAGACGCATTGTGAGTTTTTCAAGAGCATCAGCAGCATTATCGGCAACAAACGCGGCGATTTCCTCGGCACTTGCGGCCAGGCCGAAAACGTCGAGCGTCACACGGCGGATAAGCTGTTCGCGGTCGGCGGCGGCTTTTGGCATCGGGGCTTCGCGCTCGACCCGCTCTGCGATGGATAGTTTCCACAGCTCCGCCGGGTCCTTCGGGTCGGTGGGACGCGTCCAGCCGCCATAGGTGGTGTCCACGCTGTGTGTGAGCGTGACTTCGTCGCCTTCCTTGGCTTCGATGACCGCACCGACGCTGCCAGTGCTGAACTCCTCCTCGTATTTGCCGGCGCCGATGGCGACGCCGTGGCCCCTGACTTCGCAGAACTCGCCGGGCGCGAGCCGGTAGGTTGCCATTGGCGTAATGCCCGTGTAGCGCGGGCCTGAGACTCGAATTTCCAGGCCCTTGGCGTCGCGTGCCGTGTGCGGATCGTATTGATGCCACGTCTCCGTTTTGAAAATGACCGGTTCCTTCCCCGAGTTGTGGAAGAGCACGCGAGCTTTGAGCACCGTGCCAAGCGCATACTGCTTTGCATTCGGCTCCAACAGCCAGGCGGCGCGCAGGCCGTTGGCCGCGGCCACGCCCCACGCGGCGGTCTTCAGTTCGGCGGGCAGCGGCTGGCCCGGCCGGAGTTTTCGCATTGCGTCAAACTCCAACGGCGTATCCGCCCAACTCACCGGCGCGGTCGAAATAGCCGTAATCTCGTCCAAGAGCGCCACGACATCCGCCTGGGTCCAGTCGTGCGAAGCATCGAGTCGCGGGCGCAATGCCGCGAGTGATGGGGCTTTCTCGTCTTTGGGATATTGTTTGAGAAAGCTGTCAATCTCTCGGGCCAGGTGCCCGATGAGCGCACCAGGAATTTTTCCATCTGTCCGCGCATTGGCCTGCCACTTTTTGAAAAGCGCTTGCGCGTATTCGTGTTTCGGTTTCATGTCAGTGGTCGCGGGTTTCTGTATTTCGCCGGATTTTTCATCCATGGCGCCGAGCATCGCGAGGGGAATGGCAATAGCCGCTGCGATTGCCAAAGCACTGGCGGCGAGCACCACCGACACGCGACGACGATTGAGGTTTTGACTAAGTACGGCGGCGAGGCGGCTTTCGAGTGAGGATTTGCGGGCCATCGCGAGTCCGCAGGACTGCGTCCAACGCGAGGGGGAAAGAGCCGTGACAACGTCGAGCAAATGTCCCGCGTAGGCGGACGGCCGCACGCCGCTGGCCAGAACCAGATCGTCGCAGGCTCGTTCACGCTCGACGCCAAGACGCCAGGCGGCGAACCACACCAGCGGATTGAACCAGTGCAGCGCACAGGCGAATTGTGTCAGCAATTGAGCCAGAGTGTCGCGACGCTTGACGTGGGCGAGTTCGTGCAGCAAAACGGATTGGAGTTGTTCGCCGCTCCATTGCCGCGCGGCTAAGGGAAGCATGAGACGATAGCGCAGAATACCCCAGACTACGGGAATCGTCTTGTCCGGATGCATCAGCAGCGTAACTGGGCGAGTTATCCCAAGCTGTAAACACACCGCGTCAAGAGCCGTGACGATGGGATCGTGCTTTGGATTTTCTTGTCCTGACGATCCGATGATCGTTGCTTGCCGTTCGGAATTCCAGAGCATCCAACGAGCGGCCATGAGTCTCAGGATCAGCACGCAAAAACCAATCGCCCACGCCAAAGGCAATGCACCTAACCAGTTCCAACCTCCCGCGTCAGGCGCGGGCGGGGCATCCGCTGGCATCAACGCCGGCCTTGTTTGGGGCAATGCGGCGGCAGGTTGGACCGCTGCCGCGTTGGGTGGTGCGGCTTCGTCAGGCTCCGCAATCTGTGGCGGGTAACCAGCGCTGGCTCCCGGACTGGCAACGGAGGGCGGACTTTTGGCCACCACAGCCGAAGCGGGTGCAACGCTCGCCCATTGCGGCAGCACACGCCATTGCGGCAACAACGCCGACATCACCGGCACGGCAATCATGGCGATCATCGCCAGCAGCCACACGAGATGGCGCGTGGCCGCCGAGTCGCGCCTTAACAGCATGGCCGCGATGGCCGCCAATGTGAGGAGGGCCGCGCCTTTGATGGCGGAGTCCACTAGCAGCAGGCTCGACAAGCTGAAAACCCCGGCAAACGTGAGCATGGTACGATTCATGTCAGTGTCCCTCCCGCTGGGCCTGTTCGATCAACGCAATCAGACGCTTACGCTCGTCGGCCGACACCTGGTCCTTCCGCGAATGCAAATGCGCAGCGAGCGCTTCTTCCAGAGAGCCGCCAAAAAACGTCTCCAGCACCCGCTCAAATGCCCGGCGCCCGGCTTTGTCTTTCGTCTGGCGAGGAGCATAGATCACCTCGCGACCGCTTTCCCGTCGCCTCAGGTGTCCCTTTTCCTCCAGGATGTGCATCATGCGGCGGACCGCCATCACTGTCGGCGGCGAGGGAATGGCCAGGGCGACCTGGTTTACCGTCGCCTCCCCGAGCGCGAAGACAGCGTCCATGATCTGCCTTTCGCGCCGACTTAGTTCGGATGATTCAGCCATGACAAGATTCCCGCCGTGACAGGGTCGCCATGCGTGGATAAAAATGAGCGGACAATTCTATTCGTTAATATTTTAACGCTTGTGTGCGCGATGGCAAGTGCAAATGCGTTAAATTTTTAACGTATGGATGAATTGCAGTTAACAAGGTGTGGTTTCGAATCTCACCGCGGCCAATGAGTTACCGGAAAGGGCAGGGCACTGGCAAAGCGCGATTCTATTTCGCCCCCACTTTTGCGCGCTCCGGTTCCCGATAGATCGTCCCGGCCTTCATCACAAAACAGACCTTGCGCAGAGCCCTGATGTCCTTGGTCGGATCGCCCTCGACGGCGATCAGATCTGCCAAAAGTCCCGTTTGCACGGCGCCACGGTCGGAGAGCTTCAACCCCTTGGCGCACACCGACGTGGCCGACATGATCGCTTTCATCGGCGTCAGGCCGCAGTCCACCAGGCACTCGATCTCGCGTGCATTGAGGCCGTGATTGAAGACGCCGGCGTCGCTGCCGTTGATGATGGTGACCTTGGCGTCCACTGCGGCCTTGATCATCGCTTTGCGGGCGTTGGAAACCTTGGTGGCCGGGCTGTTGGGCCAGTCGGCGGGCGGGTTGCGCGAGATTGACGTGGACAGCGTGGGGCAAAAAGCCACGCCCTTTTCGGCCATGAGGCGAAACACTTCAATGTCGCCGTCGTTGCCATGCTCGATGGTGTCAACGCCGGCGAGTGTGGCCATGCGCATGCCTTGCTTGGTGGTGGAGTGCGCCACGACCGGGATCTTCTTCTGTTTGGCGACCTCGACGATTTTGTCCATTTCCTCCTGGGTGAAGGTGACGCGGGCGCCCATTTTTCCGCCCCACACATAGTCGGCGTAAAACTTGATCCACTCGGCCCCCTTGGCTATCTGATCGCGGACGACTCGAATGATGGACTCGATGCTGTCAACCTCCTCTGCTCCTTCCGGCTGGCCGTACCTGCCCTTGAATACAATGGCCCGCGTGCTGACCAGCATGTGCGGACCGGGAATGATACCCTGGTCGATTGACTGTTTGATGCCGACGTCGGCATAAGCGGCGCCTTCGGTGCCCAGGTCGCGAATGGTGGTAAAACCGGCCATCAGCGTGTTGCGGCAATGATTGGTAGCCCGGCAAACCCGCAAGGCGAGCGGTTCCTTGAGAACCTGGTCATTCCACGAGGTCTCGCTGTAGGAATGCAGCAATACGTGAGTGTGCGCGTCCATCAAACCCGGCAACAGCGTCGTATCGGGCAAGGCCACAACCTTGGCGCCAGCGGGGACGGCGATTTTGTTTTCCGGGCCGACCTCGCTGATCTTGGTACCCTTGACAACAACAATCCAGTTTGCATGGACCTCGGCGGTTACGCCGTCGATGACACGGGCGGGCTTGAGGACGATGGCAGCGCCTTGTTCATCATTGCCCGTGTTTGTGACCTCTGCGTTGTTTTCTAAGGAGGACGCAGTTGATTGCTGTCTTGGTGGTACGGTAGCACCGGCAAAAGCCAAAAACGCAATGCTGAAACAGCAACCGCCTAAAAAGAAGCGTTTCATATCCATGTCCTTTCCGCATGTGGTTGTTCGCCGCTGCGCGGACCGCGCCGGCAGACTCAAACAGGATGAACTTATGTAGCATCGTCTCTTGGCGAACGGAGATGTCAACGGAAAAGTGGAATCACGGCACGGCATCGATCCAGATGAAACCGCCGGGGACCACGCGCATGCGGAGCTCATTGCCTTCCAACAGTTTCATGCCGACGAGGGGATCGGTGTTTGCGGCGACCACCAGAATGTTTCGGGGTTGGGTGTCCCAAATGACGATCGCCGCATATTCATCGAGCATCTGAATTGTTCCGTCAGCAAGCTTCGTAGGTTGTCGGCAAACCCACGGCAGTGCGAGCGAAGCCACTTGGGAAGGTGGCAGGCACAGAAATCCGGAAAAACCCGTGTCTATTACTGCATCCACGTTTTGGCATTGGCCGGTATCATCCTCAATGTACACGGCGATCCGTGCCTCCAAACGCGCATCGACAAGGCCCGAAATCATGACCGCTCCAACGTGGGTTGGCCTCCAAACCGATCCACCGCAACATGGCCGATGCGAAGGCAAAACGGCTGAGCGTCGGGCTGGCGGGCGTACAACTGTTGGCAGGCTTCCAACGTGTCGTCCGCGAGTTCGTAGTCGCCAGTCTCAATATCAATTGCGACAACTCTGCCATGATTGCCTTTTTCGGTCTCATGGCGAATCTTGGATTCAAAAAGCTCGGTGCCCCGGCGGGCGAACTCTTCTTTGCTGTATCGCGGCTGTCTTGGCAACATGTTGGGGCCTCCGGGGCGGCACCTTGGCGACATGCCGCTGACGTCAACGAACTCGGAAGATATGAGAAAATATAGCCGTTTCCGCGGCGATCTGCAATCGCTTGCGTGCTGAAGCGCCCGACGAGACTCCATGTGAACTCTGAGGCAACAGCCTCTATTTGCCTTTTTCTTTTTCGGCACGAATCTCAATCTTTTCGCCTTTATTTCGCAACCATTCGACAGTTTTCAAATACCACGGCCCTTGTTCGTCCACCATATGCGGAGGTATCGAGTCCAAATTTCTACCGGAAATCCACTCGACCGCATTCTTGCCACCGAACGGTTCTTTTTGGTGGTAGTCTGCTCCCGCTTCCAACAGCAGGTAAGCAATTGGATACGCTGGGCGGGACACTGCTAACATCAAGGGAAAGTATCCTTTTTCGTTCTTATGATGGATATCCGCTCCCGCTGCTATTAGCAGCTTCGCATTCTCTGTGCGTTGGTTTCCAATGGCATAAAAAAGTGGTGTCTCGCCAGGATTGAACTTGCTCCCCTTATTCACCAAATTGGGATTTCCACCATTCTTCAATGCCTGGTCTAGCCAAAACGGATTATCTGCCAGCGCCGCCTGACTCATAACTGATTGTCCACGCTCATTTAGGATATTGGAATCAGCTTTGTGCCCGAGGAGTTTGCTGTATCCTTTTTTGTTTTGTGCCCAAAGGCATCGCAATAACGGCGTGACGCCATATCGCCCCTTCGCATTTACGTCCACGCCTTGCTTCACGAGTTCATCAATGGTTTTCTCGTCGCCTTGTTCGGCTGCCTGAACCAGTTTCAAGACTTGCGGGTCAGAGAACAGCGATTTTGCTTCCAATTTCTCTAGTTCAGGCGGTTCGCCGCCGCTGCCGATCACAAAGCATGTAACGAGTGAAGCAGCAAAAAACACAGTGGCATTTGAGCTGAATTTCATGTTTTTGACTCCACTGCAGAGCATTTGCCGGGCGTGTGGCACCTTTGTGGCATGCCCTGGCAGAGCGAGCATCCGTCAACTTCAGATCGTCCATTTCAATTTTCACGGGCCGCATTCCCGCGACCCAGAGTCTAACGGGGAGCGGGTGTCATTGCAATGGCCAGGCCCCATCAATACTACAGCGCTGATTATCCCCCTGAGATAGGTGTTTATCCCAAGCGACCCGCCTCCGTCGGGCCTGCCCCGGCTTAGCGACGACTGATCGGCTAAACCGCTTGCGCAAGAAGTTCCGCCTCCGCCGGGCTGGTCCCGGCGGAGCGACGACTTTATCGCTCTTACTTCGCTGGCTCCCAAGATTACAGCGCTTAGCCGGCTTGGCTTGTCAGTCGTCGTCCCGCCGGGACAAGCCCGGCGGAGACAAGCTAAACCAACGCTGTAGCGTTAAGGGAATGGCACGATTGTCACGGGCGCTTTGTTGCGCGCCACCCTGCCGAAATCGGAACGCCTTGCGATTGTAAATCGACGGCGGGTACCCCTTGAAACGAATATTTGGCAGAGGCAGGCGAAAATCAACGTAAAGTATTTGTTTTCAACATCTTGCGCATGCACATCTTGGCATGCCCGTGCGGCTTTCTTCTGGATTCATTTCACAGGGGTCTGGGGGGGTCGTGAAATGAAACGAATCCTGAAATGAACGGCCCCTCATCCCCGACCCCTCTCCCCGGAGTACCGGGGAGAGGGGAGTAGCGCTGTGGCCAAACATTTGTCCTTGGTTATCCCGCTCCGCCTGTTTAGAATCAAAACACTCAGCCCACCATTGAACACGGCGCCAAACCCCGCCTCCCCGCGTTCTTCGAGGATGAACCGTGGACTATTGCTTTGTCTTGGTCCTGGTTTTGCTTCTCCTGACCGTCATCACGTTGGTGGGTCATTTCCTTTGGGTGATGACCGCCGCGGTGTTCGGCGCACTTTTCAAATTTGACGACGCTGCAACGTCACCCAAACCTCTTGCCAGCGCGGATCGAGGTTCCGTCAGAGGCGGTGAACGCTCCGACATTGAGTGCATTCTCTGCGGCCAGCTTTTCGTGCGCCGGCACCGCACCTGTCCACAATGTGGCCTGGACTGCAAGCAAGAGGAAGCCGTTGAGCTTCGCGACCTTGATACCACGGCCCGCCAGCTTGGCCGGCTGGCGCGGCTGGACGAGACGCAGCGCGAGGTCATGGAATCGACGCTGGGCACGGTGGATCGGCGGCGGCATGAGTTGGTCAAGCGACTCGAGCAAATGACCGGTTTCGCCAAGGAGTTAAAACCGCAGCCGAGCCAGCCGGCAGTGTTGGAACCCACGCCGCCGCCAAAGACAGCGCCTGCCGAGCAACCGATCAACGATTTGGCCGAAATCAACACCATTCTTTCAAGCAACCCCGATGTCCGCCAATGGTCGCCCGAACAGCGATCAAGGGCGTTGGCACTTTATCGCGCTCAAATGCCCAACGTATGGGCGCGCCTTGGACCGGCGCAGTTGTTGCCGTTAGCACGTTTGCTGCGCCTGGCCGGTTTGAGTAGCAGGGCATTGGACCTTTACGGGCTTTTGCTGCTGCATCATCCGCAAAGTTGGCAGGCGTGCGAGGCTGTGGTCGAAGCCGCAACTCTTGCTCATCAATTGGGCCAGCCCGAGGCCAGGGCCGCGCTGATCCAAAAGGCTGCAAGCTTGCCGTTGACGGAAGCTCAGCGGCAATTGCTAGAGCAATTGCAAACCCCGGCCGTTGCCGCGCCCATTGAACAGGATGAGATTCCCACCGTTCTGCCCATTCAACGCTCAACACCGGCAGCGCCAGCATCTGCTGCCTTGGTCAAGCCCCAAATCGAGGAACTGCCGACCGTTCCCCGTGCGCCACGACGCAGCATTGGCGAAATGCTGGCGGCGTTCATGGAAGAGCGCAACATCCTTTGGGGCGAATTGGTGGGCGGCTTGCTCATCGTTGGATGTTCCATTGCACTGGTCATCAGTCTCCGTGAAAAGCTGGAGGAAATCCAATACTTCCCGTTCCTGGTGGTCGGCTCGGTTGCGGCAGCGCTGCTCGGCGCGGGTCGTTACACACTTAGCCATTGGAAGCTGGAAGCGACAAGTCGCGGTTTGCTGGTGATTGGCACGCTGCTGGTGCCGCTCAGTTTCATGGTGTTGGCGGGCGTGGCGTCAGGGCGGGAAGGCGGTTTGTTGGAAGCCGCCATGGAAATCGGTGCCATTGCGTTTTTCACGTGGCTGGTGCGGGGTGCTACCGGAGTGCTGCTGCGCCAGCCCATTGGCCCGGCTGCACCACGGCCGGACTGGTTGACCACCCTGGCCATCATGGGCGCCTCGGCAAGTCAATTGTTGGTGCCGCACATCAAAGAGAATGACTTCGCGCGAGAGTGGTTGGGCCTGGTTGGTTATGTGCCGGCGGCGCTGCTCATCTTGACTCAAGGAATGACATGGCAGTCCGTTTATCGGCGGGA
>Ga0134121_10001813_pt1 | contig 19504 bp, 14 predicted proteins | sample KB301_FD_96463 | JGI IMG/M metagenome (GOLD analysis project Ga0134121, IMG submission 96463) | Terrestrial soil microbial communities without Nitrogen fertilizer from Kellogg Biological Station, Michigan, USA - KB3-0-1 | ecosystem: Environmental > Terrestrial > Soil > Unclassified ... | reverse complement strand
TGCAGGGAGATTGCTTGCTGTGGCGCCGTTTCCACCGATCGGTGTCTAGCTGTAACTGAGCGCAGGTGTTCCTCCGTTTGCAAGTACTGAAGCTGTACCGTCCGCAGATCCGTTGCACAATGCATCTGTGGAAGAGGAAATATTTGAAGCAAGGATGGCCGGCTCGACAACCATAAAGCTGTCCGCCGCAGTACATCCGTTCGCGTCCGTTACCGTCACATAATACGTTCCGCCTGAAAGGTTGCTGGCAGTTGCGCCGCTTCCTCCGGAAGGAGTCCAGCTGTACGAGTAACCCGTTGTGCCGCCTGTTGCTGAAACAGATGCAGAACCATTTGCATTTCCGTTGCAATCTACATTTGTTCCTGAAGTTGAAGTCTGTAAGACAGTTGGTTCTGATATCGTCACGGATGCATTGCTCACGCATCCATTTGCGTCAGTAACGGTGACAGAATAATTTCCTGCAGCAAGGTTCGATTCCGTTGCACCCGTTCCCCCGCTTGGAGTCCAGGCGTAGGTATAGTTCACCGTGCCGCCACCTGCGGTGACGGTTGCTGAGCCGTTGTTTGCTCCATTGCAGGTGATGTCAGCCGACGCAGAAATGGCAGCAGTCAAAACCGGGGGTTGATTAATGGTTGCATTTGCAGTAGAGGTGCAGCCGTTTGCATCAGTTACAGTAACCGAATAGTTACCTGCTGCAAGCCCGGAAGCTGTGGCACCATTGCCACCGCCCGGAGACCAGGCATAAGTGTACGGAGCAGTCCCGCCACCTGCGTTGACGGTTGCAGAACCGGTATTGCCGCCATTGCATAACACGTCCGTTACGGGCGGAATGGCTGCAGTTACAGGAGTCGGTTCAATGATCGTGGCTGAAGTTGTTTGGGTGCAGCCGTTGGCGTCAGTAACAGTGACGGTATAATTTCCTGCAGCCAGGTTATTTGCTGTTGTTCCTGCACCACCTGATGGTGTCCACGCATAGGTATATCCTGCTGTACCGCCTCCAGCAACAACCGTTGCATTTCCCGTGGTTCCACCATTGCACAACACGTCAGTTGTATTGCTGATGGCTGCAGTCAAAGCTGGTGGCTCCGTAATATTTACGTTGGTAGATGCAGAGCATCCGTTGGCATCAAGAACTGTGATCGTATAAGTTCCTGCGCTGAGGCCTGTAGCATTGGCTGCATTTCCTCCGCTTGGCGTCCATGTATAAGTATATGGCCCCGTACCCCCTGAAGCATTGGCGTTGGCGGTTCCGTTCGCTCCGCCATTACAAGTAACGTTGGTCGAAGCAGGAACAGTCGCAGTTGGCCCTGCAGTATTCGATACAGCAATGTTGGCCGTGGCCGTACATCCGTTTGCGTCTGTGATTGTAACAACGTAAGCACCTGCAGCAAGGTTGTTTGCCGTAGCTGCATTACCTCCTGAAGGAGACCAGGAAAAAGTATATCCGCCTGCGCCGCCGGAAGGATTTACCGTAGCAGTTCCTGTACTTGCTCCGCAATTTGTTGGAGTCGATGAGGAGGTAGCATTAATGGCTGTCGGTTGTGAGATGTTGGCATTGGCTGTTGCAGTGCATCCGTTGGCGTCAGTAATCGTAACGGTATATGTTCCTGCACCGAGACCTGTTTCCGTTGCACCTGTTCCGCCGCTTGGCGACCATGAGTAGGTATATCCTGCCGTTCCTCCACCCGGTGTTGCCGTTGCTGAACCTGTAGATGCTCCGTTGCACAATACATTGGTTGGAGTGGTAGAAGCCGTCAGCACAGGTGGTTGTGTGATATTCACATTTGCAGTTTGAGTACATCCGCGGGAATCCGTCACAGTCACTGTGTAATTTCCTGCACTAAGATTATTGGCCGCTGAGCCTGTTCCTCCGCTTGGTGTCCACGCATACGTATATCCCGGTGTTCCTCCGCCGGCAGTTACAGAAGCAGAACCGCTGTTCCCGCCATTGCACAATACATCCGTGGATGCATTGATGGCTGCTGTAACAGCATTGGGTTGTGTGATATTTACATTTGAATTAATCGTGCAGCCATTTGCATCAGTAACCGTTACCGTATAGCTTCCGGCAGTAAGGCCTGTACCTGTTGCAGCAGTCCCGCCTGCAGGAGACCACGCATACGTGTACGGTCCGATTCCGCCACCTGCCGTTACCGTTGCAGCTCCGTTATTCCCGCCATTGCACAAAACATTTGTAGGTGCACCCATCGATGCCGTCAGTACAGGCGATTGGGTAACCGTGTATGATGCAGTCTTGGTGCAACCGTTGGCATCGGTAACAGTCACGGTGTAAGTGCCCGCTGTCAGGTTGGATGCAGTTGCGCCTGTGCCTCCGCTTGGAGACCAGGAGTAAGTGAATGGAGCAGTTCCGCCGCCGGCATTTACGGAAGCGCTTCCGTTATTGCCTCCATTGCAATTCACATTCGTTCCTGATGCAGCCGCAGTCAGAATTGTAGGTTGAGTAATTGTAAATTGCTGCGTTGTTACGCAACCGGCATTGTCATGAATGGTGACGGTATAGGTCCCTGCTCCAAGGTTGGATGCAGTAGCTGCTGTGCCTCCGCTTGGTGCCCATGTATAGGTGTAAGGTCCGCTGCCGCCGGATACGTTTACAGATGCCGAACCGGTAGTTCCCCCGTTACATAAAATATTTGTCTGCGACGGAGTGATCGTCATGGAATTCGGAGCAGTTACAGTAAAGGTTTGTTGAGCTGCACAGTTGGCGTTGTCAACAATGATGACGGTATAAGTTCCTGCGGGAAGGTTGTTGATGGTGTTTGATCCGTTCACATTGTTCGCTTGCTGGATGTTTGTTCCTCCTGCGTTTTGCCATACGTATGTCCATGGTCCGTTGCTTGTTCCTGTGGCAGTGGCCGATGCAGTTCCCGTGGCGCAGTTAATATTCGTCACGTTTACAGTCGGCGGCGTACAACATGCAAGTGTTGCAAAAAAGTGCGTGATCGGGTCGAGGTTACAGGCGAAGGAAGTCCATGAACCTGATTCACCGTCACCGTAAGTATCGATTGAAATGTTGCAGCTGGTACCGTTTACACATTGGTTGGGAGGTACGGTCGTAATGTTCCAGCAAAATGTCCAGTCGCAGGTATTGAGTGGATTGTTGTCTCCGAAATTATCTCCTGGGTTTCCGTCTGGGTAACCGCCGTTGGCATCACCAAGCGGGGAATCATAAAACCAACCGGGCCCGGTTACAAGGCCGGTAGCCGAGCTGGTCACAAGCGCATTGTAATAATTCCATGCTCCCGCGCCGGAACAATTCGCAGGGTTCACGGTAACGAGTGTGCCTGGGTTCCATCCCGGTCCGAATGAAGGACAAACAGCATGAAGCCAGTTGATGGACGTCTGGTTATAATCAGAAATTGTATAACAGAAATTAACGGTCTGACCGGGCTGGTAAGTGCCGTTGAACGGGGGAGGGTTTACAGTCAGCGACGACTGGATCACGCATCCCTGGCAGTCGTAATTATTCTGAAGTTGCAGTGTGAACGCGCATCGGTCTGTAATGCTTCCGCCGCTCACCTGCATGAAGTACGTACCGCTTGCCAAACCGCCGAAAGTTGTGGTAAGGTTTCCGGCTGCACCGATGGCACAACCCATCGGAATCATATTGCCGCAAGTCGTTCCCTGGTAGATGGCGCATTCAGGCGTCTGCAATCCTGAGATCTGAACATTCAGCGTAGGGGCTGTGATGGTGAACTGATACCAAACGTCGGCGGCAGGATTTGCCATGTTGCCGGCTGGCTGGCAACCGATCACTGATGTATACGGAACTTCAGCAGTAGCGCAAAGGTTGGTCGTATTGAAAGTTGCCCATGCAGCAACTCCACTCGGACAAGGTTGCGGCACAGGGAGCGTACCTAAATTTTGCGCGCCCGAACATGCATCATTTGCCGGCGGCGCGCCTGTGCAGTTGGTTCCGCAAGGGCCACCACCGGCATTGCATGGAACACAAGAAATAGTTGCTATCCAACCGGCACCACGCACCGTGAGGTCAGAAGTAAATACAAATGTCAGGCAGCCATTGGTACTCGTAACGGTTCCCGGACTGGCAGTCCCGGTATAAGTTCCGATCAGGGGTGAAGCCGTAGAAGGTCCGTTGTAAATGGAGAGGAAGTCGAAGTTTGCTTCCACGTTGAAGGAACTGAAAGTTACGCGCGCGCATTGCCCGGTACCCGTAGGGCAAATCGTATAAGTAAAATTTTCGTTGTTGAAATAATTGGCAGCTCCATTGCTGTCATAAAAAGTTCCAGAGCATGCGTTGAGCGTGCCGTTGCCCATGTTGTAGGCCTGGGCATTACTGAGTGCACTAATGACGCATACTAAAATCGCTACGACTTCACATCGTAAAAACGATAAAACTGCTTTCCTTTTCTGAGTAGAATCAACCATGGTGTGGTGGTTTTGGTTTTGAAGGAATCCGAGTGGAATAAAATGTTAATATGTAGGCTTGTACAAGTGATCAGGTTACTGTTTATACCCTTCATAAATGCATCTGTTTGAAGACAAACGTCAAATTGTAAGAGAGGGTGATAAAATGTATCAGTGAGAAGAGGAAATCTTCTGAAAAATCTTACAATCAGGAAAATACTCTTCTTCATAATCTGAAAATGTTTTTCAAACAAACTTCAAGAACACGGAAGGAAAAGAGAATTAATTAAGTTCGAAAATTAGAAATCCTTTTCCATTAAAACAAGCGGATTTTGAGTAAAAAAAGAACCGGAACTTGTAAATATCCTGTGCTTGTGGGATTCGCTTTCATTCGCCCCTGTAATTCGGACGTTGGCGACCGGAAAGCTGCCATTGGCGACAGATTAACTCAAAAAGGACTTATGAACAATGAGGGATTTTTGCCGGCAAAATTCAAAGTGCCGGTTTAAAACTTTTTAAATTTTTTAGATTTCATATTCCAAGCCCCTTTGTTACTTTCGCGCTCTCAAAAAAATAAAAACCTGTTATGAAAGTTACCGTAGTAGGCGCAGGAAATGTTGGTGCTACCTGTGCGAACGTGATTGCGCACAACGACTTCGTACATGAAGTGGTGCTGCTTGACATCAAGGAAGGAATTGCAGAAGGCAAGTCACTCGACATGTGGCAAACGGCTCCTATCAATTTATATGATACCCGAATGACCGGGTCGACAAATGATTATGCAAAGACTGCCGGTTCCGATGTTGTCGTTATCACCTCCGGTCTTCCCCGCAAACCGGGCATGAGCCGTGACGACCTGATCGCTACCAATGCAGGTATTGTGCGTGGCGTCACTGAAAGCATCATGAAGCATTCCCCCGGTACCATCATCATTGTTGTCTCCAACCCGCTCGATGTAATGACCTATTGTGCATACCTCACTGCGCACACAGATTCAAAAAAAGTTTTCGGAATGGCCGGCATCCTGGATACGGCCCGCTACAGGGCTTTCCTGGCTGAGGCTTTAGACACTTCTCCCAAGGACATCCAGGCCGTGCTCATGGGCGGACATGGGGACACGATGGTACCGCTGCCCCGTTATACGACAGTTGCAGGCATACCTGTCACTGAACTCATTTCAAAAGAAAAACTGGACGCCATTGTGCAGCGCACAAAAGTCGGCGGAGGTGAATTGGTGAACCTGATGGGAACTTCTGCATGGTATGCACCAGGTGCAGCAGCGGCCCAGATGGTGGAAGCAATCATCAAAGATCAAAAAAGAATTTTCCCCTGCTGCGCGTGGTTGCAGGGCGAATACGGATTGAAAGATATTTACCTCGGTGTTCCTGTGAAGCTCGGCAAAACGGGCATTGAAGAAATCATTGAACTGAAGCTGAACAAGGATGAAATGGAATTGTTGACATCTTCAGCTAAGTCAGTGAAGGAAGTTATGAATGTGCTTGACAACATGCAGGCGCCTGTTAAATAAATAGCAAGAATTTTTTTCTAAGGCATCCGGGGCAGCAACGGATGCCTTTTATTTTTTTTATGATGATTCAAAAAACCATTCTTCCTATAGAGTTATTATTTATTGAAGATGCCGGCTATCACCTCCTCGTAAAAGCGAAAGTGAACGGTAAAGCGGCCACGCTGCTCATTGATACAGGTGCGTCTAAAACTGTTTTCGACAAGGGAAGAATCCTCCGCTTCACAGATGAAAAAAACTTTCGGCAACTTGAAAAACTGAGTACGGGCCTGGGCACCTCCAGGATGGAAACCCAGTCAGCCATTCTCAAAAAATTCCAGCTCGGGAAATTATCGCTTTCACTTTTTGAAACAATCGTCATCGACCTTTCGCACGTGAACTTAACCTACGCAAAGCTTGATCTGCCCGCCATCGACGGAGTTCTCGGCAGTGACCTGATGGTGAAATACCATGCGCTGATCGATTACAGGAAAAAAGAATTGAAGCTGCAATGGAAAAAGCAGTGACTATTTTCTATAGGCAATGAAATAGGGATACTGGAGCACTTCGTTCTTATAGGTAAACTGCGAACCGTCAGGACGTGAAACGTTCAATAGCTGGAGCGTCTTCATGTCAATGATGGTGACGTATCCGTCGGTGCCGCCACAATTGGAAATATGATGAGGAGCAGGACCGCCGTCATAGTTCAGGTTGGCAACATATACAACGTCATGGTCATCATCTACAGCAAGGCCATGGGGCTGGAAGCCCGGATACAAATGGCCTACATATGCATTGGTGGTGTAATCAATGATATATACAGAACCTTTTAACAGAGATGAACATCCCGGGCTGAGAGAGTCCTCCGTGCAGGACACGAACAGCCAGTGATGCTTTTGCGAAATTGAAAACTCCTGCGGCTTGACGCCCACATGCAGGGGTGAACCAATTTGAAGGTCTGTAGCTCTTGAATAAATCCTGACTTCATCCGACTTCTGGCACGACACAAAATATTCGGTGGCATCAGGAGAGAAAATTATTTCATGCGGATCCAATGCACCTGCTCCGAGAGAAACCATGTCAGTGGACCATGGATTTTGCTCATCCTTTAAATGCACTTTGTAAAGCGTACTTCCAAACTGCGAAGTCACATAGAGGGTAGAGTCGTCCGGCGAAACGAAGGTGCCATGGGGGTTGTTCAGGTTCCCGATCACATACGTTTCAGTCATCGTGGTGAGGTCAACCACGGAAACAAATCCCTGCAGGTCAAGGTTGCTCACAAATGCCGTTTTTGAATCTGACGTAAATGCAACAGTATTCCAGTAGGCTGAAACTCCGTTGTTCAGGGTAATGCTTCCGACTTCAGTATCGTCCGAAGTGCGGAAGACCTCGAGGATATTTCCCTGGTAAAATACTGCGCACCAGTATTTGCCGTCGGGCGTGATCCTGACCTGGTGCGGTCCGCCATTCCCGTTCCCGACCTTGATGTAGCGCATGATGACCCTGGTTTCTGCATCGAAGATTGCAACTTTGTTACAGGGCTGCATGCATACATAAAATTTTTTGCGGTCAGGATTGTCAGAAAAGTTTACATAGCCCGTGCAGTTCGGCGCACCTTCGGCAATCCAGTTTTTCAATGTCAGGTATTCACCTGTTGAAAGTGGCGTCAATTTGTACGGCATCGTCGGCTGCAAGGCAAGGCCCAGGTTGGTATCCGTGTTGCAGAAATACAGCATGTAGCTGTAGTCGGTGGAGTAGGGGATTACGGAACTACCGTTCTTTCCGCCCTGGAACATATTGTCCCAACTGCTGTAATCAAGTCCATTTGCATTGCCCGCGCTTTGTGTATTGTGGCACCCGGCAGTGGCGCATCTGTTCAGGATAATGTCTCCGACTTCTTTCGGATAACAGGACGTATCGGGTGAACTGAATTTATCCTTGGTGCAGGAAGCAAAAGAAAGAATTACAAAAAGCTGAAAGATTTTTTTCATAAAATAAAATTTAAAAGAGTTTTTTTCCGTTCACGGTTTCTATTCCGTCACATATAACGTTACATATAATTCATTGCCCGATACGGTGGAAGAATTTATTACCGCAGGAGTCGCGCCCATCACATTCATTCCAACATTCTGGTCAAACCCTTCAGCATAGAGAAAGTAATTCCCCTGGAACAGGTTTTCAAAAGAAGCAATTCCGGAATTGTCGCTTTGTGTATGCCAGTCATAGACACCCACATCGGTTCCTGGAAATTCAACCGCATTATTTTTAAGATACACACGGATGCCCGGCAAGGCCATTGAATGATGCATGACGGAAACGATCAGCTTATTGGTTCCTTTTACGACAATATGACCTGCGCTATCAGTGTTTTCGTCTTTCCCGCAGGAAGTAAAAAGCAAGGCAATGAGCAGGAAAAATGTCGACAGGCGTTTCATAAATTCTTTAGTGACTTCTTACCAGTGGCAAATATACTGAACGCACGCCATACAACTCTGAAGGCAACATGGATATTGGATTCAAATGAACATTTTACCAGTGGGATTTTACACCTGGGCTATTTCATTATGCAGATTTTCATACGGCTGACACCTCCGGCGTGTTCCATCGTCACGTAATAGATGCCATTTGCAAGGCAAAAGAGGTTCAATTCATTCTCACCGGCTTCCGGATGAAATGTCTCAAGCACTTTTCCCTCCACGTCGAAGACTTCGACAACGGCTGAATGCGGTGCATTGATTTTTACAATACCGTGAGAGGGATTGGGGTAAACATTTAAAAAATTCTCTTCCTCCAAAGCAGAAATAGAGGTGCCCACGTCTGCGTATTCCCAAACATCGGGTGAAGTGGAGTTCCAGCTTGTATTGTTGATCACATATCCTTTTTCTGTAGTAGCACAAGCTGCGTCAAACAAAGCAGTGGCACAAAAAAGTTCAGGTGTCCATATTCCCGAAGATGCATCGTAAGAATAGAAGTCGTTGAATAAATCTGTCGCGCCGTTGCCCAGACCGTAGCCCGCATAACCGGTTCCTGCAATTGTAAACGCTGAAACGGAAGTACGCGCGCTTCCGGGAAAATCAGGTTGCTGCGTCCAGATGTTGCTCTGGATATCGAACAACCATACTTCGCGCGTGGGCACCAGCAGCGCACTTCCCATCCCGCATACAATATAAATGGAATCACCGATCGTAAAACTGGAAGGTTGGTAAAGGCCGAATCCGGGAATGTCATTTTTTTGCGACCATGTATCAGCTACCGGATCATATTCCCACCAGTTCAGGTTCAGAAATCCGGAAGTGTGATCGTGCAGGCCAAGTCCCGCATAGCCTTTGGTAGCCGAAGCTGTAGCGGTTCCTGCAAGCCAGCCGCTCGCAGCAGGTAATCCTGTTTTTTGCGTCCATAAATTTTGCGCAGGATCATATTCCCAAAGATCGCTTAGCTGAAGTGTGGTAACCGGATCGACGCCGAAACCCACGTATCCTTTTCCGCCTACTGAAAATGCGGAAGCCAATCTGCGCGGCGTACCCGGAAACAAGGCAATCGTATCCCACGTATTTGTAACAGGATCGTATTTGTAAAATTTATTGTCGGCGTAACCAAGGGAGGCATTTTGTCCGAGGCCATAGTAAACCTTGTCGCCTGCGGCAAATGCAACACCTTCGTAGCGGTTGTCAGGCGCATCCTGTTTTTGGGACCATGAAAACTGTGCAGTTGCGTCGGCGGTGATGGAGGTCAGCAGGCCAAGCAGGAAGACATGTTGCTTTTTCATCTTCGAGAATTTAAATGGAAGATAAAAGTAATGGAGGAAAGCGCTAAAATTATTTTTTCTTTTTAAACCTGCAGCTCAGCAAAGTGATGTCGTCAGTAAAATTTTTCGACTGCTTGTAATCTGTAAGCGTGGCAATCAGCTTTGTATGCAACGCCTCAATTTTATTGACAGAAATATTTTCAATTAAGAATTCCTTCAGCTTCTCAACGCCGTATTCTTCACCCTCATCGTTTTCAGTATCGGTGACGCCGTCGGTGTAGCAGAGCATCAGCGCATTGTCGGGAATGTAAAGTTTGCCTGCATTGATAAACGGCAACTCTTCGAACATACCCAGCCCTGTGGTGCCGTCGTTCAGCATGTAGACCACTTTATCGTGGATCAGGAATGGCGGGTTGTGGCCTGCATTTACGTAATGCAATTCCTTTGTTACGTAATTGTACCTGGCGATAAAAAAAGTGATGAACTTTTCTCCCTTGGCACTTTGGAAAACTTTTCCGTTGAGCAGTTTGACGAGCTCAACCAGGGAAGTGCGCTCATCCAGGAGCGCATGCACGTTGGCCTGGAAATTACTCATGAGCAGTGCAGCAGGAATTCCTTTGCCGCTGACATCTGCCATGCTGAACACGAATTCATTTTCATTCAGCGGAATGTAATCATAGTAGTCGCCGCCGACTTCCTGGTGCGGAAGGTAGGAAGCGTGAAATTCGATGCGCTCGTCGTCGGGCAGGGAAACGGGGAAGAGCATGTTTTGCATCTGTGCCGCCAACTCAAGCTCGCGCCTCATGGCTGCCTGGCGTATGCGTTCACCTGCAGTATGGTTGTTTTCAATGGCCACCACCACCAGGTTGGTAATTGTTTGAATGAATGTGATGAGTTCATTTTTCCGGACGATCGGGCTGCCTTCAATGCCGCCCACCAACGCATAGGCAAGGAGCTGGTCTTTGTGATAGACAGGCACGATGGTCTCAAAGCTGTTGATCCAGAGTTCTTTTTCTGTCTCCAGGTTGTGCAGATGATTGAGTTCGGAAATTATTTTTTCGAGGTCAATGGTTTGAAAACTTTGATCGGTGCCGTAGAGGAGAAAACATTTCCACTTTTGCTCGTAGATGAGCAGTCCCAACTTCTCCACTTTCAATTGTGCCTGCACCACGTGTTCATAAACATCGAGCAACTGCTTGGTAGAAAAATTATAATTGATGGCCTTGGTAATCTGCAACAGCCAATGAAGCTGCAGCTTTTTGGCCTGGAGATCAGAAGCCAGTTGTTCCGTTGTTTCCGGAATGCCAGTTATATTTTTAGGGGTAGTGGACAAAATAGTATGGATTGGTTCAGCTGTTTACTTTCTTCAGCTTTTCAATTAATTCCGGAAGTTGTTTCACCATGGCAAGCTCTTTCATTTTTTCACGCGCTTCCTGGGTCGGGCTGCCAAAATAAGTTTTTCCTCCTTCGAGAGATTTCGGTATGCCGCTCTGTCCCAGCACCACGGCACCTTTGCCGATGGTGAGGTCCTTTTGCACGCCCACCTGTCCCCAAAGGATCACATCGTCTTCAATCGTCACCACGCCTGCAATCCCGACCTGCGCTGCAAAGAGACAATTTTTTCCGATCACCGTGTCATGTCCTACGTGAACGTGGTTATCGAGCTTCGTTCCCATGCCGATGATGGTATCAGAAGAAACTCCTTTGTCAATGGTACAGCAGGCCCCGATCTCTACGTTGTCGTGGATGATCACACGCCCGCAGGAAAGCATTTTATCATAATGGTCCGGCCTGCGCTTGAAATAAAAAGCGTCGGCGCCGATCACGGTGTTGGAATGAATAACACAGTTATTCCCGATTTCCGAATGATCATAGATGCTGACATTGGAATGGATGACGCAACCGCTTCCGATCTTCACGTGGTTACCGATGAAGGCGCCGGGCTGAATCACTGATCCGGCACCAATTGCAGCAGTATCGCTGATGAATTTTGCCGAAGACTGAAACGGGCGGAAATGATTTACAATGCTCACATACACCGTGAACGGATCGTCGTGGAATAAGAGCGCCTTTCCTGCCGGAGCAGAAACTTCTTTGTTGATGATGATAAAAGTGGCGCCTGACTGCAAGGCCTTGTCATAATATTTCGGGTGGTCCACAAAAGTAATGTCGCCTTCCTCCACCTTGTGAATTTCATTGATGCCCGTCACAAGTTTCTGCTCATCCCCGATGATGCGCGCAGATGTGAGTTGGGCCAGGTACGCCAGTTTTTGCGGGGAAGAAAATTTCATTGCGGTAAAAGTAGATGAAAGTATGGAGTATTAAATATTGTGAAGGAAGACAAATTCACAGTCGTTTCTTAAAACCTTCTCTCTCCGGATGGCAGTTCTTCGTTACTTTCGCGCCCCATGAAGATCGCTGTCGTAACACGCATGCTTAGAAAAGACAAGCTGGAAGGATTCGGTGTCTTCACGCATGAAATTCTTCAGAGGATTGTAAAGCAGCATCCGGAACATGAATTCCTTTTCCTCTTCGACAGGAAATATGATAGCGATTTTATTTATGCCGGGAATGTAAAGCCATTTGTTTTGCTTCCGCCGGCAAGCCATCCGCGCCTGCTTGTTTTCTGGTACCAGTACAGGCTGAAATGGTTTTTGAAAAAACACGAGCCCGACGTTCTTTTATCTCCGGACGGAGGCATTCCATTGAATACGTCAGTCAAAACGCTTTCTGTAATCCACGACCTGAACTTCGAACATTTCCCTGATGATCTGCCTGCAGGCGTACGTCACTATTACCGTCATTATTACAGGAGAATTTCACAGGCGGCAACCAGGCTGGTCACTGTTTCTGAGTTTTCAAAAAAAGATATAGAAACAATTTACGGTGTCGACGAAAATAAAACCGATGTGGTTTATAATGGGGTAGGGGATACGTTCAAACCCATGGGACCTGAAGAAATTTTAAGAACGAAGGAAAAATATTCTGGCTCCATGCCTTACTTTTTATTTGTCGGAAGCATTCATCAAAGGAAAAACCTCCCGAACATGATGAAGGCGTTTTCTCTTTTCAGGAAATCGGCCGCGACAGAAATGAAGTTTGTAATTGCCGGCGCCAAAAGATGGTGGAATGTGGAGATGGAAAATGCATTTGAAAAATCAGAATTTAAAAAAGACATCCTTTTCACCGGGCGCGTGGCTGACAATGAGTTGCCTTTACTCACCGGTGCCGCACATGCTCTTTTGTATGCATCAAGGTTTGAAGGCTTTGGCATTCCCATCATCGAAGCAATGAAATGCGGTGTTCCTGTCATTACCTCCAATACCTCCTCCATGCCTGAAGTGGCCGGAAATGCAGCGCTCCTGGTAAATCCTGATTCCGTGGAATCCATTTGCGAGGCCATGAAAAAAATTACAGCGGACCCCGGCTTGCGTAAAGATTTGACTGCAAAAGGCCTGGAACGCGCTGCTGCATTTTCCTGGGACAGGTCGGCAACTGCTTTCTGGAACAGCATTGAAAAACTGTTTCGCATTAAATAATTTATTCCGAATTATGCACCCCTAAAAAAATAATATGGCAACCCTGAAACCTTTCAAAGGCATCCGTCCGAAAAAAGAATTTGTGAAAAGCATTGCATCACGCCCTTATGACGTGCTCAATGAAAAAGAAGCGCGCATCGAAGCCGGCGATAACATGAATTCTTTTTACCACGTCATCAAACCTGAAATGGATTTCCCTGATGACTTCGATCACTATGCCCCGGAAGTTTATAAAAAGGGCAAAGAGAATTTTGACAGGATGTTCCGTGAAGGCGTGTACTTTCAGGATGAAAAGGATTGCTATTACATCTACCAGCAGACGATGAACGGCAGGAAGCAGAATGGTATCGTGGGTTGCGCATCGGTAGACGATTACCTGAACAATGTGATCCGCAAGCATGAACTGACACGTCCCGACAAGGAAGAGGACCGCAAGAACCACATCCGTTACAGTAACCTGAACTATGAACCGGTTTTCTTTGCCTACCGTTCAATGGCTGAACTCGACAACCTGGTTTCAGAACTGATCAAGGCAACGCCTGAATATGATTTTGTTTCTGACGACGGCATCGGTCATACTTTTTGGGTGGTGAAAGACGATGCAACGATCAGCAGGATCACAGAACTCTTTTCGAAAATTCCTTTTACCTATGTAGCCGATGGGCATCACCGCACAGCGGCGGCGGCACTCGTAGGAAAAGAAAAACGCGATGCAAACCCGAACCATACAGGGAAGGAAGAATACAATTATTTCCTTGCAGTACATTTTCCTGATACACAATTGGCCATCCTTGATTACAATCGTGTGGTGAAAGACCTCAACGGACTTTCTTCTGCTGACTTTATTAAAAAGATTTCTGAAAATTTTTCTGTGACTGAAAAAGGATCTCTTTACAAACCTGCGCGATTGCATGAGTTCAGCATGTACCTCGATGGTAAATGGTATGCGCTGATGGCAAAACCAGGAACTTTTAATGACAACGACCCGATCGCTGTGCTGGATGTTACAATTCTTTCAGAAAAAATTCTCTCACCGGTTCTCAACATTAAAGATTTGCGCACCGACAAGCGTATTGATTTCGTAGGCGGCATGCGCGGGCTTGAAGAACTGGAGAAACGCGTGAACAGCGGAGAGATGAAGGTGGCCTTTGCATTGTATCCTGTTTCGATGAAGCAGCTGATGGACATAGCAGACAATGACCTGATCATGCCTCCGAAGGTTACCTGGTTTGAGCCCAAGCTGAGAAGCGGCCTGGTGCTGCACTCGCTGGTTTAAATAACAGTAATTGAAAACCAGGCATCATCAGTACTTCCTTATAAATTCATAAGGCAAATAATCAATAAAGTCATTCACGCGCAGCACCACTGATTTTACTTTTTCATTCTCCTCGGTGAATGTAGCCATCTTGACTCCGCATTCCAGGTCGCTGTAGGTGCAGACAAATTCATTTCCTCCATAAGCTTCCAGGCGCCCGATGTTCTGAGGGTGATGTGAAAAATAAATATTCAGCTTGTTGTTTTCTTTTTTGATTTCAATATCGCCGTACACGGCATTGTTGTATTTGCCTGCATACCTGTCCAACGGCAGCGTTGCCTCTGGCTTCATGGCAATTTTTTCCCTCCACGATTTGATTTCAGATTCCTGCGCAAAAATATTTTCCCTGAATTCTTCATAATAGATTTCGCTCAGGTTGCGGTAAGGCAGGTTTAAATAGGACTCCAGCACCTGGTAAGCAAGTGCCGAATAAAATTCATTCGCATCCGTATTTGTAAGGACGATGATTCCCAAACGTTCTTCCGGGACAAACATAGTTTGCGTTACGAAGCCGTTGGCCCCGCCGCTGTGGTTCATTACTTTTCTTCCGGCAAAATCATTCAGTTCAAGTCCCAGTCCGTACGTAGCAAAATGCTGCATCGGGAATAACGGATCGTTCCTGTCATTCATCAGCATCTGCGAACGCCATGTTTCCATCACCGCTGAACGCGGCAACAGCATCACACCTTCAAACCTTCCTGTATCGAGCTGCATGATCAGCCAGTTGGAGAGGTCCTTCACGCAGGAGTTGATGGAAGCACAGGGTCCGATGTTTTCAACGTTTGCATAAGGAATTTTTACAATCGTGTCGTTGACTACAGTATGGGCGACTGCAGAATTCGTGTCATTCGTGAGAAATGAAAATGAAGTGGACGTATGATTCATCTGCAGCGGCTGGAAAAGATGGATGCGAACAAAATCTTCCCACGCTGTATCCGTGGCCTGCCTGATGATTTCACCTGCCGTCACAAAACCCATGTTGCAATAACCCCATTTACTCCGGAAGCTGTAGACCGGTTTTACATTTCTCATATTATAAATGAGTTCCTGCCGCGTGAGGTTGCAGTTCCAGTTCAGGAAGTCACTTTGAAAAGTAAGAAAGCCGATCCGGTGGCAAAGGATGTCGCGGACGGTAACCTCCCTTGTCGTTAATGAATCATACAATTTAAAATCCTTTAACCAGGTTGTGACCTTGTCGTCCAATGAAAGCCGCTTCTGCGTGTTCAGGAGTGAGACGCATGTTGCAGTAAATAATTTTGTGTTGGAGGCAATCTGGAAAAGTGTGTTCTCATCCACTTTGCCGGGCTTGCCATCTTCGCGTATGCCATAGCCTTTTATCACAACAGGTTTCCCGTCTTTGACGATGGCCACGGCAACGCCGGGAATTTTCCAGCGGCTCATTTCGCGGGCCACATAAGTGTCCAGGCTGTCGGTAATGAATGCGTTTTGTGCTCTGACACCAGTAACAAGAAGCGTGAGCAGGAGGTATGTGAAGCGTATTTTCATAAGTATGTTCTTATCGGCTTCGAAAAGTACAATTTCATTTGCGAACTAATTAAAATTACTTTGCGCCATGCAATTTGATCAAGCGAACCTTCAGAAAATACTAAATGAACTCCGGCAGAAAGATGCTGTGCTGGTGGCAGTTTCCAAAACAAAATCCATTGGAGCAATAAAGGAAGTTTACGATGCAGGTCACAAAATTTTCGGAGAGAATTACGTCCAGGAGCTCGTTGAAAAGGCGGCACAGCTTCCTCCTGACATTCAATGGCATTTTATCGGGCACCTGCAATCTAACAAGGTAAAACTCGTCGCTCCTTTTGTTTCGCTCATTCACGGCGTCGACAGCTTCAATCTTTTGAAAGAGATCAACAGGCAGGCGGAAAAAAATAACCGCGTTATTGATTGCCTGCTGCAGATTTACATTGCAACGGAAGAAACCAAATTCGGGCTCAACTTCCAGGAGGCGGAACAGTTGCTTGGACATCCTGAATTTCACAAGCTCAAAAATATCTGCATTCGCGGACTGATGGGAATGGCGTCGCTCACCACTGACGGAAAACAGATCAGGCGGGAATTTCATTCTCTTGCAGAATATTTCCGCAAGCTTCAATCGCGCGTCTTCAAGCCCAAAAAGCTGAACGGGAACAAGCCGCATTTGCTCGACCCTCCGGAAGAAGAGCTGAAGTCAAGCCTGGAACTGCACGCTGAAATATTTTCAGATGGGAGCAGGCCTGCCAATCTCAATCCCGGCATTCTGAGCATGGGCATGAGCAGCGATTACAGGATTGCTTTGGCTGAAGGCAGCACGATGGTGCGCATCGGTTCATTAATTTTTGGCGAACGGTGATGTGGTGATATAAGCATCGTATCATTTTCTTTTCTTTGCAGCCATCCTCTTGTGACCCAACCCACCGGAATTTTATTTGCCTTGCTGACGATGCTCTCCTGGAGCATCTGCATCTTTCCGTTTACGCAGGCCGCACGCAGGCTTGGATCTAATACACTCAACCATTTCCGTTTGCTTCTTGCAATTTTTTTCCTGGCCGTCACAAACCTGTTATTCAACCGTGAAGTTTTTCTCGGAATATTTTCTTCTTCCCATTCCTATGCCTGGCTGTGGCTGGGGCTTTCAGGAATTGTGGGACTTACCATCGGCGATTTTTTTGCATTTAAAATGTACGCCATCCTTAGCCCGAGAATCGGAAGCGTACTCACTACACTTTCTCCAGCGGCCGCTTTGCTGGCCGGTTTCCTGCTGCTCGGCGAAAGCATCAATGGCATTGGCATGGCGGGCATGGTAATCACCATGATCGGCGTGATCAGCATTTCACTCGGAAGAAAAGAACGTGATGCCATCCCGGACCGCGGACATGGAAGCGTGTTTGCAGGAATTATTTTCGGAATACTTTCCGCCGTTTGTCAGGGAGTGGGACTCGTGCTTTCAAAAAAAGGAATGGTGCATGGCGGTCTCATTGTTGCGCCTTTTCCTGCCACGTTCATGCGTATCACCGTCGGATTTTTTTCCTTGCTGCTGCTCACCGTCTTCCAGGGAAAATTATCAACGGTGGTGAGCCCGGTGCTGACCAACAAAAACAAGGGGATCAAGTATGCTGTGATGGGTACCATCTTCGGACCGTTCCTGGGCGTATGTTTATCGCTTTATACAATTAGCAATATAGACGTAAGTGTCGGGCAGACCATTTTTTCACTCATGCCTGTTTCGGCGCTGCTGATCTCCGTGTTCTTTTTTAAAGAAAAAATAACCTGGCAATCCTTCCTTGGCGTTGTGGTGGCAGTGGGAGGGGTGTTAATTTTGGTCTGGAGAGACACATTGACACAAATAATTTTTGGTTAGAACCTGTTGAAAGCAAATACCTCCCGGGTTTTGCGGAGGATCATTTTTATATTTACATTTATCAAGAATTCTAACATCACTAACCAATATGAAATCTTTCAATTTTTACCTGGCATTTTTATGTATTGTAATTGGATCTCTTACGGCATATTCACAACCATGGCTGGAATCGCCCTATCTTCAGGTCAATGGTCCGGCAGACGAATGGAAACGCACCAACTTCTATGAAATTCAAAAGGCCTTTTATGCTTATGAGGAAGCATATAAAAAAGAGCATCCTGACGTGCAGCTGAGAACTGACGTCAATTCTGAGGAAGATGAAAACCAGGTTTCCGGATGGTTGCAGTTTAAGAGATGGGAACATTTTATGCAGCCGCGGGTATTTCCTTCGGGGGATATTACACTGCCAACTCAAACGTATAAAGTGTTTCAGCAATACCTCGAGGAGCAAAAAGGAAAACGTGAAGCGTTTCAAAGCTCAGGCAATTGGAACGCATTGGGTCCCTTTAATGACGCCAACAATATTTTCACTCCTTACCTTGGCAGGTTGAATTTTGTTCGCTTTCACCCGACCAATTCCAGCATCATGTGGGTAGGTTCGCCGTCAGGCGGTTTGTGGAAAACGACGAACGGGGGAAGCACGTGGTCTGTGATGACAGACGGACTCGAAGTGCTCGGATGCTCTGACCTTGCGATTGATCCTTCCAATCCAAATACCATGTACCTCGCAACCGGTGACAACGATGCTTATGCACTCAGCATCGGTGTGCTCAAGTCAACTGACGGCGGAATGACGTGGAATACAACGGGGTTATCCTGGCCGATATCCTCGCACCGCATTGCAAGGGTGATCATCAATCCCGCGAACCATGATATGGTTTTTGCCGCTACGAGCGTGGGTCTTTATAAGACAACAAATGCGGGAGTTACATGGACGGTGGTGGCGTCCATCGGGACTTCCAAACTGTATGATGTCAAATTTAAACCGGGAGATCCAAGCGTTGTGTACGCAGTAACTTCTTCGAAATATTATAAGTCCGTTGATTCGGGAAGTACATTTGTAAATATCACGTCGGTTTTGCCGACCGGTTCAGCCAGATACCTCATAGGTGTTACTCCCGCCAATCCTTCCTGCGTGTATTTGCTTCGCTGCTATAGCGCAAGCTTTAGCGGAATCTATCGCTCTGTTGATGGAGGAGATAATTTTACACTTCAGTCGAGCACGCCTAACATCACAGGAACTGCCGGATATTATGCCGCTGCCATTGCAGTAAATCCCCAAAATGAAAATGATGTATATGTCGGTGGCCTCAACGTCTATCGCTCCGTTGATGCCGGGGTAACCTGGACAGGGTTGCCCAACATTCCTTGCGGGCACGTGGACGTTCATTCTATAGATTTTGTTTCGGGAAGTGCTACTACGTTCTACGTCTGCAGTGATGGCGGCATTGTGATATCTCCTGACAACGGAGCTACTTTTAACAACAAAAGCGACGGACTTGTCATCACGGAAGTATATAAAATGTCAAACGCTGCAACGGACCCCGGCATCATCCTCGAAGGTGCACAGGATAACGGAACTGAGCGGCTGACCGCTGCGGGATGGAAGCAGGTGAATGGCGGCGACGGCACCGCATCCCTTATTGATTATACCAAT
>Ga0134121_10001810_pt1 | contig 19521 bp, 1 predicted proteins | sample KB301_FD_96463 | JGI IMG/M metagenome (GOLD analysis project Ga0134121, IMG submission 96463) | Terrestrial soil microbial communities without Nitrogen fertilizer from Kellogg Biological Station, Michigan, USA - KB3-0-1 | ecosystem: Environmental > Terrestrial > Soil > Unclassified ... | reverse complement strand
CGCGGCTATCCATAGAGCCCGACAACGAGTCGAAGTAGGTGTGCCAGGCGCTGTTCTGATGTGCGGCCAGGTAGGCCTGTGCCGTCTCCAGATCGGTGGCGTACTGCGACCAGACGCCGTTGACGCTGGTGCTATTGCTGAGCAGAGCATTGTTGGCGTCCGTGCCGCCATTGTACCAGGCAGTTACCGCTTGACGGCGATAGGTCTCGGCCGCGTGTCCCAGTGCCTGCCGCAAGCTGACGTCGGCCGGCGCTGCCTGCAAGACTAAATCTCGCCACTCGGTTGCCTCGGTCTCTTGATAGTGGCTCCAGTTGGTGTTTTGACTAAGGTTCCAGGTATGCACCAGCGCCCTGCGATCATCGGCGACGACAGTCTGCTCGTACTGCCAGGCGGCCGACTCGCTATTGAGATGCGTATCTGCCGCGTTGGATGCCGCGATGACTGCGGTTTTCTGGGCAGCACTGACTTCCTGCTGCCAGGCGACTGCGACCTGGAAGAGGCTGCTTTGGTAAGTATTCTGGGCCGTGGCCACGTCGTGAGCCAGATGGCCCTGAGCGTCGGCGAGACCCGTCTGCCAATCGTTGCGGGCATTGCTCAAACGCGTGCCCAGTTCATCGCTGGCCAGGTTGATCTTGGCGGTCGCCGTCTGGTTCGCCGTGTTCAGGCGTGATGTCCATTCCGTCTCGGCCGCGGCGAGCGTCTGCTGCTGGGCCGTTAAGGCATCGTCCAGGTCCAACGCTTGCTGTCGTTCCGCGGTCCCCTGCAACTGTGTCTGCTGATTCGTGCCGGAGGCGTCGCCGTAGCGCCAGTACATTTGCGTGTTGATGTTGCCTTGCAACTGGGTCGCATGGACCAGCGTCTGTCCGTTTTGCCACGCCAGTTTGTACGCGGCCATCGTCGAGTTTTCCGCGCCGCTGGCGTTGGACAAAGCGACCTCGAGCGCCCGGCCCGCGGCAATCTGCGTTTGCTGCTGCGTGAGAAGAATCTGGCCGGAGCTGGTAATGAAAGCCGTTTCGATGGCAGTGCCTTGCAGAGCCGTCTGCCGCCGCAATTCCATCTCGCGCTGCATATGATCGAACTCGACCACGGACATGGCCTCGTCCCGCGCCAGTGCTATGTCCATGACGGCTTCTTTATAGTCGACTTCGGCGTCAAGGATGGCCACTGCATGGTTCTTTTTGGCATTGAGAAGAATGTCGTAGGCCGCCGCGTATTCAGGCGTGCCGCTGGGATGCGCGCTCGCCACGGCGTCAAACGCTTGCTGGGCCAGGAACAGGGTGCGATTGGCAGCGAAGTAATCTTCATAGTAGAGCTGCCGCGCGGTCTGAGTGTCGTCGAATTGTTGGCTGGTGGCGGCGATGGCGGCGTTGCCGTAGGTTTCCATCTCCTCGCGTTTGGCAAAGGCCGCCTGGGCGGTGGCATCCTTGCGAGCGTTGTCGCGTGTGACCGCTGCTTGCCAGGCATTAGTGTCGAATTGGGACCAGGCCTGGGTATTGGCGTTTTGAGCCTGATTCTTCGCGCTATTGACCTGCGCACTGGCATTCGTGGCGGCGGAAACGGCGCCCTGACCATAGGAATTGAGCTGCGTTGCCGTCATTTGATCGGCTTGCTGCTGGTAAAAAGCAGTGCCGGAATCGGCATAAAGATCGCCAGAACGCGCATAATTCTCATACCCCATTTGTGCTTGCAACACCGTGGTGTCGTAGGTTTGCTGGGCCTGGCGGTCCTTTTGCCGGAACAAGAGCTTGGCTTGCATCATCTGGCCGTCAAAGTAAACGTTGGCGCTTTGTTGCGCCTGCGTGGCTTCATCGCGCGCGGCCGTGATTTTCTGCCGGTAATCGTTTTGGGCGGTGGCCACCGCGGCATCGAAGAGCGCGCCGGCAGCTTGCATGCGGACGTCAAAATCATGAAACGCTACGCGCAATTCCGCGCTATAGTCCGTGCCCGCTTCGAGCGAATGGTCGCTTTCGCGTTCGGTGGCATCGACGATGGCATCGTCGCGCGTTTGCCGTGCGGACGACAGCGCCAGGGCGTACACAATATCCGCATTGTGCAAAGTCGTCTCATAGGTCTGTTGCTCGCTGGTCAGGAAGGTTTGGTAGGCGCTTTCATCGAACGGTGAAGTCTGGTTCCGATCCTGGGTCCCCTGGGCATAGGTGGTTGCCGCCTGGGCCACATGCTGCTCATAAGTAGCGTACGCCGCTTGCAGTGTCGCCTGCCGTGCCTGTGCGGCCGCGCTGGCGCTGGCAGCATAGGTCGTGAAGAGCTGCTCAATGCTGGTCCGCAGTGCCGCGTTTTGCTGGTTCTGCGTCTGTGCCAAACCGGCCGCCAGGTCCGCCAGGGCCACATCCCGAGCAATGGCCGTGCTGGCCAGCATGTCCTGATACGAGGCCTGAAACTGTAACAAATTGCTTTGCAGTGCCGTGCGGGCCTCGGCTTCATGGTCATTAAATGTGTCTTGAATCTGCGCCAGCGTCAGTTCGCGGCTGGCACGCAGCGGCGCCAGGAACGACTGTGAGTCGTTATCAGCGTCCGCAAGGGATGACAGGTAAACTGTCCGTGAGTTGTCGCGGTCGCTTTGATTCTGGGTTTGCGCTGTTTGCAACCGCTGCTGTCGCAGGGCCGCGGCGCCTTGCTCGGCGATCAAATAGGTGGCGCTGGCCTGTTCCATCGATTGACGGCGCTGGTTGTCGCGCACGCGCTGATTGAGCGCGGCAGTTTCCGCCAGGGAGAGCACTTGCTGCCAGTAAGTGTCTTGAGCAGGCCCCATGATGTTTTGGTACGTCGTGCCCGCGCCTGCCGCCGTGGTGAGGTAGCTGCTGTGGGCCATGAATTGGTCGACGATGCGCTGCTGGACGGCAGCACGCACCCCGGCTGCCTCTTCCTTGTTGAGGACGAGAGACATATCATTTTGCAAGGCCGCGTAGCGATTCGAATCCGACGCGATTTGATCAATATTCAATTTGACAGTCCGGAAGATGGGTATCGTTCCGCCAATGTTGTCGTCAACCGCATATTTGAAACTGTCTTGGTTGTTTGGAAGGTTGGGCAGACCCTCGGAACGCGTGTAGATGAATGTGCCGTCCGCGTTTACCCTCAGTTGTGCACCCGACGATAGGGTGAACGTTTCCCCCAGGGGCAGCGGCGCCATGGTGTTCGAGTCAGCAATCGCGACAACCGTCAATGGGTCCCCGTCCGGATCGATATCGTTGGCCAGCAAGCCCGGAATGATTTGGCGCGTGGTTCCCTGCGGATGGTGGGGATCAATGGGAATCGCTGCGCTCAAGATCTCATAAGTTCCAACCTTGGGGACCAAATAGGTATCCTCTTTGACGTCCGGCGCCGTGTTCTGAACCGCAATCGTTACCGTCAGCGGCGTGCCGGGATGAACGCCGTCGCTCACGGTATATTGGAAGCTATCGGTGCCAAAATAGCCGGGATTGGGCCGGTACAGGAACGTGCCGTCACTGTTGAACGTCAGCGACCCATGCGCTGTGGGGTCAGTAACGAGGCCGCCGTAGCGCTGAGCAGTGAGACGATCGCCGTCTTCATCCGTGTCGTTGCCGAGCACACCTTTGGACGGCGCCAGCACGCTCAGCAAACCGTTGCGCGGCACCGTGTAGCTCTCGCCAGCCGTGACCGGCGTGGTGTTTTCGACTTCGATGTCAACGCCCAACGTGATCGTCGTGATGCCGTCGCTGACATCATAGGTGAAGTGATCTAAGCCGTGGAAGCCTGCCGGCGGCGTGTAGACGAAATTGCCCAGCGCATTGACCTGCACGGTGACGCCATAATCGGATGTGCTCCAACCTATAACAGTGAGATCGTCACCGTCGGCGTCGGTCACACCACCCAGCAGCGACATGCTCATTTGACCCACGATTTTGGCCGAATGTAATGTCCTCTCCGGCATGCGTTGCGTGCCCCGGTCGCCGTAGACGACGATTCCCGATTCTTTCAAGAGCGGATCGGGATCCAGATTGCCAGGATCCCCGGACGACGCCGTTGTGCCGCTCACCGGTGAAGCAGGCGGGTCGGGAATACGGCCAATGCCTGTCTGGAACTGAGGCGGCGTGTCGTCCCACAGCCCCACAATCAACGGCGTGTCATGGGCAACGGTGTAGGAATGCGCGCTTCCCACTGGCGCGCTGTTATAGACGTGGATCGGCAACCAAATCGGCACAGTGGTAAACACGCCGTCGCTGATGGTGTAGTAAAAGCCATCGGAGCCCACAAACTCGGGATGGGCAGGATCGATGGTATACACGAAGGCCCCGCTTGGTTGCACGGAAATTGTGCCGTGCGACGGACCAGTGCCCGGCACCACGGCAAATGTCAGGGTGTCGAAATCCTCGTCCGTGTCGTTGGCCAGCGGTCCACTCTCGGCGTCCACCACCAGCAGTTCTCCATGGCGCACTTCATAGCTGTCTTCGTGCACCACTGGAACGTGATTCGTGACGTTTATGGTGACCTGAATCGGACTGCTCAAGGCCTGCAATGCATCGCTCAGCCTATAGGTGAAGCTGACTTGGCCGACAAAAGTCGGACTGGGGTGATAAATGAAACTGCCGTTGGCAAGAATGGTCAGCCCAGGCGTTGAGGAGGCGTCTGCCACTAATGCGATGGTGTCGCCTTGCGCGTCGGTGGCATGGGCCAGCAAGCCGTCGTCGGCGCCGACAAAAAGCGTCGTTCCGTGCAGAACCTCATAGGTGCTTGCAGACGAGCTCGGCGCCGTGTTGAAAACATTGAGCGTCACAGTAGCAACGTTGCTGAGGCGAACACCGTCGCTTAGCTGATAGCTAAATGTGACGGCGCCGACGAAACCCGCAGGCGTCGTTCGCGGCAGGTAACGAAAAGCGCCGTCGCCGTAGAGTTGCAGCTGCCCAACCGCCGGAGGAACGACGTTCACAATCTGCAAGGCATCGCCGTCCGGGTCACTGTCGTTGCCGAGAACACCTTTCGAGGCGCCAACGACAAATAGCCGATCGTGCGGCAGATCATAGGAATCGTTGGTCACCACGGGAGCCGCATCCAGCACATTGATGTGAATCGTTGCCGTGGTTGTCAGCACGCCGTCGCTCACGTGAATCGTGATGCTGTCCTCTCCAAAGTGTCCGGTATTGGGGACGTAGACAAAAGACCCGTCCGCGCGCATCGTAGGCAAGCCATGGTATGCCGTGACGTTGGTGGTTTGAACGGTCAAGCGATCTCCATCCGCATCGCTGGCGTGTGCCAGCGCTCCGGTGGCTGCTGAAACGACTAATTTCTGTCCGGCGCGGACCTGGTAAGAAGGGTCTACCACCACGGGTGCTTGATCGGTTACCGTCAGAGTAACGGTTACGACGTTGCTGTAATGCAAACCGTCGCCGGCCTGGTACGAGAATGAGTCGCCGCCGTGATAACCGGCTGTCGGCGTATATTGGAATGATCCATCGGCAGCGCGCAGCAAGCTGCCATTGTCAGGCTCGTCGAGCAGGTTGATCGTCAACGGCCTGCCGTCCATCGTTACATCATTGGCCAGCAGCCCCTGAGCCGCTTGGACTGTCAGCACCTGGTCGTGAAGCACTTGATAGGCATCGGCATTCGCCAGCGGCGCCGCCGTTGTCGAGGTCACGGGATTCAGCGTTACCGTGGCTGCCAACGTGGTTGTCAAGCCGTCGCTGATGCGATAGGTGAACGTATCGCTTGCCGTAGCATCGGCGGCAGGCACATAGCTGAATGAACCGCTTGAGCCAAAATAGAGAGTGCCATGCGCCGGCGTGGACAGTAATTCGGCTGTGAACTGCCGGCCACTGCTGTTGCTGTCGTTGCTCAGCACACCTTGCGGCCCGGCCACCTGCAGCGTGCGGTTGGGGGTATACCGATAGGTGTCGTTGGCCACAGTCAGGCCGCCGGTCACGGTAAGATCGACCCACATTGCGCGGCTGTCGCGGACGCCATCGGTGCCGCGCACATAGAAGCCGTCGGCGCCCGCGAAGGTTGCGGCCGGCTTGTAGGTGAAGCTGCCGGCGGCGAGGACCGACGCATTGCCGCTGCCGCTCGTCGTGGCCCCAGCTTTTTGCACCACATCGCCGTCACTGTCATTACTGCCCGCGAAGACGCCCTGCCACGAAGGCACGCTCAGGCTGCCGCCCTGTGTGACGCTGTAACTGTGCGCCGTCAGTGTCGGAGCGACGTCATTGACGTAGAATGTGACGGATCCGATGCTGCTGTTAAGCAGACCATCGGTGGCACGGTAATAGAAAGTATCCGAACCGGCAAATAATGGGTCGGGAGTGTAAGTGAAAGCTCCGCTGGGTTGCAGATGGAAAATGCCGTGGTGTGGCAGGTCCGCGGCAAACACCTCTTGGACGGTCAGCATTTTGTCGCTGGCGATTTCCCCTTCCTCTTCCCCACCTACCATTGGCGGCAGCAATCCCTCCCATGCCGGCACCGTTAACGGCGCGTCGTGGGTCAGGTTGTAGCTGAAGTTACGCACCGATGGCGGCGCGGCCGTCACCGTCAGCAGCACCACTGCCGGCGCACTCGAATTGATGCCATCGCTGGCGCGATAGGTGAACCGATCGGTGCCAATGAAAGTCGGGTCCGGCACATAATAGAACGAGCCGCCCGAGTTCATGGTCACGGCGCCGTGCCGCTCAGCATCCAGCTTTGCAGCGCTCAGGGGATCACCCGTCAAGCTCACATCGTTGAGCAGGACGCCTTGGAAGGGAGACGCCGCCAGCGACGTGCCCACGCTTACTTGGTAATTGTCATCGCTTGCTTGCGGCGGCAAGTCATCCAGCACGCGGATCGTGACGGCCACGGTGCGGCTGTTACTGACCCCATCACTAACGACATAAGTAAACACGTCGGTGCCGACAAAACCAGCATTGGGTTTGTAAGTGAAAGCACCGCTTGCATACCAATCCGCCGACGCCACCTGACCATGTTTGGGTTGATTGACGCTGGTCACCACAAGCTTGTCGCCGTCGGTGTCGAGAGCTTCGGCCAACAACCCATCCCAGCGTGAGACCGTGAGGTAGGTGTCGTGAGCAATGGTAAAAGTGGAGTCGGCAATCGTCAGGGGTGAGTTTGTCACCGTCAATGCCACGACAGCCTCGGGACTATCGGCGAGACCGTCGTTGACCTTGTAAGTGAAATAGTCGGCGCCGGCAAAACCGGGTTGCGGCTTGTAAGTAAAAGCGCCGCCTGGATACGGCGTCCGCGTTCCATGCTGAGCAGCAAGACCCATCGTGATTTGCAGTGGTTGGCCCGTGCCCGAAGCGTCGTTGGTCAACAGCCCCTCGGGAGGCGTCACAACCAAGGTCATGTCATGCGTTAATTGGTATCGGTCGTTGTCTGCCGCCGGGATCGTCGGCACGACATGGAGTGTTACCGGCGTATTCGCGCTGCTCAAAGCGCCGTCGCCGGCAACATAGATGAAGTAATCGTCGCCGGCGAAATTGGCATCCGGCACAAAGCGAAACGCTCCGCTGGGTCGAGGTTCGAAAGTTCCGTGCTGCGGCGCTTGCACGATGGTCGCCATGAGCAAGCCGTCGTCCGTATCGGTGTCGTTGGCTGTCATGCCGTCCTGGAAATCGACAAGCAGTGGTTGACCTTGCATCACCGTGTAACTGTCGGCCACTCCTTTGGGCCTTTCGTCCTTGACCTCAATCTTGACGTAAGCCACCGCACTCCACGGACTGGCGCCATCGTTAATCTGGTAGCCAAATTCGTCCTCGCCGACAAAACCGGGGTCAGGTTTATAGGAAAACGCACCATCGGGCTTGAAAGTCAATTCGCCGTGATGTGGGCCCTTGCCGGCCGCTTCTCTTGCCGTAAGCGCATCGTTTTCCGGATCCGTGTCATTCTTGAGCACGCCGTTGGCTGCCGACACGGTCAGCACGTTATCGTGCACGATGTCACACTCGTCGCGCTCAGTTTTAGGCGGTTGGTTGGTGACGTCGATATTCGCGACTTTGTGCACGCCATTGCTGAGCACATATGGAAAGTAGTCGTTGCCTTCATACTCTGCATCGGGCACATATTGGAAAGCGCCGCTGGGGAAGACTTCCACGCGTCCATGTTGAGGTTGTGTGTAGCTCGCAACAAAGATCGACCACTGTGGAACGCCGGGCCAAGAAGGGGATGTGAAAACATTTCCAAGCAAGCCCTCGTTCGGCAAGCGCACCAGCACCTGGTCGTGCGTCACCCTGAACATTTCGATTCCAAGCATCTTCGGATAGGTATTGGTCGGTTGCGACTGCGTTGGAGGCGGATTCGTGGAGACCTCGATCGAGAAAGTGGCGGTGCTGCTGAGACCAAGGCCATCCCTGATCCGGTAAGTGAAAATGTAGGTTCCGGTCGAGTTGGGGGGTGGCGTGAAGGTAAATTGGCCCGATGTAGACCACTGGAGATTGCTGGTGCTTTCGCTCACCAGATCCGCGATCAAGGCGTCCCCGTCCGGATCGAAGTCATTGGCGAGTACATTGCGGGTGATTGGTGTTTGAGGCAGGGTTCCATATAGATCATTGAGCGCGACGGGAGCCGTGTTCCCCACGTTCAGTGTCACAGTGGCAGTGTTTCCCAGCTGACGGCCGTCAAAGGCTTGATACGTGAACGAGTCGGCGCCGAGATAACTTGGATCGGGGAGGTAGGTGAAGGTGCCGTCGTTAGACAAGCTCAGCCGGCCGTGAGTGGGGTGCATCACCAGCCGGGGCTGCAGTGAATCGCCGTCCGGATCGGCATCGTCCACCAGAAGGCCTCCATCCTGAGTAGATTGGAACCCGCTGTTGTCGACCGTGTAGCCGTTGTTACCGTGGACGGTATATGCCTCGGACACAGTGGAGGGAGCTTGATTGAAGACATTGATATGTGCAACGGCCGGCAAGCTGTTGCCGCGGCCATCCGACAGGCGATAGAGGAAGCGGTCATCGCCAACATAGCGTGCATCGGGCGTGTATTTAAACGTGCCATCCGGATTGAGATCAAGGGTGCCGTGAAGGGGACCGCGGAACAGCGCCGCGCCGAAAGGCCCAATGCCCTCGACGGTGTATCTGCTGGAAGACGCATCTGCAGAAAGAAGTGTATCGTCTAGTTGCCCATCCGCGCTCACTTGCCAATAACCGGCTCGGATGGTTGGCGCCGAGCCCGGTACGAAGATGGTCATCGTTGCAATGTTGCTGGAACCTTTGGGCGTTACATCACGATAAGTGAATGAATCTAGCCCCTTATAACTTGGCGCTGGAGTATAAGCAAAGGTGCCGTCGCTGTTGAACAGCAGCTGGCCATGCGCAACCGTGCTGACTAATTGTGCGCGTACAACTTCATTGGGAAGTGCAATGTCATTGGCCATCACCCCAGCGCCGCTGTCCCAGAACGTGATGCTATACGTGGGCGTTCCAGTCGTGGATAGGACATCATTGAGCGCGCGTGGCACGCCTCCGCCTGGGATAATGAGCGTCACCGTGACGTTGTCGCTCCAGTTAATGCCATTGCCTGCACGGTAGACGAATTGATCCGTCCCCACAAATGCCGCAACCGGGGTGTAAACGAATGTGCCGTCGCTGTTCAGGACCAGTGAGCCATGTTGAACGCCGCTCGTCAGTCGAGCGGTGAGCAGAAGCCCTTCGCCATCGCTGTCATTGCTCAGAACGCTGGGTATTCCCGTGCCAAAAACCGCGCGGAATTCCCCGTCAACTAACGAATCAGAAGTCACGACGTATGCATCTACGGCGCCGTTGGGCACGCTGTTGGCCACCAGTAATTGGACTGCTCCTGTGCTGACGCCAAATTCGTCGCTGGCCTCATAAGTGAATGTGTCCTCGCCGGAATAACCCAGTAGTGGCCGATAGGTAAAACCGCCGTCGCCGTTTAGCAACAGCAATCCATGAGCGGGTCCGGTTAACAGGCGGGCGGCAAGCGCATGATTGGCCTCGGTCTTGTCGTTGGCCAGCACCCCGTCGTCGGCAAGCACGCCAAGTTCCGATCCCGCGCGAACAGCATAGGTGTCCGGCCGCGTCACCAACCCACTGCCCAGCACGGTTATGTGTGCCACGGCGGTGTTGCCGAGCGAACTGCCGTCGAACGATTGATAAACGAAGCTGTCTTCTCCTGCAAAACCTGGGTTTGGCTCGTAATGGAACGTGCCGTTGCTATTGAGGATCAGTGAGCCGTGCATGGGACCGGAAACCAACCTTGCCGACAACAAATCACCGTCCGCGTCGATGTCGTTGGCAAGTACGCCACGAATGACGGGACCATTGGCAACAAGCGTTTGGCCGGCCCCTGTCGAGTAAGCATCCTCCATGCCCAGAGGCGGTGTTCCCGTGACAACGAGCTTTACGACGACTGCATTGGCATTGCCCGCCGCCTGACCGTCCAGTGCCACGTAAACAAAGCTGTCAATGCCCGTGAAATCTGGGAAAGGATGGTAAGAAAAGGTACCGTCACTGTTGAATTGCAAGACGCCATGCGATACTCCCGATTCCAGGCGTGCCAGCATCAAATCGCCGTCAGCATCGAAGTCGTTGGCGAGGACCCCCACACGGCTGGAGTCCGCATGAAGAGATGTGGCCACGGCAGCAGTCGGCGTGGAAACAGTCAGGCTGGAACCGGCATGGACCAAATAACTCTCGTCCATTGCCAGGGGAGCTGCGTTGATGATTGCGGGAGTATTCACAATCGGATCGTGCGGCGCGGCGCCGGTGACCTGAATAACAACGCTTACTGCATCGCTCAGTGTCACCCCGTCAAAAGCTTGATAACAGAACAAGTCTGCTCCCACAAAGCCCGGCCGGGGCACATAGGTAAAGGTGCCGTCGGCCATGACAGACAACGTGCCATAACTGGTTCCTGACACGAGATTGACGGTCAGCGGATTGCCGTCCGGATCGACGTCATTGGCAAACAAAGAAGTGTCTGTGTTTGAATTGTTGTTAGGCTTGACCGTCAGCAGAGTTCCACCAGATGGCACGCTGTACTGATCGGAAATGGCAATCGGCGCCGAGTTTCCAACCACGAAAGTCACCGACGCCGGAGCACTGGTTGTGAGTCCGTCGGAAGCCTCGTAGAGGAAAGTGTCCAGACCCGCGTATCCGGGAAATGAGGAATAACTGAAGCCGCCATCCGGATTCAGGTCCAATCTACCGTGCTGTGGACTGCTGAGTTGGTGTACCCACAGTGGCGGCCCATTGTATCCCAGATCATTGCTGAGAATGCCGAAGCTCGACGCTGTCACCATATAATCAATCGCAGTGCCAGACGGTACATTATAGTTGTCATTTGTGGCAATGGGGGTTTGCGTTGTCACTTCCAGTGTGGCGGTTGCGGTGTTGCTCAAGGCAACGCCGTCGAATGCTCGGTAGCTGAAGTGATCCGTGCCCGTAAACGACGACTGAGGCGTGTAACTGAAAGTGCCGTCCGCCCTCAGCGACAATGAGCCGTGCTGCGGTCCGGTTACCAGGCTGACGGTCAGGTCATCAGAGTCGGCGTCCGAATCGTTGCTTACAACTGAAGCCCCAAAGCCCACAGTGGAATTGAATGTCGCGCCGGCCGGCGCCACGTAGGAGTCATCTGCGGCCGCGGGCGCGCTATTGGTCACCGTAAACGTCACGGTGGCGACATTGCTAAAGGCGCAACTGTCAAAGACCTGGTAGGTGAAGGAATCAGATCCGGCGTAACCGTGCCGCGGAGTGTACGAGAACGTTCCGTTCGTGTTCAACGTCAAGCTGCCGTTCTGAGGCCCAGTCAGCAAGTTAGCGATCAAACGGTCATTCTCGGCATCGGTGTCATTGTCCGTGATGCCGGTATTGACCAAACTGCCTCCTTGCCACACTAAATCCCTGGTGATCGTGGAACCGGCGTGCAGAGTATAGCTGTCGTTTTGCGCCACCGGAGCTTGATTGGTAACTTGGAGCGTCACGGTAGCCACGGGGCTAACACCGGTCGCACCAAATACTCGGTACGTAAAACTGTCGGTGCCAGTAAAGCCCCGGTCGGATTGATAGGCAAATGAGCCGTCCGCATACACTTTCAAGCTGCCATGAGCGGCCCCCGTAACCAGGCCCATGGTCTTGCCGGCAGGCACTGACCCGTTAACAGCAAGCACACCCATGCTCGGCAATGGAGCAAACAATTCGCCGGCATGAACCGAGTAGGCTCGATTGACACTGGTGGGCAGCGAACCAGTTACCACCAGTGTCACAAGCGCGGGACTGCTGCCGTGATTCTGATCGAAGGCCTCGTATTCAAAGGTGTCGATACCGATAAATCCCGGGTTGGGGACATAGTCAAAAGAACCGTTCGCATGGACTGTAATGGCGCCATGCGCCGGCGACCTTGCCAGACGAGCAGACAGTGGAAGACCCTGTGGGTCTTCGGCTTGCGCCAGCAGCCCGGTGCCTGTAAATGCCGCTCCGGCTGGAATGTTGGTGTAAGTGTGGGGCGCTGCGACAGGCGGCAGATAAGTCACCCTGAGTACAACCATTTGCGGATCGCTGTATTGGCCGCCATCATAGGTGCGATAGGTGAAAGTGTCGATCCCGCTGAACCGGGGATCCGCCTGGTATTCAAATGAGCCATTGGAGTGCAGCGTAAAATTGCCGTGGTGCACATTGGTAAACAACACGACGGCTTCTTCCTCAGAGTTGCTGAGCAATCCGTTATTTGCGGAAACGCTCAAGCTCCCATCCGGTTCAACGGCGAATAAGCGCGTCCCTTCGTCGTCGGACAAGGCATTGGTGACGTTGAGCCAAACGGTGCCAACGTTGCTGTCCTCATTTCCGTCAGTGATTTCATACGTGAAAGAATCGGTTCCTGCATACCCCGCAATCGGCGCATAGTGAAAACTGCCATCAACATGCATCACAAGCGAGGCGCCGGAAGGCAATGTCACGGCCTCACCTGGGATAATGGCCGCGCCGTTGATTTGAGACACCCCTAGCAAAGCGCCTACGGCGCCCTGATCGTTACTCAATAATCCAGACTGTGACTGGCCCGCACCGACATCGAGAGCGGCATCCATCGGCACGTCGTACATGTCATCAACGGCCACGGGCGGGGATTTGCTGTCATGAATCGTTACAATGGTTGGCTCAATGGCAACGTGATAGTTTACGGCGCCGTACGTATTGGGGTTTGACAGAGTGAGCTGGAAGTAGTTGTCCCCTCGCCAGATGTTGTCGCTGGCAATTGAGACGGTTATGGGGCAACTCACTTGTCCCGAGTTAAAAAGCATTATTCCGCTGGTGGAGCCACTATTGGGGTAGCCACTATAGTCTGATCCGGCTGTGGCAGTGCCATCGCTTATTGCCCAATTTACCACAACCATTCCAGAGTGGTTTCCTCTACGCACTACTGTAAATGTTGCCTGTCCGGCGCCTTCATTGACACTGTACGATGCCTCGGAAAAACGTAATTCCGGCAGCTCATCGTTGTCCACAATGGTGACTTTCGCCGTTCTCCTGCTGTAATCGACGCTGTTTCCCTGCGAGGGATTGAAAAGCTCCAAGGCAAAGAATTCGTCGTCCTCCAAGACGGTATCAGTAATAAGGGCAATGCTGGTAGTGATGCTGGTCTGGCCAACGTCAAAGAACAGCGTTGTCAACAACGCAGTGTAGTCGCTGCCGGCCTGTGCCGTGCCGTTACGAGTACGGATGTCGATCGAGGCGCTGTTTCTTCCTGTTCCTGTGCGCTCCACCGTGATGGTCGTCGACTGTGCTACTTCGCCAACCCAGTAGTCGGATTGGGTAATGTAAAATGTCGACGGCTCCTCATCGTCGACGATCGTCACGGTCGCAATGGGCGTCTCGATGCCGAAGGACGAGTACGATTCCGTTTCATAGTCGTAACTCCCCGAGGAGGCATTGAACAAGTCAATTTCAACGTATTCGTTTCCTTCAATCAACTCGTCGTCCCCAATCGGGACGTCGAACGAAGCAGTCATCTGCCCCGGAGCAAATGTCAAGGTGCCTGAAACGGCGCCATAGTCGCCGTCGGTGCTCGCAGTGCCCCCAGCCGTTGCAAAATCGACCGACGCACCACCCAAGTCGGGACCGCGCCGCTCCACGGTCATGTGCGCGTAGCCCCCGCCTTCGCCCACAAGTTTGTTGACGTCCAGGAATCGAAATGAAGGCGCCTCGTCATTGTCGACAATAACCAGCGTGGTCGATCCCTGCGTTGAGTCGATTACATATCCGTCTGACGGATGCAGCAGTGTAATGTGCTGGAACTCATCCTCCTCCATGTCGCCATCATCGAAGATGGACACGGTGGCGTGAGCCGTGGTTTGGCCTGATTCAAAGTACACCGTGCCGGCGTGAGAGTAGTAATTCTCGTCTTGAGGATTGGCATTTTCTGGATCGTCGCCAATGTAATAATCCACGGAAGCAGAGCCGACTGCCCAAGAGGGGCGCTCCACCGTAATTGACGCCTCGCCCACGCTTTCGCTGACCCACCAACTGGTTTGCGTAAATCGGAATGCCGGCCTTATGTCGGGCATCGTGACGGTAGCCGTGTCGCCTTCGACGCTGGGATAGACCCAGCTTTCCCCTTGCATATAAGGGGCTGGATTGACGACGTGCACGAAAAACTGTTTGTCTTCACCCGAACTGCCCTCCACAACAATTTCTCCTTCCCCCCCGTTTTCGCCTTGGCCTTCAGTTTCCGCTTGGTCATTGTGATGGATCGTGACAGTAAACGAAGCGGCAACCTGACCCTGGTCGAAATTCAGAGTGCTGCTGGCACTTTCATAGTCATCAGGGGAAACCGCAGTGCCGTCGCTTGTGTAATAATCGATCGACGTGCCGTCGGATTGCCAGCCGCGGCGCACCACCGTAACGGTGACCGCGGTGGAAAAGGGGAGCGTGACATATTCCGATGCGGAGAATCGGAAGGCTGGGGCCTCGTCGTTGTCCACAATGGTCAGGTCGGCGCTGCCGCGAGCCTGATCGATGTCATAGCCGTCCGAAGCATTGGCCAAGCCCAGGTGAACATACTCGTCGTCTTCGGTTTGTTCATCATCGGCTATCGATATGCAAGCGGTGGCCGTGCTTTGGCCGTCGTCAAAATACAGCATCCCGTTGGATTCTGACCACATCTCATCCAGATGCCAATCTTCCCCCGTGGCCGAACCGTCTGCCGCGGTGAGCTGGACGGATGCGCTGCCAACGGCGGACCCCATGCGCTCAACGGTAATCGTAGCCGTGCCACCGCTCTCACTTACAAAGAAACTGGAAGCTGCAAAACGAAACGCAGGGCCTGTATTGGATGGCCACCCGTCCCCTTCAAAGATTGTGACCGAGACATTGCCTTCACCTATTGAGCTATTCTCGGAAGGACCGAACAGAGAACCATAGAAATACTCGTCTCCCTCCTCTTCGCTATTGTCGATAATTGTCACATTAAACGTTGCCAAGCTTTGGCCGTCATCAAAGTACAAGGTTCCGCAGCTTTGGAGGTAATCATTGTCGACAAGAGAATACTCCTCATGTTCATAGTCGTAGATGCTGCTTACAGCACTGCCGTCCGACGTGTTGTAACTGACCAGCGCTGATCCCTCCAGGGAGCCGTCACGTTTGACCGTGATGGCGGCTTGGCCGGCCGACTCATTAACGCTGACATTTGCATGCAAGAAATTGAAGGTGCTGGGCAAATAGCGGACCTCAAGGCCTTCCAATTGCAAACGCGCCTGAAGCCGTCGTTTTTGCTGTTGCTTCAGCGCGCGTCGCTTCCGAGGTTTCCAAAATGCGGCAATGCCCCAATCGCGAGCAATGAAAAGGCGGTCCCAAAAACTGCTCAGTCCAAGCCAGGCCTGCAGGCATAGCTTTTTCATGGCTAGCTCCGTGAAGTTGGATACAAGACGGGCCCTGCAACGGATGCGTTCTCCGGGAAGGAGTCGGTGGTCAATTGACAGTAAATCGCGGGGGCCTGATAACCATTAGTAGTGATGGATGCAACAGAAAAAGGCACAAATCGCGAGTATGCCGCGGTCAACTTCACGTGGCTGGTCACGTCGTGGCGAATTGGGCGCTTTGGACGCCAATGCACAAACGACACGGACTCTGTGAAGAGGTGTTTGGGAAAAGGCACATTGCAACGAATATGGCCGGTTATTACACTTCCGCCGATAGCCCGCCGTTGCCCATGTTTCGCCGGCGCGCGTCAATTGCAGGAGCGCGAGCATGAAGATTGCCGTGATAACGCCGTTTTATCAGACCCCTGAAAATTGGCTCGAAAAGTGCCTTGCCAGCGTGGCACGACAAACACTGGCATGCACGCATTTTCTGGTCTGTGACGGTGATGAACCAAAGCTGAGCACCGCGCCGGAGCAGGTTCAGGTGCTGCGCTTGCCGCAAGCGCACCAGGACTTCGGCAACACGCCACGCGCCATCGGCTCGGTGTCGGCCATATCTCAGGGATTCGATGCAATTGCTTACCTTGATTCGGATAATTGGTACGAGCCTGACCATCTCCAGCTCTTGTGGGAAGCTCATCAGCGGACCCGGGCAGCGGTGTGCTCGTCCAGCCGGAACCTGTTCGACCTCGAGGGGTCGTTGCTTGGCGCTTGCCCCGAAGTGGATGGCGAGCACTTCGTGGACACCAATTGCTTGTTTTTGACGCGAGACGCCTTCGCGTTCGTCGCGGCCTGGTATCTGATGCCTCGAACGCGAGTGGAAGTGGGCGACCGTTACGTCTGGCAAGCGATCCGCAAAGCCGGTGTGAGTCGCCATCATGTCCCGCAGGCAACAGTCAATTACCGCACGCGGCACCAAGCCCACTACCGTCACTTCGGCATGACGCCTCCTCCCCAGGCAAAGCAAATCAAGATTATGTCCCATATGGCGCATTTGCCGGATGCGATGCCTGCAAATAACAACAGGCAACGCACGTCCCTTTGCATGATCGTTCGCAACGAACAAGACAAGCTTGGACGGTGCTTGCAGTCTGCCGGCGATCTTGTCGATGAGATCATTGTTGTGGACACGGGTTCGACCGATGCCACCAAGCAGGTAGCCGCCGGTTGCGGCGCCAAGGTTTTCGATTTTCCATGGGTCGACGATTTTGGCGCGGCCCGCAACGAAAGCTTGCACCATGCCAGCGGTGATTGGATTTTCTGGCTGGATGCCGATGAGTGGCTTGATGAGCCAAATCGCCAAAAGCTGCGGCGATTGTTTGCCGCACTCCCGGACCAAAACCGTGTCTACATGATGAAGCAATGGTCTGCCTCGGAGGCTGCCAATGGTTCGGCTCTTGTCGTTGAGCAAGCGCGTCTGTTCCGCAAGCAACCGGGCGTGTGCTGGAGGCAACGCATCCACGAGCAGATTCTCCTAGCGCTGCGCGAAGCAGGCGCCAAGGTTGTCTGGACGGACATTGTCATTGGTCACCGTGGATATCAAGGAGCTGCTCAGCGCAAGCAGAAGCTCAACCGTAATCTTCGACTTCTCCAGATGGAACACCGAGAACAGCCGGATAATCCGTTTACGCTATTCAACCTGGCTGGCACGCTCCACGACCTTGGACAAGGCGATAGAACGGTTTCTTACTTGCGTCGATGCTTGGAAACGGCTCCCAGGCGCGCAACCTTTCTTCCCAAGGTGTTCGTGCTTCTTGCTCGGGCGGCAAAGCGAGACGGAAGTTTTGCAGAGGCAATCCGCATATGCCGTGATGGCAAGGCAAGGTTTCCAAAGGACGCCGAGCTTTGGTTTGAAGAAGGTTTGCTGTGCAAGGAAGCGGGGGACGTCCGGGCGGCAATACAGTGTTTCGAGCAGATCATTAAACTGCCGCCGCGTCCATGTTATGTTGGCGTCGACATGGGCATTCGAGGCCACTTGCCTCACCATCATCTCGCCTTAATCCACACCGAGCAAGGCCGCGAAGCCGAAGCCGAACACCACTGGCGAGCGGCCACAGCCCACAGCCCGCGTTTCAAACCCGCCTGGCTTGGATTGGCAAAACTATTCCTGCGGCAGCGGCGCTTGCATGAAGTGGAGAGCATTGCCGAGCGGCTTCATGGGGATCCAGCGGAACCCCACATTCGCAAAGCACTGCACAAGCACGCGTTCACGGTCGCTTCAAGCGGATAAAGCATAAGCGTCTCCTTGGACGTTGGTCGGGCGCGGTCAACGTCCAAGGACCGGAGACGCCACTTCAGCACCGCCTTTGAGACCTCGTCGATTCGCGTCTTTCAATTCCCCCCACGTTTCAATAATACCAGCTTCGGCCCAGGCATCGCATCAATGAGTCCATGTTGACTGCCATCGCACCCGCAGGTCGAATCAGCATCGATCTGCTTGGATCGTTTGCGACAACGGCAACGCGGCGAGGCCTGGTCGAATTGCGGGACTTGGTTCGGCCGGAGGGGACCCCAATGCAATCTCGGGAACTGGGACCGATCCCATGGTGGGTGATGGTGCTCTCGGCTCTGGCCATCGGCCTCATCGCCGGATTCGGCGCCGTCCTGTTTCGCGCGATGATCGGCGGATTGCACAATCTTCTTTTCCTTGGCCAGCTTTCATTCGACTACGACGCCAACATTCACACACCAGCTTCTCCGTGGGGCCCCTGGATCGTCCTCGTGCCCGTGATTGGAGCCCTCGGCGTCGCCTTCCTGGTCAAGACGTTTGCTCCCGAGGCCAAGGGGCACGGCGTTCCGGAGGTGATGGACGCGATCTACTATCACGGGGGCAAGATCCGTGCGGTCGTGGCCGCGGTCAAGTCGGTGGCCTCGGCACTGTCGATCGGCAGCGGCGGGTCGGTCGGCCGGGAGGGACCGATCATCCAGATCGGCGCCGCATTTGGTTCGACCGTCGGCGAGATCATTGCCATGCCGGCTCGGCAACGAGCCATCCTGATTGCTGCCGGAGCGGGCGGCGGCATTGCAGCCACGTTCAACACGCCGATCGGCGGTATTGTGTTTGCCATTGAGCTCATGCTGCCGTTCGCGAGCCCCATGAGCTTGTTGTGCGTCGTTGTGTCCTGCGTGACGGCGACGTGCATCGGCCGTACTTTTTTCGGCGTTCTTCCCGCCTTCAACGTGCCTGCCCTCGCGGTCGTGGAAGGACCGGGGTTGCCTCTCGCCGTGTTCCCGTCGTTCGCGCTGTTCGCACTGCTCATGGGCGTGATCGCCTGGGTGACGACGCGCGCCATCTACTGGTTCGAGGACCTCTTCGACGCGATGCCGGGCAATTACTACACGCGCCACGTCTTCGGCATGGTGCTGGTCGGGTCGATTATTTATGGCTTCATGACGCTTTCTTCGCCCTGGTTCGGACAGCCGAACCACTATTACGTCCAGGGGGTCGGCTATGCCACGATCATGGACATCTTGCGCGGAGAACAGTCCGCGATGGGTTTTTTACTGCTGCTCGCCTTCGCCAAATTACTGGTCACATGTTTGACCCTGGGGTCCGGCGCGTCGGGAGGCGTCTTTTCGCCAAGCATGTTCGTTGGGGCGGCGCTGGGCGCGGCTTTCGGCGCGGCACTGAATCGCTTGTTCCCGAGCCTTGCCGTGACCCCCGTTCACTTCGCTTATGCCGGCAT
>Ga0134121_10001809_pt1 | contig 19538 bp, 16 predicted proteins | sample KB301_FD_96463 | JGI IMG/M metagenome (GOLD analysis project Ga0134121, IMG submission 96463) | Terrestrial soil microbial communities without Nitrogen fertilizer from Kellogg Biological Station, Michigan, USA - KB3-0-1 | ecosystem: Environmental > Terrestrial > Soil > Unclassified ... | reverse complement strand
TACGCAGTTCGTAGCGTCCACGACAGACTTGTGGCATGATTGCGCGGCCATGAAAAAGCTCATTCGCCCCTTGGTGGACGGGCTGCACGCCTACGTTCCCGGCGAGCAGCCGAAGATCCCGGGGCTGATCAAGCTGAACACGAATGAGAATCCCTACCCGCCGTCGCCCAGGGTGGTGCGGGCGGTGAAGGCGGCGGTGGACGGGCGGCTGCGGCTCTATCCGAATCCGACCGCGTCGGCGCTGCGGGAGCGGCTGGCGAAGCTCCACGGCTGCCGTCCGGAGAACGTCATCGTCGGCAACGGCTCGGACGAGCTGCTCGCGATGGCGGTGCGGGCGTTCGTGGAACCGGAGGAGGGCCTCGCGCAGTGGCTGTCGCCGGCCTACTCGCTCTATCCTGTGATCGTCAAGCAGCACGGCGCGAGGACCGGCAGCGCGCCGCTCAATCCCGACTTCTCGCTCCCGTCGATCGCCGACCTGCGGAAGTCGCAGGAGTGGTCGTTCGACGCGTCGCTGACGTTCGTGACGACGCCGAACGCCCCGAGCGGCCGCGGCTACGCGGCGAAGGATCTTGAAGCGCTCTGCAAGGCGCTCGAGGGCGTGGTCATCCTCGACGAGGCCTACGTCGACTTCGCGTCGGAGGACGCGATGAAGCTCCACCGGCTGCCGAACGTGCTGGTGTCGCGCACGTTCTCGAAGGGCTTCTCGCTCTGTTTCCAGCGGGTCGGGTACTTCGTGGGCCCGGCGCCGCTGATCACGGCGCTCGACAAGATCCGCGACAGCTACAACGTGAACGGCCTGGGCCAGGTGGCCGCCCTGGCGACGCTCGACGATCTCCCCTACTATCGACGAAACGCGAAGCGGATCGTCGCGACCCGGACATGGCTGAGCGGCCAGCTCGCGAGCCTCGGGTTCGAGGTCCTCCCCAGCGAGACGAACTTCATCTTCACGACGCCGCCGCGGCTGCCGGCGAAGAAGTGGCTGGCCGAGCTCCGGAAGCGCAAGATCCTGGTCCGCTGGTTCGACTATCCCGCCACGCGCGACTATTTGAGGATCACCATCGGCACCGACGCCGAAGCCCGGGCCGTCGTCCGCGCGGCCGGGCAGATCCTACGGAGCTAGCTCGAGGACGATCGACTTCATCGTCGGCTTCGTCTCGCACGTGATCTTGTAGACCTCGGACGGCTTCGACACGACCCGCACATCCTGCTTCTCCTTGCCGCCCTCCTCCCACAAGTAGGTGACCTTCACGGGAGCGAAGCCGCCCTGGGGCTCCTTGTAGTCGACGTCGATGCGCAAGTTGAAGATCATCGCGGCGGTCGTCTGCTGACCGGCGTAGCGGACAAGCGCCTTCCGCGTGCCCGCCGGGACATCCGAGGCCGTCACGAACTTCGACGCGAACCTCGCCGGTCCCGCCAGGCGGTCGACGGTCTTCCACGTCTTGCCGCCGTCATAGGACACGTCGAAGGCCCAGCTGTCGGTCTTGTCGTTCACCCGGCCCGACAGGCCGAACCGGATCCTCGTGATGTCGCCCGGCGCCTCCACCGGGAACGTGACGTCCCCCTTCGGCCCCTGGACGATGACGCCGTCCATCAGCTTCAGGGAATTCGCGGCGGGCGTGAAGTCGCTGAGGAGAACCTGCTTCCCCTTGGTCGCGGTGTGGTGGCTGCCCTCGATGCTGATCGTGCCTTCGTCGCCGGAAGAGAAGGTGATCGTATTCTCGCCGACGCCCAGCGCGGGAAGCGGCCGCTGCGAATGTTGAATATCGTGGCTGATCTTCAGGCTCTGGATTCCGGTTCCCTTCCCCTTCAGAACGAACTTGAGGCGGTAGTCGTACCGGCGATAGACCAGTGGCTTCAGGTCGAGGGTCACGTCACCCGACGCCGTGATCTTTTCGACGTGCTTCCAGTCGATTCCATGGTTGTCGCTCAGCTGGACGTGCAATTCGCCGCCGGCGGGCACGGCTGCTTTGAGCATCAACTGGCCGGTCAGGTAGACGTAGCTGCTCGGCATCCTGAACACGAGCACGCCGTCCTTGCCCGGGTCCTTCACCTGGACCGCCCGGTCGGCGAGATTCTCGGCGACGAGCGCGGCCTTCCGGAATTCGCCGGTCGTCACGGGCACGACGTACTCGTGGGTCCCGTTGCCGATGCGGCCGTTCGACAGGTCGCCGAACATGGTCGACGAGTAGGAGAGGGGGCCTTCCGCCGGTTTCGCGGTGATGCAGCCGGGGCGGTTCTCCAGGCACAGCCCTTTGTGGCCCCAGTTCCGTGTCAGCCTCTCTCCCCGGCGAAGCTGGATGTTGAGCTGATATCCCTGCGAGAAGCCCATCTCATAGAGGAACGGCTTCCCGTCGCCGCACGAGCCGTCGTATTCCATCATCTGGGCGTACCAGCCGTGCGATTTCGCCGGCACCCAACCCGTCGGGTCGTACGTCGGGCAGTTCAGGAGGATCTCCGGGCCCTTCTTCCAACCCTGCCAGCCCCCTTCCTGATGGAGCGCCCGGAGCTTCGCCTCATTGCCCTTCCGGCCGTCCCAGTATCCCGGGTTCTTCTCGTACCAGTCCTTCACGCCCGCGATGATCTCCTCCACCCCGGCGATCTTTTTGTCGGCTTTCGGGAAGTAGACGATCAGGGACGGGTCGAGCAGGTGCCACGCGTTGTCCCACTTGATCTCCGGGACCACGTGGGCGTTGATCGTCCATCCGCGCGCCTCGAGCCCGAGATAGCGCGCCAGCGAGATGGCATGGGCTGCCGCCATCCCGCAGTACGAATGGCCATAGACGTGAATCACCTTCATCACGTCGGTCAGCGAACCCTCGTTGTGGAGCAGCTCCTCCACCGAGCTGTCCTGATGCTGGAACATGGCGACCGTCCTCCAGATCGCCATCGCCTTCCCCTCGTCGGTCATCCCGTCCTTGATGAAGGACTTCTTCCAGGCCTCGAGGGTGGAGACGTCCGGGACCTTGTCGGAGACGACCCTGATTCCGGAGACCACGCCGACGGCCTCGGAGGAAAGGCCGCGGGACTGTTCCGCCGCGGCGGGAGGGAGGAGGAGCAGGAACGCGGGAATCCAGCGCATGAGAGTTCCTCGTCAGACGATGCCCGCCCCCCCGGACCTTGTGCCCTTTCACCCGATCGTCGGGTGCAGGATTCGACCTGTCCGCCCGGGGATGGTACCATGGGGTTAGGAGGTGTCCAATCTCCATGGACGAAAACCCGCTCGGACTCAAACGGGTCCATCACCTTGAGTTCTGGGTCGGCAACGCCCGCCAGGCGGCCTACTTCTACCGGAAGGCCTTCGGCTTCTCCCAGATCGCCTACAGCGGCCTGGAAACCGGCAAGCGCAAGCGCACCTCCTATGTGTTACGCCAGGGGACCGCGACGTTCGTCCTCACCTCTCCCCTCGTCCCCATGAGCATCATCGGACGGCATGTGAAGCTGCACGGCGACGGAGTCCGCGACATCGCCCTCGAGGTCGAGGACGTCGACCGCGCCTACCATGAGGCCGTCAAGCGCGGCGCCGTCTCGGCCGAGGAACCCCGCGACCTCTCCGACCAGAACGGCACGGTCCGCCGCGCCGCCGTCCGCACCTACGGCGACACGATCCATTCGCTCCTGTCGCTCCGGAATTACTCGGGCCCCTTCCTCCCCGGGTTCGCCCGGGCGGACGTGCCCGGTGAATCCGTCGGCATCACGCGGGTCGATCATATGGTCGGCAACGTCGAGCTCGGCAACATGAACGTCTGGGCCGACTGGTACTCGAAGGTCTTCGGCTTCAAGCGGTACATCACGTTCGACGACAAGGACGTGTCGACCGAGTACAGCGCGCTCATGAGCATCGTGATGGCCGGCGAGGCCGACGCGATCAAGCTCCCCATCAACGAGCCGGCCCCGGGCAAGAAGAAGAGCCAGATCCAGGAGTACCTGGACTTCTACCGCTCCCCGGGAGTGCAGCACATCGCGATGCACTGCAGCAACATCATCGAAACGCTGACCAAGCTGCGCGCCAACGGCGTGGAGTTCCTCCGCGTGCCGAAGAACTACTACGAGAACCTGTCCGAGCGCATCGGCAAGATCCGCGAGTCGATGGACGAGATCAAGAAGCTGGGCATCCTGGTCGACCGCGACGACGAGGGCTACCTCCTCCAGATCTTCACCCGCCCCGTCCAGGACCGGCCGACGCTCTTCTTCGAGATCATCCAGCGCAACGGCAGCCGCGGATTCGGCAAGGGCAACTTCAAGGCGCTGTTCGAAGCGATCGAGGCGGAGCAGGCTGCTCGAGGCAATCTCTGATGCCGGTCTATCGCCGTCTCGGAAAGGTTCCGCCCAAGCGCCATACCGCCTTCAAGCAGCCGGACGGTTCCCTCTACCCCGAGGAGCTGATCGGCAGCCACGGCTTCTCGGGCCCCTCCGCCCTGCTCTACCACCTGCGGCGGCCCACCACCGCCGAGTCGGTGAAGCTGTTCCGCGAGCTGAAGTGGGAGCCGGACCCCGACGCCGCCGTCAAGCCGCGCCACTTCCGGACGTCGGCGCTGGCGACGGGCCCCAGCGCCGTGCTCGACCGCGTCCCGATGCTCTTCAACCACGACGTCGCCCTCTCGATGGCGAGGCCCCAGAAGGACGACGACTTCTTCTATCGCAACGGCCAGGCGGACGAGATGATTTACGTCAGCCAGGGCGCGGGCGTCCTGGAGTCGATCGTGGGCAATCTGCCGTTCCGCCAGGGCGACTACCTCGTGATTCCGCGGGGGATCCTCCACCGGTACAAGCTCGGCGCCGGACCTCACGCGTTTCTCGTCCTCGAAAGCGCCGGCTCGGTCCGCGTCCCGAAGCGCTACCGCAACGAGTACGGACAGCTGCTCGAATCGAGCCCGTACGGCGAGCGCGACCTGCGCGGACCCGAGGACCTGGCCACGCACGACGTGAAGGGCCCCCACCGGATCCTCGCCAAGCGCAACGACGCGCTCACCGAGCTGGTCCTCGACCACCATCCGTTCGACGTCGTCGGCTGGGACGGCTTCTACTATCCGTGGGCGTTCAATATCCGCGACTTCGAGCCGCGCGTGGGACGGATCCACCTGCCGCCGCCCTTCCACCAGACCTTCGAGGGCGACGGCTTCGTCGTCTGTTCCTTCTGTCCCCGTCCGTTCGACTTCGACCCGGCCGCCGTGCCGGCGCCGTACAACCATTCGAACGCGATGTCGGAGGAAGTGATCTATTACGCGAACTCCGAGTTCATGAGCCGCAAGGGCATCGAGTTCGGCTCGATCACGCTCCATCCCGACGGAATTCCCCACGGACCCCATCCCGGCCGAGCGGAGGCGTCGATCGGCAAGAAGTGGACCGACGAACTTGCGGTGATGGTCGATACGTTCCGTCCCCTGACGGTCGCCCGCGCGGCGCTGCCGCTCGAGGACAAGGACTATCCCCGCTCCTGGCTCGACGAGGGCGGCGCCGCATGAGCGCGGTCCGAACCCTCCTGCAGTCGTTGATCGACTACGCCGGCCTCTTCCCGCCCGCCGGACTCGACATGGAGGCGTCGGTCCGCAACTATGCCCGGTACCGGAGCGGAGACGACCGGTGGGCGCTCGGCAAGTTCATCGTGCCCGCCTCCCGGCTGACCGAGTTCGAGCGCGCGGTCTCGGCCCACGTCGACCCCGCCGACCCGTGGCCCCTCAGCGTGCTGGGCGGATCCGACCTCAACCACGACCTCGCGATGATCCTCGAGCACCGATACCACCCTACCCGCGGGCTGGCGATCGAGTCGCTCGAGACCAAGGCGGCGTCCACGGTCGAGATCGACCACGCGACGCGGATCCCGCGCGACCTGGCGACGTACATCGAGATCCCGATCGCGGCGCCTCCCGACAACCTGCTCGCGGCGATCCGACTCGTGGGAGGTCGCGCCAAGATCCGCGCCGGCGGCGTGAAGACCGACGCGTTCCCGCCGTCCACGGACATCGCCCGATTCCTCGTCGCCTGCGCCGCGGCGCGCGTTCCGTTCAAGGCGACGGCCGGGCTTCACCATCCGATCCGGTGCGTGCGGCCCCTCACCTACGAGAAGGACAGTGCGACGGGCACCATGCACGGGTTCCTCAACGTGTTCGTCGCCGCCGCGCTCGTCCGAGGCGGGATGACCGCCGCCGACGCCGCGCAGGTCCTGGAGGAACGGGATCCGAAGGCGTTCGGGTTCGACGCGCAGGGCGCCGCGTGGCGCGGCCGCCGCGCGACCCTGGATGCCCTCGCGACCACGAGGTCGACGTTCGCGCTCTCGTTCGGGTCGTGCTCGTTCGAGGAGCCCATGGGCGAACTGAAGGAGCTCGGACTCCTGTGACCTACTCCGTCAACGCGACCCATGACCCCGCGCTGCGGAGCTGGGTCGAGTCCGCCCACGCGCCGGGCACCGACTTCCCCATCCAGAATCTCCCCTTCGGGATCTTCCAGCGGACCGGATCGCCGGAGCCGCCGCGGGGCGGGGTCGCGATCGGCGATCAGATCCTCGACGTCGGCGCCGCGGCCCGCGCCGGACTCATGGAAGGACGGACCTGGGGATCGGGGCTCGTCTGCGCCTCATCGGAGCTCAACGGCCTCATGTCGATGGGACCGGAAGCCTGGACGCCGCTCCGGGCGCGGATCAGCCACCTGCTGAGCGTCGCCGCCACCGCCGAGGAGCGCGAAAAGCTGAAGCCTCATCTCACCCCGATGTCGGCCGTCGAGATGGTGATGCCCGCTCGGATCGGCGACTACAGCGACTTTTACGCGTCGATCCACCATGCGACGAACGTCGGCAAGATGCTGCGGCCCGACAATCCGCTGCTGCCGAACTACAAGCACATCCCGATCGGCTACCACGGACGCAGCTCTTCGATCGTCATCAGCGGCTCGCCGGTGCGCCGCCCCCGCGGGCAGCGTCGGCCCGATCCGGCCGCGCCGCCGGAGTTCGGCCCCTGCCAGAATCTGGATTACGAGCTCGAGGTCGGATTCTTCGTCGGCCCGGGAAACCTGCTCGGCGAGACGGTGCCGATCGCGAAGGCCGGGGGGCGGATTTTCGGAATCTGCCTCCTGAACGACTGGTCGGCCCGCGACATCCAGTCGTGGGAGTATCAGCCGCTGGGGCCGTTCCTGGCGAAGAGCTTCTCGACGTCGGTCTCGCCGTGGGTGGTGACGATGGAGGCGCTGGAGCCGTTCCGCTCTCCCGCGGCCGCCCGGCCCGCCGGAGATCCCGAACCGCTCCCCTATCTGAGTTCGTCCGAGCAGACCGCGCGGGGCGGCCTCGACGTCACGCTCCAGGTGCTGCTCACTTCCCCGAAGATGCGCGAGCAGGGCTCGGCGCCGATGGAGATCTGCCGGAGCAATCTGCGCGACCTCTACTGGACGCCCGCCCAGCTGCTCGCCCACCACGCGAGCAACGGCTGCAACCTGCGGCCCGGCGACCTGCTCGGCAGCGGCACCGTGTCGGGCGAGACGAAGGAATCGCGCGGATGCCTGCTGGAGCGGACGTGGCGCGGCACCGAGCCGCTGACCCTGCCGAGCGGCGAATCGCGCCGCTATCTCGAAGACGGCGACGAGGTGATCCTGCGCGGGTTCTGCGAGCGCCCCGGCCTCGTGCGCATCGGCCTCGGCGAATGCCGCGGCATCATCCAGGCCGCGATGCCCTAGTCACTTCCGCCGCCAGCGCGAATTGTCCTTGGTCGATCCCCACGCGCCGCTTTCGTCCGCCTTCCAGCCGGCGCAGGACCAGCTGTTCGCCGGATCGAACACATAGGTCAGCCGTTCGTGACGATGCTGCGGGACACTCCTTTGCCGACGTTGACGCGGCATCCCACGACGCCGCAGAGGTCGTAGCCGAGCTGGGCCTCGGTTTCGAAGACGACGTCGACCATGTTGTGGAGCGAGACGGACCCGGGCTTGTCGTCCTTGGTCGAGGAGCTCGTGATCTTCCCGGGGACTCCCAGATGATCCTCCAGCTCGCGAACCGCCCAGCTCAAGATCTCCTTCCACTGGTCCGCCGTCCGATGCGGCGGCCGGGGATTGAAGATCTCCTGAGGGTTCATCGCTTCAACCGCAGGAAGAATCCTTCAGTGGCCCACTCGCCGAACCAGCGGCGGATCTGCGGCTGAAGCCACTTCGGCGGGTCCGACCACGACCGGGCCGCGGCGGCGACCGCTTGCGAGACCGTGCGGCCGCGCTGGAGCGCCGAGAGCGCCGCGAACGCGGGCTCTTTCAGATCCAGCCGCCGCACCTGGAACTCCTTCCGGTAGACCGCCATCCACGAGCGGACGTGCTTCAGCCGCGGCACCGCGGCGCGCTCCTGCCGCACGGCGTCGATGTACGGATTGGCGGCGTGATCGAGCTCGAGAAGCCGGAACGCCGGGACGAAGTCGAGCCGGGCGTCGGCCAGCCGTTCCGGGGCGATTCTTGCGAAGTCCGACGGTCGGAGAGGCTCGGCCGGTTCGGCGTCGAACACGTCCGACATCGCCGCCTCGACCCGCGCCAGGTCCCGCGCCGCGCCCGACAGAACCTCCGGCAGCCGGCGCCCCAACGAGTTCAGCGATCGGCTCCGCGACGGAAACCGCTCGAGGTAGCCGCGGCACCTTTCGTGAAAGGCGCGAGGGCCCAGGATCCTCGCGACCGCGGGAAAGTCCTTCTCGAGCGCCTCGACGAGCCGCGCCAGGTAGGCGTCGGCGTAGATGGCCATCCGCTGCTCCGGACGCAACGTCCGGGATGGCAGCACGAACCGGTCGGCCGGCGCCGGCGCGCGGCGGCCGCGTTCGTGCGGCGCGACGACGCTCGCCTGGAACCACCGGACCGTGGCTTCGAAATCAGGCGGTCGCAAGATCCGCCTCCAGGTGCTTGCGCGCCTTCAGCACTTCGCGGTGGACGACAGGAAAGCTCGGGATCTTCTCGTCCCACTCCAGCAGCGTCGACCGACCTCCGCTCAATCGATGGGCCAGGCGATAGAGCTTCCACACGGGATCGAGGACCGGCCCGACGTGGGTATCCAGGAGATGCGTGCCGAAGTTCGTGTGGCCGGCGATGTGCACGTAGGCCACGCGCTCCGGCGGAATCGCTCGAATGTAGGTCTCCGGATCGAACCCGTGATTGAAGGAGCTCACGTAGACGTTGTTCACGTCGAGCAGCAGGCCGCAGTCGGCCTCCTCGGCCATCCGCGCGAGGAACTCCCACTCGCTCATCGAGGAGCCGCGGAACTCGACGTAGCTCGACGGATTCTCGAGCACGAGCGGCCGTTCGAGCAGGTCCTGGATCCGGCGGATGCGCTTCACGACGTGGCGGAGCGCCTCCTCCGTGTAGGGCATCGGAAGGAGATCGTGGAGATTGCGGCCGGCGACGCCGGTCCAGCAGACGTGATCCGACACCCACACCGCGCGGATGCGCTTCGCCAGCGCCTTCACCTTCGCGAGGTACTCGCGGTCGATCGGATCCGGCGATCCCACCGACATCGAGACGCCGTGCATCACGATCGGATACCGCTCGGCGATCTGGTCGAGCACCCACGCGGGCCGGCCGCCGGTATCGAGGAAGTTCTCGGTGACGATCTCGAACCAGTCGACCGGCGGCTTCTTGCTCAGGATGTGGCCGAAGTGGGCGGTCCGGAGGCCGACGCCGAGTCCGAGATCGGGGCGATCGAAGCGGCCCATCCTCGGGGCCATTTTAGTGCCGGATCGGAACGGCGCAACCGCCCTTTCCCTTGCAGCTGTTCCGGCCCGCGCAGCCATTGTCGCCGCTCTTGCAGCCGCCCAGCCCCTTGCACCCGTTCTTGCCCTTGCAGTCGTGGCGATCCGCGACGAGAGCGCAGCCGCCCTTCCCCTTGCAGCTGTTCTTGCCCGCGCAGCCGTTGTCCCCCGTCTTGCAGCCGCCCAGCGCCTTGCACCCGTTCATGCCCTTGCAGGCATGGTGGTCCACGACCGGCTCACCCGCGCATCCGGCCAGCACGATCGCGCCGCCCGCCAGCCCCGCCGCCGCGGCCGAGACGGCCTTCGCGAACTCCCGTCGATTGATCTTCTTCTTCATGGATCCTCCATCCCCGGTGCTCGGAATACGAATCGGCGGGCCCAACGGATCTCTGGAGGAGCATACAACGAGAATGAAGAATCAGAATGGGAATGAGAAGGAGGGGGAGACTACGCCCAGCGGCCGTACACCCAGACCCAGCCGCGCGCGTGGCGCTCCCAGCGGCCGGGGACCCAGACCGCCTGGAGGCGCGGACGGAGGATGTGGCAGCCGGCCACCCAGACCCAGCCGTTGTAGGCATGCGTCCAGTAGCCGGAGACCCAGACATGGTTCGCCGACGGCGCCGCGGGGATGACTTCCTTCTGCGGAGCGGGGGGCGGTTCGGAGACGACCATCTCTTCGCGCGGGCCGTAGGAGTAGGCGACGTCGTGCTCCACCACGACCACGCGCCGGGCGCAGGAGACGAGCGGCAGGGCGCTCAGGGCGGCCAGGGCCAGCAGCATCGCACGGGTCATCCGCAGTCCCTCCGATGGGGGTTCCATCGGAGCCGTACGCAAGGAACCGCGGTTCGTCCCGATCAATCGCGCGCGTCTTCGGCGAAGATGCGGAGGGCGCGGGCGCGCTCCTTCAGCTCGGCCGCCTCCTTGAGGCGCGCGTCGAGCTTCTTCATCTCCCCATCGATCCGCTCCTGCGTCTTGCGAAGCTCGGACCGGGTGAGCGACTGGACGTCGCGGAGGATGGCGTCGACGTCGACCGGCGCGGCCGACGCCGCCTTCCGGACCGCCGCCGCGCGGCAGCGCTCCTGGAAGAGGGCCATGCGGCGCTCGATCTCCTTCGGGTCCGGCGCCTTCGCGGCCGCCCAGCCCCGGTAGGCTTCCCATTGCGCGTGCTCGTCCCAGGCGCCGGTCCGCAGGAGCATCGGCAGGCGGCCCTTCCAGTCCGCCTGCGCGGCGGTTTCGGCCACGGTGAGCAGGCCGTCCCGGCCCGCGATCGCGTACCGCCGGCACAGGTCCCCATGCTCCGAGAGCAGCTCCTCCATGTTGCGGACTTCGAACCCGTAGCCGGGAACTTCGACGCGGATCCGTCCGTCGGTGCGCTGCGTCAGCGAGATCGTGTTGCCGTCGACGGTGCGCGTGATCGAGAGGAAGACCGTGGGCTCGGAGTTCCGTTTCTGCACGTCGCGGATCACCTGGGCGATCTCCGGCGCCTTCCGGAGTTCCTCGATCGGGTCGGAGCCCATGCGGCGGGCGATGTTGAGCGTGCCGATCGCGACGGCGCTCGCGGCGGGATCCTCCGCGCCGCGGCCGGCGACCAGCTTCCGCGCCTCGCCGAGGTCCTCCTCGATCTCCTCGCTCACCGCCCGCAGCTCGGCGTCGCGGGTCTGGCGCTCGCGGATCCGCTCCACGACCCGCGCGATCTGCTCCCGCGGCGGGCGGGAGAGGGCGACCGCGCCCGCCGCGATGCCGAGCGAGAGGCCGATCGCGATCAGCGCGGCCATCCGCGTCGCGGGAATCCGGCGGAGGCGGATCGCGGCGATCACCGCATCGGCGGTGCGGCGCCGCTCGATCACCGTCGGGTGGACGATCTCGGTCGACAGCGCGTCGGCGAGCGTCCCGTGCCATTCGCGCAGCTCGTCGAGGTCCCGGATGCACGTCCGGCACCAGTCGAGATGCTCGCGGACCGAGAGCTCCTCGCCGGCCTCCAGCTCGCCGTCGAGCAGCGCGTCGAGCGCTTCGCGGACGTCGCGGCAGGTCATGGGAGATCCGCCCTCGAAACAAGCCGCTTGAGCCGTTCCCGCGCTTCGAAAAGCCGCGACCGGACGGTGCCGATGGGGCACTCCATCGCGCGGGCGATGTCGGCGTAGCTCATTCCGTCCACGTGGAAGAGGACGAGGGTCGTGCGCAGCTCCTCGGGCAGGTCCTTCACGCGGTCGAGAATCTCGCGGACGTCGCGTTCGATCGGCCGGGGCTCGGGGGCCGGAAGACGGTCGCCCGCGCCGTCGATCGGCGCCAGGCGCCACTTTCTCAGTCCGCGCAGGAACAGCGAATATTGGTTGCGGAGGATGGCGACGAGCCAGGTGGAGAGCTGGGCGTCCCCCCGGAAGCGGGGGAACGACTTCACCGCGGAGAGGAAGGTCTCCTGGGCGAGATCGGCGGCCGCTTCGGGACCGGCGAGCGAGTAGGCGAGACGGTGGATCCGGTCATAGTGGACCGTCACCAGCGCGTCCAGCGCCTCCCGCCGGCCGGCGCGGCAGCCTTCGATCAGGTCCGCTTCGCTCCACCCACTCATGTTTTGCAGGCACGGCGCTCGCCGGGCCTCTACAGAAGTCATACGCAGATCGTGCCCGGAACATTAGTAGCGGGTGGGGCCGGGAAGTTCCCGGGACGCGGAAAAAAACTAGTTCGTCGAGAAGAGGCCGGTGAGACCCGACCCGGAGCCGGCCCGGTTCTGAAAACCCGGGAGGGGATCCGTGGCGACCCCCGGCTGCCGGCCGTCGAAGTACACGTCGCCGCCGTTCCCGTTGATTCCCCGGCCCAAGGCCGTGATCGTGCCGAGATTCTGGACGACGCCCTCGGTGCCCGCGTCGGGCGACGTGGTGAAGTCGCCCGCGGCGTCGAAGACGACGGCGATGAGCGCGAGGTTCGCGGCGGGATCCACCGAGCCGCCGGCGTTGTTGCGCGCGCTGCCGCCGCCCGAGCCGGTGCCGCTCGACACCTCGATGAAGCTGTTCGAGTTGAGCGTGATGTCGCCCGTCCCGTTGGTGGTGACGACCACCTGGCCGCCCTGGCCGCCGCTGCCGGTCCCGAAGTTGTTGCCGCCGAACCCGGTGAGCGTCCCCGACATCGACACAAACTGGCCGCCCGTCGTGAACGTGAACGTGCCGCCCGCGCCGCCGGCGGAACTGCCCGTTCCCCCGCCGCCGTTCGCGGTGATGCTGGAGGTGGTCTCCAGCCGGATGGTGCCGTTCAGGTTCAACACGGTGAACAGGATGGTCGCTCCGGCGCCTCCGCTCACGTTGACCGCGCTCGATGCCAGTGAACCGCCGCCCGAGGCCGTGATGATCGCAGAACTGGTGATGCTGCCGCCGCTGATGCCGGCCGTCGCGATGACCGCAGTTGCAGACGACGGCGTCACGATGGAGCTGCCTCCGTTCGCCGTGATCTTCCCCGAAAGAGTAATGTCGCCCAGATTCGTCTGGAACCGGATGTTCCCCGGCGCGCCGCCGACGGCTGCGCCGGTGGTCCCGTTCGTTCCCGACGAGGTGATGTCGGCGGACGAGGTGATCCTTCCGAGGGCGGCGCTGATCGTGTCAATCATGATGTCGCCGCCATTTCCGCCGGACCCGGTCGTGGAGACGCCCCCCGAGGCCGTCATCACCCCCGTGATCAGCACGTCTCCCGCGGCCGGCGGGGTGCCCGCATTGTCCACGGTGACGTTGATGGGGCCGCCCTGGCCGCCCGTCCCGTTGACCGCCGTCCCGCCGGTCGTCGTGATCGCGATCGGCAGGGTGATGTCCCCGCCGCTCCTGAAGCCCACCCCGCCGCCGATTCCGCCGTTCCCCGTGCCGGTCCCCGCGCCGCCGGTGGTCGTCACCGACGCCAGGAAGTTGACCGTCAGCGGATGGTTCGACTGCGAACTGGGGCCCTGATCGCCCGAGATCGTCACCCCTCCGCCGGTGCCGCCCGCAACGTTCGCGGTCCCGGTGGCGCTGCCGCCGTGAGTGTCCAGATCCGATCCCAACGAGACGTTTCCGTCATCGGATCGCAGGGTGATGGCGCCTCCGTTTCCGACCGCATCCACCCCCGAGCCTCCGATCGTCGACCACGTCCCGCGGCCCAGTTCGAGAGAGGCGAGGGAGGGCCCGCTGTTCCCCAGGTCGATCGCCCCGCCGAGGCCTCCAATCAGAGTGGCAACGCCGATGGACGTCGCGCTCGCGGTGCCGCCGCGAAGATCCAGCGTGCCGTAGACCTTGACCGGGATGAATCCATTGATGCCGAAGCTTCCCCCGTTGCCGCCGTCGGCGCCCTGCGTTCCTCCGTTGCCGTTCCCGCCGATCTGGTGGATCGTGGCCGACACGTCCGCTCCGCTCCCCGCCGCCAGCGTCACATTGCCGGCGTCGCCGCCCACCGGTTTGGCCCCGGAGTCGGTGGCGACACCGCCGTCGGTCGTCACGATCCCGAAGAGATGCAGCTTGGTTGCGGCGGTCAGGCTGATCGCTCCCCCGTTGCCGCCGGTCGTCCCGGTGCCGCCCGAGGTGAGGATGGATCCCGTCACGATCACCTCTCCGGTGCTCGCGTTCATCGTCACGGTTCCGCCGTCTCCTCCCACGGCGGGACCGTTCTCGCCGCGCGTGTCGATCGTGCCCGTGACGACGATGCGCGCCGCGTTGATCGTCACGTTCCCGCCGAAGTCGCCGCTGGCGGTCCCGTCGGAACTCGACGTGGTGATGGTTCCCGTCACGTAGACCGTGCCGGCGGGGGCGCTCAAGGTGATGTCGTTCTGGGTCCCGGCCGGGATCACCGTGCGGAGATTGCCGCTGACGACGATGTCCCCGTTCGTCGTCTGGAACACGGGCGTCGGCGTTGCGATATCGATGTTGACGGTCCCGGAGATGATGACGGTTCCGGTCGTTCCTCCAGGAGTGCCCGTCGTCGGGCTGGTCAGGGGCGTGTTGCCCGAAGTGGGCGCCGCGGGAATCGTGGGATTCGTGAGCGTGGTGCTGCCGCCCAGATTCAGGTCGCCCACGACTTTGCCCAGAACGGCTCCCCCATTGCTGCCGGTGCCGTTGGTATTGCCGGTCGTCGATCCGGTGCCGCCGTTCGTGAAGATGGCCAGCGCGGTCGCCGAGCCGGGGACGATCACCTGCTGAACCTTCGGGTCTTCATGGCAGCCGGCGAACGTCGCCAGGACCAGAGCGAGAGCGGCGAAGCGCGAACGAGTCATCGACGGATTCCTCCCAAGGGATTCCGAGTATACCGGCGCCCTTTTCAAATTGAAAGCCTTGGAGCCCCGCGGGTTGTGGAGAGTTGTGAAACCCGTCGGAGGACGATAGACTGGCGGACCGATGAGCCTCCCCCTGCTGGCGATCGTCGTGCTGTCCGCCCTGACCCTCGGCTACTTCCTCTACGGGCGATTCATCGCGTCCCAGTATCGCATCGATGACGCCCGCAAGTGTCCGTCGGAGGAGGTCAACGACGGCCAGGATTTCGTCCCGACGAAGCCGTTCTACCTGCTCGGCCAGCACTTCAGCGCCATCGCGGCGGCGGGGCCGATCGTCGGACCGATCGCCGCCTGCCTGGCCTTCGGGTGGCTGCCCTGCATCCTGTGGATCGGCCTGGGCGTGGTCTTCATCGGCGCGGTCCATGACTACTCGGCGCTGATCGCGAGCGTGCGCCACAAGGCGATGTCGATCGCCGAGATCGTCCGGTCGAACCTGGGCCGTCGCGCCTGGCTGGCCATCCTGTCGTTCATCTGGATCGCCCTCGTCTACGTCATCGTCGCGTTCGCCGACGTCACCGCCGCCAGCTTCAAGGGCAACATCGAGGATATGGAGAACATGACCGTCACCTTCGACAAGGGGGGCGCGGTCGCGTTCGCCAGCACCGCCTATCTCCTGCTCGCGATCGTCATGGGCCTGATCCAGAAGAAGTGGAATCCACCGCTTTGGCTGGTCACGGCGATCTTCGTGCCCGCGACGCTCGGCGTCGTGTGGCTCGGCACCAAGGTTTCGACGCTGCTGATCTTCTCGCACAGTACCTGGGTCATCGTGATCATGGTCTACTGTTTCGTGGCATCTCTCCTGCCGGTCTGGCTGCTGTTGCAGCCTCGAGGCTACTTGGGCGGATTCGTGCTCTACATGGCCCTGGCCATCGGCGTGATCGGCATCTTCTTCGGCGGGTTCAAGATCGAGCAGCCGGCCTTCAAGGGGTGGACCGATCCGGCGACCGGCGATACGCTCTTCCCCTTCCTGTTCGTGACGATCGCCTGCGGCGCGTGCTCCGGCTTCCACGGCCTCGTCTGCTCCGGGACGACGTCCAAGCAGATCACCCGCGAGAGCCATTGCCAGCCGGTGGGCTACGGAGCGATGCTTCTCGAAGCATTCGTGGCGCTGATCGCGCTGGCGACCGTCCTGATCGTGATTCCGAAATCCAAGACCTCCGCCGGCGCGATCTACGGCGAGGGGATGGGCCTCTTCCTTACCGTCCTGATCGGACCGAAGCATCAGATGTTCGCGACGGTCTTCGGAACGATGGTTTTCTCGACCTTCGTGTTCGACACGCTCGACGTTGCGACCCGGCTCGGCCGCTACATCCTGCAGGAGCTGACCCATCGCTCGGGTAATGCGGCGGCAGCCCTGGCCACTCTGGTCATGACGGCCGTCCCGACGGTCCTCCTCCTCGCCGCGGGACCAGACTCCTGGAAGAAGTACTGGACCCTGTTCGGGACCTCGAACCAGCTTCTGGCGGCGCTGACGCTGCTGGCCATCACCGTCTGGCTGAAGAAGGAGAACCGCCCCTACTGGTTCACCCTCATCCCGATGGTGTTCGTCATGGCGATCACGGTCTGGTCCCTCGGAATCCAGGCGGTGACCGCGTTCCGCCAACCGATCGGCTTCCGGCCCGAGACGATCAACGGCGTCGTCAGCCTGCTGCTGGCGGGGCTTTCCGCCTACCTGGGCGTCGAGGCGGTCCGTCAGACCGTCCGGCCTCCCGCGCCGGTGGCCGGGTGAACAAGGAGCTCGTCACCGTCCTGACGATCGTCGCGGTGCTCTCGGCGCTTCCGGCGTGGCTGTGCGGTTCGATCCTGAAGAAGCACGCCGCGAAGGACGGCGGCGCGGGGTCGGACTGGATCCCGCTCAGCCTCCTCCCGTACGGCCTGAGCCGGTTCCAGCATCCGCACAAGATCGCGGTCGTCTGGGGCTACGTCTTCTCGAACGTGCTGTTCGCGGCCTGCGTGATCACGCTCATCATCGTCCTGAAGAACCGCTGAGATCCGATTGCCGCCGTCGACCGTATCACAGTAGTCCATGATGCACGCGCTGGCCGTCGTCCTGTGCCTCGCCGTCCACGACGAGAAGCTCTCCGTCTCGCGCGTCGAGGTGAAGCCCGACGGCGTCGTCTGGACCGTCGACGTCGCCCTGCAGGGGCTCGAGAAGATCCTCAAGTTCCCCGCCGACCCGCTCGACCTCTCGGAGTCCCAGCTGCAGGGGATGAAGGACGAGATCGTGAAGTACCTCCGCACCTGCATGAAGGCGGAGATCGACGGCGCGTTCGTCGAGCCCGAGGCGGGCCCGCTCGAGCCGGTCACCGAGACGTTCATCGCCACCGGGGAGAAGTACATCGCCCACGCGCGCCAGCGGTTCCGCTACGCCGCGCCGTCGCCGCGACGCGCGATCCTTCACGGCGCGTTCTTCGCGACGCTGACCGATCGCCACGAAGCCGCGATCACGGTGACGTGGAACGGCGCGCAGCGGATCTTCAAACGGACCGGGCCGTTCGAGCTGGAGATCTCGCCGTCGAAGGTCCGGCCCACCTTCTGGAGCACCTTCGGCGAGTTCCTCCTCTGGGGGATGCACCACATCCTGATCGGCTGGGACCACATCGCGTTCCTGCTCGCGCTGCTGATCGGGGCCCAGAGGATGGGCGAGATGGTCCGCGTGGTGACCTCCTTCACGGTCGCCCACAGCCTGACGCTCCTGCTCTCGGCGCTGGACAAGATCCGGCTCGCGCCGGCGGTCACGGAGTCGTTGATCGCGCTCTCGATCGTCTACGTCGCCGCCGAGAACTACTTCCTCAAGGACGGCCGCCACCGCTGGATCCTGACGTTCGCGTTCGGCCTCGTCCACGGCCTGGGATTCTCGAGCGTGCTGCGCGAGCGGCTGCAGGACATCGACTCCATCGCGCTGCCCGTGGTCTCGTTCAACTTCGGCGTCGAACTCGGTCAGATCGCGATCCTGCTGGTGGCGTTCCCGGTGCTTTCGCTGATCCGGAAGGGGTCGGACGAGGAGTCGTCGTTGCGCCGCCGGCGGCTGCTGGTCGCGATCGGATCGGCGCCGATCGGTCTGCTCGGCCTGGCGTGGTTCATCGACCGGGCGTTCCAGCTCGGAAAGATGCCCTTCTAACCGGAATGAGAATCAGAGTGAAAATGAGGAGGAAGGGGCGCCCCCTCCGGTCCCTCCCGGGGGGACGCAGGGGGGATTCTTCTTCCTCATTCTCATTCTGTTTCTGACTCAGAGCTTCCGGTACTTCACGCCGTCCTTGGTGTCCTCGACGGACCAGCCCAGGGATTTGATCTGGTCGCGGGCGGCGTCGGCGGCTTTGAAGTCCTTCCGCTTCCTCGCCTCGAGGCGCTCGGTCGCGAGACGGACGACCTCGTCGGGCGGCTTCTCCTCGTCCGTCGACCCCAGGATGCCGAAGACGTCGCCGACCTTCTCGAGCAGCTCGAGGGCCTGCGTCGCTTCCTTGCCGCCGAGGCCCTGGTCGATCGCCTTGTTGCCTTCGTTGCGGAACGACTGGAGGACGCCGATGGCGCCGGCGACGTCGAGGTCGTCGTCCATCCGCGCCTCGAAGTCGTGGCGGACCTTGTCGAGGTTGATCGCGCCCTGCCCGGGCTTCTTCGCGGCGTCCTGGAGCCGCCGCCGGAACTCCATCAGATAGCCGAGCGCCTTGCGGGAGCTCTCGAACGACTGCCACGCGAAGTCGGCTCGTTCGCGGTAGCGCGTGGAGACCAGCGTGTAGCGGATCTCCTGCGGGGTGTAGCCCTTGTCGAGCATGTCCTTCACGAGGACGACGTTGCCGAGGCTCTTCGAGATCTTCTGGCCCTCCCACATCATGTGGCGGGCGTGCATCCAGTGGCGGACGAACGTCTTCCCGGTCGCCGCCTCGGTCTGGGCGATCTCGGCCTCGTGATGAGGGAAAATGTTGTCCTCGCCGCCGGTGTGGAGGTCGAACGGGAGCGGCCCGAGATACTTCATCGACATCGCCGAGCACTCGATGTGCCAGCCCGGGAAGCCGCGGCCCCACGGGGCGTCCCACTGCATGAGGTGCTTGTCGTCGGTCTTCCAGAGCGCGAAGTCGGCGGGGTGGCGCTTCTCCTTCACCTCGTCACCCACGCGTCCCGACTCTCCGACCTTGATGCTCTCCAGCGTGTTGCCCGAGAGCTTCCCGTAGGCGGGGAACTTCGAGACGTCGAAGTAGACGTTGCCGCCCACGCGATAGGCGATCCCCTTGTCGAGCAGGATCTGGATGAGCGCCTTCATCTCCTCGATGTGGTCGGTCGCGCGGGTGAACTTCGCGGGCTCGCGCATGAGCAGCGTCTTGCGGTCGGCGTAGAACCGGTTCATGAAGTGTTCCGCCACCTGCATGGCGGTCCACTTCATCTGGCGGGCCTTGACGGCGATCTTGTCCTCGCCCGAATCGATGGTGTCCTGGGTGAGGTGGCCGACGTCGGTGATGTTGATGATCTGGGTGACCTTCCAGCCCTTGAACTCGAAGTAGCGGCGGAGCGTGTCGGCGAACGCGAACGTGCGGTAGTTGCCGACGTGCTGGTCGCCGTAGACGGTCGGC
>Ga0134121_10001808_pt1 | contig 19540 bp, 20 predicted proteins | sample KB301_FD_96463 | JGI IMG/M metagenome (GOLD analysis project Ga0134121, IMG submission 96463) | Terrestrial soil microbial communities without Nitrogen fertilizer from Kellogg Biological Station, Michigan, USA - KB3-0-1 | ecosystem: Environmental > Terrestrial > Soil > Unclassified ... | reverse complement strand
TTCGCCGCTTCAATCAGCGACGCGATATCTTCGCTCAAAGTTGACCTGCAACAGTTGATACGGCATTGGCCAGCCTCTCGCGAATTTTCAAGCTCAACAGATCGATACTAACGAGATTATGACCACCTTCAGGAATGATTACGTCTGCATGACGTTTCGACGGCTCGACAAACTGCATGTGCATGGGCCGGACCGTCCCTATGTATTGTTCGATAACTGACTCCACGGTGCGCCCGCGCTCGGCAAGATCGCGACGCAGGCGGCGAATGAAACGAATGTCGTCGGGCGTGTCTACAAACACTTTGATATCCATCTGCTCGAGCAAGCGGGGCTCCGCGAAGATCAGAATGCCTTCGACGATGACGATCGGTTTGGGTTCGACGGTACGCGTCTCGTTTAGACGTGAGTTGGTTTTGAAGTCGTAAAGCGGCAGCTCGATCGGCTCGCCTGACTTGAGTCGACGCACGTGATTGACGAGTAGCTCGTTGTCGAGCGCATCGGGATGATCAAAATTGGCGACGCCGCGGAAATCGAGCGGCAGATCGGTGACGTTGCGGTAGTAAGAATCTTGCTGGATGAAAACTACTTCGCTGGCGCTGACCGATTCAAGAATGCGATTGGCGACTGTGGTTTTGCCCGAGCCTGTTCCGCCTGAGATACCGATGATCATAAGTATTGATAAGAATGTTTTCTCACGCGGCGGCGCAACGACGCAACGTGAATTCACGGCTTTCGTTGTGCCGTTGCGCCGCTGCGTGAGAAAAACTTTTTAGACCCTGCGGTTGATCGCGCTAATCACTTGTCGCAAGAGTTGCGCAAACGTCTCACGCACACGATTGCCGGTTTCCATCACCTCTTCATGATTGATCGGCGCGTCACTGATTCCCGCGGCCATGTTGGTGATGCAGGAAATCCCTAGCACTTCGAGGCCCATGTGCCGCGCCACGATCGCTTCCGGCACAGTGCTCATCCCGACAGCATCGGCGCCGAGGTTGCGCAGCAAGTGGATCTCGGAAGGCGTCTCGTAGCTTGGACCAGACAGCGCGGTGTAGATCCCGCGCCGCACTTCCACACCAATCGCCTTCGCTTCATCGACAACCAACTCCTGCAACTCAGGGGAGTAGACCGCCGACATATCCGGAAAGCGTGGTCCAAATCGCTCATCGTTTGCGCCACGCAGCGGATTAACACCCATCAGATTGAGATGATCGCTGATCACCATCAACGCTCCCTGAGTTAGCTGGACGTTGATGCCACCGGCAGCATTCGTGAGCACGAGTGTTTTGACACCGAGCAAACCGAAAGTGCGAACGGGGAATGTGACTTCTTCGAGCGAGTAACCTTCGTAGTAATGAACGCGGCCCTGCATCGCAAGCACAGGCACACTATCGATCTTGCCGATCACGAGACGCCCGGCGTGACCCTGCGCGGTCGAGCGCACGAAACCCGGAATATCCTCGTAAGGAATGCCGACAGCTTCTTCAAAGTCGTCAGCGAAACCGCCCAGACCACTCCCGAGCACGAGGGCGATACGCGGCTCAACACTGATTCGCGATCGGATAACCCTGGTAGCGTGTTCAGCGCGTTCGTAAAGACCAGTACTTGCCATTCGCTCAACCATTTACTTCTCTTTCTGATACGGAATACCGAGCGCGCGCGGTGGCCGGGACGATCCAATAAAGCCCGCCAGCACCACAATGGTCAAGACGTACGGCACCATTTGAATAAACTGCACCGGAATATCTTCGCCCGACGGTAATTTAACAACTCCCTGCATCCGAATTGAAATAGCCTCAGTGAGTCCAAAGAAAAGACACGCCAACAAGGTCGGCACCGGACGCCACTTGCCGAAGATCAACGCGGCGAGCGCGATGAAGCCGCGCCCCGCAGTCATGTTTCGTGCAAATAAAGACGACTGGCCAATCGAAAGATACGCTCCAGCGAGCCCCGCGAGAACGCCCGCCAGCAGCACGCCCGAATAGCGGATCTTACTCACGCTGACACCCGCCGCATCCGCGGCCTCAGGATTCTCACCAACCGATCTGAGTCGCAATCCGAATGGCGTCTTGTAAACCACGTACCAAATGACAGCGACGAGCACGAGGATCGCGATCGCAATTACGACGGGCGACTGTGGCAGCAGATGGTCCCTCGGGATCTGCGGCGTCGAACCGGATGACAGGAAGAACGCACCGCTCAGAAATCCCGGCATACCAATCATCAGGATGTTAATTGCGGCGCCACTCACAACCTGATCGGCTTTGAACTTGATACAACTCACCGCGTAGATCGCTGCGATGAACAATCCCGCCAGCATGCCCGCGAGCAATCCGGCCCACGGACTCGCATTGCCCAGTCCGAGACTCTTGTCAGCAGCGTAAGTCACAGCGGCTGCGGTAAACGCTCCGGCGAGCATCTTTCCTTCGAGAGCGATATTGATAACGCCCGAGCGCTCTGAAAACAGACCACCAAGTGCAGCGAGCACGAGTGGTGTAGACAGCCGGATCGTGGAAGCGATAAGTGAGAGAGTGAAAATGTCACGCATGGGTTTACGCTCGCAAACGTTCCATCGCCGCTCTTCGTTGGAAGAGCCATTTGAAGAACGCTTCAGCCGCTACGAATAAAATGATAATGCCCTGCAGTACCTGGACGATGTCCTTTGTAACGTGCTCGGAGAAGCCGTCGACGTAGATACCGCCGTGTTGTAGTGCGGCAAACAACAACGCCGCCAGAATCACGCCGACTGGATGATTGCGACCGAGTAGTGCTACAGCGATGCCGGTGAATCCGTAATTGTCCGAGAAGCCGTCGTAATAACGATGACGATTACCGAGCACCTCGTTGATGCCGACCATGCCCGCAAGCGCGCCCGACACCGCCATCGCTAGAATGATCTGTTTGCCAATCGAGATACCGCCGTATTCCGCGGCGAAAGGATTACTGCCCGTGGCGCGGATCTCGTAACCCCACTTTGTGCGCCAGAGGAAAAGATAGACCAACAAACAACAAAGTAGCGCGAGCAGGAATGCGACATTCAACGGAATGCGCTCGGGAAATCCGGGAATGAATTTACCAAGCGGCGGAATGTATGCGTTTTCGCCGATCGGCGCCGTTTGCAGAATCGGATCGCCTCGCTCCTTGAAGTGATACTGCGTGAAGTAACTGACCAGCGCAACGGCGATGAAGTTCAACATGATCGTGTTGATGACTTCATGCGAGCCGAACTTTGCTTTCAAGACACCTGGAATCGCGGCCCAGAACGCGCCGGCGAGGATCGCAGCCGCGCAACAAAACGGGATCAGAATCCACGGTGAAAGGTTCGCAAACCTGAGCCCAACCCACGCGGTCGCGAAGGCGGCGATGTAGAGCTGACCTTCAGCGCCGATGTTAAAGAGACCGCAGCGAAAGCCGACGAGAACGGCGAGTCCGGTGAAGATCAGCGGTGTGGCCAGGAAGAGTGTGTAGCCGATTCCATCGGGCCATGACAGAGCGCTGCCGAGTAGTAGGCCGTATGCTTCGAATGGATTGTCGCCGACGATCAGAATGAGAATGCCGCCGACGATGAAGGCAGCCACCACCGCGATTAGGGGAAACAGTAGATCACGCGCGAGTTTCGTCATGAAAATCTGTGTAATCCGTGGCTTTAAAATTAGTGGCCGCGGGTCATTAACAAGCCGATTTCTTCCAGGGTCGCGACTTTCGGATCGACTTCGCCCGCGATCTTTCCGTCATGAATGATCAGCAAACGATCGGAAAGACTCGTCACTTCCTCGAGCTCGGCAGACACGAGCAGGATCGCGCACCCGTTGTCACGCAAACTCACCAGTTGACGATGTATGAACTCGATCGCGCCGATGTCGACGCCGCGCGTTGGTTGCGACACGAGCAGCAGCTTCGGCGCGACGTGATATTCACGACCGATGATCAGCTTCTGCTGGTTACCGCCCGACAGCGCGCGCGCCGGAAGCGCTGCGTTTGGTGGACGAACGTCAAACCGTTGGATGATCTCCGTGGCGCGTCGCTGTACAGCGTTCTCATCAAGAAAAATTCCGCCCGCGTAAGCTGTGATCGGTGGACGATAGTGAACACCGAGTATCGCGTTTTCCGCGAGACTGAAATCGAGTAACAGCCCGCGTCGATGACGATCTTCCGGGATGTGTCCAATGCCTAGTTCACGACGCACGCGCGCGCCGAAAGATTTGAGATCCCGGCCTTCGAAGTTGATCGCGCCCGTGATGCGTGTCGGATCGATAAGTCCCGCGAGGGCTTCGATCAGCTCACTTTGGCCATTGCCTTCGACACCGGCAATGCCGACTATCTCACCACGACGAACTTCAAACGATACGTCGTTGACGCGCTTCCCTCCCGCGTGATCAACGACGGACAGGTTTTTGACTTCCAGCTCAGTTTGTCCGACTTCGGCCTCAGGTTTCTCCACGCGCAGCAACACTTCACGGCCGACCATCAATCGCGCCAGCTCAGCCGCGTTCGTGTCTTTCGTTTGCACACGTCCAACGACACGACCATCACGCATCACCGTGACTTCATCTGAGATCGCCAGCACTTCGGAAAGTTTGTGAGTAATGATGATCACTGTCTTGCCCTGCTCACGCATGCGACGCAGGATCACAAAGAATTCTTCCACTTCAAGCGGCGTCAACACGGCTGTGGGCTCGTCCAGAATCAGTAGCTTCGCATGACGATACAGCGCCTTCAACAACTCCACGCGTTGCTGTTGGCCCACTGATAAGTGCTCGATCGGTTCGTTAGGGTTAACTGCGAGCTTGAATTCTTCGGAGAGCTGCCTGATCTGTGCTGCGGCGCTTTTGAGATCGAGCGCGATGCTGCTGCCGGGCTCGGCGCCGAGGACGATGTTCTCCGCGACTGTCATCGTCTCGACCAGCATGAAATGCTGGTGGACCATGCCGATGCCGAGTGCGATCGCGTCGTGAGGCGACCTTATGTCCTGGACCTGGCCATTGACGAGGATCTCGCCACTGTCCGGAGTGTAGAACCCGTAGGCGATGCGCATCGCCGTCGACTTCCCGGCGCCATTCTCACCCACGATGGCGTGGATCGTCCCAGGCTTTACGACGATGTCGACGTGATCGTTGGCGAGTACGTCGCCGAAGCGTTTGGTTATCTGTCGGAGTTCGAGCATTAAGAGCCCATTGCGTCCGTGACCTTGATCTCGCCTGCAATGATCTTTTTCTTTGCTTCTTCTGCTAACTGAATCGATTCTGGCGTGACGAGATTGTTGTTGTTCTCGTCCATCGCGTAGCCAACGCCGTCTTTGTCCAGGCCGAAGACGTGCAGACCCGGTGAGAAGCGGTGGTTCACAACGTCTGTAACGATGTCGTAGACCGCATTGTCAACACGCTTAACCATGCTCGTGAGAACAAAGCCCGGCTTCACCATGTTTTGATTCGAATCCACGCCGATCACGAAATGCGTTGCGCGACCGTTCAGTTTGCCCTGTTGCTCGACGGCATCGAACGCGCCGAGTCCTGAGTTACCGGCCGCGGTGAAGATCACGTCCGCGCCCTTGCCGATCTGCGCGAGCGAAAGCTCTTTGCCTTTGCCGGGGTTGTTCCACGCGGCGTCAGTGACGCCCACGTAGTTTTTGAGCACCTGGATATTTGGATTAACTGATTGCGCGCCTTCCTCATAGCCTTTCGCGAAACGATGAATCAGGCCGATGTCCATGCCGCCGAGAAAACCGATCGTGCCGGTCTTCGAAGCCTTGGCCGCGAGTATGCCGACGAGATACGAGCCTTCGTGCTCCTTGAAAACGAGGGAGGCGACATTTGGCAACTTGCTGACACCGTCGATAATCGCAAACTGGATGTTCGGATAGTCTTTCGCAACGTGCTCCATGATCGGGGCCTGGGCGAAACCGACGCCGATGATCAGATCGAAATTGCGTTCGGCGAAGGCGCGCATCGCGGGCTCGATGGCGTTTGGTGTACCGGGCTCGATGTCGCGCAAAATGATCGGGAGATCCCTGGCCGCACGCTGCACGCCTTCCCACGCCGCCGCGTTGAACGATCGATCGTCCTTACCACCGATATCGAAGACGATGCCGACCTTGATCTTCGATTTATCTTCAGCGGCGGAGGTGCCACCACAGCCAGAGAGGAAGAGGGCCATCAGACAAAGCAAGGCCGCAAATCCAAAAAATGTTACTCCCGCAGCGGCGCAGCGGCGCAACGAACGCTTGGAATCCGGCAGGCGTTGCGCCGCTGCGCCGCTGCGGGAGTAATTCTTTTCTTTCATTCGTTGATAATTTCCTTTACTAACTTCGGCGTCTCGTTGGGTGGTGCATCTCCGATCTGGTACGACGCCTGAATACGTCGCGCCGCTTCGGCAGCGGCGGTGGCGTCGGCGCTGTACACAATCCCGATCGCGTCACCCGCGCGAACCTCGTCTCCCAGTTTCAAATCGGAAGTAAAACCAACCGTGGGATCCACTGTGTCTTCGATGCGCACGCGCCCGCCGCCGATTGCCGCGATCGCGTGACCAATCTCCGTGGTATCAACTCTCGTAATGAAGCCAGAGCGCGGGGATTCTACCTTAACGTTTTCGCTTACCAAAGGCAGAAACTGCCTCGGCGCGTCGCAAACACGCGGGTCACCGCCCTGCGCTTCGATATTGCTTCGCAAACACTCGAGCGCCTTGCCCGACGCCAGCACGTTATGCAAACGCGCATGCGCTGCTTCAATCGTCTGGTCGACGTTCGCCAGCAGCAGCATGTGTGCGCACAACTCGAGGGACAGATCGAGCACCGGTCGCGCTGCTTCGTTCGCCTCTCCACGAAGGATCTCAATGCACTCTTGAATTTCTAGTGAGTTACCGACGGCACCACCGAGCGGCTGGTTCATGTCAGTCAACAACGCGCGCGTCTTGATGCCGCACGAGTTGCCAGTGCTCACGAGTGCATGAGCCAACTCCTCTGCCCGCGCTTCCTCGCGCATAAAGGCACCGTTGCCGACCTTGACGTCGATGATCATCGCATCAAGACCCGCCGCACCTTTCTTCGAGATGATCGATGCGACGATCAGCGGTATTGCTTCGACAGTCGCGGTCGCGTCGCGTAGCGCGTACATCTTCTTGTCTGCCGGCGCAAGCTCGGCAGTCTGCCCCGCCATCGCATAACCAACTCTGTCCAGAACTTTTTTAAACTCAGTCGCACTGAGAGCGACGCGATATCCCGGAATCGACTCGAGTTTATCGAGCGTGCCGCCAGTATGGCCGAGCCCCCGACCGGAGATCATCGGCACACAAACACCGCACGCCGCGACGAGTGGCGCGATGATGATCGAAGTCTTATCGCCGACACCGCCGGTCGAGTGTTTGTCGGCTTTTGGTTTGGGAATATCTGAGAAGTCGAGAATGTTGCCGGAGTTGAGCATGGCTTCTGTCAAAGCCTGCTGCTCGGCCCCGTCCATGCCGTTCAGGTAAATGGCCATGAGGAGCGCGCTGACCTGATAGTCGGCAATGCGGCCGCTGGTGACGCCTGCGATGAAGAAATCAATCTCTTCACGCGATAAACTCAGCCCGTCTCTCTTTTTTCTTATAACGTCCTGTGGTCTCAAGCTGTTTCCTTAGTTGCTCTCCATAAGAACAGCGGCCTGGACGGTCACAGCTAACCCCTGCCCCACCGCATCGACTCCTTCACCCGTCTTTGCTTTGACACTCACGCACGCTATGTCGATTCCGAGCACACTCGCGATGTTTTGGCGCATCGTATCGACGTAGCTCCTGAGTTTTGGCCTTTCGAGCAAAATTGTCGAGTCAACATTCACAACGTGGAGACTGCGTTCGCGCGCCAACCACATCACACGCGACAACAGGTCAAGACTGTTCGCATTACCCCACTGTGGATCCTTGTCGGGAAAATGAACGCCGATGTCACCTTCACATAGTGCACCCAGAATCGCATCCGCAATAGCATGCGCCAGCGCATCGGCATCCGAGTGTCCCTCGGCCCCACGATCAGAAACAATATGCACACCACCAAGGATCAGTTCGCGTCCCTCAACCAGCCGGTGCGTATCAGTCCCTATTCCGATCCGTAACATCTTAAGATTGCCTCAGCAATCGCGAGATCCTCTGCCGTTGTTATTTTAATATTCCGCGAACTTCCTTCAACAATGCTCACAGGAATGCCAAGCTTCTCTACCAACACGCTCTCATCCGTCACCGAAGGATCCGTAACATCCGTGGCCTGATATGCATCGCGTAGCAACTCGTAACGAAAGCACTGCGGTGTCAAAGCTCGTCGAAGTTCGCCACGATCCAAAGTCTGCACGATTCGCCGATCGCTCACCTGCTTGATCGTGTCAGTAACCGGAGCGACGAGGATCGCAGCACCATCAGTTTGCGCCGCCGTAACTACAGCATCGATCTCTTCAGCAGTCACAAACGGCCGCACACCATCGTGCACAGCGACGATCTCAGCAGTCGCAGCCCGGATCGCCATCAAGCCACGCTTCACTGAATCAGCACGCGTCACCCCACCCGGAACAACACGCGCCATCTTCCGCAATCCGTGCCTTCCCGCGAGCGAAAGGAAGCCCGCAGACTCGGCTGCGGGCAGGACGAGGATCACCTCGTTGATACTCTCACACTGCTCAAACACCTTGAGCGTGTGAATGATTACCGGCGTTCCTGCAAGTTGCAGAAACTGCTTGGGCCGATCGCTCGCCATCCGGGTGCCGGAGCCGGCAGCGGCAATAATCGCGATGTTCATGAAGAGAGTAGGAATTCCCGGGCAGCGTGCTGGCGGATTAGCTCTCCGTGATCGGCTCGCTCTCCGTAATGCGCACCGGCGACGGAGTATTGCGCGAATCGCCGCGCAACTGGCGCCGCGAAGCACCGTTGGTCCGATGAATTTCGCTGTGTCCGCCGTTTTCCGCTTCTTCCCAGAGACGGCCGAAGATCATCTTGCCGGCAGTTGTTTGCAACACGCTGGTCACTGCGATGTCGGCGTTCTTGCCGATCAACTTGCGCGCATTATCAACTACCACCATCGTGCCATCGTCGAGATAGGCCACGCCCTGATTGTATTCCTTGCCTTCCTTCAGGATGAAAACCCGCATCGCCTCGCCGGGGAGCACGACTGGCTTGAGCGCATTTGCCAACTCATTAATATTGAGTACGCTGACTCCGCGCAACTGGGAGACTTTATTCAAATTGAAATCATTCGTGACGATCACCGCGTCCAGTTGCTTGCCGAGCTCGATCAGTTTCAGGTCCACCTCGCGCACGGAGGGAAAGTCAGTCTCGACGATTTGAATGTCGAGCGAGCTGTTGTTCTGAAGACGATTGAGCATGTCCAGGCCGCGCCGGCCGCGCTGGCGCTTGGACGAATCCGGTGAGTCAGCCACCTGTTGCAACTCGCGCAGGATGAACTGTGGAATGATTAACGAGCCTGTCAGAAAACCTGTCTCAGCGACGTCGGCGATCCGGCCGTCGATGATCACTGAAGTGTCGAGAATCTTTAGATCGCGCCGCGCGACTTTGTCACTGAAAATTCCGCCGAGGGCCGAGAGATCGAGATAATCACCCTTCGCAGCGCCGACCATCAACCCGACGTAGCCCATGAAGATAGTCAGGACCACTGTCAGGTATGTCTTTACCTGCTCTCCGTGCTCTCCGAGCGCGCTGGCGTGTTGATTACTAATCAGAGAGCCGATTAAATAAGCCCCCACGATACCCAGAATCGAGCCGGCGGCCGCACCGATGAGGGTCTTGAGAGTGGCTCGCCTGATCCGCAGTTCAAAAATAATGATGCAGACGGCGATTAGCCCGCCAACGATAGCGGAAGTCCACGGCCGCCCTTTTATTGGGACTATAAAATGTCCCGCTATAACTAAGATTGCCGTAAATATAAGTCGTAAGAGGACGACATCGGCCCGCATGATAAAGGCATACTACCACGCCGCTATCGACAGCGTCACGGCAATCCTTTGCAATTGGGCCGTTTCAGCGCTTAAATGAGTGGTATGCGAATACCAATCCCCATCATTCTCGTGGCCGTGGTGTGTGTTGTATCTCTTGGCAACAATGCAGCGGCGCAAAAAAGCGAACTGAAATTTAGAGTGCCGCCGGGCTGGGTGGAAGAACAGAGGACCTCCAGCATGCGCGTGGCCCAGTACAGGCTACCGAAGGCAGCGGGCGACGCGGAGGATGCGTCACTTGTCCTTTATTACTTCGGACAAGGCCAGGGCGGTTCGGTCACTGCGAATATCGATCGCTGGATTGCTCAGATGAAGCAGCCGGACGGCAGTCCAGTCAAAGGCGCGAAGGACGAACAGTTAGTGGCGAATGGATTGAAAGTGACGATGGTGGACTTGTCGGGAACCTACGTTGCCGAGACGGCGCCCGGAAGCGGCACTTTCAACAACAAGCCCGATTACCGTCTGCGCGCGGCAGTCGTCGAGACTCCGAATGGCTCTTACTTCGTAAAGCTCATCGGTCCTCAAAAGACAGTGACGCTGTGGAACGACTCGTTCCTGAGCTACGTCCGGTCGTTCGAGTTCAAGTGATTACGAGGAAGGGTTTCAGGCAAACGCGCAAAGATCGCCAAGACGCAAAGGCGGGTCAAATGCTCGGGCGCGCCAGTGCGCCTTCGCGAGCTTTGCGTCTTTGGGTGAATCTTTATTTGTAGCGGTAGGTAATTCGTCCGCGCGACAGGTCGTACGGCGACATCTCAACACTCACGCGATCGCCCACCAGAATCCGGATTCTATTCTTCCGCATCTTGCCGGAGATAGCGGCTAATACTACGTGGTCACTGTTGTCGAGTTGGACTTTGAAGAAGGCGTTGGGCTGTTTGTCGATGATAGTGCCTTGTGCGGGGATCAGATCTTCTGCTGCCAATCAGTTTCTCCTTTTAGTTGTTCTCACTGCGCTGCAACAATAACACGCGTCTTCAATAAGCGCCAATTCACATTTTTCGAACGCGTTCAAAAATCTCTTGACAGCCCCTCAAGCCAGGCGTATTCTGCCGCTAGTTGAACGTGTTCAAATTCAGCTTAAGGAGGCTGACCATGACAATCGGACTTAGCACATACCTGATTTACGTCGCCCTCAGCATCGCCCTGACCATCTGGGTAGGCCGCACCCTCCACAAAAACGGACGCGTCTTCCTCGTTGACGTCTTCCACGGCAACGAAGCCCTCGCCGATTCCGTCAATCACCTGCTCGTCGTCGGCTTTTACCTGATCAACTTCGGCTACGTCAGTCTGGCCCTGAAACTCGGCTACACCATCGAGACGGCTGAGCAAAGCGTTGAAGCCCTGTCAGTCAAAATCGGCATGGTGCTGCTCGTCCTCGGCGGCATGCACCTATTCAATCTCTTCGTCTTCAGTCGCATGCGCCGCCGCGCCACCGCTCATCACCAGCCGCCAGTCGGTCCGGACGCGTTTACGCCCGTCCAGCAGGAGGCGGCGTGAGCCATGCAGTTCTTAACCGTGCTTTACGACCCTGAGTGCGGGTTGTGCAGGCGCGCGCACGAGTGGCTCAACGATCAGTTGAAACTCGTCGAGCTCAATTTCGTGGCCTGTGCTTCCGACGAAGCTCGCAAGCGCTACCCGCAACTCAACCACGACCTGACGAAGCAGGATCTGACTGTGATTAGCGAGGACGGCTGGGTTTACTTTGGTCCAAAAGCATGGCTGATGGTGCTCTGGGCGCTCACACGATATCGCGACTGGTCGTATCGACTCGCAGCGCCGGAGCTGTTGCCGACAACCAAGCGAGTGGTTTCCGTAATTTCCCAGAACCGTTACCAGATCAGTCGAGCAGCCGGGCTCACCCGATGAGTGCAAAGCATAAAAAGAAGGCCACGAAGACTATCAAGGGCGATCAGACGAAAGCGCTGATCCTCGAGACGGCACTCGAGATGTTTCGCGAGCGTGGGTACGACAATACGACGATGCGCGCCGTCGCAGAAAAAGCGGGCGTGTCGCTCGGTAACGCTTATTACTACTTCCGCTCGAAGGAATATCTGATCCAGGCCTTCTATCAACGCCTGCACGACAGTCATATCGAAGTCGCGCTGCCGGCGCTCGAACACGAGAAGACACTTAAAGCACGCCTGCTGACCGTGATGCGAACGAAGATCGACACGATGAAACCGTATCACCAGTTTGCGGGCGTGCTTTTCAAAACTGCGGCGAACCCGGAGAGTCCCTTGAATCCTTTTGGAGACGAGTCAGATCCGGTGCGCCGGCAAGGTATTCAGGTCTTCGATAAAGTGCTCGAAGGCACAACCGCACGAATTCCCAAAGACCTGAAAGCGGAGCTGCCTTACCTGCTGTGGGTTTACAGCATGGGCATCGTTCTGTTTTGGATTCACGACTCGTCACCGAAGCACCGTCGCACCTACCGCATGATCGATCACACAGTCGATCTGCTCGACAAGTTGATCCACCTCGCAAGTAATCCGTTCATGCGTCCACTGCGCAAACAGGCGCTGCGAATGGTTGATGAGATCAAGGAAACGCTTCCAGCCGAAAACGAGCCACTAAAGGCAAATAATGATCTCTAACTCTTTTGTGCCTTTTGTGCCTTTTCGTGGCTAAAAAGGAGAAGTAATGAAAGTCGCAATTACTGGCGCCAGCGGTTTTGTCGGCAGCCACCTGACCACTCGCCTGACTGGGGAAGGACACGAAGTAGTTCGCACCGCGAGACGTGATCTCTACCACGTCGATCAACTGACTGCGACGTTCGCTGATTGCAAAGTTGTCGCACACTGCGCCGGGATTAATCGTGAGATCGGCGATCAGACGTATGCTCGCGTTCACATTGAAGGAACGCGCAACGTCGTCGCGGCGGCTCAGAACGCGGGTGTCGAGAAGATCCTCTTTGTGAGTTTTCTGCGCGCTCGGCCACACTGCGGCTCGCCTTATCACGAGTCGAAATGGGAGGCAGAAGAGATCGTCCGCAACTCCGGACTCGATTACACAATCATCAAAGCCGGCATCGTCTACGGTCGCGGCGATCACATGCTCGATCACTTGAGCCACGCACTGCACACGTTCCCTGTGTTCGGCCTTGTCGGTCTCAAAGAGAAAAGTATCCGGCCACTCGCGATCGAAGATCTCATACACGTGATGCGAGCAGCGCTCGTCGATCGACGCATGAAACGACAAACGATCGCGCTGCTTGGTCCGGAAGAGATCTATCTGAGTGAAGCAGTCCGTCGTGTTGCTGAAGTTGTCGGCAAACAGCCGTTGATGTTACCGCTGCCGCTGGTCTGTCACGAGTTGATGGCGCGCGTGTTCGAAAGGTTTATGAAAGTTCCACTCACCTCACTGGCGCAGATACGCATTTTATCTGAAGGCGTCGTCGAGCCCGGCTCACCTGTAGTTCCAGTGCCCTACGATCTCGTGCCGACACGCCGGTTCACGTTGGAACAGATCCGCAGCGGCCTTCCGCAACCTGGTCCATTCTGTGTCGGTGATCTGCGCTGGTGTTCATAGGAGGAAGAGAATGTTGGATTTTTGGACTTGGCACGGCAGGGTTGGTCGCGCGCGTTACCTCGCCACCGGCTTGATACTGTTCGCTCTGAAATACAACCTCGACCGTATTGTGGCCGGTGTGTTTGGTTACCGCTGGAGCGTTATCAATTATGAGTATGTTCTGGAGGACGCACACGACATCAGCTTCTACATTGCGCTGGTCGCGGTGGCGCTGCCGTTCATTTGGATTGGCGTAGTGCTGACACTGCGTCGCCTGCGAGACGCAGACCTGCCGCTGTGGGGCGTGATGCTTTTCTTCGTACCCTTTCTCAATCTCATCTTTTTCGCGATTCTGTCTGCGATTCCCTCACGCGAGACAAGCAATGACGGATCGAAGCTCGGTGAACGAGTCGGACGGTTCATTCCGCAAAGCGAATTTGGCAGCGCTGTTTTCGGCGTCCTGCTGACTGCGTTACTCGCTGTTGTGGAAACCGTGTTCAGCACCAGCGGCCTGGGCAATTACGGATGGGGACTCTTCGTTGGCATTCCGTTTTTTCTCGGCTTGAACTCAACGATGATCTACGGCTATCACTATCCGCGCTCACTCGGCCGGTGCCTGCTGGTGTCGTTGTTTTCAGTCGGAATTGTCGGGGCGACTTTGCTGGTGGTCGCGATCGAAGGAATCATCTGTCTTGCGATGGCGCTTCCGCTCGCCATTCCAATTGCACTCTTTGGTGGTCTGATCGGTTACGTGATTCAGAGACGCGAGTATGCGACGAGCACGTTGCGCGTCGCTTCGGTTGTTTGCGTTTTGGTGCCCGGACTCATTTTTATCGAATACGCTTTGGGTGAAACGCCGCCGCTCTATGAAGTAAAGACTTCTGTTGTCATCAAAAGCGATCTACAGACGGTTTGGACACATGTAGTCACTTTTTCAGAACTGCCACCACCGACCGAAGCAATGTTCAAGACTGGAATCGCGTATCCGATTCGCGCCGAGATGCACGGGTCTGGTGTTGGTGCGGAGCGACATTGCGTATTTTCCACCGGCGCATTCGTCGAGCCGATTACGGTTTGGGATGAGCCGCGTCTGCTGGCGTTTGGTGTTAGTGGCCAGCCGCCTGCGATGGAGGAGATGTCAATCTACCGCAACATTCACCCGCCGCACTTGGACAATTATTTCGTCGCGAAGCGCGGGCAGTTTGAACTGAAGCCTCTGCCAGACGGCACGACATTATTGGAGGGAACGACGTGGTACCAGAATCGCTATTGGCCCGCGCCTTACTGGCATTTATGGTCCGACCACGTTATCGAAACTATTCATAACCGAGTTCTGTTACACATTAAATCTCTCGCCGAACAAAACTCACGAAAGGCGCAGAATTAATTTTTTGCGCCTTTTGTGCCTTTTTGTGGCAATCTCTGCCGAATGGTCCAGATCGCGATCATCGGTGGCGGCATCGGCGGCCTAACTGCCGCTCTCGCTCTGCAACAATCCGGTTTTCAAGCCGAGGTGTTCGAGCAAGCACCGGAACTTCTCGAGGTCGGGTCAGCGATCGCCATCTGGTCCAATGCGACGCGCGTACTCCAACGCTTGCAGTTAGCAGAAAAGATTTTTGAATGGGGCGGCATTGTCGAAGAGCTATGCTGGATGGATCACAACGGATTCCTTCTGAATCGTGTTTCGATTGCAAACGATAAAACTCCCGCCGTTGCTCTTCATCGTTCTGACTTGCAGCGCACCCTCCGCCAAGCGCTTCCCCAATCAATAATTCACCTCGGACACACGCTTGTCGCTCATCGTCAACAAAGCGACAAAATGATCGCGACTTTCGCTAACGGTCATTCTGTCGAGTCTGATTTCCTGATCGGCGCGGACGGCGTTCACTCACGCGTTCGTGCGCAATTCATCAACGACGGCGAGCCGACGAATCGTGGTTACACGATCTGGCGCGGCACCTCTCCGATCACGCCGGACGCAATTCCGCCCGGGACCGGAATGGAGTTGTACGGGCGTGGAAAACGTTTCGGCATTGGTCCAGTCGGTCTTGGACGCACGGGTTGGTGGGCTGCTGCGAACACGGATAACACGGATCAGTTTCCGGATTTGTTCGCAGGCTGGTACGCGCCCGTAATGGAACTGATCGAAGCGACGCCACCTTCGACCATCTTAAAAAACGTCGCCACCGATCGTGACCCAAACAAACGCTGGGGCGCCGGACACATGACACTTCTCGGCGACGCCATTCACCCAACAACACCCAATCTCGGCCAGGGTGGTTGCCAGGCAATGGAAGACGCCCTCGTCCTCGCGCGTTGTTTTGAAAAGTACGGCACAACTGAAGCGGCACTGCGAAAATACGAACACCTTCGCCACCTTCGCACCGCCACCCTCACCAAAATCTCGCGTTACTACGGACGCGTTGGACAGTTGGAAAACCCAGTCGCCCGCACCCTCCGCCGCACCGCCCTCTCGCTTCCACCCGAAGCCATACTTCGCCGTTCCCTCCAGATCGTCTTCGACTACGACGCCACGAAAGTAGTCCTTTGAACTATAATTCCACCAAGTCTCACGACGATAGGACGACAAAATGACAAACAGCAAACCGGCAGCTTTGATGAGCTATGTCCACTCAGACGACAAATACCAGCAGTTAACGACTCTTCGCGAACGCTTGAGCGACGAGGTGGCGACGCAGATCGGAATTGAGTTTCCGATTTTTCAAGACACGAAAGACATTCAATGGGGCCAAAACTGGGAGCAACGAATCGAGAGCGCGCTCGTGGAAGAAATCACTTTTCTCATCCCCATCATTACTCCCAGGTTCTTTAACAGCGAACCTTGCCGTGACGAGCTTTCGCGGTTTCTGGAAGTGGAGAAAAAGCTAAAACGAAATGATTTGATCCTGCCCATTTATTTCGTGGACACGCCGCTTCTCAATAACGCCGAATCTCGGAGTAGTGATGAGTTAGCTGTAGTAATTGCCTCACGACAGTACGCTGATTGGCGGGAGCTGCGTTTCGAGCCGTTTACCAATCCACTGGTTGGTAAGACACTGGCACAACTTGCGGTGCAAATACGCGATGCCCTGCCAATTATGCAAACGACCAAGAGACTTCCAGTTCAAACTCCCGCTCAGCCTGCAGCAGCGACAACTAGCGAAGGTCAACAACCTACCGAACGTCAGATCGCTAAGACAGAACCGCCCACATGTGTCGTCGATCCGATGCACCGGGGAGATTTCACCACCATCTCGGCGGCAATCAGGACCGTCGAACCGGGAACTAGAATTCTTGTGCGCAAGGGTCTGTACAAAGAAGGGCTCATTATAGATAAGCCACTTGAGATTATGGGCGAGGGTGAGGCTAAGGACATTGTTATACAGGCGGCAGGCATAAACGTGATTAGCTTTCAGACAACTATGGGCCGGGTGGCCAACCTGACATTGCGGCAGATCGGTGGCGGAAAGTTCTGCGTCGACATAGTCCAGGGACGCCTTGAGCTTGAAGACTGCGACATCAATAGTACGAGCCTGTCGGGCGTAGGCATACGTGGTGATGCCGACCCAAGATTAAGGCGTAACCAAATCCACGACAATGAACAAGCCGGCGTGAAAATATATGAGAGGGGGCAAGGCACACTCGAAGACAATGACATCTTTGGTAACACCTTGTCGGGGGTGGCGATTGGCGATAGCGCAAACACAACGCTTCGTCGCAATCGTATTCACGGTAATCAAGCAGGCGTGTTAGTGCACGATGGTGGTAAAGGCACGTTAGAAGAGAATGATGTTTTCGGCCACGTGCTATCGGGAACCGTGGTCCGTAATGCGAAAGCAATATTCCGTCGTAACCGCATTCACGACAACAAACAGACTGGGATATTTATAAATGATGGCGGTCAAGGTTCGGTGGAAGATAATGATATCTTTAACAACAGCTTCAGCGGGGTGGAGATCAAAGCCACCCTCAATACAATACTCAGTAACAATCGTATAAACAAAAATAGCCGCTATGCTATCCGCGTTTATGAAAGCGGCGCGGGCACCTTTGAAAACAACGACCTTACTGAAAACATCCAAGGCCCATGGCTTATCGCCGAGGACAGTACGACAAACGTCAAACGGATTAACAATAAGGAGTAGGCACAAAAAGCACAAAATAATTTTGTGCCTTCTGTGCCTTTTTGTGGCTAAATTTTAATTTCCCGCCGGATTGCCTTCGATGTCGATGTATGTGATCGGGGCGATGCCCGTGGCTTTCAGTGATGCTTCCACCGCCGACCGATCGCCGACGATCACGATTGCGAGGTGATTAAGATCGATGTAGCGCTTCGCGACGCGCAGCACGTCTTCCTTCGTCACGGCTGAGACGTTCTTTGCGTACTGCTGGAAGTAATCGTCCGGCAGTCCCTGCGTGACCAGCGAGGTGATCGCGTTGCTGATTGCCGAAACGGATGCGAAACGTTGCGGCAGGCCCTGGATCAATGACTCTTTCGCGGTTTTCAGTTCGTCGTCTGTGATTGGTTTCTCACCGACGATTCCCTTCAACTCCTTCATAAACTCGATCAACGCTGCGTCAGTCTTGGCGGAGAAGATCGAGCCGCCGGCACGAAACGCTCCCGGTCCTTTTCCGTAACCGAAGTTTGAATTCACGCCGTAGCTGTAGCCCTTCTGCTCGCGAATGTTTGCATTGAGCCGCGACTGAAACTGACCACCGAGAATCGTGTTCAGCACTTGCAGCGCGAAGTAGTCGGGCGTGTTGCGTGGTGGGCCAGGCAATCCGATATTAAAGACTGACTGCGCCGCGCCCGGCTTGTCCACGAGATAGATCTTCGCGGGCTGAAGCTCCGGCAGCTTCGGATAATCAAACGACGGCTTGTCACCGGCCTTGGCCCATGCAGCGAGACCTTTCTCGACCGCAGCCTTGGCTTTCGCCGCTGTAATGTCTCCGACGACCGTGACGATCGCGCGGCCCGGTTGGTAGTAAGCCTTCGCAAACGCGACCACATCATCACGCGTGATCGCTTTGACTGAAGTTTCGGTCGTAAGTTGGCCGTACGGATGTGCGTTACCGTAAAGAATCTTGTTGAATACCTGCGCGCCGACGAGGACCGGTTGATCTTTCGCCTGCGTCAGGTTGACGAGCGTGCGGCCTCGCAGGCGGTCGAGCGCATCAGCCGGAAACGTTGAATTGAGCATCTCGTCGGCGAGAATCGCGAGCGTCGCCTCGAAGTTCTTCGTAGTCGAGACAAAGCCGAGCGAGCCTTCCTCGCCGCCCACACCACTGCTGATCCCGGTTCCTAACAATTGCAGCGCATCAGAAAGCTGGTCGCCGGTCTTTGTGGCGGTGCCTTCGCTCAACATCGAGGCAGTCATCGACGCGACACCACGTTTTCCCTCTGGTTCAAACTGATTCGAGCCGCCGAGAAACGTGATCTGGAACGAGACGAGCGGCAAGCCGTGACGCTCCGAGACGATCAGGGTGGCGCCGTTCGCGAGTTGCGTCTTGGTCCACGTCGGAACGTGCAGGACTGGAGTTGGTCCAGGCGGCGGAACGACGGTGCGATCGAGCGTTTGTTGCGCAATCGCGGCGATGTTCGCGAGACTGATGACGAGTGCAGCCGCTAAGGCAAGTACTTTCTTCTGTGTTTTCATCATCGACCTCCTTTTTCAACGACCATGCTGACAGCTTCACTCTCGGTCGCTTTCGACGCCTGTTCTTTCTTGCCCTTTGGCACAACGCTCAGCACAATCCGTGAGCGCGTCAGGTATTGACTCGCAACGCGCTTCACATCAGCCGCCGTGACAGCGAGCGTCTTCTGGTAATCGGTGCTGAAGTAGCCCGGGTTGCCATAAAAGATCGCACCATTGATCAGTTGATTCGCTTTGCCAAGATTCGATTCGAGCCCGCGAATGAAACCAAGCTCGAGACCGCTCTTTGCTTTTTGCAACTCTTCGGCAGTCGGACCTTCGCTGATGAACTTCTGGATCACTTGATCGAGCGCGCCTTCCAGCTCAGTAAGACTGTGCTCAGGACGCGGAATCACTACGACCTGAAACACGCCGACG